>Ga0265301_10000152_pt1 | contig 109876 bp, 89 predicted proteins | sample AusTroGonzalo_MG_2_FD_193488 | JGI IMG/M metagenome (GOLD analysis project Ga0265301, IMG submission 193488) | Bovine rumen microbial communities from tropical cattle in Woodstock, Queensland, Australia - Gonzalo_04 | ecosystem: Host-associated > Mammals > Digestive system > Stomach > Rumen ... | reverse complement strand
GTATTTATGAACGATGGCATGGGGTTCGATGCCATAGAAGAAAATGATAGCGATTCTGCTGTAACCTGTTCGCCCAATCCCGCAAATGACTATGTTTATATCAATGGAACGGAAGCTGTTGAGGTGCTGGTCTACAACGCCCTTGGGCAGTTGGTGAAGATGGTGCGAAACTCAAATGAAATCAACGTGGAGGGCTTGTCGGAAGGGGTGTATCTGCTGCGTATCACCGACCAAGAAGGAAATTCCTATTTGGAGAAAATCGTAAAGGAATAGGGATTCCCCTTCGGGGAATGGAGTTTACACCATATTATAATAACGGCGGCAAGAGCCACTACTAATCAGGTAGTTGTTCCTGCCGCCGTTTGATATTATAACCGTTACTCCATTCCCCGAGCGAAGCGAAGGGGAATCTCCTACTTCATCTGCCTTTCAATCTCCTCCATCAACTCCTCCCCCTCCAAATTGCGGGCGACGATCATGCCGTCCTTGATGAGGGCATTTTGTGGGATGAAAGAGATGGCGTACAAGGCGCCAGCAGCATTATTCCAGCCTTGGAGGTCGGAGACTTGGGTCCAAGTCAGACCGTCTTTTTCGACGGCAGCGAGCCAGGCCTCCTTGTTGGTGTCGAACGACACGCCGAGCACGTCGAAGCCTTGGTCTTGGTACTTCTGATAGGCCGCTACCACATCAGGGTTGGCCTTGCGGCAGTCGGGACACCATGAAGCCCAGAAGTCGACTAACAACAGCTTGCCTTGGCCAAGCTCAGAGAGCGTCACAGGGTTGCCGTCGGGGTCGTTTTGGGTGAAGTCGATGATGGGCTGACCCGCCTGCACACGTTCTTGTTTCACCACATATTCCTCAGCCAGCCTCAAGTTAGCGGTGCTGAGGGTGCTGTCGGCGTGGTGGATATTGTCGATCATCGTGCGCAGCTCGCAGGGACCGAAGGCCCACTTGTAGCGGTACATCACATAATGCGCCACAGGGTCGGTGGGGTTTTCCCAGACGAAGTCGAAGCAATGCATCTTCAGGATTTCCTCGGCGTCTTCCTGGCTCATCGTGCTGTCGGCCTCCAGCTTGGCCTCAAGTTCGTTGTAGCTCTCTGTAAAGGCGGTCAAGCGGTCTTGCGACTCGGAGCCTTTCACCAAAATGGCGTTGGGGTTCTCGGCATCGCCTTCAAGGGTCACGTCCACGTTGTCGGTGAAGAAGGGGAAAGCACGACGCCAGCCCTTCAGCATGATGCTATACATCTCGTTGTCGTCGCAAACAGGCGTATTGAACGTAGCATCCCAGTTCTCGATGACAGCCGAATCAATCACCTGACCGTCCTTTTGCAGGTAGACGGTCTGCCCGTCGGCATTGGCTATGTTCACATTGACTTTAAAGGTCTCGGTCTTTGGCGTTGAAGTGCAGGCAACAAAGATCAATGCCGTTGCAAAGATGATTAGGTTTCTTGTTTTCATTTGAGGATGTTTTTTGTATCATTGAAACCGCAGAAACACTATCCAGAACCATTACCGTCATGGCGGAGGAACATCCGCCATCTCTTACGCCGCAAAAGAAGTCTTCTCGGCGCAAGGGATTGCGGGTCAAGCCCGCAATGACGGTTAAAGGGTAAAAGAGTGTTTCTGCATTTTGTGGTTTTTTATTTCAGTAATTCTTCCAGTTTTGCCGCCAAGTCCTCGCCTCTCAGGCCTTTGGCCACCATGTTGCCATCTTGGTCGAAGAGGAAGTTGGACGGGATGTAATAAATCATGTAGTCTTCACTGACTTTGTGGTCCACGTCACGAACCTGTGTCCAAGGCAATTCGTCTTCCGCGACGGCTTGCAGCCAGTCTTGTTCTTCTTGGTCGACGCTGACGCCGATGACATTGAAGCCCAGCTCATGGAACTGCTCGTAGGCGGCTTTCACGACGGGGTTCTCGTGACGGCACGGACCGCACCACGAAGCCCAGAAGTCGACCAAAGTGAGCTTGTTTTGGGGAATCATCTCGGAAAGGACGACCTCTGTATTGTTGTTGGTCATCAATGTAAAGTCGATGAAAGGCTGTCCCACTTCGAGGCGCTCCTGCTTGGTGATGTACTCGTTGAGATGACGGCTGTAGATAGACTCGGTCGTGAACAAAGCCATCAGGTCCTTGAGCTGGTCAATGGGATAGTCCTGCTTCACACCGTCGAGGATGTAGTGGGTGACAAAGCTCCCGGGGTGGGCTTTGATGTAGTCATCGCGGAAGCTGTCCTGCTCTTCCATCAAGGCGGTGCCGACGGTATTGAGCGAATCCATCATAAGGGTGTCTTCGTTAGCGAAGGCCTGTTGCATGAGGGCATACAAGTCGCGGATCTGTATGTCGAATTGGTTGAGCTGTTCGTTGTAGGCATCCAACTCAGCCTGCGACTCCGAAGCCATGATGGCCACGGCTTGCGGGTTGTTGATGTCGCCCACGAAGGTGACGTCCTTGTTATCGGCAAAGAAAGGCATGGAGCCTCTCTTTCCCTTGACCTTCAGCGCGTAAAGGACTTGAGGGTCGTCGATGGGAGCGGTCAGCACGGCCAAATCGTTGGCGATGACGGCCGAGTCGATGATGACGGGTTCGTTGTCTACATACTTCTGGAGGTAAACGGTTTTGTCGTTGCCGTTGGCCAAGCTGACGTTAACTTTAAAACCAGCGGTCTTCTCGTTGCAGGCACTCAGTCCAAGAGCGAGTGCGAAAAGGAACAAGATGTGTTTTTTCATTGTGAATCAGTTATTTATTTATATTATTCTCTTTTCTTCTCTCTTTTGAAGATGAACAGAATCATCATGATAAGGAAGATGGACACCGGGACGCTGAGCAGGATGCGCAGCAGGACTTGTCCGATGAGCCTAAAACTGAACGACTCGAGGAAAAACAGTGCAAAATGGTGCACCAGCACCAAACAAAGTGCATAACGGAAAAACCACATGCCATCCAACTGACCGAGGTTAGGTTCGTGAATGTTCTCGAACTTCTGGTTGCCCGAGATGAGGCTGATGATGAAAGGCCTGCAGAAAGCCATCAAAGTGGTGGCTCCGGCATGAAGTCCTGGCGTTCCCGTAAACAAGTCGACCGTCAAACCCAGCACGAAACCCAATACCAAAAGTTGCCATTTGGGAGTGCTGAACGGTAACAACATAATGAAAATTAGGTAGATATATGGATGCACATAACCTCCCAGACGGATGTGGTTGATGACCAGCACCTGCAGGAGCACCAGCACCACGAAACGGATGATTTGAAGTACGGTCTTGTTCATTGGAGTCTGGCTTTAAGTGAGTCGAGTTCAGGTTTGTGCAAATCCTTGATGACATAGACATGCCTCAGGGTGGAAAAATCGGTGGCATAACGGATCTTGGCCTTGTTCAGCGCATCGACAGCGGTTGGATAGAACTCCTCCACGGTACCGACCATGAGGTCCTCGGGGAAGATATTGGAATGGGAGCTGGTCAAGATGGTGTCGCCTTGTTGCAGCACGATATGCGTGGGGATGTCTTCCACCATGCCATAGCGGTAGTTGTTGGTCTCCCAACTCAATCGGGCAATCTCCTGGTTGTTCTTGAAGCGCACGCCCACCACCGACTTGCTGTGCAACAGGCTCATGATGGAGGCGTAGTGGCGGCTCACGTCGGTCACCACACCCACGATGCCGTCCGAAGAGATGACACTCATGTCGGGCTCGATGCCGTCAACCGCACCTTTATTAATAATGATGTAGTTGTTGGCTTGGTTGGTGCTATTGTTGACCACCTGGGCAGGAATGTACTTAAACAGCGTGTCGCCCTGAGTGATGTCATAGGTGCATGTGGTGGTGTCGTAAACCACCGACAGCTGCTGGCGGAGCATGGCGTTCTCCTCGGCCAGTTGTTCGTTGGCGGTGTTGAGACGGAAATAGTTACCCACCGAGCTGGCCCACTCATAGATTTTCCCCACAACATCGTTGGTGGTGTTCACCATGCGGTTGCGGTGGAAACGCTGGCTGTTGGCAAGCAATAGAATGCTAATCACCTCGAGCAGGATGAACAAGATGACGAAGTGATGTTTCAGTATGAAACGCCGCAGGTTGTACATATGCTATTTTGTTGACCTTGAGACTGCGGGACCTCGAGACTTCGAGTGTATAGCCTCATTGTCTCGTAGTCACGTAGTCTCGCGTCATTACTTGATCAAGAAGGTGAATCTGTCGAAGTTCTTCAGGGCGATGCCGGTGCCACGTGCGACGGCGCGCAACGGGTCTTCGGCAACGTGGATGGGCAGCTTGGTCTTGGCGTTGAGACGCTTGTCGAGGCCACGCAGCAAAGCACCACCACCGGTGAGGTAGATACCCGTGCGGTAGATATCGGCCGACAGTTCGGGCGGCGTCTGCTCCAAGGCGTTCAACACGGCGGTCTCGATCTTCATGATGCTCTTGTCGAGGCAGTGGGCGATCTCGGCGTAGTTGACGCGGATCTCCTTCGGAATACCCGTCAGCATATCGCGGCCTTGCACGGCATAGTCATCGGGCGGGTTGTCGAGCTGCGGGATGGCGGCGCCAACCTCGATCTTGATGCGTTCGGCGGTGCGCTCGCCCACGATGATGTTGTGCTGCTTGCGCATATACTCTTCGATGTCGGCGGTGAAGTCGTCACCAGCGATACGGATGGACTTGTTGTTGACAATACCACCGAGGGCGATGACGGCGATCTCGGAGGTACCACCACCGATGTCGATGATCATGTTGCCCGTCGGCTCAAGCACGTCGATGCCAATACCGATGGCAGCGGCCATAGGCTCGTGGATCAGACGCACCTCCTTGGCACCCGCCTGCTCAGCCGAGTCTTTCACGGCACGCTCCTCCACCTCGGTGATACCCGAAGGGATGCAAATGACCATCTTCAGGCTGGGCGGGAACAAAGTGTTCTTGAAATTGATCATCTTAATCATCTCGCGCATCATGTATTCTGCAGCCTGGAAGTCGGCGATGACACCGTCGCGCAAGGGGCGGATGGTCTTGATGTTTTCGTGGGTCTTGCCGTGCATCATCATGGCACGCTTGCCGACGGCGATGATTTTCTTCGTGTCGCGCTGCAAAGCCACGATGGAAGGCTCGTCGACGACGACCTTGTCGTTGTATATGATAATCGTGTTGGCCGTACCAAGGTCAATGGCGATTTCTTTGTTGAGGAATGAAAATGCTCCCATAATCTTCAGTTGTTAGTTGTCAGTTGTTCAGTTGTCAGTTAATCAATGTCTAAAATGTCTATATCCAGTAAACACCATGCTGATGCCGTTTTCGTTGCAGCAGTCGATGGACTCCTGGTCGCGGACGGAGCCGCCAGGTTGCACGATAGCGGTGATGCCAGCTTCGTGAGCCAGCTCAACGCAGTCCTTGAAGGGGAAGAAGGCGTCCGATGCCAACACCGCACCATTCAGATCGAAGTTGAACGAACGGGCCTTCTCGATGGCTTGGCGCAAGGCGTCGACACGCGATGTCTGTCCGATGCCCGAGGCAAAGAGTTGCTTGCCCTTGGCGAGGACAATGGCGTTCGAACGGCTGTGCTTCACGATCTTGTTGGCGAAGACCATGTCTTCAATCTCCACAGCCGTGGGTGCCTTCTCGGTGATGACCTTGAAATCGTCCGCGGTCTCGGTGTGGAGGTCACGGTCTTGCACGAGGAAGCCGTTCAAGGCGGTCTTCACGGTCTGAGGCCTGTATGGGTCGGACTTCAGGCGCAGCACGACGCGGTTCTTCTTCGAGAAGAGCAGGTCGAGCACACCATCGGCATAACCAGGCGCCACGATAACTTCGATGAAGAGCTTGTTGATTTCTTCGGCGGCCTCAAGGTCGATAGGACGGTTGCAGACCAACACGCCGCCAAAGGCCGAGACGGGGTCGCCAGCCAAAGCGTCGACGTAAGCCTCCTTGACGGTCGGGCGGCAGGCCAGACCGCAGGGGTTGTTGTGCTTGAGGATGGCGAAGGTAGGCTCTTCGAACTCACGGATGAGGTTGAGACCTGCGTCGAGGTCGAGCAGGTTGTTGTACGACAGTTCCTTGCCATGCAACTTCTCGAACAGGGCGCCCATGTCGCCATAGAAAGAACCTTTTTGGTGAGGGTTCTCGCCGTAGCGTAAGGTAGTTCCTTCTTCTTCGCAGATTCTCAAAGGCTTGTTCTCGTCGTCTTTCGTGAACCAGTTCATGATGGCGCTGTCGTAGTGCGAGCTCACGCCAAAGGCGTAGGCGGCAAAACGGCGGCGGTCGTCGATGGAGGTCTCACCCTTCTGGTCTTTGAGCAGTTGTATGAGTTCTCCGTAGTATTTCTGCGAAGGCACGATGAGCACGTCGTTGAAGTTCTTGGCGCCGGCGCGGATGAGGGAGATGCCACCGATGTCGATCTTCTCGATGATTTGCGATGCGTCTTCGGTCTTGGCCACGGTCTCCTCGAAGGGATAGAGGTCGACGATGACCAAGTCGAAGGGCGGGATATCGTACTCTTGCATTTCCTTTTGGTCCGACTCCAGTTGGGTGCGACCGAGGATACCACCGAATACTTTGGGGTGCAAAGTCTTCACGCGACCACCCAAGATGGACGGATAACCTGTGAGCGACTCTACTGTCTTCACCGAAGGGTCGAGCGGCTTGATGAAGTCATAGGTTCCACCCGTGGAGTAAATCTGTACCCCATTTTGCTTCAACAAGTCAACGATGGTGTCGATGCCCGTTTTATAAAATACTGATATTAAAGCAGTTTTAATCTTTTTCAAAGGTAGAAAGTTTAGGTGATTTTAAACTGCAAGAATACCAAAATTCTGCAAACCGTGCAAGGGCTGTAAGCATTTTTTTTGAACAAAGATTTCAACAGATTTCGATGGTCTTGGAGAGCATCCCTTTATGTAGAATCGAAAAAAAATCAGTCATTTAATTCTTTGGAAGAGAATGGATTAATGACTATTTTGAATATAAATTGAAAAAACCGCTTTGTCGCATTGGAATTTTCCTTATTTTTACAAGTTCAAAATTACGCGGATGGAAACGAAGTGGATTTTAAATCAATCGGTTGACAAACAGCAAGTTGCCGAGATTGTTAAGGTGCTCAATATCGACGAGAACCTTGCCACTTTGCTTGTCCAACGCGGAATTACCAACTACGAAGAGGCCAAAACTTTCTTCCGTCCTTCCCTCTCGCAACTCCATGATCCCTTCCTGATGAAGGACATGGACAAGGCGGTGGAAAGGGTCATCCGGGCCATCAACGACGGTGAGAAGGTGCTGATCTACGGCGACTACGACGTGGACGGCACGACGGCTGTGGCGGTGGTCTACACCTACCTGAAGCCTTTCTTCAAGAAGAAAAAGATCGAGTTCTACATCCCCGACCGCTACGAAGAGGGTTATGGTATCTCCATCAAAGGTATTGACTACGCGGCAGATAACGGCTTCAAGCTGGTCATCGCCCTTGACTGCGGCATCAAGGCTGTGGAACGCATCGAATACGCCAACGAACGCGGCGTCGATTTCATCATCTGCGACCACCACCGCGCTGGCGACGTCATCCCGAATGCCGTGGCCGTCTTGGATGCCAAACGTCCCGACTGCAACTATCCCTACGACGAGCTTTCGGGCTGCGGCGTAGGCTTCAAGCTGGTGACCGCCCTCTCCATGAAGGGTTATGGCACTATCGAGAACGTGTATGAGCTGCTCGACTTCTTGGCGGTGAGTATCGCTGCCGATATCGTGCCCATCACGGGTGAGAATCGCGTGTTGGCCTATTTCGGCTTGAAACAACTCAACAAGAAACCGCGTCCAGGCATCGAAGCCATCCTGCAACATGCCAACATCTACCGTCGCGACGAAGACCAGCTGGACGAAGACGAGAATGTGCTCACCAGAGAGCTGACGGTCAGCGATTTGGTCTTCCTCATCGGTCCGCGCATCAACGCCGCCGGCCGTATCGCCAAGGCCTCCGACTCGGTACGTCTGCTCATCGCCGACAAACAGGAACACGCTGAAAAACTGGCTGCGTCCATTAACGACCTCAACGATGAGCGCCGTGAGTTCGACAACCGCATCACCGAGGAAGCCCGTGGCATGATTGCCGACGACCCCGTGCTACGCGACGCCAAGAGCACCGTGGTCTTCAACGAACGCTGGCACCGTGGCGTCATCGGTATCGTGGCCTCGCGCCTCACCGACTACTACTACCGTCCTACCATCGTCCTGACCCGCGCCAACGGCCTCGTCACCGGCTCGGCACGTTCCATCCGCAACTTCGACATCTACGACGCCATCGACCATTGCTCCGACCTGTTAGAGCATTTCGGCGGCCACAAATATGCTGCAGGCCTCTCAATGAAGCCTGAGAACCTTCCCGAGTTCCGCCGTCGCTTTGAGGAATATGTCAGCGAACATCTTGTGGACGAAGACTTTGTGCCGGAACTCGAGGTGGACCTGAAGATCAACTTCAGCGACATCACGGCGAAGTTCATGCGCATCCTCAACCAGTTTGCGCCTTTCGGACCCGGCAACATGGCTCCCGTGTTCTGGACCGACAACGTCATTGATGCTGGCGGCTCACGCCCCGTGGGCGGCCACCGTCACTTGAAGCTCACCGTGTCGCAGCCCGGCGACAGCGAGTTGGGCGTGCCTCCCTTCTCGGGCATCGCTTTCCAAAAGGGCGACCTCTTCGACCGCATCCACAACGGCGAGCCTTTCAGCATCTGCTACCATCTGGAATACAACACCTGGCAGGGCAAGACGAATTTACAGCTTAATGTGAAGGACATTAAGTTTGGGGAGGAGCTGTAATTAAAAATCAGTGTTTTACTACTTTCCCGAAGGTCGACTTCCCGTCGGCCATGACGACTTTCATCAGGTACATACCCGAGGAGAGATGGCTTAAGTCTATCTCAAAATGCTCGCTTGAAACAGCCGTTTCAGAGACAACATTGCCTGCCAAATTCATGATTTGGCAACGGACGGGATCGCCTGCCACTTCAACATGCAACAAGCCGGTGGTAGGATTGGGATACAAGCGTGCCAACGTAGTGGAGCCTTGTTCGGGCAGACGTGTCAAATCATCGCCAATGGTCCAGTTCTCGGGCAGGCTGTTGTCGGAATCCAAATCCTTGAGGACGAGATAAGGGCCGTTGCCATCGGCCTCCGTAGGCCACGGCAGACTATCGGCATAGCACACCTGGTCGATGATGTTGCCCCATGCGTCAACCAAGACGAGGTTCTCCGACTTGTTGGAGAGTTTGCGTGCATATTCACCGAAAGGCGTGATGTTGTAGTATTCCATGAACATCAGCGAATCGGAGCAAAGCACGATGGCTTCATGACCTGCGACATGGGCATTGTTGGGGAAACGATAGGTGACACCCAACTCACGGAAATAAATGCCTGTCAGGTCCACTTCGTCATCGCCGTTGTTGGTGATCTCGATGAATTCAAGACGGTCGCCGTCGATGCCCCACCAGTCCATGGGATGGTAATGGATCTTGGAGATGACCAATGGCGGAAGATCGACATCGGCGCAGCCTTGGTAGGAGCCTATGTTGTTGTTCAGCCAGTTGATGCGCTGCTGGATCCAAGTCTTCATGTTGTTCACATACTGAGCATGTTGGTTCATCTGGTTCCAGCGTTGGTTGTCGCGAGCCACTGCTTCCGCAATCCAAGCGTCGATTTCATCGATACGCGAGCAGACGAAATCATAATTCAAAGGCTGACCCGGCTCGGTGAGTTCAAACCAACGCTTGGCAAAATAGCAACGGAACACATCGGTGTCGAACAGGTCTTTCCAGAACTTCGGCCCGTTGTTGTCGCTGTTGTTGAACTGCCACACGTCGTATTTGCTGCGGTTGCCAAAGGCGTCGTAACCGAAGGCCAGGTTGTAGTCCCAAACGGGGCCCGCGCGCAGCTTGCCCAGACGGTCCTTATGGAAGAAAGTGCTGAACGAATAGACGTCGACATTGGAGGCAAACTCGGCGATCATCATGAAATCGATGAACGAAGGGATGTCAATGACCGAAGGGATGCCCGAAGCTACCGAGGTATTATGTTGGTTGGCCACAGAGGCCAGATTGGTGAACACACTATGGATATAATCCTTTTGGGTGTTGGTGACATCGGAAGGCTTGGGATAATGCATGATGAAATCGGTGCTTGCACCCCAGCCGCCCCAACCGCCGCCACCGTAGCCTTGCATAGTCCAAGCCACAGGGTCGCCGCCAGTGGTTTTGTCGGCCTTGACAATATAGCCACCCGTCACCTCAGGATAGTTGTTGCAAGTCTGGTCCATCTTCTCGATGTTGATGCGGTTTTTGTCGGGCTTGATCTTCTCCATGAAGACATAAAGGCCCTTATAGTCGCCATTGATCACCACCTCGCAATACACGCGGCGCGAGGCATATTGTCCGAGGCGTTCCGAGAGCTCATAAGCCAAAAAATCACGCATTCCCGTCTGGTCGTAAGCCAAGGAGTTGAGGACCCAGTCGTTCTCCTCGGGCATACCCAAAATGCTGACGTTGTTGTTGGTGACATTGTCATCCTGTAAAGTTTCTAAACCATAGGGCTTCTTGTTGAAATTCTGTGAGCTGCTGCCACGACGTTCGATGCCGATGCGGCCATTGTAATTAAGGAATTCGGGGTTGTCGATGTCGCTCAAATAGTTGCGTGAGCCGTCCTGGTGCCAGATGATCTTCATCGTACCCAACACCTTGGGCTCATCGGGGATGTTGGCATGACCATCGGTCTCAATGACCACGATAGGCAGATTGCTGTCGGTAAAGTTTTGCGCAAACATCGTCCCCGACAAGAACAATATCAAAAAGACTATTAAACTCTTCTTCATTTTCAATGGTTTTTGTGGTTTCACCACTTCCAGAACTGCCACCATTTCCTTTGGCGGCCTTCCACTATTCGCGCATACCGGTTTCTCGAACGACGCAGCGTGGAGAACGGCGTGACCGTACCTGCCCTCGGACCACTGAGGCTCAAGATATGGGAACGCGAGGCCACGAATCCACCTTCGTCGACGTCGTCGATATTGCCGTATTTGTTCTTCTTGGACGCGAAAATGATGACATTGTCGATATACCAGCTGTTGACATACGCGCCGTTACCTGTATAATAGAGGCAAAACTGTGGCGACTTGGTGGGCCACTCCTCCATGTCGAAGGTAAGCAGATACTGGCTCTGCGCGATGCTTCCCCTCACCGTATCCTCCCAGATGCTCTCCCAATCCTCGCCATTGAGCGAAATGCCAATACCGATTAGGGCCTCTTGCAGGCCGTCGGTGGCTTCAAAACAATGGTTGAACTGGAAATTGATGAAGTCGTATTTTTCCAACTCCACGATGGGGGTCACCAGGCGGGTGGTGCCTTCAAAGTTGACATCAGGATACATCTGCATTTCGCGTGGCTTAGCCCCAGCAAAAGAAGTGTTGGAGATGTACCACACCACCCAGTCGTCGCCCTTGGCATCCCAGCCCTCTTCGAGCCAGGGACTGAAGAAACCCTCACACAGCACCACGTCGCCCTGCTGGGCGAAGAGCGGCGAAACAAGCAGTATGACAAGTAGTGTGAGTAAACGTTTTTTCATCCACTAGTAGATTTGGGTACAAAAGTAGGAAAAAAACGACAAATATGCTTGTATAGAGCATTTTATTCTACTTTTGCAGCAGAAAACGATAGAACAACCCCTCTCTAAACCGTCATTGCGGGCTTGACCCGCAATCTCCCATGCGACAGGGATTCGTCTCCACGCAATGGAGATGGCGGATGTTCCTCCGCCATGACGGCATAAAGAGCAAGGCGGTGTTCTTGGATTTAAGCAAAAAGTAAAGCAATGCCCACAAAAGAGAAAACCGTCTTCTTCTGCAAGGAATGCGGCAACGAGTCGCCGAAATGGTTCGGGAAATGTCCCGCCTGCGGCGCGTGGAACACCTGCGAGGAGTCGACTGCCGTCACGGGGAAAGAAGCCAAATCGGTGAAGAAAAACATCGAGCTTGAGAGCCAAAGCCTCCCCTTGCCCATCAAGGAAATCAGCAATGCCAAGGAGCAACGCATCGTCCTGCCTTACGAGGAACTGAATAGGGTTTTGGGTGGCGGCTTGGTGCTCGGTTCCCTCACCCTTGTAGGCGGCGAACCTGGCATCGGCAAATCGACTTTGCTCTTGCAGACGGCCTTACAGTTGGCTGGAAGGAAAATACTATACATCTCCGGCGAGGAGAGCCAGACCCAGATCAAGATGCGGGCCGAGCGCATCGGTATCCACAACACCGACTGCCTCATCCTCACCGAGACCAACACCCAAGAGATCCTGAAGCACTTCAAGAACGTGCAGCCTGATATCGTAGTCATCGACTCCATACAGACGCTCGAATCGCCCTACGTGGACGCCACGGCAGGCAGCCTCTCACAGATTCGTGAGACGGCTGCCGAGATGAACAAAATCGCCAAGGCGTATCAGGTACCGGTGTTACTTATTGGCCATATCACCAAGGACGGCAGCATTGCCGGACCAAAGATTCTGGAGCATATCGTCGACACGGTCTTGCAGTTTGAGGGTGACCGCCACTATGGTTTCCGCATATTGCGCACCATCAAGAACCGCTTCGGATCGGCCTCTGAGTTGGGCATCTTTGAGATGAACGCCACCGGCCTCCGCGAAGTGACCAACCCCAGCGAGATCCTCCTCTCGCAGCGTGACGAGGAAGTAAGCGGCATCGCTATCGCAGCTACCATGGAAGGACAACGTCCCATGCTCATCGAGACACAGGCCTTGGTGAGCAGCGCCGCCTACGGCACGCCGCAACGCTCCGCCACAGGTTTCGACATCCGCAGGATGAACATGCTGCTGGCCGTGTTGGAGAAACGCGCAGGCTTCCGACTTTCGATAAAAGACGTGTTCCTGAACATCGCAGGCGGCCTCCATGTGGACGACCCCGCCATCGACTTGGCCGTCATCGCCGCCGTGCTTTCCTCAAATGCCGACATTCCCATCCCTTCGCGCTATGCCTTTGCTGCTGAAGTGGGTCTCTCGGGCGAGATACGTGCCGTCACCCGCATCGAAGCCCGCATCGCTGAAGCCGATAAGTTAGGATTTGAGAAGATCTTTGTCTCGAAATACAACGCCAAGGGATTGGATACCAAACGGTTTAAGATTCAGGTTGTGCCAGTGGCTTCGGTTTACGAGTTGGGTGCGGAGTTGTTTGGATAAAAAAAAGGAAATTATAGCAACATGGCACAAAAACACTTCTAAATGTATGATTGCGTTTAAGTTAACACAAGAAGTGACTATGCTGCATCCTGTTATTATGTATGCCGTTGATAATCAGTCTTCTGAAGTAAAATTTGTGCCATCACGTCTATAATTCCCTAAAAAATTCCAGCGAATTACTAATCCGCTGGAACTGAGAAATATATTTACATGATTTATCAGAAAAAGATTATTTGGTATATTGAAATCTTTCTACTACCCAACCATTTGATGTGTACCAAATACTATCTTCCAATGACATTCCGCCTGGTAAATTCGCATCATAATCTGCCGGCAAATGTGCACCATTTCTTGGACTTACATATATTGTACCCATGCCACAAACTTTTTGTGGATCGATATCAATGCGTGTTTGTAAAGTATCTCGTGCTATATGAAATATCATTGGTTGCCAACCACTACTATTTGATGGCATATCTGGGCCGTCGCGTCCAAATAAATGTATCTTTACCGAATTGACGTTTTTTTGATCCGTGTAATATTTTATAACATCCTTTGGTGGTGCCCAACCCATGTTAGCCTGCCAATTCCAATCAATTATAACATCATACGGTTCTTTGTGGCAAGCGGTGGACATGATTGCCGTTGCGACAAATGGTAATATTTTTATCAAAGATTTACGGATACTGTACGGAATTTTTAATTTCATATCGAATCCTTTTGTTTTGGGTCAGATGTGCAAAGATACTAAATAATTAGAAAAACCAGTGTTTTTCTTTCTATTCTCAGATATTTGTATGTATTACACCACCGCCGCTGCCTTCCGAATCTTTGCCATCCAACGAATGACATCTTTGTCTTTTCGGGCTGTCTGAAGGTTGTATTTGGTTTGAATGCGCATAAGCACATCGGCGGGCAAGCCAAGGGCGGCCTCAAAGAGCAAAGCCGTGTTGGTCGTAAGAGGACGATGGGCGTTGAGCAATTCGTTGAGCACGGAATATGACATGCCGATATTTTGGGCAAACTCGCGCTGCGAAATGCCACGGTCTTCCAGTTCGTCTTTGATAATCTCCCCAGGGTGGGTAAACCTAAATGGAGTGAGATTGTTGGCAATCATTTCGTCTTTAATCCCTTCAACGTGTATCATGGTTTCTTTATTCATAATGGTTTGACAATTCAATAATATTGCAGATGGTAGCCACGGTTTCGTTCCCTTCTGTTTGTTCCGTAAACTCAACACGGTATTTTTTGTTCACCCTGACAGAGGAAAGTCCGGCTTTATCTCCCGACAAGTGCTCATAATGAAGCCCTCCAATTAAAGCAAGCACATTGACATTCTCAGCCTCCACCATGATGTCAATCACCTTCACATATCTCCTTATCACATCGGGTTGGAATCGGTGCTTCTTGTCGGGTGACTGGCCTGTGGTATACAGCTTCTGTAAGTATTCCTTGTCAAAAGTTACCTTCATCTTGTCTGCAAAGATAATACAAATAATCCAATATTCGCAAAAAAAGTGATATTTTTCTCTAAATAATTGTAAATCTGTATAAAGAGTAACAGGATGACAAATACAAATAACGCCCGCCAACAAGTTGTTGACGGGCGTTATTATTAGTTTCCTCCTAATCCTAATAGAATGGGAAGAAGAAGAAATAGGCCGCTACCCAATCTCGGCGTATTCCTGGAGCTCTGCCGATGCTGGAGCCAGATCCATTACGAACAGTACCGTCGCTGTCAATTCTGCCGATGCTCGAACCAGATGAGTTACGAACCGTACCGTCGCTGTCAATTCTGCCGATACTCGAACCAGATGAGTTACGGATGGTACCATCACTATCAATCTTGCCGATGCTCGAACCGGATGAATTACGGATGGTGCCGTCGCTGTCGAACCGGCCGACACTGGAACCGCTGCTGTTGCGGATAGTGCCGTTACTTTCAATCGTACCGATGCTTGAGCCAGAGCTGTTGCGTACAGTCTGGGCCGTTGCACCTGAAACCACCATGATGGCTAAGGCTAAGAATAAAACTCGTAATGCTTTCATTTTATTTCTGTTTTAAGGTTATTATTTCGAAGCAAAAATAAACAAAAACTATTCCATACGAACCAAAAAATGTTTTGGAAGAAGAAAAAAAGCAGAAATACGGTTACGGGAAAAATGATTACCTTTGCAAAAAATACAGAATGGACTCCGAAAAAATCATATTAGGCATCGACCCTGGCACCATGGTGATGGGCTACGGTGTCATCCGTGAGCAGGGCAAGAAGCTGGAACTCATCACAATGGGTGTCATTAACTTGAAAAAGTTGGAAAACCAAGCGATGAAATTGAAGAAAATCTTTGAGCGCGTATTGGAAATCGTGAACACCTATCACCCTGATGAGTTAGCCATCGAAGCACCTTTTTTCGGAAAGAACGTGCAGTCGATGCTGAAGCTGGGACGCGCCCAAGGCGTGGCCATGGCTGCCGCACTTTACCGCGACATCCCTATCTTCGAGTACTCACCCAAGACCATCAAGCAGACCATCACGGGCAACGGTAACGCCTCGAAGGAACAGGTGGCCAAAATGGTGCATTTCATCCTGAAGACTGACGAGAATCCCGAGTTTTTCGATGCCACTGATGCCGTAGCCGCTGCTGTATGCCATTCGATTTCAAAGGGTAAAGATGTAAACTACACCAAGCACACCACCGAGAAAGCCAAGGCGCACCGTCGTCCCGACTGGAGCCAGTTCATCGCCGAGAATCCCGACCGGGTGAATCTATGACACACTGACAATGGAATAGAATTTGTGGCAAAAACCGAACAACAACCTAAACACAATTGGAAATGATCATCACCATCATCTGCATTACCATCTTGGCTTACGCCATCGCGGGCAAGGACATTGACAAACAGCTGGATAGACTGAAGGGCGTCGATTGGAAAGCCAAGGCCTCCGATGTCTTCGGAAAAATCGGCAATTATGCCAAAAAGGCAGGTCGCGTGGCCACCAAGCCTTTGCTTCAATTATATTATGTGCTGACCATGGGCGAGACCACCACGCTTGAGAAGGCCCTTATCGTGGGTGCCATCCTCTATACCATCTTGCCTTTCAGCCTGATCCCTTACAAGGCACACAGAATCCTCGGCCTGCTCGACGAAGGCCTGGCCGTGCTCTATGTGGTGAAGAAGGTGCAGCATAAGATCACGCCTGAAATCAACGCCAAGGTGGAAGAGACTTTGGATGCTTGGTTTGGCGCCAAGGAAGCTGCCCCCGCTGCTGAATAAATAATAATAGAATAGATTTAAAATCGCCCATCTATTGGAATCTATAGATGGGCGATTTTTGTTTGATGGTTCTGAGAACTCAGAGTTCCGATGACAGATGGTATGTGCCGCTGCCGAAGGTCTTCACCTCATAGCCATTGGCGGTGGGCAGACAGACCTCAGCCGTGGTGTTGGTCGGAATGGTGAAATCCCATTCAAAACGGTTACCCTCACGCTTCCAGTTGCTTTCGATGCGACCCGAGACGGAGTTGTAAGCGCAGTTCACATAATCCAGTCCCTTGATGGGATAGGGCTTGAGTTGGATTTGGCTGTAGCCCGGCTCCAAAGCCCTGATACCGCCAAGGTATTCGTATTCCCACAGAATGAGGTCGCCGAGGAGCATCACATGGTTGCCTGAATTCATGGCGGGGTCGGCGGTGTTGCCGTTCCAAAGTTCCCAGATGGTGGTGGCACCGTTGCGAACCATATAGCCCCAGCTCGGATAGGTGTCGTTGGAAGCAATCTTCAGGGCGAGGTCGCCGCGACCGTATTCCGTCAAGCAACGCATCAGCTGCTGGATGCCGACGACACCCGTCGAGACATGACCGCCACAATCGTTTTCGGTCTTATCCACGATGCTTTCCAAGACTTTGTCTTCCAAGCCTTTGGGCACCATGCCAAACCATAAGGGCAGGATGTTGGCGGTGACCGTGTTGTTGGCATAAACGCCTGTCACGCGATTGAAATACTTGTCGTTGAAGGCCACAGTGGAAGTGACAATCTCCTGTTGGAAGAAGGCTACATCCTCTTCGAAGCCCAACACTTCGGCAAACTTGGCCATCTTGCCGCAGAGGTAGCAATAGAACGGCGTAGAGAGCACCGTGGCATCAGTGATGCGCGTCGGGTCGTTGGAGTGGATGAGTTCGAGCGACTCGGGCGGCATGCACCAATCACCATAGGTGTCGCGCGGCATGAGACCACCGCGCATATAGTCGTTCTTCATGTGCAGCATCCATTTTTTCAAGGCGTCATAATGCTGGCGTACAGGCTCTAAGTCACCGAATCGAGTATAAAGCATGTCTGTAGCGGTGACCACGGCGCCAGGCCAGGTCATGTTGTCGGTGTAGCCGCGCCAATAAGGCGGGATGACATTGGGCAGGGAGCCGTTGTCCCACTGGCTGTCGTCGGCATCGGTGAGCCATTTGGCATAGAGCTGATGGTTGTCGAAGATGTACGACTCGCCGTAGTTGCCCGTGGTGCGGTCGCCCGTCCAGCCCATGCGCTCGTCACGCTGCGGACAGTCGGTGGGCATGCTGCGGTAGTTGCCACGGATGCCCCAATAGGCGTTGTGATACACCGCATTGATGATCTCATTGGAGGTCTCAAACGAGCCTGTGACAGGCATCTCGTCGTAGATTACCCAGCCCTCGAAATCGTCTAAATTGGGCGATTCGCGAAGACCTGAAACTTCAACATAACGGAAACCGTGATAGACGAACATGGGATGCCAGTGGAGTTCAGAGTTGAGGGTTGAGGGTTGAGAGTCAGTTGAAAGTGTAGAGTTGTTAGTAACGATGTAGCGGTCGGTACATTCGGCACCACGGAGGTTGGCGGTGTAAAGCGTGCTGTCGGGGGTGAGAAGTTCGGCGAAGCGCAAGGTGATGATGTCGCCAGGTTGCTGTCCGCGCACCTTCATGTCGATGAAGCCGACCATGTTTTGGCCCATGTCAAGGTACCATCTGTCGTCTTTCTGGAACATGGCGACAGGCTGTAGCTTCTCCATCACGGTGATGTTGGGGTTGGGTTGGATGCTGAGTTGACCTTCGGGCGCCTCTACTAGTTCGGCTTGGAGCCATGTAGCATCGTCGTAACCGGATTGCGTCCAATCACCAAGGTCGTAGTTTTCATCATAGGTTTCACCGTCCCATTCGTTGGCGGTGCGGATGGGGCCTTTGTTGGTGTTCTTCCATGTGTCATCGCTGACTAAGGTCTCTTTTTGGCCGTCTGTATAGGTCACTTCCAGCTGCAAAAGCAGGCGTGGCGTACCGAAGCCGAACACATGCTCGGTGCCGTCCCAGTTGGGATTGGCGGAATTGTAACGGATGGAGGTATAGCGGCCACCTTCGAGGATGATGCCGATGGCGTTGTCGCCGCTATTGAGCATCTCCGTGACATCATACGTGTTGAAATATACGCGCTCCGAGTACCATGACAACGTAGGCTTCAGCAGTTCTTCGGGCGCGATCTCGGCGCCGTTGAGGTAGGCGCTATAGACGCCCATGCCGCTGACATAGAGCCTAGCCTCGCTGACCTCGCCGCTGAGGGCAAAGTCCTTGCGGAAATAACGTGCGGCAAGTCGGGTGTGACCCTCTAACACATCGTCTTCAAACTCATGGCCAATCCATTTCGCTTGCCAGTCGTCTTGGCTCAGCAAGCTGATTTCAAAGGTCTGGACCTCACTTTCCACTTTGGTTTTTCCTTTGTCGTTTTTGACAGTAGCGATCACTTTCCAATAGGCCTTGTCGCGGCTTTGGAGGGTCTTGCCTGCGTAAGGGATGTATAGCATTTGGTTGGATGTCGTCACACCCGAGTCCCAGAGGTCGCCGATGCCTTTTTGGGCGTTTTCTTCGGTCGAGGCCACGATAATTCGGTAGTCTTGTTGTACGCCGTTGTTTTCTGCCGACTCATACTGCCAGCTGAAGCGTGGTTGCGCTGTAGCCAAGGCTTGTGGATGGACTTGTTGTTCCACATTGGGGTTGATGATTTTGACCTCCAGTTTGCTGCAGGAAGCGAGGCTTATTAGGGTTAAAAGAAATATAAACAAGCGTTTCATACTATGATAATTATCAATTGTTTACTGTTTTTGCGGATTACAAATCCGCGGGTTCAAAGCGGTCGAATTGCAAATCCGACCGAACTGAAGGTTTCCAAACAAATAATCCCACAGCATTTGCCAGCGCCCGAACAAGATCAAGCAGCTCTTCAGAAGGGGCATAAATGGTCATATTGGTGTCATCACGACCCAAAGTGATAAGGGCTTCAGATTTTCCAATGAGCAAACACAGATTGCCTTGATTATCCTTGATATGGCTTGCAAGCAATTCGGGCTTGGGGTTGAACATGCCTTCTGTGTCGTCATCGACAAACAAACGCAAATCATAATAGCAATACAGCTTCAGCAGGATGTCGGAGAACCGCTCTCGCAGAACGGCATAGCGCAAGGGTTCTAAATAATACTCTTCCACGGAAAAGAATCTTCCGCCAGCCTTTTCCGGAACTTGTTTGGGGAGAAAGTCCACCACCCAATACGCTTTATCAAAAAAGTCATCTAACATTGTGCTCTCTCCTTTTATTTAGCCAGTCCAAACGCCTCCGAGAGTTCCTTCATCTGCGCCTCGCTCATGCCTTCGGGCTCGAAGCCCATGCTGCGGGCACTCATATAGATTTGTGCGGCCTTATTGAGTACATCCACTTGGTCGAAGGCATTCATGATATCGGTGTCGACGGCAAACACGCCATGCTTCTCCCACATCACCACATCATAATTGTCGTCGAGGGTGCGAATGGTGGCCTCGGCTAAGGCGACACTCCCGGGCAGCATATAAGGCACGATGCCGAGGCCGCGCGGACAGAAGGCCTTGGTCTCAGGTATCATCGACCACAACAGTTTAGTGAGTACATCCTTCTCCAAAAATGGCCGATGGTGCGTCATGGCGACCAACTCAATAGGATGGGTGTGCAGCGAGGCTTTGTAAGGCGAACCTTTGGCAATCAGGTAATTATGAACACTGAGATGCGACGGTAATTCCGAAGTGGGCATTACGGCTTTGTCGGCGATGATTTCAAAATGGGCGCAATCGTCGAGGATGCGTATGATGGCACCGTTGTCCATGGGGTCGCGGGCGAGGTCACGCATGCGGCGGTTGGTGCCTTTGCAGTAGAAGTAGCAGCCTTTGAGGTGAGGTAGTATGGCACCGATAGCAATGGGATTTGTAGGGCTGTCACACTGTGGCAGCCGTACAAGTTGAGTGTTGAGCGATTCGGTGACATTGACAACGATGTTGCCGCCGTTGCGTTCAGCCCAGCCTTTCTGCCAGAGGTAGCCAGCCACTTCGGCGACTTTATCGATTTCCTGCTTGAGCAGGGGCTTATAATTTAAGATGCTTTCCATTTTCGTTCAATAGTTTTCGCCATAGCGTTCTTTGGTGATTTGTGCAAGCGACTTACCTCGGGTGTTGGGGCAGCCCATGATGCCCACAATCATTGAGATGAGCAACAGTCCAATCATACAATAGGCGGCAAGCGTGAAGCCTTCCCCGTTCTCGCCATAGATGAATGTGAAGACGAGTCCCCATACAGCAGAGAGTCCCCTGACCACAAAGAACATCAGTCCTTGTGCGCCAGCACGGAACTTGGCAGGGAACAGCTCCGAGCCCCATAAGGCATAAAAGATTTGCACAGACATACCGCCTTCGATGCCCCACAGGATGGTGAAAAGCCACAGTCCGGCCGTGCCATTCACGCCAACGGCGACGATAATGACCCAAGCACTGAGGGCAAAGAGCAGACCCAACACATAAACCAGTTTATGGCTGGTCTTGTCAATGACCTTGGAGAGCAGGAAGGTGACGAACACGATGATGGCCCATTGGATGCAGTTCATCCAGTTGGCCTGCTCGTTGCTGATGCCGCCTGCTGTCTCATAGATGTGCGGCTGGAAGAAGCCCAGCACCGAAGCCACAAGGTTCCAGGCCAGATAAATGACGGCCAAGAAACAAGCGGTCTTGATAGCGATTTTGTTGGAGAACAGGACCTTGAAGGCATGCCAAAGCCCCGTGTTCTCGCCTTTGGCCTTGGCGGCCTCTTGGCTGGCTTTCCATTCGTGGCTCTCTTCCAGTTTCCGCTGCATGTTCCATGCGACGAAGGCCACAACTAACAACGAGAAGAAGACGATACGCGAACTGAACACATTGACGGCTTCTTGGGGCATATCGGCACCGCCAAAGGCATGCGCTATACCTTCGACCCAGCCAAACAGATAGCCGTCGGGGGCGAAGAACATACCCAACAGGAGGATGATCATCGGTCCGAAGCCCCACGACATCTGGGAGATGCAGATGTTACGGCCTCGGTTGTTGTTTTCCGAGCTTTCGGAGATGTAAGTCCATGAGGCAGGTACACCGATACCGACCGAGATGCCCGTCACCAAGAAGCCCGCCAACAGCATCGGGAAGCTCAAGGATAGCATGATGAGCAACACACCCACCATATACACGAGCAGGTTGTAGGTGTAGATGAACTTGCGCCCGTATTTGTCGGCCAAGAAACCGCCAATGATGGCGCCGAGGGCGGCGCCCAAGCAGTTGGCGCTGATGAAATTGAGCCAACCGAGATGCACCTCGGTGAGGCCCAGGTATTTTTGCCATAGCGTCAGGCCGCTGGCGCCCGCGACGATAGCACCGGCATCCAGGTAGTTCGTCAGCGAGACGGCAATGGTGCTTTTTAGACTTCCTTTGCTCATGGTTTATCTCTTTGAGGTTACGTCTTTTTCATATTGTTGCACGCGGCCGATGAACTCCTCGCCGACGGGCACACCGTTCTTCAAGTTGAAATAATCGTATACAGCACCAAACGGCAGCGACTTCATCTCTTCCAACAGAGCCAGCTTCTCGAAGCCTTGGCCGTTGTCCTCGTATTGGAGCAACAGTGGCAGCGGCTCCAAGAGGGCTTGCAACAGGCACTTTTGCGTGGCGCGAGTGCCGATAAGGTAGGCGCCTATTCTGTTGATGGAGGCATCAAAATAGTCGAGGCCGATATGGGCGCGATGCAGGGCCTCGGCACGGACGATTTCCTTGAAGAGGTCGAGGGTCTGGTCGTTCATGAGGGTCACATGGTCGGAGTCCCAACGGATGGGACGGCTGACGTGCAACATCAGCTCGGGCACATAGAGAAGTAGCGACGGGATCATGTCGGAGACGTTCTCCGTGGGCTCGTAATGGCCTGTGTCGAGGGTATAGATGACCTTGCGCGTGGAGCAGTAGCCTGCGTAGAAGTCGTGTGAACCTACAGTGAAACTCTCCAAGCCGATGCCGAAAAGTTTGGCCTCGACGCAGGATTTCATGTCGGGCAGGTCTTCGGCCAGGATTTCATCCAAGGATGCTGCCAGCAGCTCACGATAGCGTTTACGCTCCACGGTGAGGTCTTTCAGCCCGTCGTGAACCCAAATGTTCATGATGCAGGGGTCGCCTTGGGCCTTGCCCATGGCATCGGCGATGCGACGACAGCGTTTGGTATGTTCAATCCAGAAGTCACGAATGGCTTTATCGGGGTTGGCCAGACTCAGATCTCCGCTCTTGGGATGGCCGAAGGAAGTGGAGTTGAAATCAAGCTTCATGTCCACTGACTTGCCCCAGTCGATCCAGCTTTGGAAGTGTTCCACCCCCACTTGGTCGCGGTCAACGAACTTGCCGCCGAAGTCACCGTAGATTTCATGCAGGTTGACGCGTTGTGTGCCTGCAAGCAGTGAGTTGACAAACTCGAGGTCGGCGCGCACCTCATCGATGGTACGGGCGCGGCCTGGGTAGTTGCCCGTGGTCTGGATGCCGCCCGAGAGGCCAGCGTTGCTCTCGAAGCCCATCACGTCGTCGGTCTGCCAGCAGTGCAGTGAGATGGGGGTCTTTTCGAGGGTGGCGATGGCTTGGTCGGTGTCGATGCCGAGGGCAGCATAGCGTTCCTTGGCGATTTCGTAGGATTGTTGTATGCGTTGTGTGTTCATAGGCTACTGGGTGAAACAAAATGACCTTGCAAATTTACACTTTTTCAATCTTTTCAAAACATTTTACTACCTTTGCCGCAAATTCTTTTCCTATGAAAAAAGCATTATCTATTTTTACTTTATTTCTCCTGATGGCTGCTAGCGTGCATGCCCAGGACAACACGAAACCCGACTGGATGAGATGGCACTATCTCTCTGAAGAAGAGATGTATGACAACTCGCGCGGTATGAACTTCGTCGAGACCGATCCGCCTGCTGGTGAGCCGCGTTTCGTGGCCGAGTTTGAGCCTATGCAAGGCGTGATGATCCGTTATCCTTTGGGCATCCCGACAAGCCTTGTCGTGCAGCTGGCCAACAACTGCCACGTGTATTGCATCGTCAGCACATCACAGCAAAACCAAGCCCAAAACAGCTTCCAAAACGCGGGGGTCAACATGAGTAACGTCACTTTCGTGAACGCCCAATCCGACTCGTATTGGGTGCGCGACTATGGCCCGTGGTACATCTTTGAGGACCGCAACCCCGCCATCGTCGACAATATCTACAACCGTCCGCGCCCCAACGACGACAACATGTCGGGCGTGTTCGCCACCTTCTGGGGCATCCCTATGTACGGCATGAACCTCCAACACACTGGTGGTAACATGATGGAAGACGGTCGCGGCCATGGCGTGAGCGACAACCTCGTGCTGCAGGAGAACAACAACAATGAGACCAACGTCCGCAACAAGATGCGCGATTACCTGGGCATCGACCCGTACCATATCACCATCGACCCGCAAGGCGACTACATCGCCCACGTCGACTGCTGGGGCAAGTACCTCGCGCCCGATAAGATTTTGATTGCCCGCGTACCGCAGAGCAACTCGCATTACAACGACTACGAGAGCGTGGCGCAGTATTTTGAGACCACCAACTGCTGCTGGGGCTATCCTTACCGTGTGTACCGTGTGGACGAACCTGGCGGCTACACTCTTGCGCCTTACACCAATAGCTTGATCCTCAACAAGACCGTCTATGTGCCGCTGGGCAGCAACAGCACCTACAACCAACAAGCCTTGGCTGTCTATCAAGAGGCTATGCCAGGTTATGAAATTGTTGGCGTGAACGGCGGCTCGGCTGGCTGGGAGAACACCGATGCCCTGCATTGCCGCACTCGTGGCGTGATGGACTTCAACATGCTCTTCGTCGACCACCGCGATGTGCTCTTCGGTGAGCAGGATTGGCAAGACTCCATCGCCGTGGTGTCCAAGTTCATCGCCTACAGTGGACAGAACCTGAAACAGGATTCGCTCCTTGTTTATTATAGCATCGACGGAGGCACCTACCAAGTAGCTCACATGACCGCCACGGGCAACCCCGACGAGTATGTCGGTTACATCAAAGGCTACCATGGCGAGTCGGAGATCAATTACTATGTGTTTGGCGCCGACGAATCGGGACACCGCTACACGCAGCCTGTCTTCGCCGACCTCGACCCGCACCATTTCACAATGGAGGCGCATGAGCCTCCTATGCCGCAAGGAGAACTGGTGATTACACCTGATACGTTGTGGTTTGAACAAAATGGCGACATACAATCTTTTACCATCGAAAACCAAACCAATGCCATAGTTCAAATCAACTCCATAATCGAGGAAGGTGGTTTTTTGCTTCCTGACACTTACAACCTTCCCTACAACTTACAAGTTGGGGAATCCATTTCGGTTAGTTTCCTTTTCAGTTTTCCGCTGAAAACGAATCGTGCATCTGATGATTATGTTTCAAGTTTGATAAGGGTCCAGACCTCTGTCGGAGAAAAACTTGTGACTGCTATGATAAGCAAACAAGGCATGGTGAATTTCGTGTACCAAGATGTAATGTATTTTGATGACCCAACTTTGGTCATAGAATCATCATTCTTCAACAAATCTGTTTTTGTTCCTATAATCAGGGTATTTTCCATTGCCGAGAAAGACACTGATTATCTAAATATTGAAACAACCCCCATCCCACCTTTCGATTTGGAATTCAATGGCGATGAAGCCTTTATGTTCGTGAGTTTGAAGGATTTCGCAAAAGGTTATGTGCAAACAAGCATCGAAATCGAAACGGATTATGGTGTTTTCGAAATAGCCGTTTACATCAACGAGGACATTTTAACTATCACCGAACTTTCCGCCGAAGCCAAACTCTATCCCAACCCGACTACCGGCCAATTCACCGTGGAAGGCGCCAATGTAGAAAAGGTGGAGGTGTATAACCTCGTGGGACAGAAGATTCACGAGGCAGAAGGCCAGATGGTGAATATCGACGCCTCCAGTTGGCACAAAGGCATCTATCTCGTCAATATCATTGAGAAGAATGGTGCCGTGATGACCAAGAAATTGGTGGTGAGATGATATAGAGATTAACGAGTGGTGTCTTTACAGAAAAAACCTGTAGCATGATCAAATGCTACAGGTTTTTTTCTAATCATTTGGATTTTTGAAAAATGCTGTTTAGTTTTGCCGCATAATCCTAAGATAACCTAATATGAAAAAGCACATACTCTTTATCTTGTTTTTCTGTTTGCCGTTTGTAACAGTTGCGCAGGATATTGGAAACAGGGACAATCCATATTGGACTGAAATAGTCACTTCACAGCCCGAAGGATATGTGGTGTTGGAAAACGGCGATGTTGAAATCTCATCTGCCGAAGGGCTGGCTTGGCTTATTTCCGTGGTGAATGGGTTGAACGGATGTGTGGCCGACGATTTTGAAGGACGAAAAGTGGATTTGTTGAGAGACGTTGACCTTTCAGGAGCAGACTGGGTTCCCATAGGCGATATATTCTCTGATTCCACTCTTGTTTTCAAAGGCCAGTTTGATGGCAAAGGACATACAATAAAGAATCTTTACATCAAAGACTTGTCTTGGGATTATTTAAGCTTGTTTGGGTACCTTAATCATGCTGAAATACACAATATATTTCTTGACCAAGGATTGATATGTGGAAGGTCGTATTGCGGTGGTATTGCGGGAAAGAGCGATAACGGCTCTATTATCGAGAATTGCGTTGTCAACCTTGAAGTATCGGGAACATATTATACTGGAGGCATAACAGGACACAACAAGGATTCTATGGTAAGAAACTGCTGTTACATATACTTTAGATTTGAACCTGCAGACAATTTCGGTGGCGGTATTGCAGGCCGGAACGAGGCCGAAGGGCAAGATGCTGTTATCGAAAACTGCTATTATGATTCTCAAATTCTTGGGTCTTTCAACACCTGTTGGGCAGGAGGCATTGTCGGATACAATGTCACCACAGGTGGTGAAGGTGCAGCCTTGGTGAAGAATTGCTATGCCGCCTTGCATGGCCGGGATTGGTATGAGGAAGGTGGTATTGTAGGATGGAATCTGAACGGTATGGTCACAAACTGCTATTATTGCGTTATTTATAATTATATCTGTGATATGCCATTGATTGGATATGGTGACATGAATTATTCGGATTGTTCTATTTTTGAATATCAAGAGGGCGCGATATCGGTGCTTGAGCATCCTGTTTCAGTTGGAGAATACCAGACCGACAACCTCCTTGATGCGTTAAACCTGTGGCGGATAATTCAAAGCCCGACAATATTATATCATGAATGGTGCGAGGAGGAGTCCCTGCCGTTTTTCTGTGAACAGTTGGATGAAACAGAAGAGCAAATGATTCGGTTGGATGGCATAACGGTTTCTCCTAACCCCACCAGAAACCTTGTCCATATCGAAGGCGCAACCGTTGCCGAAGTTCAGGTTTACAATGTTTTGGGACAACGGCTGAATACCATGATGAACACCAATGAATGTGACCTGAAAGGCTTGCCGCAAGGAATTTACACTTTGCGCATTACGGATGAAAATGGTTCTGTTGTAACAAAGAAAGTGGTAAGAAAGTAAGACATTGTTATGTCTTCAATATCTTCAATATTTGATAATTAATCTATAAATCTTTACATTATAAAAAAACACATACTATTTATCTTTATTTTCTGCTTGCCGTTTGTAACGGTTGCACAAAATAAATATGCTGTACTAATCACGGGTGATTATGCCGCTAAGGGCGTTCCAGAGCAATATCGTTGGAATAAAGGTGGTGATAAAGATCACAGACCTCCAGAGGAATTTTGGCATGACACTTTTTTAATGTGGAAAATGCTTCAAACTAAAGGCTTTGATAGAGATAATATATTTGTCCTGTTTGCCGATGGTGTCGACTATGAGTCGGATAACCCTCTTTACATACCGCCTATTGGTGATACTGTTACAAATGACTCTGCGACCATTAGTAATGTAACAAACTTGTTTACTGACCTTCGCAATGGATTCCACGGGAGGCCTCGGCTTACAGAGGATGATTTTTTATTCGTATGGGTTTTTGACCATGGGCAGGAAGAAAACAATCATTCTTTCATTTTTCTGCTGGATGGGCTGATGAGCGATACGGAGTTGTCTTCTTTGCTCGATGTAATTCCAACAAACCGTAAGGTCTATTGGATGCAGCAATGTAGCGGGGGCGGGTTTGCTGATGAACTACAGGCAGGAAATGTGGTGTTCCATTCTGCTTGTCTTGGCAGCGAATTGGCTTCCCCTGCTGATGATTACACAGTTATTGGAACCAGTTTTGTTGAAAATGATACCTTGAATTCATATATATATTATCATGGGGAATTCGACTATCATTTATTGTCTGTTTGTAATGGCCATACCCCTACAGGACAGCTGATTTATGATACGGACACGTTGGCAAAAGGAGACTTGAACCATGATAGTGTTGTTTCCTATTATGAAGCGTATGTATGGGAAGCATCCCATGAATCAATTGATAATGGACATGGCGAAACCCCATTGTATTCTGACCTAGGCAACATCGGCCAGCACACATCCTTTGAATATCCGACCTTGCTGTTTGACAGTATTGCGGGCAATGAGACCCACCGCGGTATCATAGGTGTGTCGAAAGACCTGTATGTGGCAAATGGACAGAACTTGATCATAACGGGCAACAGCACCGTGACTCTATGTAACAATGCAAGACTCGTCATCGAAGAGGGCGGTAGTTTGACCATCAATGGAAATGTTCGTTTCTATGGAACGAATGACAATGTTCTGGAAATTCATGGCAGCTTTACGAATAACTCCAACGACACCATATACTTTAACAACATGCAGGTCGAGGTCACGTCAGAGAGCTTCACCATAGGCAAAGCAGCCTTCAACGATACGGAATTGAAATATGAGCCGTTATCTTCCTCTGCAATTTCGGTTCTTCCATCGTCTGGCAGTATTACCATCCGAAATTGCCGGTTTACTAACAATAACAAGCAGGTTGCCATTCGTGTAAAGAACTCTCTAGGTTATTATATTGACAATAACAAAATAACATCGTCATTGGGCAATGGAATATACATCATGAACTCGGGAAATACTTCAAATGCCGGCAATACGATCAGGAAGGTTAGTAACAACACTGTTTATGGATGCATAGGCACAGGATTGGTTTTTTATGCTTCTTCAGGTGATGTGACGCTGAACAATGTTTATGATAACACGATTGGGGTTAAACTGTTGAACAACTGTAATATCCGTAACTTTACGGGAAGATGTTCCGCCGCGGCTGGTGAAAACACACAATACATTCATGATAATGATTCATATGAGATTTACCTGACTTCCAATTGCGCCCCTCAAAGAATGCAATATAATTTGATAACAGATGGAGGAAATACGCCTTACATATATTACGATGGGAATGTCGCTTTTGGAGAGCCCAATATACCGAGCAGGTCGATTATTGATGTAAAAAGAAATGCTTGGGGCGGTAGCTTTGTCCCGTCTACCCATTTGTACAGCACTTCATCTACAGTCACTTATGATTATTTACCTTATTGGCCCATGGGCACCTGCTTTGATGATTGGACGGAAGCCCAGCAACTTATCGCAACAGCGGATTCAATGTGTGAATTGGGAGAGTATGTGGTGGCAAATAATGCCTACCGTCAAGTTGTCAACAGACACCCTCACACACCAAGTGCGGCGACAGCTCTTAAATCATTGTTGTCTTTGGAAAAAGAAATGGGGCAGGACTTCGCTGCTTTACAACAGTATTATCTAACAGATTCCGCTATAATGTCAGACACCATTCTTTGTAAGCTCGCCTCCGCCCTATCCAACAAGTGCGATGAAATAATGGGAAACTATGCGGATGCCATTGCGTGGTATGAAGGTGCCTTTACCAATCCGAACACAACCTATTGTGACAGTGTCTTTGCGACCATCGACTTGGGCAATCTATATCTTGAATTGCAAAACATTGGACTTAAGGGAACTCTAAACTGCTCTTTTGATCAATTCATTCCAAAGTCAAAAGAATTGTTTACCACGGACACTGACAAAGCCATTGCTTCATTGCCTCGAACCAGCACCAGAGATAATCCGTATTGGACCGACCTCGTTATTGAGCAGCCCGCAGGCTATTTAGTGCTCGAAAGCGGTGATGTGGAGATTTCAACGGCAGAAGGCTTGGCATGGCTTATCTCTGTCGTGAACGGTCTGAACGGCTGCAATCCGGACGACTTTGATGGGAAAAAAATCACCCTTACTACAGACATCGATTTGGCATATAATGGAGAAAAGGCATTTACGCCTATTGGAAATCGAACACACCGTTTCATGGGGGAGTTTGATGGTGGTGGGCATTTCATAGATGGCTTGCACTTGTATTATGAATATACTGGGAATGCAGCTCCCTCTGACTTGGGTCTGTTTGGATATGTGTTTCATGGAACTGTTAGAAACCTTTTGGTCAAATCGGGAAGTTCTGCGTTTGTGTGCCAAAATCCCGAACAATGGTACCAAGGGTGCATTGCTGGTATCTCTGATTCCCTGTCTTTGATAGACAATTGTATGGTTATGACAAGGATGAGCGTCACCAATGGCGGAGGCATCGTTGGCATGAACAGGAATTCCACAATCAGAAATTGCGCCTATGCCCCACCTGTCGACAACACATTCCTTGTTGGAAGGAATGGAGGAGGCATAGCCTTGCGCAATTTTTCCGAGAATGGCTATACCGCCGAAATATCAAATTGTTATTTTCATGGCAACATGTTAGGGTCTTATAGTGTCCAGAACGAAGGAGGAATAGTTTGTTTCAACGAAACCTCATCAGAAAACGGCGGGAAATCGGCGATAGTAAAGAATTGTTATTCTGAACTGACGGGAGAGCTTTTTGGAAATTTTGACAATGGATGTATAGTGGCGCATAATTCAGAAGGCAGTGTCGTAGAAAATTGCTATGCGGATTTGACTCAACAATACAACGGATGGGGAGGATTGTTTGGGACCGATTTGGGCGACACTCATAACTGTATCAGTTTTATCCCTGACAATGGTGATGGATTATTGGCAGAACCTGTCTCTATTGGGACAAATGAGACCACCAGTTTGCTCGAAGTTTTAAACTATTGGATTTCGCTTTACGAAATTGGCGTTTTCAATAGTTGGTGCGAAGGGGAAACATTACCCGTTTTTTGCAATCAAAGTATTGGGATAAACAAAACACAACCTGTTGTTGACACATTTGTCATCTATCCCAACCCGACTACCGGCCAATTCACCGTGGAAGGCGCCAATGTAGAGAAAGTGGAAGTCTATAACCTCGTCGGACAAAAGGTATGCGAACAGCAAGGCAGCAAGATCGTCAACATCGATGCTACCAGCTGGCACAAAGGCATCTATCTCGTCAATATCATTGAGAAGAACGGTGCTGTTATAACCAAGAAATTAGTAGTGAGATAATCATTCTATCAATTGTATAAACATTGTAGAGACGTAGCGCGCTACGTCTCTACTGTTTTATACATCAAATTTGAATTCGGCATCAAACCAGCCTGTGTCTTCTTTCAAGAGGTCATATTCCTCGCCCGTTTGGTGGTCAACCACGTGCACGGTGCCTTTGATGTCGTCGTAAGTGAATGTAAACTGTGAGTTTACGTCGTCTTTGGGTACGTCCATTTTAGATGTAGCTATTTTGATTTTGGACTGCAAAAATACTAATTAATTCTGAATGATGAATGCTGAATGCTGAATGACGCGAAGCGATGCTGATTATTTATGTTGGTTTTTTGTTATGGCTGTTAGGATACTCAGTAGCTCTTCACATTTGTCATTTAGATCAGTAAACATTTCGTCAGGAAGGTAATCTGTAGCATGGATAATGTCAAGCCAATAACTGGTTTCACTTGCTTCTTTCAAAGCAATGCTCATTTTGGCAAAGAAATCAGGTTTGGTTTGTGCCCTAACTCCTTCTGCTACATTGGCTCCAATGCTTGTTCCAGAACGTAGAACCTGTTTAGACATAACATATTCATGCTTCTCTTCACATAACCATTGGTATGCTCTGATGATATCTATAGCAAAGTCTCTGCTTTTCCTTTTTATGACATTATCTTCCATTTCATGTATTTTAATCATTCCACATTCAGCATTCCACATTCAGCATTTCACATTTAAGATAAGCGTTTATTCAGTTCCGCCGTCTGTTCCTCAAAGCCTTTCTTGCCCAACAGCGCAAACATATTTTTCTTGTAAGCCTCCACGCCAGGTTGGTCGAAGGGGTTGACATCCAGCATGTAACCGCTCACAGCGCAGGCCATCTCGAAGAAATAGATCAGCTCGCCGAGCACCTTCTCGGAGACCTCGGGGATGACGATGCGCAGGTTCGGCACGCCACCATCCTCGTGGGCCAACACAGTGCCTAGTTCAGCCTTATGGTTCACCTCGGAGATGCGCTTGCCGGCGATGTAGTTCAATTGGTCGAGATCGTCGTTCTCCATCGGGATGCGCAGTTCATGGTTGGAGTTCTCCACCGAAATCACGGTCTCGAAAAGATTGCGCAGGCCATCTTGGATGTATTGTCCCATGGAGTGCAAGTCGGTGCTGAAGGTGACCGAAGCGGGGAAGATGCCCTTGTGCTGCTTGCCGTGGCTCTCGCCATAGAGCTGCTTCCACCATTCGCTGAAGTATACCAAACGCGGCTCATAGTTGACCATGATTTCGTTGGTCTTACCCATGCCATACAACACCTGACGAGCCACCGCATATTGCGTGATGGGGTTGTCGATAGTCGGATTGGCCTTGCATTCCTTTTCCATCTCTACGGCACCCTTCACCAAGGCGCGGATGTCGATGCCCGCCATGGCGATGGGCAGCAGTCCCACGGGAGTCAGCACCGAGAAGCGTCCGCCCACGTCGTCGGGGACGATATAGGTCTTGTAGCCTTTCACGTTGGCCAGCTGTTTGAGGGCGCCGCGGGCCTTGTCGGTGATGGCGATGATGCGTGAGGCTGCCTCCTGCTCTCCATATTTATTAATGATGTGTTGCTTCAGGATTCGGAAGGCAATGGCTGGCTCCGTGGTCGTGCCCGACTTGGAGATGACCGCCAAGGAATAGTCTTTCTTGTCGAGAATGGCCATCAGGTCGTGCAGGTAGTCTTCGCTCATGTTGTGGCCTGCATAGACGATGAGCGGCTTCTCGCCGGTGAGCGGCGCGAAGTGGTTCTGCAGAGCCTCGATGACGGCACGGGCACCTAGATAGGAGCCTCCGATGCCGATGACGACGAAGATGTCTGATTTCTTACGTAAATCGGCAGCCGTTTTTTCGATGTCGGCCAGCAGGGTTTCGTCGATTTCTGAAGGCAGGTTCACCCAACCGAGGAAGTCGTTGCCGGCGCCGGTTTTATTGAAGATGGTTTCATAAACTTTTGAAACGCTTGACTCTAAATTGCTTTTTTGTGTTTCGTCCAGAAAGGGTTGGACATGCGTGAGGTCGATTTTCATGATTTCTGAGTATTAAGATGCTGCGAAGATATGGTTTTTTTTTGAATTTTTTGTTTTTTATTTATGTAGATTTCCTATTTTTGCGCCGTTCTTAAAAAGAAAACGAGCAACTATTTAACAAACTATTTAACACCTATTATTGGTTTATTTATTAGGTTATTAGGTTTTACTATGACAAAGATTAAAGTTTTATTGGCCGAAGATGACAAGAATTTAGGAATCATCTTAAAGGCCTTTCTTGATTCAAAAGGTATTTTAACCACTTTATGCGCCAACGGACAAGAAGCTCTCGACAGCTTCAACGCATCAGAATACGACATTTGCTTGTTCGACATCATGATGCCTGTGATGGACGGCTTCACCTTGGCCAAACAAATCAAAACGAACAACCCGTCGATGCCTATCATCTTCCTCACGGCGAGGAAAGAACAAGAAGACGTTTTGGAAGGCTTCCGCATCGGCGCCGACGACTATATCACCAAACCCTTTAGCATGGACGAGCTTTTCGCACGCATCTTGGCCGTGCATCGCAGATGCTCTTTTGTGCAAACCAAGACCTCTGTGTATCAGTTGGGTGGCTTCACCTTCGACTCACCCCGTCATCTGCTCATAAAAGGCAACGAGACACAGAAACTGACTTCGAAAGAATCGGATCTGCTGCTCCTGCTCTGCGAGAACATGGGCAACACACTGGAGCGCTCCAAAGCCCTCAAGCAGATTTGGAACGAGGACTCCTACCTCAACGCACGCTCGATGGACGTCTACATCACCAAGCTGCGCAAATACTTCAAGGACGAGCCCGACGTCGACATCCAAAACGTACACGGCGTGGGATTCAAACTGGTGGTGAAGTAAAAAGCAAACTGAAACAATACGGACGCGAAGGCACAGCTTTCGCGTCTTTTCGTTTTACTGTGGCCAAGGCTCCGCCTCGGGCAACTGCACCGTGGTGTCGCAAATGAAATCCCACAGCAATTCTGTCGGGAAGTTATAGGTGGTGTTGGTCAGCACAGCCAAGAAACGGTGCTTGTGCGTGTCGCGGAGTATGGCGCTGCGATAGCCTTTCCACCAGCCGTAATGGAAGAAGATGTTAGGGTGTTCCTTGCTCAATCGCCAGCCAAAGCCATAGTTTTCGTCGTTTTTCCACTGGGGTGAACCCGGTTGGAAGGCTATGTTTTGCAGACTGTCGGGCAACAACACATGTTTATCCAAGGCTTGGTTGTATATCCAAAGGTCTTCCACCGTCGAGAACATGATCTTGTCGCCCATCACACCGTTCAGATAGTCGTTTTGGGTCTTTACAGGTCCCCTGCGATAAAGGTCGTGGCCTTGTACATCGACAGGCATATAGAGCGAGACGGAGGTGTCGTCGCGCATAGAATAGACGAAGGAATGCGTCATGCCAAGCGGCTCGAAGATGCGCTCGCGCATGAAGTCCTCGAAGTGCTGCCCGCTGGCACGTTCCACCACCGACGCCAGCAACGCATAGTTGATGTTATTGTAGAAATAGCTGCCATCAGGCGAACCATATACCTCGGGCTTCTTCTCAGCCAGCATCTTGATCAGCGCCTCGTTGGAGAAAGGTATCTTGCGGTCGGGCCAGAACTCATCTGCCATCGAGTCGTAGCGCGGCAAACCCGAGCGGTGGGTGAGCAACATCCTGATGGTGACACCTTCATAGGGCAGCTCAGGGATGTATTTCCTGATGTCGTCGTCATAGTCCAGCTTGCCTTCTGCTTGCAGAAGCATGATGGCCTCAGCGGTGAACATCTTGGAGTCGGAAGAGAGCTGGAAGGCATCATCGATGCGCAACGAGTCCTTATGACGGGTGTTGAGGTCGCGCCAACCGAAGGCCTGCTCGTAGACGACAGTGCCCTGCTCGGCATAAAGCACCACGCCGTTCAAGCCGCCGCGACTCATGTCGGTAAACAGCTTGTTGGCCATCTTTGCGCGTTTGGCCACAATCTCCTTGTTCAAGTCAATGAAAATGCTGTCGACATTGACAACGGGATATTTATGACCGCAACGCCTTCCGCAAAAGAAGACCGTACAAGCTACCAACAGTAGCAAAACAATGATGAAAACTCTTCTCTGTCTCATTTCTGAGGGCAAATTTACGGAAAAACGGCTTCCCATCATGGGTTTTTAGGGTAAAATGAAGTTTTATCGCCCCTAATTCGCTAATAATTACTACTTTTGCAGCCCGAAACAATAACCATATATTACATTTCATGTCACAATTTACCGATTTTGGATTGAATCCCGCTCTGTTGAGGGCTATTAAGGAGCTGGGGTTCGAGAATCCTATGCCAATACAGGAAAAGACGATTCCTGTGCTCCTTGAGAGCGATGTTGACTTCGTGGGCCTTGCACAGACGGGAACGGGCAAGACTGCCGCATTCGGCTTGCCGCTGTTGAACAAAATCGACGAGACGCAGCGTTGCGTCCAGGCGTTGATCCTTTGTCCGACGCGTGAGCTCTGCATGCAGATCACCCGCGACTTGCGCAACTATGCCAAGTACATCCCCGAAATCCTGATTGTGCCCGTCTACGGTGGCGCCAGCATCGAGATGCAATTCAAGGACTTAGCCAAGAAACCGCAGATTATCGTGGCCACGCCCGGCCGTCTGCGCGATATGATCCGCCGCAACCGCGTCGACTTCTCCAACGTGAAGACGATGATCCTCGACGAGGCCGACGAGATGCTCAACATGGGCTTCCAAGAGGAAGTCGACGACATCCTCGAATACATGCCCAAGGAAGGCCGCCACACCATGCTCTTCTCGGCCACCATGCCGAAGGAGGTGGAGGCCATCCTCAACAAGTACATGACCGACCCCGTGAAGGTGGCCGTGGGTGAACGCAACTCCGGCACCGCCAACGTCGACCACATCTACTATATGATGGCCGCCAAGGACCGCTACTCGGTGCTGAAGCGCATCATCGACTACACGCCGTCCATCTACGGCATCATCTTCTGCCGCACCAAGCTGGAGACGCAGGAAATCGCCGACAACCTCATCCAAGACGGCTACAACGCCGCTGCCTTGCATGGCGACCTCTCTCAAGGCATGCGCGACAACGTCATGGACCATTTCCGCAAGCGCAGCCTGCAACTGCTGGTGGCTACCGACGTGGCCGCCCGTGGCATCGACGTGAAGGAGCTGACGCACATCATCAACTACAACCTGCCTGACGACATCGAGACCTATGTGCACCGCAGCGGCCGTACAGGTCGTGCCGACAAACGTGGTCTCTGCCTCAGCCTTATCAACTTGCGCGAGAAGAGCAAGATCAAGAGGATTGAGAAGATTGTGGGTCGCCCGTTTGAAAAAGCCATGATCCCGACGGGTAAGGAAGTTTGTGAGAAGCAACTCTTCAACCACATCGACCGCATCGAGCATGTCGACATCAACCGTGAGGAGATTGACGACTATCTGCCTGTCGTTTTCCGCAAGCTCGACTGGATGAGCCGCGAGGAACTCATCACCCGTATGGTGGCGCTCAACTTCAACCGCTTCCTGGACTACTACAAAGACGCCGTCGACCTCAACGTCAACGAAAAAGACGAGAAGAGAGACCGCAAGGAAATCAAGAAAGAACGCGAGCACCGCGACGAGACCATGACTCGCCTTTACTTCGGCATGGGCAAGAACGACCACATCCTGCCGCAGAAAATCATCGGCAAGATTAACGACGTCACCCGCTCGAAGAACATCCCGATTGGCCGCATCGACCTGTATGCAGACTATTCCTACGTCGACGTCGAAGAGAGCTTCGTCCCGCTGATTCTCGACTGCTTCGCCGACCCGCACAACAACCCGCGCGGCATTGTGGTGGAAGTGGCCAAAGACCAGCCCGAGCGCAAGAAGGGCAGCGAGAAGAAAGATTTCGGCGAGAAGAAAGAACGCAAGGAACGCAAAGAGCGCGACGACTTCCGTGGTGAACGCCGCGAGAAGCGTGACGACTTCCGCGAGAAGCGTGACGACCGCAAGGGTAAGTTTGACGACGATTTCTTCGAGAAGAAATCGAAGAAGAAAAAGAAAGACTTCGACGACGACAGGACTTACTACAAGTCGGAACGTTCACGCGACGGCCGCGAGTGGCTCGACCCCGACTGGAAAGAGCACCTTGACGACATCGAGATCTTCATCGACGATGACGACCGTCCGAGCCGCAAACAACGCAACGCCGAGCGTGGCTTTGGCAGCAAGAAAGGCAGTAGTAGCTCTTCAAAGGGTAGCTCATCGAGAGGTGGCAGCTCAAGAGGAAGCTCCTCGCGCAGCAGCTCACGCGGCGGAGGTTCTTCTTCGAGAGAGTCGAACCGTGGTCGCCGTGGTGCCAGCCGTTATGACGACGACTATTATGCACCGCGCCGCAGAGGTGGAGGCCGCAGAAGATAATGGCTACATTTAAAACATGGATTAGAGCAGCGCGTCCGCGGACGGTGCTGCTCTCTTTTTCGGGAGTGCTCTTGGGTGCTTTCTTGGCTATATTTGAGTTCCCTGAGCCTGTCGAAGGGCCGACCCAATGGCTTGTCATCCTTTTTTGTGCTTTGACCGCTGTGCTGCTTCAGATTCTTTCCAACCTAGCCAACGACTATGGCGACTTCAAGAAAGGCACCGACGGTGCCAAACGCGTAGGTCCGCAGCGCGAGATGCAGAGCGGAGCCATCACAGAGAAGGAAATGAAACGTGGCTTGGCTGTCACTGCTACATTATGCCTTGTCTCAGGCGCTTTGTTGATTTTCGTCTTCGCCCAGCTGACTTGGCAGGAACTGGCCGTTTTTGCTGCTTTGGGCTTAGGTGCGGTGCTGGCAGCCTTTTTTTATACCCTAGGTAAGCATCCCTACGGCTACCAAGGTCTTGGTGACCTGTTTTGCTTCCTTTTCTTCGGTTGGGCAGCGGTGGCAGGCACCTTCTATCTCGTCACAAAAACCCTTGATTTCAGTGTCCTGTTGCCCGCCTCGGCGATGGGTTTCCTCTCCAACGCCGTGCTCAACATCAACAACATGCGCGACTACGAGAACGACAAGGTCTCGGGCAAGAACAGCCTCGTGGTGAAATTAGGGTTAAAGAAGGCTTTCATTTACCATAGCCTGCTTATTTTGGGGGCTTTCGTCTGTCTGACCATTTATTTCGTTTTGCACCAAGCTGAATGGTTTTCCTATCTGTTTTTGTTGCTTTCCATCCTATTCATCAAAGACTTGATTGCTATCAAGAAGACAAAACCCGAGTTGCTTGATCCATTTTTGGGCCGACAGGTGAAACATAGTTTCTTGCTTGTAGTAGTTTTTGGAGTTTTGATGTTAATTTGATTGATTATATTTCACCTAATTAATAGGCTGTTATTCGAATTTGTTCTTATTTTTGCAACGAATAATCTAATCGACATAACATAAAACCTATCACTATGAAGAAAACACTACTATTCGTATTCGCCATGCTGTTTGCAACGGCGATGATGGCACAAAACCGCGCAGTATTGCTGCAAGAATCTTTTGACGGTGCTACGATGCCCGCAGGCTGGTCCATTGCAGGCCTTGGCCAATCCAACTGGAACATTTCGGGCACTAACAATGCAGGCGGCGAAGCCAACGAAATGTGGCTGTATTACGGACCACAATTCAACGGCATTTCCCGCCTTGTTTCTCCTGTCACTGATATGACGGGAATCAACAGTGTTATCATTTCTTTCAAGCATTGCCTCGACAACTACACGGGCTCCCACACGTTAGGCATTGCCACTACTTCCGACGGAGGCACTACCTGGAATGAAGGCTGGAGCCAAGTCTATTCTTCGGACGGCGTGTATTCAGTGACACAAGAAATCTCGACACCCGATATGGGAAGTGCCAATTTCCAGTTCTGCATCTATTACAGCGGTAATTCCTACAACATCGACAACTGGTTTTTCGATGACATCGTGATGTTCACTCTTGAAAACCTTGACCTTGCCATTACCGGTACCTCTCTGCCTGCAATCATGCCGACGGGTGACCTTACCGTCAACATGGGCGTCGTGAACTACGGTGTTACCACTATTTCTACTATCGAAGCCACTTACGAAGTATCGGGCATGGAGCCTGTGAACCAAATCTTTAACGTGGACCTCGCTTCCTTGGCCACCACAACCTTGACTTTCGATGCTCATACCGCCATGAATATCCCTGGTAACTATGACGTGACTTTGACCATCGTCAAGGTTAATGGTCAAGACGATGATGTGAGCGACAACAACGTGTTGGTGAAATCCCTCTCCATCCCGATCGACAATGTTCAAAGAATACCCATGATTGAGCATTTCTCCTCGTCCACTTGCGGACCTTGCGTGAGCGTGAACAACCAAATGAACACGTTCTGCAACAACAATCCTGGACGTTATACCTACACCAAATACCAGATGAACTGGCCTGGCAGTGGCGACCCCTATTATACCACTGAAGGCGGCGTTCGACGCGCCTATTATGGTGTAAGCGCCGTTCCGGACATTTATCTTGACGGTGTTGGAACCAACAATTCTGCCGTTAATCAAAACACTTTCAACCAACATGCCGAAGAACCTGGCTATTTCGACGTCAGAGGTTCGTTCACCGTGGAAGGCAACAACATCCATGTTGTCGCTGATGTGATGCCGTATGTTAATATTGAGGCTCACGTGTTTATCTCCGTCAATGAAAAAGTGACTCACGGCAATGTGGGCACCAACGGCGAAACCGAGTTTCACCATGTCTTCATGAAAATGCTGCCCGACGGCGAAGGTTCAACGATTGATTTCACAACTGGCGAGATACAACGTTTGGAGTTCACCCAAGACATGTCGGGAACGCATGTGGAGGAAATGAGCGACCTTGAAGTGTCCATCTGGGTGCAGAACTATGGTTCGAAGTATGTGTACAACAGCCACTTTGCCTACGAATACACCCAAGCGCACCCTTATCCCGTCGAAAACTTGACATTGACCGAAGTGAGTGGTCCTAGAGGTTTGTTTGCGGCTTCTTGGGATGCTCCTGCCAACGGTAATCCTATTGGCTACGATGTTTATGTCAATAATGCCTTGGTGGCCGAAGGTATCACCGAAACCGAGTATTCGTTTGAAGGCGATTCCGATCTGTTCAATGTGATTGGTGTGGTCGCCTTGTATGCCGACAACCAGTCTTCTGTCAAGGTCGTTGCTAGTGTGACGGAAAACTTGCAGGATTTGGGATTGTATATCCCTGGCTCACCCTATGTTGAGTTGACGGTCGAAGTACCTGAAGCAAATGTCTATGTGACCAATGGCAATTTCGCTTCGCATATGCCTATTGAGATTACTGCCATCACCGAAACCAATCCTATGGGTGAATATTACCTGGTTATTGACCCCTCAAACACACTGCCTTATACAATTAATGAAGGTGAAGATTTCCATTTCCTTATCTCGCCCGCCAGCGTCATTGGCAGAAGTGTGGCAGAGACACTTGTTAAGGTGGAATCCAATGATGGAGAAGTAGTATTTAACGTTACCGTTGACGGCGAGCTGCTGAATGTCACCGAGCTTTCATCCACGGCCAAGGTCTATCCGAATCCTGCCAACAACCAAGTGCGTATCGAATCGGCCAAGAGCATCGAGAGTGTGATGGTTTACAATGCAATGGGTGTCTTGGTGGAGACCATTCCCACCGACGGCATGATTGTCAACGTGAACCTGAGCCAATACAGCGAAGGCGTTTATTTCTTCAACATCCGCCAAAGCGACGGCACCATCAGCAACCAACGCGTCGTGGTCTGCCATTGATGCGAATGGACTATGCCTTAAAACACGAAAGGAACCTCGATTGAGGTTCCTTTCTTTTTTGATGCTTTTGGACTAGGATCAGTCGCCCAGCGTGGCCACCATGACAGCCTTGATGGTGTGCATGCGGTTTTCGGCCTCGTCGAAGACGATGCTGTTCTCGCTCTCGAAGACCTCTTCGGTGACTTCGATGCCGTCCAAGCCGAACTTTTCATAAACGTCGCGGCCAGCCTTGGTCTCCAGATTGTGATACGAAGGAAGGCAGTGCATAAACTTGCACTTGGGGTTGCCCGTCTTTTTCATCAGGGCTGCGTTGACCTGGTAGGGCATCAGCATATTGATGCGCTCTTTCCACACGCTGTCGGGCTCGCCCATCGACACCCAGATGTCGGTGTAGATGAAGTCAAGACCCTTCACGCCCTTCTCCACATCGTCGGTGACGGTGAGCTTGGCGCCGGTTTCCTTGGCGATTTCCTGGCACTTCTTGACAAGATCTTTGGCCGGCTGCAGTTTCTTGGGGGCGATAATGCGGATGTCCATACCCATCTTCACACCGCCGACCATCAGGCTGTTGCCCATATTATAGCGGGCATCGCCGATATAAGCGAACTTCACCTGGTTGAGGGGCTTGTCGGTATGCTCCTGAATGGTGAGGAAGTCGGCCAGAATCTGGGTGGGGTGAGCTTCGGCGGTAAGACCGTTCCACACGGGGACGCCAGCGTATTTGGCCAGTTCCTCGACGGTGGCCTGGTCGAAGCCACGATACTCGATGCCGTCGAACATGCGACCCAGCACGCGGGCGGTATCTTTCATGCTCTCCTTGATGCCGATCTGACTACCGGTGGGACCGAGGTAGGTCACGTGGGCACCCTGGTCTTTGGCGCCAACCTCGAAGGCGCAACGGGTGCGGGTCGAGGTCTTTTCGAAGATAAGGGCAATGTTCTTGCCCGTGAGGTGGGGTTGTTCGGTACCTGCATACTTGGCGGCCTTGAGGTCGGCGGCAAGTTTCAGTAAGAACTTAATCTCTTCCGGAGTGAAGTCCAACAACTTCAGGAAGTTTCTGTTTCTGAGGTTAAATGCCATTTTTCTTGGATTTAGGATTTAATATTTAAAGATTTCAAGATTTAACTTCGTTGAATGCTTCGCATTTCTAATTTCAAGATTGAGTTTCCCTTCGGGAATGGAGTAATGTTTTTGTTGCTCAGCGGCGGCAATACAAAATTACTGAGTTGTAACAGTTGCCGCCGCCGCAGGATAACAATCTTATCCACTCCATTCCCCGCAGGGGAATCTTTCCTGCTTTTTCCGCCGCAAAATTAGTCTTTTTTCCTTTACTTTTCAATTAATTAAACAACTATCTTTGCAGCATGATAATACTTGATAATGTAGTCGTTACCGACGAATTCCTGAACGCCCAGTTCTGCTGCTGCCTGCCGAAATGCAAGGGCTGGTGCTGTGTGGCCGGCGACGCGGGTGCACCCTTGGAAGCCGCTGAGATTGAGCAGATTGAAGACAACCTCGAAGCCATCAAACCCTATATGCGTCCCGAAGGCATCAAGGTGGTGGAAGAAAACGACGTCTACGACTATGACGAAATGGGCGAACTCGTCACCCCTTTGGTGAACGGCGAGGAATGTGCCTTCGTCTATTTCCACGAGAACGGCACGGCCCTCTGCGCCATAGAGAAGGCCTACCTGGAAGGCAAATGCGATTTTTGGAAGCCGATTTCATGCCACCTCTACCCCATCCGCCTGGTGGAGAAGGACGGATTCACCCATATCCTCTACCACGAATGGAGCGTGTGCGTCCCCGCCAAGCGGAAAGGCGAACGCGACGGCATCCCGCTGTGGAAGTTCCTCCGTGAGCCGATGATTCGCAAATTCGGCGAGGACTGGTACAACCGCTTGGAGAAAATGATACAAAAGGCATAAAAAAACATCCGAACCTTAATGGCTCGGATGTTTTTTTGTTTAGACTGCCTAAGGCAAATCTATTACCGTAATTATTCTCTCACGGTCTTGGCCAGACGGACGGCGATACCTGAATCGCGATTGTAGGTGTTGCCACCATCAACATTTGCGAAATCAGTGTCTGCGTTACTCATGATTCTAACATCACAAGCACTCACGTTATGCCTTGAAGTTGACGACCAGTAATAACCTTGGGTGTTATCTGCATATGCTCTACTTAAGGTACTATTAGGAGCGGTGGGAACAGTAACACCATAGTTCGGATCGTGTACAATTTCATACTTACCCCAACCAAAACGATAACCAGCGCAAGGCAGGAAGACCGCACCAGCGGTTTCCATAGCGGCCCATTGAGCAGTAGTATACGTGTTGGCATCAGAACATGAAACATTACGTTGGTTGATGTAATTCGGTCCAGGAACACCAGTGGGATGCACGTAGACATCGGGGAACATAATCAAGCCATTGATATGATTTCCATTGACATTGATATTAGCCTTGCACCAGCGAGCGTCAGCCTGACCATTCACTACGGAAGCTTGGCCGTTGGCTGTCGTACGGCAATGCATCACATAATACCATTCGCCATTAGGAGCATCTGGGTTATTTCCTTCATTACTATAGGAACCTGTAAGCGTACGCCAAGTACCAGCGGGATCAATTTCGCCTGTACGAGGATTGTAGATGTTGTTGTAAATGCCCCAGTCATAGTTGTTATCATGGTCACTGATATTAGTGGCTGTTTGAATACCGCCAAGATTATACCATGAAGAACCTGGACGAGGTGAATAGAAGGCATAGTTGTTATATCCATAACTTGGGAGGTCAACACCTCTGTAGAAACCTGTTCCATTGGCTTCGTTGTCTCTTTGGACATTCCAAGGTTTAGGTTGCGTAGTACCGTAACCACTGGTAGCCCAGCAGAACAAATCCATCCAATACTTTGATTCAGCCGTGGTCAAATCAGTAGGCCATGTTTGAATAGCATAATAGCAAGGCCAGTAGACATTATGGTTAGAGTTCCAAAGAGCAGCAAGTTGTGTGGGGTCTGATGTACCATAGGCGGATAAACACGCAGCAAGATACTCAGGTGCTTTTTCCATGCTGATTCTATACCACAGGTTGGTTACATTGGTGTTTTCACCAAGAAATTCCCATTGATTAGCGGCAAAGCGCCATTGCGGGTTGGTGGTGGAGCTTTGTGAGGCATTAGGGTTCAAGTTGTACTGCAGGTTGGCGGGAGCAAACACCACCTGGCGAGTGGGGCTGGTAGAGAAAGCACCCGGGATAATGGGTTGGTTGATGGTGAAGGACAACACTTCGCCGGGATACTCAATAGTGGTCTTAGCATAGGCCTTGAAGTAGTAAGTGCCAGGAGCGAGGCCACTGAGGTCGTAGTGGAAAGGAGAAGCCGTCGAGCCAGAAACAGTCACTTTGGTAGTGGGGTTGTTGGTAGAGCCCCAATAGAAGCCCACTTCAGTGATGGTGGTGCCGTTGGCGTTGTAGGTACCGTTCAAAGTGGCAGAGCCAGTGGCGCCAGAGACAGAGGGGCTGGTCACGGCGGAAGCAGCATTAGTGGTCACCGTAGGAGTGGGAGCAGCAGGAGTGGTGAAGTTCAACACAGAGCCACAGCTTTCGCCAGAAGCGTTGATACCCCAAGCTTTGAAGTAGTAGGTGGTGCTGGCGCTGAGACCGGTGAGACCGTAGCTCATGGGTGTACCGGTGGCAATGGTCACCTTGGTGGCAGTGCCGTTGGTGACAGCGGCTTCGTCGGTGCTCCAGTAGAAGCCACAGGACGTGACAGGAGCGCCAGCGGGGAAGGTGTATTCACCGTTGAGGGTGGCCGTCTGGTAGGTCACGTTGGTGGCAGCGTTGGTGATCACGTTGGGACGCTCATAGCTGATTTCCATCAAGGGCATGATGAGGATGTGCTCGGGGGTCAAGGTGTTGTTGTGCGCGGTCGTCAAGGTCTTGATCACGTTGTTGTTCATGTCCTTCACCTCAAACTGGGTGCCGGCCGACATGGTGCCGCCCAACACAACGATGTTGAAAGCCGTCTCTTGGTTGGCAGCGAGTTGGACGCCCGTGCCGCAGTCGAGGGTGACAACCTTCGTGCCGTTGGCGACGGTGTAATCGGTAGGATTGCTGAAACTGCTGTACACGATGTCACCAGCCAACACGTCGGTGCCAACGCCAGTCATGACGATGCTCTTCACAGTGCAGTTGTTGTCCGACTTCAGGACGAGACGCAGCACGCTAGCGGGGCTATGGAAGGTGAAGTTGAAATTATTGCCGCTCATTTGGCTGGCAGCTGCCATCGGGTAGGTGTCGTTGCCAAAGTTGTTGGCCACATAGTTTTGGTTAGCATTCAAGCTAAGGGTCACAGCATTGCCGTTGACGGTAGCGTCAGGATAGAAAGCCGTGTAGGTTTCCGTCGGGGTAAGGGTACCAGTGAAGGTGGCCTCGGTCACATCAGCATCGGTGGTGGTGAAATCACCCTCTTCGCCGTTGGAGTTGAACACCTTAATGGTATTGTTGGCATCCCAAACCAGCATGTCGCCATCACCGATGTGGGTTCTGTCGCCAGTTACAGGCTGGTTGATGGTAGCCGTGAAGGTCAGTTCGGTAGGTTTCTGTTCTTTCTTGCACGAGGTAAAGGCAAGAGCCACGAGGGCGCAAAGGCCCAGCATTCTAACAACTTTCTTCATTTTTCTCTGTTTCTTTTTTGTTGATTACTCTTTTAATTACCACGAGCCGTTGTCGCTTTCAAAGTGGAAACCGCTACCGGTGATACCTGCTGCAGGGGCAGGTGAAGCCATGAACACGCAAGCGTTCGTTTCCATCAGAACGATGTCAGTTCTCGGTGCCTCATAGGCACTTTTCGTCATCTTGACTTTCATTTTCTTTGATTGTGATTTAGTTAATTATTTGATTCATTTAAAAATTTGATTCATTGATTCTCAATAGGTTACCCCATAGAGTTCTCTATCCTTTGTTTGCTTAGCAAAAGCACACATTTTTAGAGGGTGCAAAAATACAAAAATTATCCATACACCTTATTAATATTTTAACCTTTTTTTTAATCTTTTTTTCAAAATAATAAAAAGCTTTGTTTTGCGTTCGATAATATGGTAATTTCGCACCCGAAATCATATAGTTTGAAACAGTTTTTCGTCATATTGGCCTTGATGTTATGCTCGACGGCCGCCTTCGCACAAAGCAACGATGGCAATCCTCAAAAGCGTATGGACTATTATGGCTATGTGGTTTCGTCCGACAGCCTTCGTCCCATCCGTAACACCCATGTTATCAGTAAAATGGGTCACTGCGGCACCATCACCAACCAGCAGGGTATGTTTCGCATCCAAGCGCGCAGTGTCGACACGCTTTGGGTGAGTTGCATCGGCTATGCACGAAAACTTATCGCTGTCGATTCGACCCTCGCCGCAAACGACACCCTCATCATCCGGCTCTATCCCGAGACCATCACCCTGCGCGAGGTGACCGTGATGCCTTTCAGCAACTATGAGACCTTCCGCGAGATGATCATCACCATGCCTAGCATCGCAACACCAGGCGAGATTGCCAGACTCGAAGACGACCTCAACGACCTCTGGATGAGTCGCGCGCCGGCAGGCAACGGCATGGTCACCATCACGGCCAGCCCCATACAATACTTCTACGACAAATACAACGCCTCGGCCCGACGTCAAGCCACATTGCGCCGCAACCGACGCATGTACAACGAAGTGCTGCGCGAGCAGGGCCGCACCGACGAACTCCTCCCCGACTCCTTGGATTTCTCTGTGGAATACACCATGCCCAACGAGACCTACGAGACCGGCAACCCCAATGCGATGGTGCCTCGAAGAAGATACTTCCGCTTGGGACAATAACTCTCCGCCATGACCATCCGCGATTGGCTCCATAGTATCCTTAACCTGTTCTATCCCCGCGTCTGTGCAGCTTGCGGCGAGGTCCTACTCAAGGACGAGGAAACCGTCTGTCTGAAATGTCGTTTCCTACTGCCCAAAACCGGCTATGAAAACCATACCGACAACCCTTTGGCCCAAAGCTTTTATGGGAGGGTTCGGTTTCATGCGGTGACCGCGTGTTATTTCTTCGCCAAGTCGGGCAAAGTGCAGCATCTCATCCACCAACTGAAATACAAGGGAAACAAGGAAGCAGGTGTGTTTCTTGGCCAACAACTAGGTGAAACCATCAAAGATGCGCCCTTGTTTCAAGGCATAGACTATCTGATACCCGTGCCGTTGCATCCCAAACGCGAACGCAAACGCGGCTATAACCAAAGCCTCATGATAGCTCGTGGCATCAGCGAAGTGACAGGCATTGCCATCGGCGACAAATACCTGGTCAGGGCCGTCAACACGGCCACGCAAACCAAGAAGTCGTCCGAAGAACGCTTCAAGAATGTAAAGGATATCTTTGAGGTGCGCTTCGCCGACGAGCTAAAAGGAAAGCACGTCCTCCTTGTCGACGACGTGCTTACCACGGGTGCCACCCTAGAATCGTGTGCACACCAATTGGAAAATATCCCAGACATTACCATCAGTGCCGCCACAGCGGCCTGTGCCGGGAATTAATTACCCTTGATAGTCCTTCGGGGTGTCTTCACCGCAGAGGACACGCAGGCCGTTCAAGGCCAAGGCCTTCATCTCGTCCTCGCCAGGGTAGACGTACACGGGAGCGATCTTCTCCACGTGTTCCTTGACGATGCTGCAGAAGGTCTTGTCGTAGGCCATGCCACCAGTGATGAAGATACCGTCGACATCCATGTCGAGGGCCGAAGCGGCCAGACCACCAATCTCCTTGGCGACTTGATAGGCCATGGCGCGATACACCTTCTCCCATTCTTTGTTGCCGGCTTTCACGGCGTTCTCCACTTCAAGGGCGTCGTTGGTGCCGAGGTAGGCCACAAAGCCACCTTGTCCTTTCAGCATGAGGTCGACATCCTTCTTGGTGTATTGACCGCTGAAGCAGGCTTTCATCAGAGGACCTGACGGCAAGGCACCGGAACGCTCGGGGGTGAAGGGACCGTCGCCGTTCAAGGCATTGTTGACATCGACCACGCGACCTTTCTTGTGGGCGCCGACCGAGATGCCACCGCCGAGGTGCACACCGATGAGGTTGAGGTCTTCGTATTTCTTGCCGACGGCCTCAGCATGCTGACGGGCAATCATCTTCTGGTTCAAGGCGTGGAAAATAGATACACGCGGGAACAGCGGGTGTCCCGAGTAACGTGCTACGTCTTCCATCTCATCGACGACGACGGGGTCGGCGATGTAGGCCTTCACGCCATATTCCTTGGCGATGTCGTTGGCAATCAATCCGCCGAGGTTGCAGGCGTGTTCACCGTAGGAAGCAGCCGTGAGGTCTTTGATCATGGCTTCGTTCACTTCGTATACACCAGAAGTGAGGGGATGCAGCAGACCACCACGACCCACAACGGCGCTGAGACCGTTCAAGTCGATGCCTTCGTTTTTCAATTCGTTCAGGATCGTTTCCTTACGATACGAAAACTGGTCTGAGATTCTATCGAATTTGGCAATTTCATCAACGGAATGCTTGATGTTCTTCTTGAAGACTTGTTCCTTGTCTTGGAAGACTGCAACTTTCGTTGATGTGGAACCGGGGTTGATGATTAATAGTTTATACATGTTGTCGGGTGTTTAAGTTTATGCTATCAAGGCCGCAAGGGCGATGGAATACAGTTTCGTCTTGGACGTGTCGCCGCGCGAGCTCAGCACGCAAGGCACCTTGGCGCCCATGAGCATGGCACCCACCTCGCTCTTGTCGAACTTGGTGCAGCACTTGTAGAACACGTTGGAGGCTTCCAGGTTGGGGAAAACGAGGCAGTCGGCGTCGCCGGCCACGGGGTTCTTCATGCCCTTAATGGCAGCCGTCTCGGCATCCAAAGCAAGGTCGAGGCTGATAGGGCCTTCCACCATGCAACCCTTGATCTGGCCGCGTTCAGCCATCTTGGCGATGATGGCAGCGTCGACGCAAGCGGGGATGCCAGCGCTCATTTGCTCGGTAGCCGTCACCATGGCGACTTTCGGGCATTCCACACCGAGTTTGTTGGCCACGGTGGTCACATACTTGAGCAACTGTTGCTTCTGTTTGATGTCGGGCAACGGGATGATGGCGCAATCGGAGGCGACCATGAGCTTATGATAGTTGGGGTTTTCGATGACGGCGACATGGGCCAAGGTCACATTGGGCGGGCAGAGGCCACGTTCCTTGTTGAGGATGGCGCGCATGTACTTGTCGGTAGGCAGCAGGCCCTTCATCAGGATGTCGGCTTCGCCGGCGTTGATAAGGTCGCAAGCCTTTGTGGCGGCCTTGGTGTCGACGGGCTCATGGATGATGGTGAAGTTGTTGGTGTCGATGTTCTCGGCTTTGCACACTTCAGCGATCACATTTTCATCGCCGATGAGCGTGGCTTCGATAAGACCTTCCTTGACGGCAGCGTTCACTGCACAAATGGTGTGGTCGTCGTTGGCGTAGGCGGCCACGAGGCGTTTCTTCGGTTTGCTGCGCAAAACCTCGAACATTTGTTCTAACTTTCTGATTTCCATTTTAATATAATTGAGAATTGATAATTTATAATTGAAATTGTTATAGATTTTGCAAAAGTACAAAAAATAAAAGCGTTTTCACAAGAGAAAACGCTTTATTCAAAAAGTTTTTGATTTGGATCAATAATAGATGATGTTCAAATCCAGACGTTTTTGCTGCAACGATTCGACGGCGCGTTTCTTCACTCGGGTGTTGTAGACCTTCAGCTGCTTCAACGATGGGATGTTCTCAACGGGCGAGATGCTGCGCACGTTGGTGTTGTTGACAAAGAGGTTCTCCAATTTCAACAGTCCCGACAAGGGTTTCAGCGACTTCACAGGGGTGCCACTGGCGTTGAGTGTGATGAGATTGTTCATCTTTGAGAGCGGCCCCAGGTCGCTGACCTGCGTATTCTCGATATTGAGCAGTTCCAACAAAGTGCTTCCCTCGATGGGTTTCAGGTTGTTGATGGGGTTGTTCTGCACGTTGAGTTCCACCAAAAACTCTTTATTGGACAAAGGCTTCAAATCGCTGACACTCTGATTGTTGATGGTCAAACGTTCAAGCCAAATGAAATCCGTCAAGGGAGTCAAATCGGTGATGGGTGTTTCGGGCAACACCTCTATTTCCCTCAAGTCGATGATTCTTTGCAGCTCGAGAGCTGAGGGCGTCTCGGTCTGGCAACCTACATGGTTCTTCAGAATGGTCTTCCAGGTCTCATCGATGCCATTCCACCAAGCGTTTAGGCCTGCGGTTTGATACACCACGGTGACCTGACGCTGGAATTCCTTGAGGGCAATGACTTGGCCTCGTCCGATGGTGGTGCTGTCAGCCAAAATCACCTCTATCTTGTTGTCGTTGACCAAAGGAGAAAGGTCGTTGACAGGTGTGTTCATGATATTGAGGAAGCGTAGGCTCACCATGTCCTGCAAGGGCTTCAGGTCGCTGATATAAGTGTGCTCGATGTTGAGCGCCTCCAAGTTGGTCAAACCTTGGATGGGTTGCAGGAAATTGATTTCGGTATTGGCGATGTTGAGCGAACGCAGGTTGGTCAAACGACTGACGGGCATGAGGCTCTGTATGAAGGAATTGCCCGAGAGATCGAGTTCCTGCAGGTTGATGATCTGGTGCAACTGTTCGGTAGTGGGTTCCGTGTCGAGTTGTATCTGCTTGGAAAACACGGCTTTCCAATACATAGGCAACTCACGCCACCAGGCCTTCAAGGCTTCGGTGTCGTAGATGACCAAAGCGAAGGGGTTGGTGGTGGTGAAAGCAATGGCTTGGGTGTCGTGGATATTGGAGCGGTCGCAGTAGATCTTGCTCAAACGGCGGTTGTTTCGTAACGGCGTCAGGTCGCTGACAGCAGTGTTGCTGCAATAGAACTCACGAAGGTTCTCCGTCTCACTCAAGGCCTGAAGGTGGGCAATGGCAGAGCCCGAGATGTTGAGGCTCTGCAGGTCTTTCATGGCTGCGACGGGCGAGAGGTCGCGGACGGAAGTGTTGCTGATGTCGAGCCACTTCAGATTCGTCAAATCCTGTAGGATGCCGATATTGCCGATGCGGGTGCCACTCAGGTTCAGTGAAAGGAGGCCGGGGCAGAATTTCACCGGGGTGAGTCTGTTGACCTGGGTGTTGGCCAGATTGAGTTTTTCAAGGTTACGCAACGACGACAAAACAGAAAGGTCGTCGATGGTGGTGTTGGCCACTTCAAGTTCGGTCAGTGTGATGTTGTATTTCAACGCCGAGATGTCGTTGATCAAGGTGGAGTTGGCCAGAAGCACCTGCAGTTTGTTGAGGTTACGGATAGGCGAAATGTCTTCGATGGACGTCTCCGAGATGTTGAGCCAAGTGAGGTCAGATAACTCGCTGATGGGTTCAAGATTGATGATTTCGGAGATGCCTGAAAGGTCGACGCGCTGGCGTTGGGTGACCAGTTTCAGCTTGGCGTCAAGTTCCTTCATGTCGTTTTTGAACACCTTGTCGCGTAGCACGGTCTCACCCGTGATGGGGTCGACGGCAGGATAGGAAGCCAGAAAATCGGTTTCCGTAATCATGCTGACCGTCTCCATGGGGATGCTGTCGTAAAGCCTGATGTCGCCGCCAAGACGTTTTTTCCAGTTCTGCGAGAGGCTATTCCACCAGTTGCGTAGGGCTTCCTTCTCGTTGATTTTGGAGGTGTAGATGCTGGCGATTTTGAGGCTGTTGTTCTGTCGGTCGAGGTTGATCTCGACATAACGGTTCCTGACGTTGTCGACCATCTCGTCGGTGATGGTCTGGGCGGTCAGATGCCGCGTGAGGGTGGCCTTGAAGAAGATGCTGCCGTCGGTTCTCGTGCTGTTGGCGATGCTTTGGATGTCGAACTTGAAGTTGGCCCATTTGAAGAAGAAGTCGATGTCCTTCAGATAGGCTTGCACGTCCTTATTGATGGGGGTGTTACGGTTCACGTCGAGGTCGTCTTCCACCTGCACCTTGTCGTCGGTGAAGATCTTGCTCCAGCTTTCGGTGAACACAATTTCCTTCTCCATAGCGGTGGAGGTGCTGTCACCGATAAAGTTCATGGTCTCCTCCAAATAGGCGATCATGGTCTTGATCTCGGCTTCATATTTGTTGATTTCGTCTCTCGACAGTCTCTGGGCTTGGCTGCACAACGCAAAACCTAACAGAAATATAGCGAGTACGGCTATCTTTTTCATGGTTGATAGAATTTGATAAGGTTGGTTTTTTCCTTTTCAGGCAAATACATGACATTCGACATGAGCCAGCCTGAGTTGAGGCCCGAGCGGTTGAACCACGACACTTCAAAGTACCAGTCTTTGATCTGGAAAACGTGGAACTTGACTGAATCGACATGTTGGAACACCAGCTTGCCCTGCTTGATCTCGTAGAAGAACAGGGTCAGGTAGTCGGGTTGGAATTCTTTGGAGGCGTAGTATTCGATGACCTCCGGGTCTTGGAAGGCCTTGTAGATGTTCATGAAGTCGAGCTCGTGGCTCATGGGATGCAGGAAATGCCTTTCGCGATCGGCAATCTCGCCTGTGGGGAAGAGTTTGTTGAACTCGGAGAAATACACGTTGGTGAGCACCCACTTCGAACCCAAGCCTTCTTTCTCGACGGCGAGAATCAGCATCACCTGGACTTCTTTGCCGTTGTATCTGAAAGTGCACGACACCTCCGAATACCAACGTCCGCCGAGGAAGGTCATGTAGGTCGAGTCGCCTTTGGTGACATCCTCGATGAAATAACGTTGCAGCTCGGTCTGGGTGCCATATCTCTCTTGATCGAAAAGGATGGGCAGCGACTTGCGGCGCATTTCGTTGCTACGGTAATTGGGGTCGTTGGGGTTGATCCGTTCTCCGAATTGGTCTTCCTCGTAGTTGAACCGGCGCATAAACTGGCCCATCTGCTTGGTCATGGCATAGAGTTCGGTCTCGTCCATCCTAAAATCGCCAATCGTCTGACCCGCAACGGGCCAGACGATGGCGATGGTAAGTGCCAGAAGGAAAATATTTCTAGCTATTTTCATCTATTCGTCGTTTCCTTGACGCGCATGTCGCCGAGCAACACGTCCCAGAAGCCGATGGTACGGCCTCCGATCTGGGTCTCCTTGCGTTTCACGTAGACGGTGATGTCCTTCTTGGTGGTGTCCCTATAGGCCAGGTTGCCCTCACGGTCGTAGCCACGGAAGGTCTGGAAGATGGTGATGACACCCACGTAGGTGCCGTCGGGCTGACGCTGTAAGTCACTGACATACTCGATGTTGTACCATTCAATCTCAACGCGGTCGTAGTTGAGGCGCATCAGGTGCTCCATGTACTTGCGGACGCGGTAATAGGTGATCTGGTTGGAACCCAACGAGGAGACACCAATCTCGGCATCGCTCATGAAGAGCTCCTCGGCGCGGTCGATGACGCGGTTGGCCTCGCTGAACGAGGTTTCCTTCGATCCAACAATCTTGATGTATTTGCTCAGGTCTCTCACCTTCTCCAAGGCGAGGCTGTCGATGGCCTGCTTGCGTTCGAAACTCAGTTCGTCCTGCGCCATGGCGCTACCCACCACGCACAAGGCAATCACTAAAGTGGCAATGATCTTTTTCATTTCTTTATCAGTTCAAGTTCGTTAATCTTTCCGTTGGCGTTATACTTGATTTCGTGCACCTGGTTGGGCGATATTCTCTGGTCTTTCAGGTAATTGAGGTATTTCTCAATGGTCGTGGGACGGTCGTAGTCGTTGAAACCAGCGTTTTGGCTGATGATGATGAGCACGGGCACGTTGGGCGACTCAAACAAGGCCAAAGTCTCGTTGATCAGGCGGTTGGCTTGCGCCACGCTGCCGGCGTTGGCGATGCTGTTGAAGTTACGACCCAACACCGCGTCGGCGGCATTGGCCCTCTCGAGTTCCTCAGCCCTGCGGCGCGCTTCTTCTTCCATTTGGGCACGTTCACGGGCGAGTTTCTTCTCGACTTGGAAGAGCAAGTCGTCAACCTCGGGGTTCTGCAGGTTCCAGTCCTTGATGGTCTGCACACGGGCTTCTTTTTCCTCAAGGGTCCAAAGGGTCTCGTCGTTAAGGATGGCGTTCAAGTCATGGATGGCTTGTTCAACTCTCGATCTGTACTCAGCCTCGGCGGCTTCGCGGGCAAGTCTTTTCTTGCTCTTGCAGCTGGTGGTTCCCCCTATCGTGATGAAAGCGGCCAAGAGAACCATCATGATGGTTGTGATTTTACTTTTCATTTTTTATTGATTTTTTCCTAATAACTCCAATGGATGCTAATAAATTGCAAAAGTACTGCTTTTTTTCGTTGCACGGGGCGTTTTGCCGCAAAATTAGTGCCAAATCAACCCAAAGGTATCCTTTTCAAGACCTTGTAGAAAGGTCCTGTAGGCTGAAGGAAACTCTGGAAATACACCAATTCCTTCACGTCGGCATGGAGGTAGGTCTTCTGCTCAATGCCTTCGTAGATTTGCATAAAAAATTGTTTGTCAACTAATTGCTTGATACGGCAAACGGTGAGATGCGGTACAAAGTTCTGCCTGTCGCGGAGGTAGCCCAAGTCGTCGAAGGCATCCAAGAGGTCGGCCTCGAGGTCAAACAAGGCCTTGGGCTGGTCGTTCATGCCGAGCCAGAGCACACGCGGCACGCGGTTGCTGCCGAAAAGCCCCGTGCGGTCGAAGTCCATAGTGAAAGGCTGGTGGTGTTTGGCCACTCGCTGACAGGCTTCAACGATGGCTGGGACATCGCTCTCGGGCGTCTCACCCAAAAATTTCAGGGTCAAGTGGATTTGATTGGTTTTCACATAGTTGATATAATGCTCATGCTGAAGGTTTTTCTTCAGTCTGTCCACCATCGCCGGAAACTCAGCACCGCAAGGGATGGAAATGGCCAAGAAGGTTCGTAAGGTTTTCATCAGTTTAGATTTTGTTGCAATAATAGGCTTTTCGCCGCATTCATCTCACTATGCCCACGGGATACACCAAATAATTCTTGTCACAGTAGGGCGAATGCTCGTAGAACCAATTCATTATGGCGTATTGCGAGGGTTGCTGGTCCTCGGAGAAGGAAGCCTTCCAGTCGTTGAACAACTTCTCGAGGATGGGGTCGGCGGCCAACATGGACTGGGCCAAGGGCTCCATCTTATAGATCTCGAAATACTCCACCCGCTGCAGCACGTGGCTGAAGAAACCCCATTCAAACAGTGAGCCTTGCATCTCGGGCTCCAACAGGTTCATCAACAGGCGGACGCCGTTTTGCGAGGTCTTCACCACCGCCGAGCCTTTTGGAAACACGACATCCATGGTGATTTCCTCGGCATCGAAATGTGCCAAACGGCAACGTCCTTCAGAAGGCTTGGGCATGAACGACACATTGCTGAAACGGTAGGTATTGACTTGCAAGGTCTTGTCGGTCTTCAAGAGATTCACTTCAAAGCCATGCGCCTTGATGATGTCAATGACCTCGCTGTATTGCGCCGGGATGATGTATTCCTTGGGCACCGAGAGGGTCTTCTCAGGTCGTGTGGAACGGAATTTCATCGTTCGGCGTGTCTCGGGTTTTGTCGGGTCGTAGGCATAATACCACCCACCGGTAAGGTCGCTCTGCACCGTGTCGTATTCGTAGCCCAAGAAATCCACCCAAAGCGTATCGTTCATTTCGGGCTGCATATTGATGGGTATCTCCGTGAGTTTCAGGTCGTTTTTCTTGGCTTGTGCAAGGGCGTTCTGGAAGTTTTCCCTATTGTCGCGGATGATCCGCAGCGTCTCCACAATCATGTGATAGGTGGAAAACACACGGTCTTTGTAGGGCTTCAGCATGTGGGTCTCTAGCAAGATGCCAGGGCAGTTGCGGGCGGTGGTGTAAGCCTCGGAAAACATGGCGGAGAAGCTCTCGTCGAACAAAGGCGCGGTGGGGTCGCCCCAAGGATGGAACTCGATGTAACGCGTGACGGGCATGTCATAACGCGCCATGGCAGGCACGATGTTAGGCTCCCACACCTCGCTCATCCATGCCGAAATCGAAGGGTCGTAGTTGCCGAAGTCCTCGATGGAATAGGTGGTCACATACTGGTAGTCGGCACCATCGGTGGCATGGGTGTCGAAAAACAGGTCGGGTTGCCATTGGTTAAACAATTCGGTGAAGGCCCGTAGCTCAGGCGAATCGAGTTTGGTGAAGTCACGGTTGAGGTTCAAGCCTTGGGCGTTCACCCGCCAGCCCATCTCCTTTGGGCCATTCTGGTTGATGCGGTTGAAAGGCGAGAAATTGGCCAGTCCGTCAGGACTCAAGACAGGGATGAAAAGGAAGGAGAAATCGTGCAAAAAGTCGGAATTGATACTGTCGTTCAGCATATTGCGGATGAACATAAACATGGCATCCTTGCCATTGGGCTCGCCAGGGTGGATGCACGACTCCACCAAGATGATGGTCTTCCCGCTTCGGCGAATCTTCCTCGGACTGGTGTACCCGTTCTCATCCACGATGAGCAAAGGAACATCACGGCCCAAAGCGGTCTGACCGATACTTTTGTAATGCACTTCCTTGAAATGCTTGGCCAACAGCTTCGCATAGGCTATAGTGCCTTCATAATCGTCTGTCTCCAAGTAGTTTGACTTCTCGAAGGTGGTCGTGAGGTCGATGTCTTTGTTGTTGCAGGCGACCAACAGCAACAAGGCAGTCAGGAAGAGTAAGCATCTTTTCATGGGAATCGTGTTTTGACTTACAAAAGTAGGGATTTTGCGAAGAATTTTCCCGAAAAGGACATTTTTTCTGCCGCATACCGCAAAAAAACGTATTTTAGCACTTTCAAAAACAGACCTTATCATGAACACTTATTCCATAGGAATCGACATTGGCGGCACCAACACCGACATCGGGCTGGTGCGCGACGACGGCCTCGTCATGGCCAAAAAGAACCTCCCGACCAACAAGTATTTCGACGCCGACCTTTATGTGGCCGACGTTTGCGGACAAATCAAGGCCTTGATGGCTGAAAACAACATCGGCGCCATCGAGGGTATCGGCATCGCGGCACCAGTGGGCAACTACTACACAGGCTGCATCGAGAACGCCTCCAACCTTAACTTCAAGGGCATCATCGACTTGGTGCGACTCGTCAGAGGACATATTGAAGTGCCCGTGGTGGTCTCTAACGATGCCAACGCTGCGGCCTATGGCGAACTGGTATACGGCGGCGCCAAGGGGATGAAGCACTTTATCATGTTCACCCTCGGCACAGGCGTCGGCAGCGGCGTTGTGGTCGACGGCAAGCTGGTGCTCGGCAAGACGGGCGGTGCAGGCGAATTAGGCCATGCCATCCTCATCCCCGAAGGACGTCAATGTGGCTGCGGCAACAAGGGCTGCCTCGAGACCTACTGCTCAGCCACAGGCATACGCCGCACGGCCTTAGAGATGCTGGAGTCCATGCCCGAATACGACGGCGCCCTCCGTAAAGTGAACCCCGACGACCTCACCAGCAAGATGGTGGGTGACGCAGCTAAATACGGCGACCCCTTGGCCATCAAAGTGTTTGAGAAGACAGGCTACCTGCTGGGTATCGCCATGGCCAACGCTGTGACTTTCAGCGGCCCTGAGGCCATCTTCCTGTTTGGCGGCCCCGTGAAAGCCGGCGACGTGTTGCTCAACCCCGCTCGTAAGTCGTTCGAGGAGCATCTCTGCTTCATCTTCAAGGGCAGCGTGGACGTGCGTGTCTCCGAGTTGCCCGACAACGACGCAGCCATCCTCGGCGCAGCGGCGCTGGTGAAGGCATAGGATTATTCCTTCACCACCTTCTGCACACACCTTCGTCCTTCCTCGTTGGTGACGGCGACGAAGTAGATGCCTGCCGGCAAGGCGGACACGTTGATTTGCAATTCGTTGCCACCGCCTTGCATGGTGAGCACCTGCTGTCCGAGTGTATTGAACACTTCGGCTTGTTGGAGGTTCTCGCCAATGATGGTAATTTGTCCTGTGGTGGGGTTGGGATAGAGAGTGACAATGCCGGAGAGGTTATTGTTTTCATTTTCATCTATTCCCGTGAGGCTGGTTTGGCCCCAAACCAAAGGATAATCCGGGATAGTACAATAAGCCATTCTATCTAGAGCAGCCCAAGGATATAGACTGGGGGGACAGCCTGTAATATAAACCCTAAACCATCCATAGTAATAGGAGTCTTCTACTTTATGCCTAACAGCAAACCTTTCACTCATGGTGTCAATATCGTTATAGAAATAGGGCATCCACATAATCCCTATATTCCACCATTGATTCGGCTCATTCATAGGAAGCAGTGTGTCACCTGCATCGTATTCGTGTATTTCCCATTCTGGTTCATAACTTTTCATTTCATACCAACATCCTGTAGATGTGGTATATTGATATATTTTTATATCATGAAAATTGTCGTAGTCAATATCAATGTTCATTCTGGATGCAGGATAATGGTCAATATCCTTAAGTTCAACGAGTGAGTCAGGCTCAAAATCTATATATATGATTTCGCCTTGCTGGGCCTTAATGCCTAGTGTGGCCAATAGAATCGCGGTTATTAGTAGAGTTTTTTTCATAGATGGATTAATTTTTTGTTTTGCATGCAAAGTTATGCATTTCCTAAAGAAAAAAAACATTTGTCAAGCCCCTTGGAGAGTTTGTCTATCAATTGGAAAGAAAATCAAAACATAAAAAGATGGATTTCAAATTGTTACAAAATCCAAAAAACAATCTTTGTCTATGTAAAGTTGGTGTAAACCTCCTTATTTCGGCGGATTTCAATCCGCTGTCCTAAGAACTACTCCTGGAAGTATCTCTCCAAAAACTCTGTCGCTTCTCTCATGCCGCCGTCACTGGCTTTGCGCATGAGAAGTTTGGCGTAGGTTCGGTCTTGATTCACGCCTTCGCCGGTGTAATACAGGATGCCAAGACCATATTGTGCGCTGGTGATGTTCTTGTCGGCAGCTGGTGTGTAGTATTCAATGGCTTTGGCGATGTCTTTTTCCACCCCGATGCCATGATAATAACAGTCGCCCATCTGCGCCTGGGCATAAGCATTTCCAGCATCAGCGGCGGCTTTCCACCACGTGATGGCAGCGTCAATGTCTTTCTCGGTACCCATACCGTAGAAGTAGCAGTTGCCGAGGTTCAGCATAGATTGGGCGTCTTGTTCGGCGGCGCCTTTCTCGTAGTATTCAAAAGCCTTGTCGGGATTGGCCACTACCCCACTGCCCATCCTATAGAAATTGCCCAGCGAATTGAAGGCAGGACCGTTGTTCTGTTCGGCAGCTTTCGTGTACCAGACAAAAGCCTCTTTCAAGTTCTGTTCCACGCCCCATCCCTTCTCGTAACATACGCCATATGCATATTGGAATTTTGCATCACCATGCTCGGCCTTATAGCGGATGGAGTCGATCTGGGCCGCCACTTGGTCTTCCACCGACCTGACGCCACCTTGCAACTGGCTGAAATCTAGCGGCATGCCTTCTTCCAAATTCAACACCGGACCGTTGGGGTCGCCCAAAGCCGTTGGGTCATACCCGCCGTTGTTTTGGATTTGTATCTCACGAGGTGGTGCAATAGGTGCACCGATGAAGATCTCGGGGTTCTCTTGGTTAGGCTGCTCTTGGGGTTGTTCCTGATTATTGTTCTGGCCACAAGATGCCATCATCAATGCTGCGGCAAATAGGAAAAGGAGTTTCTTCATTTGAATCAGGTTTGGAGCTGCAAAATTACATATTTTCTCATGAAAACAGCATATAGCCATATTAGTTTTGAGTCGCTTTGCGTCATTGCGAGGAACGAAGCAATCTAGGCATCAAATTCATTTCTAGATTGCTTCGTCGTACCTCCTCGCAATGACTACATACGAAATTAAACTATTACTTTATCTGAAAACGCACGCCCAAATACGCACGAATGCCGCTCAGCGGTCCCCACACCATCGAGGCATCGAAGTCCTCGCCAAAAGGCTCGTTGGCAGCGATAATGGGATGCTCTTGCTTGTAGTTGGTCAGGTTTTCACCTCCTACATACAACTCCCAATACCTGCCCAACTTCTTCGTAACCTGAGCGTTCATGATGACATAGAAGGGCGAGCGTTCTATATTCTGTCCCTGGGCTACAGCGGTGGCGTTGCCACCCAATGTGGGCACGCGGCTGTCGCCGTTGAACTGCGTCGTGAAGTCGAACTGCCAGGTGCCTGGTGCATACGACATCGTGACCAAACCCTTGTAGCGGTTGACGAAAGGCTTCTCGAGCAAGGAGTCGTTGATGGTCATCTTCACATCGTTGTAACGGAAGGCCAAGGTCAGGTCGAAATCCTTGAAAATCTCGCAGTTGGCCTCGATTTGGGCACTGTTGGAATACGACTTGCCGTTGAGGTTGTAAATCCTGACTTGGTGCACATCGGCATCGCGGTCGAGGACAATCTGGTTGATGAAGTCGGTGCGATAAAAGTCGGCTTGGATGACGATTTCGCGCCAGCCGATATCAATGCCCTTGGTCAGGTTGATGCCGTAGTTCCAGGCTTCCTCCATCTTGGGTGTATCCAAAAAACGGATGACCCTCGACGAAGCCAACATGGTGGAGTTCTCAGCCAAGACGTTGGGCGAGCGGTAACCCTTGCCCGCCGAAAGGCGCAGGGTCAGCTCATCGTGGGTCTTGAAGCGCACATGCAAGCGTGGCGTGTAGAGCATCCTCTGGTAGTAACTGTTGTAGTCGGCGCGGAAGCCTGCGATGATGTTCCAATGGTGGTCGTCGTTAAAGGCATACTCGACAAAGGCACCTGGTACCTGCTCAATGCGTTGGAACGTGCTGTCGTTCAAGTGTTCATCATATTTGTCGTATGTATAACTGACGCCCACGGAATAGTTGTGGTGGTCGTTGACAAGGTAGGAGTCGAACAGCAGGTTGCCATAATATGAAATCTGGCTGGCATTGTAATCGGTGAGGCCGAAATAAGAATCCATTTTATGATAAGTCACCTGATGCTGCGTTCCCAGGCTGGTGTCTTTACGATCGAAGTGATAGCCGCCTTTGGCGAAGGCCTCGTAACGCTCCGTGTTGATGCCAATGCCGTAGAGGTTGTAGCCCGCATCGAAGCGATGGTCTGGGTCGAAGTCCATCTGTCCACCGAGGCGGTTTTCCTTCAAGGCCTTGAGACCTAGCTTACAGCCGAAACGTCCCTTGTGAGGATGGGTATAACGCAGGAATACGTTGTATTGGGTGGTCACGGGGTCGTCTAAGAAGGAGTCGTTGTTCTCGTCCATCTTCATGAAATTGTGGCTCACGTGGCCGAAGAGCATGATACCGTCATTTTGTCCCACCTTGACACGACCGTTGAAGTTGAAATCCGTCATCAACATGGAGTTGGCATACAAGTTGAAAAACACCTTCTCGCTCTTATCGGGCAACGGTTCTTTATAGTCCACATTGATTTGGCCCGTAATGGACTCATAACCATTTCTGACAGAGGAGGTTCCCTTAGAAATTTGGATGCCGTTCATCCAGGTGCCAGGCACATAGTTCAGTCCGAAAGTGGAGGCCAGGCCTCGGAAATTGGGGATGATTTCTGTCATCATCTGGGTGTAGATCCCGCTCAAGCCGAGCAGTTGAATCTGTTTGGCTCCCGTGACGGCATCGCTGTAGGCCACGTCGACAGAAGCATTATTCTCAAAACTACCTGCAAGGGTGCAGCAAGCCGCACGGCGTAAGCTTTCTGAGGTGATATTCTCCACCGCTATCGGCGTGATGGCATTGATATAGGAAGCCTTTTGTCGGGCGGCGATTTCCACCTCGTTGAGCATGTGTATGGAATGGAAAACATGGTCGTATTGTGTCGGCTCGGCAATATGATGAACCGTGTCGTTCTCATAGCTGATGCAACTGAATACGAGGCAGTGTATGCGATCGTGGATGGGTATCTTGTAGTGACCATTGGCATCGGTCACCACGCCTTCGTTGACGATTTTCCAGTAGACGTTCACGCCAGGCAGGGGGGTGCGCTCGCCGTTTTCTGACTCTTCGTAAACGGTGCCTTCCACAAACCCTTGGGCGAACGCGCCCGTGGCGAAGGCTAACAGTAATAGGGTTATTAGGGTTATTTGTTTGGTTTTCATTGGATTCAATTTAAAATTAATAAAAGAATGATGTTAAAGGTTCCCTTCGGGAATGGAGTAGTGGTTTTGTTTAATAGCGGCGGCTTATGGCGTTTAAATTTCGTAGGCTTTATTTGCCGCCGCTTTTAAGATTTTGCCAAATCTCCATTCCCCGAAGGGGAATCTCATGGAGTATTCTCAGAAAACCAACGGATTCAGCCGCAAGGCTGAGAAAAACACCAGCCTCTCACGGGCGGAATAGAAATTGGGTATTTTTCTTGCCGTGAAATGTTGCAAAACCTGTTGCGTCTTCGGCATCAGGTCGAGAAGGGCTTGGTGCACAAAGACAAAAGGCTGGAAATGGATGTCGAGGTGTTTCTCGGGCGAAAAAACGTAGTTGTCGGTGAATTGGATCTTGCTGTCGAAGTCCTCGCAGCAGCATTTGGCGTTGAATTGCAAGACATCATTATGCAAAACAGCCTCCGCTTCATGGTGTTCATGATGATGCCCCATGCAATGTTCGCATTCTACAGCGGCATCACCGAAGCTGCCCGTCAGGTGATGGTCTTCGGTGCAGTAGTGGAACTTCACGTCCCATCCCACCGAGACAAACAGCACCGCGAGGGCCATCCACAAGGAACCGATTTGCAGCAAACGCTTTTTCATGCCGCAAAAATAAGGATTTTTCGTATTTTCGCAGCAAAATTTACAGTTATGGCCGACGGATATTTGGAAAAACGCTACGAGGAGGTCTTTGGTGCAGGCGCCAAGAAAACCGTGGTGAAGCACACCTCTATCGAAACACTCATGGAGAAAAACCGCAGCTATCGCGGTTATCAACAAGACTATGTGGTGAAACGCGACATGCTGGAACGCATCGTGGCGGTGAACACTAAAATCGCCTCGGCGAAGAACCAGCAGGTGCTCCGCTTCAAACTCGTCACCAAGGAGACGGGTGCCGACATCATCGTGCAAAACATGAAACTCGGTGGCCTGTTGCCCGAACTGCACCTCCCCTTCCCTGGCACCGAGCCCGAAGCTTTCATCATCATCTGCAGCACGATTCCCGAAAACAAATTTGTGGACATCGACCTCGGCATAGCGGCACAGAGCATGTTGCTGAAAGTCACTGAGATGGGCCTGAACGGCATCATGATTGGCGCTTTCAACAAGGCTAAAATTACCGAGGCGTTCGATTTGCCTTACGAGCCACTGCTCATCCTGGCCATCGGCAAAGGCAACGAGAAAATAAAACTGCAAGCCGTCGATGCGGGCGACAAACTGGCTTATTATCGCGACAACGACGGCGTGCAGTACGTACCGAAAATCCGGTGGGAACAGCTCCTACTGTAACTTAAACATAATCGGCAATTTGAAGCTTACCCTGACGGGTTGGCCATCTTGTCGGCCTGGCTTCCATCTCGGCATAGCCTTCACTACACGTAAAGCTTCGTTATCGAGGCTTTCGCACACGCCTTTGGCGATAGCGACTTCTGTGACACGACCATCCTTTTCCACCACAAAGGTAACGAACACCCTGCCCGACTGATTGTTATTCATGGCATCTTCAGGATATCTGACGTTACGTGCGACATACGTCATCAACGAGTCCAATCCGCCAGGGAATTCAGGCATTTGGTCGACGGTGTCATAGATAGTGTCGTTGTCCCTTTCCAATACCTGAGCAGGATTGTCTTCTGTGGTTACGATTCTGATTTTGAAAGTACCAGAAGAGAGATTAACGGGGGAGTCGATGCCATACATCGTCGTATCGCCATGCCTTGCTATCGTGTTGAGATGGAATTGGAGGTTTTCGTTGGGTGTCCCGTCGGCACTATGAAACGTGGCAGTGGTTCTATTGCGCATCTCACCAGAAATCGGATCCACTGCCTCTGTGGTCTCAAACCTGATAAAAGAGCCGTCTTCGTTGTAGATGGTAGTATCCGACAAGTTCATCGGAAGGCCGTTATCATCATAAATCTCGAGCCAGCCCATCTCGATGTTTATCACATCGTTATCGGACTGCTGTTCTTGTGCCGCAACCTTGCTGTTGGCAATCAACAGGATAGCCAGCACCGGCAATGTCGCCAAGAGCCTCCACCAGAGGCCCTTGGCCTTTTCATTCTTTGTAATCATCTTGATTCTTTTTTTGGTAAGGATTAAACTGAAGTTATTGCTCATTCCGCTGAAGTCGACAGCCGTGCACTGCTGCAGGATCAGCATCATGTAGTTCTTTTTGTCGATACCAGTGGCCACCACATCGCGGTCGGCCTGGTATTCGTGAAGGCTCTGTAACTCTTTCTTATACCTATAAACGAAGGGATTGAACCATTGCAGAATCATCATCAACTCGGCGAAAAGGATGTCCCACGAATGGTGGTGGGCAATGTGGCTCATCTCGTGCCTCATGATGTCGGGATCCACATTTTCGTGGGGGAAGAATGCATAACGGAAGAAGGAGAACGAGCCTTGCTCACGACCCGTGAACACGGCCGTGCAACCCTCAATCTTACGCTTCGGCGAACGGATGATGAGCACCAAGATTCTCCCCAACTTGAAGAGAAACAGCAGCGTCATCACACCGACACCCAACAAATAGATGCCACCAATGACTTGCCATAGGCTGAAACGGGATTGTGTGTCCGTGGTCACCGTCACCTCGGGCAAGATAGGCTGTCCGCCGGACGTGACCGTGATTTCGTTCAAAAGAAAACCCTTGAATAAGCTTTCCTTCATCTCTACCACCTGCGGGGCACTGCTACCCATTATCGGACCTATCAAAGGCAAGGCTAAGGAAAACAGCATCGCCGCAAGCAGGAAGAAACGGTTGAATTTCAATCGGTTGCTGTTGACGAACAGCAGACGGTAGGCCAGCCAAAGCACGATGATAGCCACCGTGACAGGCAGCAGATGACCGATAATTAATTCTTGTGCTTTCATGACTTATTTCCTTTCTGAGGCGATGGCCTCGTCGATGGTTTTTCTCATTTCTTCCAGCTCCTCAACGCTGAAATTCTCCTTTCTGGCAAAGGCCGAAACGAGGTCGAGATAGGAGTTGTTGAAGTAACGCTCCACCACGCTACCCAGATAGCGATGCGAGTATTCTTCCTTGCTGATAATCGCGCTGTAGCGATGGGCACGGCAGAAAGTCTCATGCTTCACGAAGCCTTTGTTTTCCAAGATCTTGATGATGGAAAGCACCGTGTTGTAAGCTGGCTTGGGCTCGGGATAGGCCGCCATGATCTCGTTGGCGAAACCCTGACCGATGTTCCAGATGACTTGCATCACTTGTTCTTCCGCCTTGGTCAACTCCTTCATTCTAATGGTGTTATCCTCCAATATTTCTTTCTTTCTGGCCATTTTTTCCTCCGTTTTTAATGGTTTAACGCTGCAAATATATAGATTATTTTGAATATACAACTATTTTTTTAGTTATTTTATTGCTTTTTTCGATATTATTTTTCTAATTTATTTGTTTTCAATTTGTTATCAATAAATTAAATTGACATTATTGCTTGCTTTTATCAGTTGCATCATTTCTTCATCGGTCAGATCGAAGTCGTTGTCGCGAAGATTGATCATCTCCATGCCGGGTTTTTCCAAGAGTTCCCAAGGAATGTGTTCCAAGAGGTTGTGTTCGCAATCGAAATCCTTGAGTGAAGTCATTTTCGACAAGTCTGGCAGTTCCAGCAAGTGGTTGAAACCTATTCCGAAACGCTCTAAGGAGTCCATTTCCGTAATCCATTCGGGCAAGAAATGCAGTTCGTTGTGATGGATATAGAAATACCTCAATTGTTTCAGGTTGCGCAAGGTGTCGGGAATCTCTTCTATCCTGTTGAACGATAGGAAAAGTTGCTGCAGGTGCTCCATGTTTCCCACAAAATCAGGGATTTCCTTGATGTTGTTCTTGTAAAAGTCCAAGTGTTTCAATTCCGTGAAATCGGCTATAACTTCAGGGATTTCCTCAAACTTGTTCTCATAGAAAATCAGGCAATTCAAATGCTTCAAATTGGAAAAAGACCTAGGCAAGGATTGAAGGTTGTTCTTAGCCAAATTGAGGCTCTCGCAATGCAGTCGCCCGATGTTGCCTGGCAATCTCTCCAAGCCACAGCCTCCTACGATGATCTGTTTGACCTTTGAAAGGTGACGGATATCGGCCCTATTGAGCTTCAACGGATTGAAATTCAAAGTGAGCTCCTCCAAACTGTCGAGTTCCATGATCCATCTTGGAATGTGGCGGATGTTGTTGCCCTCCAAGTTGAGTGCTTTCAGGTGTTTGCAACGACGGATGCCCGATGGAATACGTGTAAGTTGGCAATTCGTCAGGTTCAGGCGCTCTATGTGGTTGTTTTCTGGAAACTCAATCTTGCGAAAACTGCATTTGTCAAGCGTGACGGTTTCCAAACTATCGGATGAGAACAACGATTGGTCTATTACATTCGTTGCAATGCCGGAAAAACTCACCAACCACACCTTATTAAACCTGGAAAAGTCGGGGAAAGAATCCACAAAAGAGGCGTCAAACGAAATCATCGTGATGGAATCGGGGTGGCTGTTTTCCAGTTTTTGCAGGTAAACCTCTGCTTCTTTACGGTTTCGTTCCCGCATTTCACGCAACTGTTCTGCGGTGTAATAACTGTAATAAGAAGGCCTTAATGGCGTTTGCGTTTCACAAGAAAACAACAAGCAACTTATTGAAATACAAATCAATATATGAAATATGGTCTTCATTTCTTGGCTGTTTACTTTGCAAAAATAGTGATACTTTTGAATGTATAACTATATTTTTAGTTATTTATTGCATTAATTGATGAAATTGTTTTTTTTCTTGCTTTTTCATTCCATGTTCAAAATTATTCCTATTTTTGCAGCCGCTACAGAGGCCACTTTAGCTCAGTTGGTAGAGCAACGCATTCGTAATGCGTAGGTCGTTGGTTCGAGTCCGACATGTGGCTCATGGTACAAAAAATGAGAACCCGCGGGTTCTCATTTTTTTGTATCTTTGCGCCTGCTATGTCTGCACCTAACGGATTGATAGGGAAAATCGAAGGCTTCACGCGGAAGTATTACCTTAACCGCTTGATACAAGGCGTGTTGGTAGGTGCCGTGCTGTGGATTGTCTTTTACCTGCTCATCAACGGACTGGAGTATTTCTCCTGGTTCCCGTCGAAAGGCCGCTTTGTGCTCTTCCTGTTCCTACTGGCAGGAAGCGCCTTTGTGTTGGTGTATCATTTCCTCATTCCGCTGGTCAACCTCATACGTTTCCGTAAGAAGATGTCGGTGGAGCAGGCCTCTGTGCTCATCGGCAAGTTTTTCCCTGAAATCAAGGACAAGCTATTGAACACCATACAGTTGAGCAACCAAGCCGATGCCGATGCAGACAACGCCCTGCTGGCGGCCACCATCGAACAGCGTAGTGCCCGCCTCTCCCCTATCCGTTTCTCCGATGCTGTCGACCTGCGCGGCAACTTGAAGTATCTTGGCATCTTCTTCGGTCTACTCCTTGTATTAATACTGTTGATGGTCTTCCTGCCTTCTTTTGCCGTGCAGCCCACACAGCGCATCGTCAACTATGAGCAGCATTTCGAGAAGCCTCTCCCCTATCAGGTGGAGATCGAGCAAGACGAAATCGAGACCACCCAAGGCAAGGAAGTGAAGTTCAACATCCGTGTCACCGGCGACCGCATCCCCGATGCCTTCTATGTGAAGAGCGAGCTGGGGCAGCAACTGATGACCAAAGGCTCGGCCAACGACTTCAGCTACACCTTCAAGAACCTGTTCAACGACCTGACCTTTAACGTGATCGGCGGAGAATACACCAGCCGTCCGCTGCACATCACCGTGCACCCCAACCCAACCCTACTCTCTTACAGCTGCGAGTTGCACTATCCTGCCTATATCCACCGCAGCAACGAGACACTGAGTGCCAAGACCCGACTCATCGTCCCACAAGGCACACAACTCGTCTTCAGCTTCAATACCCGCGACACCGAACAGCTGTCCGTCACCCGCGACTCGCTCAGCACCGATCTAACGGCCAACGACGACATTTTCGAATACCAATTCGTCGCGGCACAATCCACCCGATTTGAGGTACAAGTGCAAAACGCCTGGAACCAAACCATAGAGCCCCTCCCCTTCTCTGTCGACGTCTTGCCCGACGCCTATCCCGACATCCGCGTGGAATCGTTCGACGAACAACTCTCCACGGACGTGTATTTCTCGGGCCTCGTCACAGACGACTATGGCTTCAGCAAGCTGACGTTCAACTGCATCGTCAAGGAACCCATCGAAAAGAAAATCGTCAGGACCGTCCCCATGGACCTCCGTCAGACCCGCAGCTCCTTCTTCTATCAGTTCAATATGGACAGCCTCGGCGTCATGCCCGGACAAAACATGGAGGTTTACTTTGAGATTTGGGACAACGACGGCTTCCATGGACCCAAGTCGAAGCGCTCGGAGACCTTCACCTATTACAAGCCTTCGGAGACCGCCTTGGACAGCATCGCCAACCAGCAGTCGGAAGACATCATGGAACGGCTCTCACAGAACTCCCAAGAGACCGAGAACCTGCAACAGCAAATCGAAAAGATGCTGCAAGACCTCATCCAGAAAAAGGATCTGGACTGGTCAGACCGGGCAAGGATGAAGGAATTGCTTGAAAAACAACAGCAAATCCAAGACGAATGGAACCGTCTGCAGGAAGAACAGGAGCAGTTGGCCGACTTCATGCGCGAACACGACATCGCCAATGAAGAACTCCTCGACAAACAGGAGCAAATCAACAAGTTGTTCGACCAGGTGATTCCCGAAGAGTTGCAGAAAATCATGGAGCAGATCGACAAGTTGCTGGAAGACATGCCCAGAGAGCAGATGCAACAATTGATGAAGGACATCCGACAGAACAACCAAAACATGCAAAATCTGCTCGACCGCAATCTTTCGCTTCTGGAACAGCTTCAGATGCAGAAAGAACTCACCGATTTGGCCGAGAAGTTGGACCAGCTTGGAGAAGAGTTGCAAAACGAGAACACTGAAAACCAAGATGGTGAAGGGGGTGAAGACCAGCAAAAATCAGCCGAAGAGGCCCAAGAGGAGTTCCAACAAATGATGGAAGAACTCGAGCAACTGCTGGAGCAAAACCAAGAAATGCAACAGCCGCTCAACCTCGAAATGGATGAAGACTTGCAGAATGACATCAATCAAGACCTGCAAGACGCCATGGAGAATGAGCAAAACGGGCAACAGCAACAATCGCAACAAAACAAGCAGGATGCAGGACAAAAGATGCAGCAGATGGCCAACAACATGATGCAGCAAATGCAGATGCAGGGCATGCAACAAATGGCCGAAGATGCCCACTTGCTTCGTATCTTGCTCGAAAACGTGGTCCACGCCTCACACGAACAGGAAGACCTCATGAACCAAATCGGGAGTCTGCACACCGACGACCCCTCGCTCTCCGAGAAGATCATCCAGCAAAAGGAAATCGCCGACAATTTCAACATGGTGCGCGATTCGTTGCAAAGCATGGCTATGCGACAGCCTATGATACAGAATTTCGTCTTCACGGAGTTGCAAAGCATTGACAACCAGACGGAAAATGCGATGAAACAACTGCATGAGCTCAAGCTGCCGATGGCCGTCCGTCATCAGCAGACAGCCATGATGTCGATGAACAACCTGGCGTTGATGCTGGCAGAGTCGTTGGAAAACATGCAAAACAGCATGGATGCCATGGGCATGCCCATGCAATGCTCCAGACCCAAGTCGGGACAAGGAAGCCAAAGCATGCAGCAGATGCAACAACTACAGCAACAGCTGACCGACCAACTGAGGCAGATGCAGCAGCAGATGCAAGAGTCGGGACAACAAACGCAAAACTCGATGAGCGAACAATTTGCCCGCATGGCTGCAGAACAGGAAATGTTGCGGCAGGGCATGCAGCAGATGCTCAACGAGATGAAGGAAAACGGTCAAATCGGCGACGATGGCCTCAACCAAATCATACAAGACATGGAAAAACTGGAAGAGGAACTGGTGAACAGGCAACTCAACCGTAAGACCATAGAACGCAGCCAACGCATAGAAACTCGGATGCTGGAGTCGCAAAAAGCCATGGAGGAACGTGAAAGGGAGGAACAGCGCAGATCCAACGAATACCAAGGTCCGCATTTCGACAGAAGAATCGACGAATACCTTTATGAGCAGTCGCTCAGGAGAAACCAAGAGTTCCTGCGTTCCAGCCCCATTGAATACGCCCCTTATTATCGGGACAAGATTAACGAATACTACTTGAAGAAAAACACCCACTAAGATGATCAGATTCAGCACATTGGATGTAGAAATGCCGCCCATCGAACCCCAGCGCGACAAGGCTTGGATAGAGACGGTAGCACAAGGCTACGGAAAAAGGGTAGGGGAGTTGTACTATTATTTTTGCAGCGATGACAAATTATTGGAAATCAACAAGGAACGCCTTGGTCACGACTTTTACACCGATATTGTCACCTTCCCTTTGACCGACTGTGAAACGGTGCTTTCGAGCGAATTCTGCATCAGTATAGACCGCATCAAGGAGAACGCCGTGACCTTTGGCCGCAGCTATGAGAGCGAACTCCACCGCGTGATCATCCATGGTGTGTTGCATCTCATCGGCTTCGACGATCACACCGATGCAGAGGAAAAAGAAATGAGAGAAAAAGAGGAAGAAGCTTTGAATTTATTATTTAATTAGCTGATTGTCAAATTGATAAATAGATTGTTTCCCGTGAAACAAAGACAAAAGAATGTATTTTGAACCGTATGATATCATCGTTGTAGGCGCGGGCCATGCTGGTTGTGAAGCAGCAGCAGCAGGAGCCAACATGGGCGCTCGGGTGCTGCTCGTCACCATGGACATGCGACTGATGGCCTCCATGTCGTGCAACCCTGCCATGGGCGGCATTGCCAAGGGACAAATCGTCCGTGAAATCGATGCTATGGGGGGTTATTCGGGCATTGTCTCCGATCGCACCATGATCCAATTCAGGATGCTCAACAAGTCGAAAGGCCCTGCCATGTGGAGTCCAAGATGCCAAAGCGACAAGATGATGTTCTCTGCCGAATGGCGCAGCCTGCTGGAGAAGACGCCTAATGTCGATTTCTGGCAGGATACGGTGAGAGGGCTTTTGTTCAAGGGCGATAAAGTTTGTGGCGTAAAGACGATGATGGGCGGAGAAATAGAGAGCAAGACGGTCATCCTTACCAACGGCACATTCCTGAATGGTTTGATACACATTGGGGAACAACATTTTCCTGGTGGAAGGATGGGAGAGGTGGCCAGCCACGGCATCACAGAACAGCTCAAAGAACAAGGTTTTGAGGCGAAAAGACTCAAGACTGGAACGCCTGTGCGAATCGACGGAAGAACCATAGATTTCAGCAAACTGATCGAGCAAAAGGGCGACGATGAAGTGGTAGGCTTTTCATATACGGAGCCATTCAAGATCCAAAAACAAAGGAGCTGTTGGATTGCACACACCTCCTTGAAAGTGCACGAGACGCTGCGCAAAGGATTCAAGTATTCGCCCATGTTCAACGGCAGAATACAAGGGGTGGGACCGAGGTATTGTCCAAGTATAGAGGACAAAATAGAGCGCTTTGCGGGCAAGGACAGCCACCAACTTTTCGTGGAGCCCGAGGGTTGGACCACCGAAGAATACTACCTCAACGGTTTCAGTTCTTCACTCCCCGACTATATACAATACGAAGCCCTAAGACAAATAGAAGGCTTCGAGAACGCCAAAATCTACCGACCAGGATATGCCATCGAATATGACTATTTTCCTCCGGAACAATTGCACCACACCTTGGAAACCAGAACGGTGCACGGACTCTATTTCGCCGGACAAATCAACGGTACGACGGGATATGAAGAAGCGGCATGTCAAGGGATGATGGCGGGCATCAATGCGGCCTTGGCAATAAAGGATCAACAACCTTTAATACTGTCAAGAACAGAAGCCTATATCGGTGTCCTTATCGACGACCTGATCACAAAAGGAGTGGACGAACCCTATAGAATGTTCACCAGCCGAGCCGAATACAGAATCTTGCTCAGACAAGACAATGCGGATGCTAGGTTGACAGAATTATCCTATAAGCTAGGTTTGGCGAAGGAAGACAGATACCAAAAATACCTTGAAAAGAGCAAAAAAGTAGAAGAGATCAAGCAATATTTGAGCGATACTTACGTCTATCCAGAGGAGATTAACGGTCTGCTCGAGGCAAAGGAGAGCACAAGAATAGAACAAAAGATGCGTATTGCATACCTCTTGCTCAGGCCGCAAATCAGTCTCGAGGAAATGATTGAAGTGTTGCCATCATTAAGCCAATATAAGGTGAATGACAGGTTTATAAGAGAGTGTTTGGAAGAGGCGGAAATACAAATCAAATACGACAGTTACATACAAAAAGAAAACGAAATAGCGGACAAACTAAGGCGTCTGGAATACATAAAGCTACCGCAAGACTTCGATTATCACCAGCTCCAATCTCTGTCGTTTGAGTGCAGGGAAAAACTGAACCGTTACAAACCCAACACGCTAGGTGAGGCTTCAAGGATAAGCGGTGTTTCGCCAGCAGATGTCAACGTACTTGCCATATTCTTAGGAAGATAGCACATTGTTCCACATGAAACAATTAATGAAATGAATACAACTTGCCCCTGGTGCGGATCACAAAAAGCTCAGATACATCTCTGGTTAAAGGATGAATTCCTAACCAAAGAAGACTTTCTCATTTATGAATGCCAAGATTGCGGTTTAAGGTACACTGAACCAAGACCAAGCCAAAAAACAATTGGAAAGTATTACAAATCAGAGGAGTATTACAGCCACCAGGAAAACAAGAATGGACTGATTCCAAGATTGTACGAAAAAGTGAAAGGATACAATCTCAAGAAGAAATACAAGATTGCAGCCAAGGATTTACAAAAGGGTACGGTGTTGGATATCGGTTGTGGAGTAGGTGATTTCCTACACACCATGGAAAACAAGGGCTGGAAGGGTACCGGAATAGAACCTTCGGAGGAGGCAAAGAATATCGCAAGAAATAGAGTCAACGCTAATTTATTGGAAATCAAAGAGATAGTTGATTTAGAATCGGAAAGTTTCGATTTGATTACCATGTGGCACGTCTTAGAACATGTCGATGATTTAAAAGAAGAAATTCGTCAACTGGAAAGGCTTTTGAAAAAAGGAGGAAGGCTGGTGTTGGCGCTGCCCAATTTCAAATCACATGACGCGCAATTCTACAAGGCGCACTGGGCAGCCTACGACGTACCTCGACACCTGAATCATTTCTGCAAAGAATCAATAGCTAAAATATTTAAAAACAGCAGTTTAACATTAAAAAAGACAGACAAACTCAAATGGGATGCCTATTACATCTCATATTTGAGTGAAACCTATAGAATACACAAACTACCTTTATTCAGGGGTGCAATAAGAGGCTTAATTTCGAACTGCAAAGCGAGACGGACGGGGGAGTGGTCAAGCCTAGTATACATTTTCGAGAAAGAGAAATGAAAAACAAGACAAGACATAGGATAAGAGTAGGGTGGACCTGTATCATCCTAGCAGCAAGCTTGCTTGTCGCAGCCATTGTAGGAGAAAGCTATCTCTCGCGGGAAAAAGTGGCGGCAAGACTCGTACAAAAGTCTGTGCGACAAGCAGAAAGGGATATCGACCACCTCATTACGACCGTGTCAGACTTTAAACAATACGAAAAGAACAACATTGGAATATACGCCTTTCTCAACGACACACTCTTCTATTGGAACAACAATGCTGTCGGACCGAAACTCATCAAGAGGAAAGTGCCGATGAATTGCGATACCATCTGCAACCTGCTCACTGGTGACTATTACATCAAATCCTTCGAGAAAGGACCTTTCCAATGCTACGCGTTCAAGATCCTCAACACAACATACCAACTTGAAAACAAGTATTTCAGAAATAGGTTTATTGCTAATAAACTGATTATCAACAACAAGATAATCTTCGACAACGAAGGAGGACATGACATACTATCGAAGCACGGGAAACTTTTAGCCAATGCGCATGTAGTCAGGCAAAAGATGTACATGACCCCATATATCCAAGTCTTCCTAATCATTGAAGTCTTGCTGTTTTTGATCGGTTTGGTGCTGTTGAGAAGACAAAAAAAGGAAAAGAAAAGAAGCAAATATGGGTTCGAAAAGGGACTCGCCATCATCATAGTCATCTCAGTAGGCTTGACGTACTTATATTCAAAAATGGAAACCAAACGCGAAAACGAGGAGATGATGGCCATCGCGAATGCCTTGCACGAAAAAAGAGACGCCAACTTTGAGGAATCTTTTGAGAACTTCACGATAAAGTTCTTGGCCGACACAAGTTTAAGGGAGATGCTGTTTGCGGAAAGCAATGTGCTCAATGATGTGGTATTAGGCTATTGCAAGGAACTGCTGTTCGATGAAACCATGAAAGACTACACAGTGACCCTTACCATTTGCGAACCTCAAGAGGAAATCAATATCGAGCCAGACAACTATACCATTGAATGCGATGAGTATTTCAGGGCAAAACTCGATGAAAACAAGCAGATCAGGGTAGGGGACAACCTCTTCTTGATGGACTACAACACTTTGGATCCCAACTACTTTAGCAAATTCAGGTTTATATCATCGGATTCCTTGCAAAGAAAAACCTTGTATTTCGAGTTCTACAAGCCCATCGCGCCGGAAGGCTTCGGGTTTCCGCAGCTGCTGAAGGAAGACAACAGCCAAAAACCCTATGATTACTCGGTCGCAAAATACAGGGATAATATCCTTGTATACAAATACGGCCGCTACATCTACCAGAACTTCCTCAGCAGCATGAAGCTGAAGGACAATGAAATCACGATCATCGACGGATACAAACACTACGCCCTATTCAACAACCACAACGATGCCTTGGTCATCAGCAAGCCCAAAAAGAGCTGGTCGGAAAAGGTGGCACCTTTTGCCGTCATTTTCTTGAGTCTGCTCATGATCTACATTTTGGTCTACAGCATAATCCGACCCAGAGAACACAAAAGATGGAAAGACCGTAGCTTCAGCTATAGATTGCAGACCGTGGTATTGTCGACATTGGCCATTTCACTCGTTCTCATCGGTCCCGTATCGGTGTTCTACATGCAAAGCCTCTACAACCAAAAGAACGAGGAAAAACACTTTGAAACCACGAGAACGCTTTGCCAAGAAATCAGCAACGACTTCGAACTGAAAGATTTGGTAAGGAATGCGAGTCGAAGCACGTGGACGGAAATATTGCAGCATTACGCTTCGACTTTCTTCACCGACATCAACCTCTATGGATTGGATGGCCGATTGATAGCCACCACACGACAAGAAGTGTACGAACTCACACTCCAGGCGCCCATTATGAACGCGAAAGCCTACCAAAACATGGCACGCAACAAAAACCTGTATTTCACCCACCAGGAACATTTGGGCAAAGGCGTGTATGAATCTGCCTACATCCCCTTGACCGACGACAGCGGAACGACCATAGCCTACTTGAATACTCCTTATTTCTCGAGCACCAACGAACTTCATAACGAAATCATCAATTTCATCCTCACCTACATCAACATCATCTTGGTACTATTGGCGATTGCTTTGATATTCATTCTCATCATCACCCGACATCTGACCCAGCCGCTCGCTTTGATACAAAACAAAATGGGCGACCTGAAAATAGGCCAGAAAAACGAGCCCATAGAATGGAAAAACAACGATGAAATCGGAGCGCTGGTGAAGCAATACAACCAACTGATTGTTGAATTGGAGAAGAGTGCCGAAGAACTGAAACGCACCACGGCCGAGTCGGCTTGGCGCGACGTGGCACGACAAGTGGCGCACGAAATCAAGAACTCCTTGACTCCCATGCGACTCAGTGTGCAGTTGTTGCAACGCAACATTGAAAACGGAAAGGCCACGCCTGAACAGACGGAACGTACCGCCAATACGCTGATAGAACAAATCGATGCCCTTTCGGACATAGCCTCATCCTTCTCGCGCTACGCCAAACTACCCGAAAACCATCCGCAACCGCTTGATTTGGTGGAGTTAATCGGCAACGTGGTGAATCTCTACGACAACAAAGACAATATCACTTTCGAATTCCTCTACGACCAAGACAAAGACCATACCTACAACGGCGACAAGACCAATTTGAACAGTGCCATAGGCAATCTTGTCAAAAACGCAACGCAGGCTATAGGAATGAAGGAAGATGGAAAGATCGAAGTCGGGTTGAAATCCACCGACACCGCTTTCGTCATTACCGTTAAGGACAATGGCAAGGGCATCAAAGAAGAAAACAAGAGCCGTATCTTCCTCCCCAACTTCACCACCAAAACCGGAGGCTCAGGCGTGGGTCTTTCCTTGACATACAATATCATCCATGCCGTAGGTGGGACTATCTCTTTCGAAAGCGAGGAAAACGTAGGTACCCAATTCAAAATAGAATTACCCTATTGAAGACATAATCTTCAGTTTTATAAAAGGGAATAATGGAACTAAAATGCCGCTCGTGAGTGGCATTTTTGCTTATGGGTATAATCTGGTGATAACAGAAATACAACAAATTTTCCTATCTTTGCATTTCTGAAACAAAACATGAGACCCATGTCAGAAAACAGATTAGGTTCACTAGCGAAACAAACCGCCATCTACGGCTTGAGCAGCATCGTTGGTAGGTTCTTGAACTACCTGCTCGTCCCAATCCATACCCATAGGATGGCGGCCGAATCTGGGGGATACGGCATTGTGACCAACTTGTACGCATACACAGCCCTGCTCCTCGTCATCCTGACTTTCGGCATGGAAACCACTTTCTTCCGCTTCTCCAACAAAGAAAACGTCAACCCCGACAAGGCCTTCTCCACGGCAGGACTTTCCGTAGGCTTTGTTTCATTGGTTTTCCTCATTTTAGTATCCATTTTCCTGAAGCCGATTGCAGGCGCCTTGGACTATGCCTTGCATCCCGAGTTCGTGGAAATCATGGCCATCATCGTGGCCTTCGATGCTTTCCAGTCCATTCTTTTCGCACGGCTGCGTTACGAAAACCGTCCCATTAAGTTCATGACATTGAAGCTTTCGTTCATTGTCATGAGCCTGCTGCTGAACTTGTTCATTTTCTATCTGGCACCTTATTTAAAGGAGCACTTCCCTGAAATGATGTCTTGGTACCACACCAGCTATCAAGTGGGGTATATCTTTATCGCCAACTTGATTTGCACCACACTTGTCAACTTTGGTTTTACTAAGGAGATCAAGAAGTTGCGCCTAGGTATCGACCGCAAACTGCTAAGAGAAATGCTCAAATACACCTGGCCTATCCTGCTTTTGGGTTTGGCCGGCATCCTTAACCAAGTGGCCGATAAGATCGTTTTCAAGAAAATCGTTCCAGGCCTCGAAGGCGAGGAACAGCTCGGCATCTATGGCGCCTGTGTCAAGATAGCGATGATTATGGCGATGATCACGCAAGCCTTCCGCTATGCCTACGAACCCTTTGTCTTCGGTGGCAAGCGCGACAATGCCGACAAGGAGACCCAAGCCAAGGTAATGAAATACTTCATCATCTTCACGCTGTTGGCTTTCCTTGCCGTGGTGATGTATATGCCCATTTTGCAATACCTCGTTGGCGAAGACTATCGCGAAGGCCTACGCGTGGTGCCTATCGTAATGATGGCCGAAATCTTCATGGGCATCTATTTCAATCTGTCGTTCTGGTACAAACTCACCGACCAGACTTGGTGGGGTGCCGTGTTCTCAGCCATCGGCTGCGCAGTGTTGTTGGCCATCAATTTAATCTTTGTTCCCAAATACGGCTACATGGCCTGCGCATGGGGCGGTTTTGCAGGCTATGGCACGTGCATGGTGTTGTCGTACTTCGTCGGACAAAAGAAAGCCCCGATACCGTATAAATTGAATTCCGCGTTTTTTTATTTCGCAATTGCTTTAACGCTTTATTTCACACAAAAAAACATACATCTGGAAAGCATGGTGTGGACCTTGGTCATCAACACCGGACTCTTGTTGGTGTTCATTGCCTTTATCTGCTATATAGAAAAAGACCTGGTCAAAGGCGTACTTAATTGGGTGAAAAACAGAAAATAAACTACTGATATGTCAAAAACTATTGTTAACATCATCGACAAAAGCAATCCTTTGCCGGCGTATCTGTTCACAAAAGAGTATTATGAGGACGGCGACGAACTGCTGTTCATCTCTTCGGAAGAGGAAGCCGACAGTATACAAATCCTGACCCAACAACTTGAAGTCGACACAACACTGGTGAAAAGCATCATCGTTCAGCGTTTTCAAGACAAGTTTTTGTATGAACACATCTGCCGAACCATCAAAAACCAGCTGGACCCCGACAAGCAATACTACCTGAACCTGGCGGGCGGCAACCGTTACATGACCTTGTCCGTCCAGCATGTGTTCGAGGAATACGACACCCTATTTTTCTATACACAAACCCGTGAGAATCTCATCGTCAAGACCATCTTCGACCATAGCATCTACGATGATGACGACGAGGTATATCCCATCCGTCATCGGATGTCGCTGAAAGAGTATTTCGGCCTTTACGGTTTGCAAAGCGACGTTGACCAGCCTCGCAAGCTGGTGAAAGAAACGGCTTTCTCGCAACATCTTTTCACCATGTTCTCGCAAAGCCTGTTCGGACAAGGCGACTATCAGGTGATGGACATCTTGCGCGAGAAATACCGCAACTGGAAGTTTATCGTCATCTCGGAAGTGGAGAATCCGCACAAGGAGTTCATGACACCCATTCCCAACCTGAGCAAGTTCCTGGACTACATAGGATTTGTTCCCGAAAGAAAAGGTTCATTGCAAAGCCATGAGATTGAGTACCTTACGGGAGGATGGTTTGAGGAATACGTCTTTGCCTTGATCAAGGGGGTGCTGCATCCCGACGACATCGCCATGGGCGTGCACATCTCAAACGGCATCATCAAACACAACAACGAGTTGGATGTGTGCTTCATGAAAGGCAACAAACTGTTTGTCATCGAATGCAAGACGGGCGTCAGCAGCGAGAGTTTCTTCAACGAAATCGTCTATAAGGTCTGCGCCTTGAAGGAAGTGCTGCTCGGCACTAGCAATTCCTATATCTTCTCGTTAAAGAAAGACCACAAGGGCAGCTGGAAAAAGACCGCAAAATACATGGGCATCACCTTCTGCGACTGGATGAACCTCACCAAGCCGGAACAGTTGAAGGAGATTCTGAAGTCTATGGACAAGATTGCAACGTACGGACTTTCTCGGGACTGATGTCCAAATGGATATGATGTCCAAAAACAATGGCCCGATTATCATCGAAATGACCTGAAGGAAAGCCAAAACACACAGGATAATCGTATCCTGAAACGGCTTCTGCGATCACTTCTTCTGCCGTCATCCCAAACGGATGGTTGTTGTCATGGATTTGGGTCAAGCCGCCAACAACAAGACCTTTCAGATGATCCAACTGACCTGCACGCTTCAAGGCATGCATCATCCTATCAATGTGATAGATATATTCATCCACTTCCTCGATGAAGAGGATTTTGCCTGACAGATTCGGGAAAGAGTTGGATCCTATCATCCCATATAACACCGACAAGTTGCCACCAACAATCGTGCCTTCCATCTGTCCCATCCGATTTAATGGGGAATGTGGAATTTCATAACATAGTTCCTTGCCTGTCAACGCATCGATCAAAGACTGTCGGGCTTCGGGCGTTTTGTTGGCAAAATAAAAAGGCATGCAAGCATGGATACTCGGCACATCCAAACGGCTCAACTTTCCGTGAAACACTGTCGTGTCGCTGAAACCAATCATCCATTTCGGATGCGCCAAAAACTTCGTAAAATCCAACTTGTCTATAATCCGGATGCTGCCATAGCCGCCACGTGATAGCCAGATGGCATCGATGCTTTCATTGTCGAGGTATTCTTGCAAAACGGCAGCTCTGAAGTCATCGTCGCCGGCAAAAATGAAATGTTCAGCAAACAACCTGTCGTCATAAACAGCCTCCATTCCCACCTGCTCCAACCATTGGAGTGCAGGCTGCATCTGTTCACGCGTCATGATGCGAGCAGGAGCGGCAATGGCTATTTTTGACCCTGGATGTAAATAAGGTATCTGCTTCATTCCGTAATGATTTCGTTGTCATCCAAAGCCTCACCGTCATATTTTACTTCCTTGCCGTGATTGTAGGTGATGGTGAAATACAACTCGCCAGTATCTAGATATTTCTTCCACTCGCCGTGTTTCACTCCAGCGGAATAGGTCTGTATTTCGCGCAAACGACCGTTTTCATAGTAATAGAAATGCTGTCCATCGGGATAGCCGGCTGTGAAGCTGCCACGGAAAGCCAACACGTCATTGTCGTAATACGACACCCATTCACCGACCTGTTTGTCGTTACGGTATTCCCCTTGGGTGCGCATGTCGCCAATCTGTTCCAACCATTTCCCGTTTTTCATGCCGTCGAAATAGGTACCTGTGACAATGATGTTTCCTCTGGAGTCATATTCCTTGTAGGGTCCGTTAGGCTGACCTTTGTAGAACTGCTCTTCGATCTGAACCTGTCCGTTGTCGTAATACCAAGTCCAGGCGCCGTCAGGTTGGCCTTCCTTGTAGGTTCCGACTTCCTGAAGTTGGCCGTTAGCATAATAAAACCGCCATTCACCTGAGCGTTCGCCGTTGATATAGATGCCTTCTGCACGCAAGGTGCTGTCGGGATAGAATTCTTTGTATTCACCACGCCGTTTGCCGTCGGTATCAACGATGCCGGAACCGATCAAGGCACCGTTCTTATAGGTCTGGGAATTGATGACGTTGCCTTCTTCATCGAACTCACGCCACACACCCTCGCGCCGACCGTCACGGAAGGAAGCCTCACGCCTCACCCTGCCACTGGGATAATACTCATGTTGCACAATCAAAGGCATCATCTGACCGTCAAGCACTTGCTCGACATCATTCACATATTTTGTGATTCTCTTCAAGTTGCCTCTCTCGTCATATTCCTTGTAGAATCCATCGCGCAGACCATGTCGGTAATAGCATTCCGTGTGCAACGACCAGTCGTCATAGAAAGTCTTCCAATAGCCATGCCTCTTACCTTCGCGGTCATAACGGTTCAAGGCCTCGCGAGTCATGATGAACCCTTTGCGATAGTTGATGATTTCACGCAGGTTTCCAGTAGTGTCGAAAACAGGGGAGAGGCCTTCCTCAAAGCCATTGATGAAGTTAATTGTTTGGATCAGATGCCCATGCCTGTCGTATCGCTGTCCTTCGCCTTGCCTGATATCATTGACGAAAGGTTCCATCACCACATCGTCTTCGCCATAGGTGAATCGAGGACCGTTCTTGACACCGTTCCTATAATTGACCACCAAAGTGGTGTCGCCAACTTCAGAAAAGAAAACCCATGTGCTATCCAAGAGAAAATTCGTACGTTTGCCGATGGATTTCAGCTGGCCGCTCTCGTAGTAGGTCTTCCACAGTCCGTCAGGCTGTCCGTCACGAAGGTAACCTTCACTTGAAACACGTCCACTAGGATAGGTAAAAGTTTGATAACCAGTCTGTGAGAATGACTCCAAACTACAAACCAAACCAAAAACAAATACCAATATTATCCCAATGGTGTGCTTCATCTTGATGCTAAATTCGGGTCAAAATTAGGCATTTTTAATGGAATGGCAATGCCCCATCTGACATTCGCGAAAGAGAGGCCTCGAAGTTATCAACACGATTATCATTATTATTTCATTTTTTAAATTTTAAATATTCAATTAATAAAGAAATGATACCGATGTTAATATGCCTGTGAATTGGTTGATAACTTTTCAATAAAGTTCTTGGATTAATGGTTTATGGTTTGAGAATGACTTATTGAAAAACAACAAAGGTTTCTTTTTCAGGCTCATTTATACGTTTTCTTTTATTCGTTGAAAAACGAAAAATCGGGTAAAATCAGGTCGAAATTTTTCAAATGATGTTTATTTTTGTATGGTTTTGGGTTGAAAAATTGTTCAATGAACAGACCCTCTTTTTTATCCAACGGTATGAAAAAGTTATCAACAAATAAGCTGTTGATAACTTATTATCTTTTTGACAATCAATTTATTATTCGAAATTTGTTGATTTTTCATAAGCGGTTAAGTGTTTCAGAAATAATGGAATAGGGCAGTGGTGCGTGACGAAAATATGTAATTTTGCGAATTGAATTATCAACAGCAGAAAAATGGAACACATCATACCCATTGCGAGCGACCATGGCGGCTTTGAGATGAAGCAGTTTTTGATTGAAAAATTGACAGAGGCAGGCTACCAAGTCAACGATTATGGCACCCATACCCCCGACAGCGTCGACTATCCCGACATGATCCATCCCTTGGCTTCGGCCATCGAAACAGGACAATATCCACTGGGCATCATCCTCTGTGGTAGCGGCAATGGCGCCCAGATGACGGCCAACCACCACCATAATGTGCGTGCCGCCTTGTGTTGGAACGTTGAATTGGCCAAACTAGCCCGCCAGCACAACGATGCCAACATCCTCGCCTTGCCAGGTCGTTTCATTCCCAATGAGTTGGCATGGGAGATGGTACAAGCCTTCTTGAACACCGATTTCGAAGGCGGTCGCCACAAGAGAAGAGTTGAGAAGATAGAACCCATTGAAAACCATGAAGATGAGTGAGCCTATTACCATATTTCAACAAGGCTGCGAGAAGGCTTTCGACGAGGAACACTGGCAGAAGATCAACTATAGTACAGGTTGTTTCGAAGGCAATTTCAACAAAGGCAAGGCCAACTACCGCAACCTTGACTTGGAGAAACAGCGTGCCTATACTTTACGTAACAAAGCGCTGCTGGGCTTGGAAAAGCTTTTGGTCGACTTTGAGACGCATTTCACCGAAAATGGCGGCAAGGTGCTTTGGGCACGCAATGCCGACGATGCCTTGACGATGATTTTCGACCTGATCCGCAAGGAGAAGGCTAATGCCATTATGCGTTCCAACTCCATGGTGCTCGACGAGATAGAGCTTAACGGCTTCTTGGAGCGCAAGAACGTGCGCGTGGTGGAGACGGAAGTGGCGCGTTTCATCCTTCACAAGGGCAAACAAAAACCTTATCATCCTCTGGCGCCGTCCATTCATCTCTCTAAAGAGGAAAACAACGCCATCTTGACTTCAGCTTTCAAGTTGAAGGCCGACAGTACAGCCAAGCAGATGGTCAACTTCGTGCGGCATGAGGTGGGTGTGGAAACCCAAAACGTACCGGTGTGCATCACTGGAGCCAACTTCCTGCTTTCCGACACCGGTGGTGTGGTGCTCTCCGAGAATGAAGGCAACATACTGAAATCCACCTCTTTGGCAAAAGTACACATCGTGGTGGCAGGCATCGCCAAGGTGATTCCCAATATGGATGATTTGGGAGTGCTGCTGCCTTTGCTCTCCATGCATTCCTCGGGACAGAGCATGGCGGCTTATAATGACATCAACTTCGGTCCTGCCAAAAACGGCAACGGTCCTGAGCAGATGTATGTCATCCTTTTGGACAACAACCGCTCTCAGCTGCTCTCTCACGAGAAGCAGCGCAAGGTGATGTCGTGCATACATTGCGGAGCTTGTGTGAGTGTGTGTCCTGTGTACAAAAACATAGGTGGTTATTCTTATGGAAGCAAGCACATAGGTCCCGTAGGCGTGGTGATGACACCCTTGATGGAAGGTCTGGAAGACTACAACCATCTCAACGCCGCTTGTTCGCTCTGCGGGAAGTGCGTGGACATCTGCCCCGTGAAGATTCCGTTGGACGACTTGATCATAGAGAATCGTAACCTGGCCATCACCGAAAAAACGGGCAACGGCCGTTACGATGCCTTAATGAAGACCATGATCTGGCACTGCAAGTCACGCAAGAAGATGGACGGCCCGCTGTTTTTCAAGAAATTGGAGATGAAACGGCTGTTGGGACCGCTTTGGGGAGAGAAAGCAGCGCCTGAGTTTGCCTCCAAGTCGTTCAGCCAGCAATGGAGGGAGAGGAATCTTTAAATTTATAGTATTCGTTCACCAGGCTCTTATACCCCAACGCTTTCAGCTGGGCATAATCCGTTTTGTAGTTGGTCTTGTTGTGCTTTCCTGTGCCGAGGAAACGGATGTTCTGTTGTAGATAATGGTCGATTTCCTTGAGACCTTCCGTCTGGGTGATGACGGGGAAGAACCATCGCGACCAGGTAAGCATCTCGGGGTCGTCGCTCTCGAAGAACTTCTTGTTGAAGTAGTTGATGAGCCCTTTCATGGCCTTCTCGGGTTCGATGTGGTTCTTACTGCTCCAGCGTAATAAGGCACGTGCTTTGCGCGAGATTTTACCTTTCATCTTCTTTTTGGTAGCTTCCGAGATGTCGATGTCGCGGCCGTGACACTTGAAGCCCAAGAACTCGAAAGCCTCGTCGGGCGAATAGATATTCTCCTTGTCGGGATTGACTTCCAAATGAGCCTGTGCCAAAAAGTTGCACATCTGTTCTTTGTATTGTTGCAAGGTGTCATAGTCCGGTGCAAACATGATGATGTCGTCGGAATAGCGGGCATAAATGACTCCTTTGTTATAATAATACCGGTCCACTTCCTTCAGGTAGACATCGGCAAGGAAGGGTGCGGTGGGCGTGCCGGCCATCACGCCGTGGTGTTCCTCTATGACGTGACCATTGCAGATGGCGAGATGCGTCGTCAGCAGCTTCTCAAAGAACTGGTACAAAGGTGGGTCTTCGTCCAGTATGGTTTTCAGCATGGGCAGCAGGAGGTCGACATCGATGGAGTTGAAGTAGTCGTGGATGTCGAGTTTGTAGGCCCACATCTTTTGTCCGTGGATGGACTTGTTGATATCGAAGACCGCGTCGTGGGCTTTCAGGCCGCGTCGGAAGGCATAGCAATTGGGTGCAAATTGGTCGTCGTATTTATAGAGCAGGAAAGCAATGAGTTTGAGGATGAGCATCTCGTCGGGCGCGAAACTGTAGACCACCCGTTTCTTGCCCGAACCCATCTTGTTGACCAGCTTCTTGGTGGGGATGCCAAGGCCTTCGCCTTGTGCGATACGCTCGGCCAAGGGCAGGTAGTCTTCGCGTTCTACGAAGGCGTCGGCTTCGTCGAACTCATGCCAGTTGAAGCGGCCTTTCATCAGGCGGTAGGCGAGGAATGCCTCCCAGGTCTCCTGACGGGTCAGTTGAGTGATGATGCTTTCCATGATGAAAAAAGAAAAAGGGGAAGGATTTTGAATCGGTAAAATTACCGATCACGAGAGGGTACCTGGTCGGGTTGCCTGCAAAACCGAGAAATGAACGACCAGGCTGCCTCCTTCGGCAGGCGCGGCTTGTGCCGCATCCCCTTTTTCTTTGTCTTTTAGTTCAAAAACTTACGGATGCGCCCGATGACGTAGTTGCGTTCGTTGGTCATCTGGGTGTAGAAGTTGATGTAAGGAAGCCCTGATTTCTTGGCGTACATGCGGGCGATGAGGTACTTCACGTTGCTGTCGTGGCTGTTGCCTTTGCCGAGCATGACCACACCCTTCGGGATGCCTGCCTGTTCGAGGAGGAAGGTGTAGGGCTGGCCCCATTCGGCCTTGTAGGCCTGGCGCGGACGCGTCCTGTAGAGTTGGAACTCGTCGTTGGCGAAGCCGGCCACATCGGTCACCGGCACGTTCTCGCGCACGCTGTAGGCGGCGAACTCGGTAGCCAGGATCTCACGGAAATAGGCCACCCATTCAGAGTCGGTCCTCACGATTTCTTCATCTTCATAGCGCGGCGTAGCGGTGGGCTGCGGCGTGGGACGAGACTGCTGTGTAGGCTGCGATGTAGGTTTGGCGGCGTTTTCGATGTTTTCCTTCACGACATCGACGATTTTGTTGAAGATCTTTCCAAAGTCCATGGTAATAGTGTTTTAGTTTGGGGCAAAGATAATAGTTTTTGTTGAAATTCAATTTTTTGTAAAAATCATTCAATTCTTTTTTTGGTTCGCACCATAATATTTTCTCCGAGTTGTGAAATGTTCCAAAGGAATTGTTGTATTTCATCCAATGCTTCGCTTTCACCTTTACCTCGGAAGACGACATGATACTTGCCCTCGGTATAAGACTCAAAGATATAACTCAACCCTCCGTTGTCGAGTAAAGGTTTTTCTAGCAACAAGTTAGAGTTTTTGACCAATTCAGCAAACTGATCAAAGGTTGTTTTGTCCAATGGGAAGATGTCACAATAGAACCGGTAGCCTTCGCAGTCGTCCCATTTATAATAGGAACTATACAGAAAGGCCTCGCCGTTTTCCACCTCAACCCTCATGCAATAAGGGTTATAGGTGTAATAGAATACAGGATTGCTCCATGTAAGCCGATAGACCTCATTTGGATATCCATTGCTGAGAATAGGCTCGTTAAGATGGATCAATTGCTCACTATACCATCCTGCGAGATTCTCTGCCCTTTCTTCAAACATAGCCGTTTTTATGCTGTCAATAAACCCTTCTTTGGGATATTGGCCAAAAGCCTGGTAATACCTTTCTTCGTTGTACCATTGCGAAAGATATGCATCATAAACGGAATCTTTGTTCATCAGCAATTCCGTTGGAAAATACCATCTAAGGCATCCGTATCGTTCCATCTGTCTTTCTTTGGTATAAGAAGACAAGTCGAAATGGCGGAAAGAAGAAGCCGTGATGCCTCCAAGAGAAAGGTTCTCGTTGGGTATGACAACGAGTTGGTTTGAAACGATGCCGATTTCTCCTATGGGAGTCTGTATGCTTTTCCTGTGATTCACCAAGGCGCCGACATTGATCCGGTAGATATGTTCCTCTTGGTCAGACAATGCAAAAAACACACTGTCCAAAGACATTTCCGAACCTATTTGGAAAGACACCTTTCCATTTACCATCAAACGACTTTGAAAAACGGTGTCATTATGGATGATATACGCATCCTTGTGTTGAACATCGAGTGTTTCTGACGATACACGAAAGGTCAGTTCCCTAAACGCTGATTGGGAAAGAACGTGCAAGGGGAGTAATGCTAATAGGAAAAACAGGGTCAAACATATTATCCGTCCTAGCTGATTCGTCCTCCTTTTTGATGTAATTCTTGTTTTCATGGCTTTTGGGATTATAGATCAGGAAATCTCTTGCAAAACTCTCCGAAACAAGCATCCGATGGCCCGATATACCTCAGTTGGTAGGTTATTGGAGGTTAATCGTAATTCGTATCACTACCGCTCATAGCGAGCCAATGCTAGCATAAAGCATACCAAAGACATAATGACAAACAAAAGCACCAAGATGCTTTTAAGCCAACCGCATTTTTCATGTCGATACTTTGTGTCATATTCTTTGAATATCTTTTCATGGTTCGGAAATAGGCTGTTGAAAAACAGTACTTCAATAATAGTAGGTATGCCGAACAAGACAATAACCGTCACATTTATCTTCCTATCAAACAAAGAAAAGACACATTCTGTCAAAGCTAAAGCATAAAAGGTAAAAGCAAAGAACATCAAATAATAGCCTTGACCAATGTAATCACTCATATGCATTCTTTTGTATACCTTGGCGATTCTGTATACACAATAATTGAAAATGTGTTTCATGTTGCGCTTATTTAAATGGTTGATATATCATTAACCCGGGATTAAGCCCTTCTTCTATCATTGCTAAGAACTAAATCATATTCAGCACTTTACGATATAGTAAACAATAAACATACTAAAAAACGAAAAAACCAAAAACAAAAAGATGAGAGATCCTTTGAGCCATTTGTGTTTTTCGTTTTGATATTGTTTAGACTTCTCCTCAAACAAAAGTTGAGAGTTCGGAAATATTTTTTCTATGAAAAACAAGATGAAGCAACTTGGCACAAGTAAAACCATAGCGATAGCTATGTTTACATTCAAGTTAAAGTAGGAAAGAACCAATACTGTGATTGATAAAAGATAAAAGGCAATAGCTATGATTAATACTGAATGCCCTTGTCTGATATAGTTTTCCAAAGGAAGCCTTTTTTTGTAAAACAAGGCTATTCGATAAAAGCAATAATCAAATAGTTTTTTCATGGTTAATTTTTTTGCAAAGTTATAAAAAAACCCCGCCACAAAAAAACTTGCAGCGGGGAAAACTATCTATTCTTCCACCAAACGCCATTCGTTGGTTTCGCATGAGTACTCGTAAATGTATTTATCGATACTTTCGAACCAATAAGCTAAGAAAATCTCATTGTTTTCTTCTGTCGCTGTCAGAAAATGAATATAGACTTCAAAAATGTTTCCTTTCAAATAATAAGAAACCTCCATGACATCAATTCCTTGAATCATCTTTTCTTGATAAAATGTCGTATTATGCCATGACATCGTCTCTAATCCGATGTTCTCGTAGAAAGTCCTGTTTTGTTGAGCATACCTATTGGGCAAACCATCGCTGCATAATAGCAAAGGAGGATTTTTGTACGCTAGATATGGAGAATTCTCATATTTGTTTTTGCTTTTAAGGATGCTTTCTCCTAGCATTCTCGTAATATCATTCTCGTTTTGCCCATAGGATGTAATGAATAACAAGAACAATGCAAATAATAACGATACTTTTTTCATGGTCTTATTAGTAACAATTCATTTAAAACTCAGTTTTATTCCATATTCATATAACTTGTTCTCAAACGATTCTTTGTTCTCAAAACAAGTGATATGACTTCGTATAATACTATCGCAATTATCTTTTTCCCAATCGAGTCCATTGATATCATACGTTTTATCTATTAAGTAATACTGCTTATCCAAAGTATCATTATTATGGGAAGCTTCAACAATTATCCAATCCTTATTTGATTTAGCATTAGTTACACGTATTTCATCGGATAGACTATTTGGGATAACAGGAATACCGCCATAGCAAGTGTTGCCTTTAGGATTTGAGCAGTAGACTATCAAACGGCTGTTGTTATCCCATTCTATCATATATAATCCATTGCCTAAAGAATAACTACCCCAAAACGAAGGGAATAACCATTCGGACGAAAGGAACAATCCAATAGGTAACAAAAGAACAATAAAGACAAATGTTCCTGCTATTATCAGCTTTTTTCTTGGCTTTGCTTTCATTTTTATGATAACCTATGCTATTACTGCCATTATGACAAGGTGCTAAATGCATACCACCCCGACTATTCATCATTGCGTTGCAGCCTATATTCAGGTGGTATACATTCACTCAAAAGAACGAACTTATCACCAAAAAATTTATAATACCAGTATGGTTGTGAATCGTCTATCACAAATAGTTTATCTTTGATATGAGGATCGTAACAAAAGCTTTTTTTTGTGTTTGTTGTTGAGAAAAACTGCTCTGACTCCTTGTTATAAACTACAAACAAATAGTTTTTGTGATAGAAAAACCCAATAGGGTCCTCAAGACCATCAAAGATAGTAATTCGATGTTCGTTAGAGCTAATTAATAGTATGGGATACTCTTGTTCAGGCCTCTTAAGAGTACTGATAGTAATGAATAGAGAATCCGATTTTTGTTCGAAACTGTCATAAAAACGAACAACAGAGTCTATTAATGGAATCAAATTCCCATTTTCAATACTGAGCAAGGGTAATTGAGTAAAATTGTAGGCCTTTTCATAGTGATTGTTCGTCTGTATGCTATCAAACAAACTTGTTTCAACGACCCTCCTAAACCTGCGTGCTTTTTCGATGTCAAAAACAATACGATAAGTATAAGAATGGCGAAGATATTTCCCTTTAACAAAGGAAACAGAAATACTTGGGATAGATTTGAGTACCCGGACGGCCTCTTCATCAAACTGAGCATAGCCTGAAGATCTGAGTATTTTTACATTATCAATCTTATCAATACTGTCAGTTTCATATCCGAGGTGGACTATAGGTTTTTTTTGCAGTGTTTGAAAGTCTAATTCATTCCACCGGATATTGGAGTATATGTATTCCTGAAACAATTGGATATTGTATGTATATGGCGATTGCTTGCTTTTGTTGTGGTTGTCTTTCGTCCACCTAACCACGCCATTCTGGAAAAACACTGTTATTTCACTTTCATATACCATAGTCCACCATGCGTGGTCATAATAAGGTTCCCCGTAGCCTAAATACAATGTGTCGGTAAAAAAGTTCAAAGGCATTTTTATTTGACCTCCAAACAGAGATTCGGTTATGTCTTTCTTATATGCATCGTAAACAGAAATGAGAAATAATGTGTCCCTGTTAATGATGAATTCGTATGAATAACCTCTATAGTTTCCCGTTGGAGGATTTGCAGTCTTTAACTCGTTAAGTCTTTCCAATTCAATAGTGCTGAGCCTACTTTCAATGTCAATGTAAGGGAAGATATAGTATTTTGTATCATTCCAATACAAGACGTCTCTAGCTTGTGGAGTGGCATTTGCCGTTGCCAATGCAATTAAAGATAGTAATATGATAGATAGTTTTTTCATTTATTTGAATAATCTAATTAAAGAAACAGGATTTTGTAATGAATTCTTTTGGTAATTGGTTTTGTCAGGGTTATAGAGTCTATTCCATTCAGCGAAACGCCTTGCTCCTTCAAAATACCCATTTAAAAAATAGCTATCTGTAATTGTTTGTGCTGTAGGCATATAGATGTCGATTCCATTGGGACAAAAATAGTTGACCGTGAAAGTGAAGCTGTCGTTTCCAACCACATTCATTACAGAGAAAAATTGGGCAAACATAAAGAATTTTGCTACTTTTGCTTCATATTCGTAATTATGCTCTATTTCTTCATTGTATAATTTTTCGTTTTCGTCCTGAAAAGCATGGAATAATTCTTCACTATAAGTAAAAAAATGTGAAAGCGAACAATCATCTCTAAAGGTTATAGATTTGTCATTAGGATCAAACTGACCAGCGCAACCATCTTTAGTCTCACCGATTAATATTTTGTATATTACAGGTGAATTCTCTAGGATCTCATACATTATTCGAAACAGAGAACTATTCTCACACGAATATTCTATTGAATTATTAAATGTTTGTTGTTGCTCTTCTGTCATCTCTGAAGGATCAATAATGGGTACACTCCCTCCTCCATCCATCTTATTTCCTTCTCTCCACCAAGCAAGCTCATCATATTCGGGCAGTTGAAGTCTCCCTAAATCCCTCGGCTCATACGCCGGTGCCAGGTTGGTGCCCCATCCTGACGGTCCTTGCGTAGTGTTGCCCATGTATCCGCCCTCCATCCTCCATCCGGTGGGGTCGGTGTATTTCAGCGGGTTGTTGAGGCAATAGGCATAGCGGTTGAAGTTCTGCGAGTTGTCGGGGCTTTGCACATAGGCGTCCACCGAGAGGAACGACGACATCAGCGGGTCGTACATCCTGCCGTTCATGTTAATCAAGCCAAAGGCATAGAGATGCTCGTGTCCGGTGAAGCCGCGGTCGAACATGGGTTCGGGCAGCTGGCTGTATGAGTGCCAGGTCTCGGGGTTTCTTCTGTTGCCCCAGGCATCGAAGCTCAGCTCCTGCTCAATGTTGCCTTGGCAGTCGGTGATGGTGGTCCAGCTGCCGAGGTGGTCTTTGAGGATATAGTGTAGGTTCTCATCGTTACCTACCGTTTCCACCACAGCGAAAATGCCTATAGGGCTACTGAGGTAGGTGAGTGTTTTCTCTGTTGTGGTGTTGTTCTCGGTCAGGGTCACAAACTCGCAACCGCCCACATAGCGTTTGGTACGGATGGTGCCGTTGGCGTGTTCCTCCATGAAGATGCGCTGCCGGTCATAGCCGTAGGTATAGGCGAGCGTGTTGTTGCCCTCGGCAAGGGTCTTCACCTTGTCGAAGGCGGTATAGGTGATGTCTTGTCTGGCAGCGGGGAAGATGCCATTAGGGGACTCTGCGCTCTTTAGGGCGTGGGGGCGGGGCGGCACGGGAGCCCCTGCAAAGCTGGCGTTGGCGAACACGGTCTGGCCGTCGGCCTGCTTGTCGGTCATGCGGCCGATCGGGTCGTACACGATATGGCTGTGTGTGTTGCCAAAGAATACTATTCCACTATTATAAACAGCCTTCATATATTAATTCCAAGCTATCACAATTGTGTACCTTGAAAATTCTCCCGTACGGATCAAACAGAGTGTATAATGCTTCTTCAGAGTTTTCATCAGGAAAACCCGCTGGACATTCTTTCTGCAACAAAGTAGTATCTATTAGACAGGAAATGTTACACTCGACCTTGTTATTTCGGTTGATGAACGGGTCTATCCTCCCTTCCATGATGGCTCCACATGTAACATCTGTACCATAATAAACAATCAGTTTATCATCAATTAGATAGAAACCTTCAGCAACTTGTGAATGATAACAAATAGTTTTACTTATGGCGAAGCAACAATCTCCGTCTGTTTTGGCAAACCACAAATCGTAAATCTGCGACTGCATCCGATGATTTGTGTCAGAAATGCTTTTCTGTATTTCGTCCATCAAACTCATACTGAACGGCAAATTGTCGTTAACAAGCTCCTTGTCATCTATGGTTTGGTTTACACTTGTGTTTTCTTGCTTCTTCTGTTGTGTTTGGTGGACGCAGCCCCATATCAAGCAAAGATGAAGAAGAACTATTATAGCAAAAATCTGTTTCATGATTAAAATCCTAAATTACGATATAAGTCATTTGCTTTATTAATCTTTCGAATAAAATAATTATTAACCCATACATCATAAAAATATAGATTGTTGCTATACTTATGATAAACATAATGTTTTGGGAAAACCGTATATGTATCCTGGTACTTAAACCAAACATTGATGTTTTTCATGCCTTGTCTTTCATAGAAATTGTAATCCGATGTTATGGATGCCATATCACATTTGCCCCAAGTATTCCCAATTAATAGTTTAGAAGCACCTTTTGTTCCATCAGGCCAGCAATGTGAATGCATCATAAACACACAATTCATCTTATTGTATTTTTCATTATATAAATTTGTTACAGCCCCCTCATCATGAGAGGTTCTAATAACATACTCGTTACTCCCCGAAACACGATAACCGTCAATTCCCCATTCCACATTGGTGTTTTCCGCCAGGAAATAAAAGACATTAAAAGCGTCCGTTTTGCTGGGGGTTATCCCGTAGTTTCCACGATAATCCACCCTGTCTTCCGTCAATCCCGTGAGAATAGAAAGGTCGTAAACAATCAATCCGTTGCTAAAATTGCCAGCAGCATACTCTTCAGTGGTATAAAGGATGTCATAGTTCTTATCATTGCTTCCGACATTCTTCACATACCCTTGTTCGTCAACGGTATAGTCGCATCCATTGAGGCCGCTGTTTCCTTGAGCATATCTTGTGTTGGTATAAGGTGTTCCATTAATATACCCCGAGGAGCTGTTCGCACACGGATGCACAGTTCTTCCCCAGAGCACGTCGTTTGGATCGTTTGAATACCATTGGGTGAATGGCGGATCACAGCCGAACATAGGTTGATATACACAATTATCTCTATACCACCCCGTCGGATCGGTGTAACGCAATGGATTGTAGCCGCAATAGGCATAACGGTTGAAAGCTTGGGCGTTTGCGGGGTCTTCCACATAGGCATCCACGGAGAGGAAACTGCTGGTCAAGGGGTCGTAGCAACGCCCGTTCATGTTGATCAGCCCGAAGGCCGTCATGTGTTCGTGGCCGGTATAGCCTCTGTCAAACATGGGCGAACCCGAGAACGAGCCAGTCCAGGTTTCCGGGTCGCGCAGGCTGCCCCAGGCGTCGAAGGAGAGTTCCTGCTCCACGTTGCCTTCGCTGTCGGTTATCGTGGTCCACGAGCCGAGGTGGTCTTTGAGGATGTAGTGTATGTTTTCTTCTTCATCTTGTTTTTCCACCACGGCAAACACGCCATAGGGACCGACAAGGTAGGTGAGAGACATGGCAGTTTCGTTCTCCCCAACGTTTTCGGTGATGAACTCGCAAAGGCCCACATAGTCTTTCGATTGTGTGATACCGCCAACGGTCTGCACCATGCGGATGCGTTGCTGGTCGTAGCCGTAGGTATAGGCGAGCGTGTTGTCGCCCTCTGCAATGGTGCTTACCTTGTCGAAGCTGGTATAGGTGATGTCTTGTCTGGCAGCGGGGAAGATGCCATCAGGGGACTCTGCGCTCTTTAGGGCGTGGGGGCGGGGCGGCACGGGTGCCCCTGCAAAGCTGGCGTTGGCGAACACGGTCTGGCCGTCGGCCTGCTTGTCGGTCATGCGGCCGAGCGGGTCGTAGACGATATGGCTGTGTGTGTTGCCAAGGTATATGTCGGTCAGGCGGTTCATCTTGTCGTAGTGGAAGGTTTCCTAGTCTTCTTTCGGTCGCCATTCGTTTGCAATCCCGTTGGTTATTCCTCTTTGTTTCATCTTTTCTCTTTTTTTTGCCGGCAAAGTTTGATGTGTTTTTCTGTTTTTACAAATCCGGATATCTCCTTCGCAGCTCACCCAGACAAGAATCCGCAGGACCGATATACTTCAAACGGAAGGTTCTTTTAGGTTGGTAGTTGATGGAACTGCTTTCGGTGATTTTAATCAGGTTCTTTCTGGCATTAAACACAACAGGGACTTCCTGTGGAACCATTGGCCGAATGTTTTGTTTGTATGTTTTTTGCTTTATGACATAACGTGTATGCGGAATCAGTTCCAGTATTTGCTCAGTGAAAAAAAAATACCCTTCGATTAGGAACTCATTGTCTTCGGAGCACTCGCTTAATGCCGTTTCCATAGGGATTTGTACGATTCCATCTACGGCCCTGGCATTAGGTTGGACGCGCCAAAATAATGCCCCTTTGCTGTCTAATTGATAGTTCCACCAAACACGACAGTCCTTGGTCAATTCATAGAATATGTCGAAATGGTCTGTTGGCGCTCCAATAGCGATATCGGGGTATTGTTGGTACAGTTGTATCTCGATTCCGGAGTATTCGGTATACACAGTGTCTACAATCGCATTATCGTGTCTCAGGAGGTTCTCACCTAAGACAATGGTGTTGCGGATTAGGTTATAAGTTCCGTAATAGTAACACGGGCCGTCCCATTCTGAGCGTTTATACACCAAGGCAATGCTGTCGCTTTTGATGCAAGCGAAACTAGTTGATTGACTATCATAATACACTCCTTCAAGCTTTTGAGCAGCACAGGATGCGCAAAGCAAGGTTGTGAACACAATTAAACTTTTTAAGACTCTTGTCATTCGATTCTCTGTTTTAGCTGTACCATCTCATTTTTTCCAAGTTGTGGGAGAGTCCAGAGAAATTGTTGTATTTCATCCAAGTTTTCATTCTCACCCTTACCACGGAAGATTACATGATATAGTTCATCTTTATAAGATTCAAAGATATAATTCGATCCGCCATTATCGAGTATGGGTTTTTCTGATAAGAAGTTTGACTTGTTAAAAAGCTCAATAAACGTATAATAGGTTGTCTTTTCTAATGGAATAATATCACAATAGAATTGATATCCTGTACAATTATCCCATTTATAATAAGAGCAGAATAATACAGCTTCGTCTTGGTCAACCTCAATCCTCATGCAATAAGGGTTATAAGTGAAATAAAACGCGTTGTTGCTCCACGTAAGTCGATATACTTCTTTTGGATAACCATCACAGAGTATAGGCTCATCAAGCATTATTAATTGCTCGCTATACCATCCCGCCAGGTTCTCTGCCCTTTCTTCGAACCTTTTCATCTTAATACTGTCAATAAACCCTTCTTTAGGATAATGGCCTAAATCATGGTAATATCTTTCTGCATTATACCATTGTGAAAGATAATCATCATAGATTGAATCTTTGTTGATTAGCAATTCTGTAGGGAAATACCACCTAAGGTAACCATACTTTCCCATTTGCCATTCTTTGGTAAAATAGGACAAGTCGGGGAAGCGAAATGAAGAAGACAGAATACCTCCAACAGAAATGTTTTCTTGGTTTGGTGCGGCTATCAGTTGGTTTGAAACGACGGCGATTTTTCCTATAGGGGTCGAGACGCTTTTCCCATAATTAATCAAAGCGCCAATGTTGATTCTATAGATGTGTTCTTCTTGGTCTGACAGGGCAAAATACAAACTGTCCAGACATATATTCGGAGCTATCTGAAAACTGGCCTTACCATTGATAATCATACGGTTTTGAAAGACGGTGTCGTTTTGGATAATATACGACGACTTGTGTTGAACATCTGTTTTCTCAGATGAGACAGAAAAGGTTAGTTCTCTTAGTGTTGATTGTGATAAAACTGCTAAAGGAACGATAGTTATAAAATAGAATAATAGAAGTGCTTTTCTCATAATGCTTATCTTATTTTGAGTATCTGAACCATAAAAACCTATTGTATGTTTGATTATTATACTCATCCCTTGCTAACTCAGAAAAGGTTCTGTGTTCAAATCTTGTCAGCATAGGATCTGCTATCTTTAATTCGGCCGTTCCTGTTGACAAGTAATCTATTCCACAAATCACTCTAGCATGTGCACGAGAGATAATGCCTTCATAGTTTATGTAATAAGAAAGAAGTAATACCGGATCACCCATTTGCATAGCGTTCAATATTTCTTGATCATTCGTCTTACCATTCTCATCTCCCATATCATAACAATGATAACCCATGCTATTGCAAATATCTCTATATAAAGAGATTTCTGTATTTCCATCGGGAATTTGCCCTTTCGCCAAATCATTCCATTCTTGTTTTATTTGTTCCGCGCTTCGTCCATTCTCCCCAAAAAAGTAATGTTCAATCATTGAATAACAGAAGTATTTACAATCTTCAGGTTTCGGTTTCCATGCATCTTGTGTTTGAAATTCAAAGCCCTCTAACATTGCGCCTCCACCGCCATCCTCTTTGTTGTTTCCTCCAAAAGTGTTTCCATGTCTCCACAAGGTAAGCACAAAATCTTCAGATAATTGTAGGTTTTTTAAATCCCTCGGCTCATAAACTGGATAGAGGTTTTTGCCCCATCCTGACGGTCCTTGCGTAGAGTTGCCTACGCATCCTCCAACCATCCTCCATCCGGTGGGGTCGGTGTATTTCAGCGGGTTGTTGAGACAGTAGGCGTAGCGGTTGAAGTTCTGCGAATTGTCGGGGCTTTGCACATAGGCGTCCACCGAGAGGAACGACGACATCAGCGGGTCGTACATCCTGCCGTTCATGTTAATCAAGCCAAAGGCATAGAGATGCTCGTGTCCGGTGAAGCCGCGGTCGAACATGGGTTCGGGCAGCTGGCTGGAAGAGTGCCAGGTCTCGGGGTTTCTTCTGTTGCCCCAAGCATCGAAGCTCAGCTCCTGCTCAATGTTGCCTTGGCAGTCGGTGATGGTGGCCCAGCTGCCGAGGTGGTCTTTCAGGATGTAGTGTAGGTTCTCGTCCATACCTACCGTTTCCACCACGGCGAAAATGCCTATAGGGCTACTGAGGTAGGTGAGTGTTTTCTCTGTTGTGGTGTTGTTTTCGGTCAGGGTCACAAACTCGCAACCGCCCACATAGCGTTTGGTACGGATGGTGCCGTTGGCATGTTCCTCCATGAAGATGCGCTGTCTGTCGTAGCCGTAGGTATAGGCGAGCGTGTTGTTGCCCTCGGCAAGGGTCTTCACCTTGTCGAAGGCGGTATAGGTGATGTCCATGTCGTCGTTGGGGAAAACGTCGGACCAAACCTTGGCGGCATCAATGGCATGGGGCTTTGCCGTTATGTTGTAGACTGCACTGGCGAAGACGGGGCGGTTGTCGGCGGTCTTTCCGATCATGCGGCCGTAGGGATCATAGTCAAACCAGCCCGTCTTGATGTTGCCGAGCCATATTTCGGTCAGTCGGTTGAGGTGGTCGTATGTGAAGCTTTCTGTCAAGTTGCGGGTGTTGTCGGTTCGCCAGGCTAAATTACAAAATCCGTCGTAATCGTAGGATAAATCCTGTAACATATTATTGCCATTCGAAGTGAGGATGTGTGTAAGTGTATGTTTATCAGGATGATATTCCTTTCGGCAAATCATATTGTTTCCTAAAGCGAAACGCTCAATCTGTCCCATGGGGTTCACCTTATCGGTTCGATACAGGGTGTTTCCCTTGTTGTCGGTGATTTCCTGGAAGTAGCCGATACGGTTGTAATGGTAGTTCACGGTGAACCCCGACGGATACCGCACGCTACTTTTCCGAGATGCGGGGTCGTAGCCGTAGAAGGTTGTGTATGTCTCGCCAGGAGCAAACAAAGAGGTTTCAGCGATTACTCGTTGATAGTTGTCATACGAATAAGTGATGGTTTGTCCAGGATAGGTGATGGAATGCAACAGGCCTCTGTGGTGTTCGGTGGCATCTTGGTAAAAATCCCAAACTGTGGTCTTTGTTTCAGTACCACCGCCCGCTAACGGCTCTTCTTCGGTGCGTTGTGTCATGCGGCCATATTGGTCATAGAGGTATGTTGTGGTTAGGCCTCTTGGGGTGGTAGTACTCACCTCCTCGCCAAAGGCGTTGTAGATGCTGGTCAAATCGGCCGTTTCAGTACAATAGTCGGGGTCGTGCAGCAAGGTGCGGTTACCGGCATGGTCGTATGCAAGGCGGATGGTTGTCGTCTCGTCGTCATTGATCCTTGTCCATTTCAGGTTACCGTCGGGATAGTATTCATAATGGACACTTGTCGGGGTTTGAGTGCCCACGGCGTCAATGTTTTCTTTTGGCCATCCCATGGCGTTCAGAATCGTTGTTGTCGTTTGCGAGTCTCCCTCTGTTGGTGTTATGGTGGTAGTTGTTTGCAGTCCATGATAGGCCATAGTTTTCATAGTGCCGTCGGGATAGTCTATACTCAGCATACGTTCCTTGTCGTCATAGGTATAACTGGTCCACACCAGGTTTTCTTCGGGTTCGCCCTGCCTATAGGGTGCCGACTCCATTTCGAGTAGTCCATTTTCGTTGTATCTCTTGTCTGCAAGAACAGGCGTTCCGTCAAAGGCGAAAGTTACGGAACGCAATTCCAGACCCGTCTTGTGGTAGAAGGTCATGGTTGTTACCCCACCTGTCTTTTTGCTCCAGATGTAATAGGACGCCCCTTCGGGTTTGTAAGGCGAATTGTCGGCCCACAACGTCAATGTCCTTTGTTCAGTGTTGTCGATATTGAAGACACTTTGCACCGTTCCAGATAGGTTATTCTCTGTACGGACGACATTTCCATTACAATCAGTGGCCGAACAAAGACGATCGTGGAAATCATACTGATAAAGAGTTATGAATCCGCCGTGCTCTGGCCCTCTTACCTCTTTCGTGAGCAATCGGTGATGATATTGGCTGCCATAATAGTAATGGACTTCGCGTTGCTGCTCGTTATGGGTCCCATAAGGGGCCTCAACGATAACATCGGATTTGACGCCAAAAGCGTCGTATCCGATGTGGGTTACTGTGGTAAGCGGGTCGGTCGGTTGACTTCCGTCGTTTGGGATAATCGTGACAAGGTAGGGACCGTAGATGGTATTACCCTCATAGGCATATTCGGTATGTGTTGCCGTCGTCTCCCCATTGCGGGTTAGGACTACAGTTTCCCAATCTGGTCGATTCAATATCCAATAGGAAGGATACGAGGAAAGATGTGTTGTCGTCTGTGCGACTAGTTCAGTATGACTTTGCCCGTTTTCATACCCTGTTACGGTTTGTGTGGTATTGGTGCAGTTATATGTATCTAAATAAGTGAGGTTTTGCGAGTAATCATATTCGTATTCTGTACAGACAGTCTTGATTTTTGCATGTGCATCGTCCAAACTGTAGGTTTTTTCCGTTTTGTTGAGCAAGGCCGGACAAAACACCAAATTAGTGTTATTATTTGACAATATCACATTTGTGAAATCGTAAATGGTTTCACCGACTAGTTTTGGGAGGTTGTTCTCGACGACATAATTGTATTCATGTTGGGGTAACATCATCGCGTAAGAACCCATGGTAGCACGATTGTTATAGACCGTATTTCTGGTTTTCCATCCCGATTCGAGACTGTTTCTGTAAGTGTCGTTAATAGTTTTTCTGAAACCCATAAAACCATGGCCGTATCTATGATAGTAAGCATAAGAATAACTGTATTTGTTGATGGTGCTGCTGCCGTTGATGCCTTCTGTCTCACAAGTCTTCACTGCCCGCACAGCCAAAGGAAGCGGCTGGATGCCATATTGGTCGGGGCTTTGGTAAGTAAACGAGTAGAAAGGATTCTCCTCGCTTTCGGGCGAGGGCATCAGGCAATCATAGGTAAACGAGGTTCGATTGCCTAATCCGTCGGTAATGGACGAAACCGAGTTATATTGGTTGACCGAAGCAGGCAAAATGATATAGGCGTTTCCCGAACGGTCGTTTTCTGAAGGTTGGAGGGATTCGAGAAAGGAGCAATTGTCGCGTCCCATGAAATTCCCGACATGGGTAAACTGGCTGCGAAAATTGAAACTAATCTCAAGGGCTTTTTTCTTTCTGAAGGTCAAACTGCGGTTGGCATTCATCCCGATCCTAGAGGCGAGAATCATCCTATTGTTGAAATTCTCTCTCGAGTAGCATACGTCGCTACATCCGTCACCGTCGAAATCGGCCACGGAAAACAACATCTTGTTTTCAGAAGGAATCTCATTCATCAGCGATAGAGACGGGGGATAGATGTTACGGAAGTAATTGAGAGACGGAAGCCCAAAATTTGAATTGTATTCGTTTGCTATTTCATAAGGGCTCCCCATCCTGTCACCCTCAGAAAAACTAATTTTCCATGTAGAATAGGTATAAAACAAAAGATCCGTCTTCCCATCCCCATTATAGTCACCAGGAAACACATGGCACCATTGTCGCCTGTTTATATCATAATATGGATAGAGCCGATTTTCGTATGCCTCTATTATGCTTAATCCGGTATTGCTGTTATTGAATTCGAATTTAACTAGTTTTGAAGCATAATTGTCATAATCATCATCGTTGAGACCCACAAGGAGTACTTCACTTATTCCGTCACCATTATTATCAAACGCGACAGCGTCGTATAAGGGGCCTATGCTTTTATTCAATGCTCTGTCGTTGAGTTTATTAATCTGAAATACAGAATTACGATACCCCATCCAGAAAATGTTTTGCAGATATGGGACAATAGTGGAAGGAGGATTTATCCAGTTCCACCCCCAATTCAGAAATTCAAAGTCTTTCTTTTCCAATAGTACAACATCAGAAGTGCTGTTTCCATCGAAATCGCCCGTGATGACAACGACCTTGTTTTTTACGTACTTTTCACCAATTTGGGTGAAATATGTTTGTTCATTATGATAGACCCGGACAACCGTTGAGTCTTCTTCCTTGTTGGGTATAGTATCGTAAAAAAACGGGACAATATCATCCAAACCATCACCGTCGATGTCGACTACGTAAATCCAATCAAGTGTTTTGCTTAATGAAGTTATGTCCATCGAAGCGGCATGGGTAAACCCACGGTTTCTGTCGTTAAGAAAAAAGCATATGTCAACAGGGTTACCAGAATTATCTTGGCCTTCACTTTTATAGGGAACCAAAGCCAAATCGGTGAAGCCGTCACCATTGAAATCACCTGTAAAAGGGAATTTCGAAAGAATATCTGAATTAATAACCTGAAACAAGTCGGCCGCATTCGGCGACGTCTCGTCCCATGTAATTGTTGTGGGGGTTATTCTTTCCACTTGGCCATTTTCATCGAAGACCATGTAACTGACAGAGGAAAGGATGTGATAAAGACGGTTTCTTATTCCGGATAATTCTTTAATGTAATCGAAAACGTACAATGAAAGCGGCTTCTCCAAACCATTGTCCAAGGCTTTTATGCTAATGCTTTTCAACAAGTCTTGATGGTACAGTTGGCATCCTCCAATATAGTATAGTTCGTAGTCTTCCCTTTTCGACAGGTAATTGAATGTCACCCGAAACTGTGCCTGCTCATTGTTTGTCTCGTTGACGGTATATTCTATGTCGGTCAACTTGATTTCTCCAGTTCCATTGTTCGTATCATAATGGTATCGTATGGAGTTTCCATAACGGTCAGTAATGCTGCTCAGCATCCATATGATTTCCTTGTTGCTGTCGGGAGAATAGAGCTTGTCCCTATATTCCAATATATTGCCCGACCTATCCCAAATCTTGAAACACGTCCGGACACTACCATTTTGAGCACCGCCTCCATTGCTGTCTTCCAGCATCAAGATCTTCGACATACAGTCGTTTTCGGTTTTGTATTCAGAACTTATCATTCCGTAATAGCCAGATACTAAAACAAGCCTTTGTCCGTCAAGAAGGAAACGGTCGTTCAACGAAAGGTCGGCCGCAGTCATTCTTCCGTCGTGATAAATGCTTTGTCCTGTGCGGGTGATACATGAAGTGGCACACAGATCCCATCCCCAGCCCATCAATCCGTTACCGCCCTGGTTGTTGTAGCTAATGCTTATACTAGGCTGCATGCCGTTGATTCCTGTCGGCAAATCAATAGGAATAGTGTAATTCAGTCCTCCCATTGCACCGATGTTGACAGTGCCGCCCAACGAGCCTACGACATTGCCAGAAGCATTGACAAGCCCATTATCTGGAGGGTAAATGCCGTATTCATCAAGGCCTAAGTTGAGCAAGGCCGACATATTGTCAGCGGGATTGGCATTAAAACCAGGAAGGAGTTTGATATGATTGCTTGCCGTATAGGTATGGTCTTCTCCATTAAACAAGGGCGCATTCAGTTCAAAAGTCTCCCCTTGATGAATCCCTCTGTTTGGGTCTTGGGCGTAGGTATAGCAAGCGAAGGCAATCAGAAGCATTGCCGCAAGTAAAGTCTTTTTCATGTCAGTGTTTTTTAGTGTTTCACGATTTTCCAGGTATGTGTCTCGTCGATGAGGATGAGTTTCAGTAGATAGATACCAGCAGGTTGTGACGACAGGTCGAAGTCGTGCCGCAAGCCGTTAAACCGATGGTGTTCGACGACGACGCCAGTGACGGTAGTCAGGATGGCTTCCAGTGGGGCGGGGGTGTCGTCGGATAGGGTGACGGTGACATTGCCTCCCGTCGGGTTGGGATAAAGAAATACCTCCAAGCCTCCGATATAATCGGATGCTACCTCCAAAAGCCCCCCCGCCTCAACGGCTTTTCCGTTTTCCTCTATTTTTTCGATATCTAGATGCCGCAAAACACGGTTGCCACAATCATCATAAGTAAAGTGAACTGTTATTTCTTGGCTCCAAACTGGAGATGAAGACAGCAATAACCCGATCAGCAGCATTGTTAGTGTTCTTGCTTTCATGGCCGCCTCACTTTCCTTTCAAATCTTCAAGCATCTGCTTGAGCATGTTGATTTCTTCTTGTTGCTGTAGCGTATAGAGCGTCAGTTCCTCAATCTTTTTCAACAAAAGGCCTTGCACCTCAGCCATGTTGTAGCCTTGCTCCAATACTACAGTCTCCGTGGGCATCTCAGGCAGGTGTCCGTATCGTTTGATATACTGTTGCAGCTCGCCGAGCGACATCAGATTGTAGTCTTTTGCAAACACGTTATCGAACCATTCTTCCACATTCTTGATAAACACCTCGTCGGTAAGGATGCCGCCGTTGACGGCGAGGACGTAGTTGTCGCTCTCGTTGGCGATGTTGATGCCGATGCGGCCTTGCAGGATGAGCGAGCCGAGTTCTTCGCCGTTCATGCTTTGCAGGGTCATCTGGCCGTTGTTGTCTACCTCAATCCCATGCCCCTCATCCCGCATCCTGATGAAGGTGTTGCTGTTCTCGGGGTCCTTGGGTTCGAGGATGATGCCTGCGTCCTCTTCCATGTCGGAGCGGATGTGCAGCTTGGCCGCGATGTCGGGCATGGGCACGTCGCCGATGGCAATCTTGCCTGTACGGTCGAAGAGTAGGTTGCCGTTGGGATAGTCGTTCGGCGAAGGCGTGACGGTGAAGGTGGGCTTGGTGCTGTGGAAGCCGATGATCAGGCTTTCACCATAATTGTTCTCGAGGAAAAGGTCGGGTTGAAAGCTGGACCCTAATAACCCGCTGCCTATCGCCATGCCTCCCATGCTACCCGCTATTTTTACAAAATAACCGATGCCAACGCCTCTCATACTATGGATTTTTACAAAATTACCTAAGGCCATAGCCCCGTTTCCTTGTATTTTATTGCCATAACCTAAAGCCACAGATGCTTGGCTAACATTGAGTATTGTGTCATTTTCTCCAACTGTGAGCGAATGAGCACCTTCTAGGTAATTGTTCTTGCCTATGGCATTGCTATGAAAAGTGGTTCCAGTTTGCAAAAGCGTGTTGTTCTCACCGATATTCAAGTTGCTTCCGGTAACGACCTGAGCTTTGACACTGAAATTGAATACCAAGACGATGATGGTAAGTATTATGGTTTTTATAGTTTTCATGATGTCTCTAATTTATTGTTATTCACTCTTTAATAAACTTACCGCTCGCCAATTCACGGTTTCCCGACACGACCTTGTAAACATATAGGCCGGCATCAAGATTGTGAATATCGAGCGTGATGAGGTTACCCGTTTTCCCAATCATACCGTCAAGGCACTTGACACCTTTGGTGTCATAGATTTGAATTCGGTCATCCTCGCTGAATGTATCTTCAACGGCAATGTTGATGATACCTTGTGAGGGATTGGGATATACGGAACTGCTTGTATTTGATGGTCTTTCGTTCAGGACATCCCAAGTGATTTCGATGTCTTCGCGGCGGAATTTCACCATATACCCTTGAAAAAATGGCTCTCCAGGATAGTAGTCTCCATTACGCGTGTATAATGGCACCAGGCATCCACCGTCATTCAATACTGTTGGTTGGCGCCAATACGAAACGACATGATCCGTTTTAATCACTTTCCTCCCCAGTAAATTGAGGTGGATGTCTACTAGAATCACGTTCGCTTGATAGGTGTCAAATGAGAGCATACCATCAGTACAATCAGTGAAGGCGAAGATGGTAGAGTCGTTGATGTATGCCGTGCTGGTGCCTTCTGGCATCCATGTGCAAGAGTCTTCTGGAGGCAATCGCAATTCTGCATACACATTCAGTGCCGAATCCACTTTGCATAAGGTCGTGTAGGTGAAGGAAGAACGATTGTGTAGATATTTTCTTAAGTGTAAAATCATATGATTACCACCTAGCCATTTGCCATCGGTAGAAACATTATTAATTAGATCTACATCAGGGCCTATCCCGCCTTGGACATTAATAAAGTGTTGCTTTGCAACAATGTCAAGGTTGGAATCAACTACATAAATCCCAGAGACACCAGTATATGAGGGGAAAGTCCCTCCTTCAACCACAACCATAATATTCTCAGAATGTGGCTCATAAGTCATCTTCTCAATGGAACTCGCATAAGCATTCGTAATGGGTTTTACTTGGATAATATCCCCATTTTGATCCAATTCATAAAACTGAATGGCGCGTCGATAATAGCCATATTGCTCAACATAATAGGCTGGAGTTGTAGCAAGAATGATGGTGCCGGATGGCGATAGTATCGATTTTATCAGCAATCCGCTGGGATAAGAAAAGCAGTCAAAGTTATCATCATCAACATTATACATTTTTGACGTTACACATTCCAGATTGTCGTCGATGATGTCGATGCGGAGTGTTTTTTGAAAATTAGGGTCACAAAGACTGTCTTCGCAAACACCAAATACCATAAAATTGCCATTGTCAAGCTGGATGGCATTATAATAGCAGAGCACCATGCCTGGCAAATGCACTGTTCGGGATATGTACTCGCCATCATTGAAAAATCTAGCCAAATAGCCGTTATCATCTTCAGTACCACCTACTCCCAATGCATAATTTCCATCATTAGTCGTGAAAAACTCTTTAAATCCCCATCCTTTTCCTGGTTCAACGGGGATTGACCATTCTTGGGCATATAATGATAAACATGCGAACAGAAGGCTTAAACTGACAAGGACTCTTTTCATGACGTGAAATTCTTATTATTGCAAATCTTCCTTGATGACTGTTCCATGGCCAACGATTTCAATATGGCCATAATGTGCTATAGTCTTATGCCCAATTTTTACGTCAACGAGCCCCTCCTTGACTGTCTCGTCTTTAATTAATATCTGATATACTGAGTGTGTTGACGGAATGGGATCATCACCTTCATTAGGAAGAACATTCAAGATGAGATGTCTTTCACCAAAATAGTAATAGTTCAGCTGATTAGGATTCATCCATTTCTCTTCTTCTGTCGGATATTCTTTGTAGAACTCACAATAGCGAGGTGAAACATCGCTGAATCCTGTCTGTGGGTTGTCGTAATGTGAGTCTAAGGTCGTATTTCTTGTCTTTATGTCGTGGAAAATATACTCATAGTTTACAGGAGCTTTTGGCACTATCCAATAATTCAACACTGCGGCCAGTGTATCAGCTGCATCCTTATTATTCCAAAACATGTTTTGGCTGTTTCCACCATCTAAACCATAATACCATGATACACCAGGCGGGAATGGCCCGTTCTGTGGCATTGGGGGCGGTGTGGAAGGCGTTCCTTTCACGCTTCCCTGCACGCTGTGCAGCTTGATGGCTTGCTGGCCGCCGTTCAGCACACCGGCCTCCACGTCGAGGATGAGGAATTGCTTGTTGTCAAGCTCGATGCCTTGGTAGATGCCGCGCACCACGTCGTACATCTGGCCGTAGAAAACGGTCAGGTCAGTGAGGAGCACGGTGTTGCCGGCGCCTACGGGCAGGTAGAGCACAGTGTCGGCAGTCACGGTGTGGCCATACGACAGCTCGGGGTAGGCATAAGTGAGGTTAAACAAGGCCTCAATGTTCCAGATGGCCTCGTCGAGGGTCATGGTCTCGCCGTCCTTCACGGCAGGGTTGGCTTTGTAGTAGTCAACCTGTTGCTTGAAATCCATGATGCGGGCAAGGGTGGCTTCACCTTGAACCAGTTCCGTATTTGTTTGCTCTTTTTCGCATGAAGCCAGGGCAACCATAACAACAGCTAGCAGCAAAGTCTTTAATAATAGAGATAGCTTTTTCATAATGATTAGGTTTTAATTGTTTAGAACACCTGTTTTCATGATCAATTGTGCTCGAAATCACCTTCGGCAGAGCTTGACGCAGTGCAAAGCATTACAGTGAAAGCGTTACTTGTTGTGTAAGAAATTGGAATGACAACCAATTGCTGCACGGAAGAGTTGACAGTGCTATAATAAACTTGTAGTCCGTTTTCATTGTAGATGAATATGTCAATATTACCAACATTTTGGTTGAATTGAATGTAAATGGCATCTTTGCTGGCTCCTGCCTCAATGGCGTTTGGTCCGATGCTGTTCACCAAATCGCCTTGTAGCTCTATCTTTTCCAAGATTCCGGGCAAGTTGTTTGATGTTGAATATTCACAATAAGGAGTCGTTGTCATTGCGACAGCATGTGCCTCTGAAATGTAAAAGCCAAGAGTGCAAAAAACGACAAGAATAGTAGTTGTGATTTTCATAATAATGTGTATTTAGGATTAAACATGATTGAAATTCAGCTTCGTTTTTTAACAAGCCAAAATTATTTTTCAATAAAAGCAGTATGAATCCTATTACGAACTATTTCCGAAGAAAAAAATCGTAATACACTGAGAACAAATAAGAAATAAAATAACCGATTACGAACTTATTTTCGTAAATTACGAACTTATATTATAAAAAAGTAGAAAACGAGAATAAGACGGTTATTAATTGTTTTGCCATTTTGCCTCTTGAGCTTGCATTTTCTTCCTTGCACCATTACGCCATTTGTCCACCATGTGTACGCTCTTGTTGAACAACAGAGACTCTTCGTCACGCGAAACATTGAAATAGGATAAAATAAAATCCTTTTGCTCCATTTCGTTCAATTCAGGATATTGAATACTTAAGTTTTTTCTAACTCCAGGATATAGGGTGTCAAAAACTTTCATTAGTGCTTCCCAATGATTGTTGTCGTCAAAAACGGCGTTGTTTAAAGCTGCCAAACAAAGTTTGTCGCCCTTATTACCGAGGTAGATTTCTAGTTTTCTCATAATTAGTGCTTCCTTGTTCAGAGCATCAGAAAGTTGTTGAACATAATCCATGGCAACTTTTTCGCTGGTTTCATGTTTTTGCTGTAGTTCTTTATTCTGTTGCATGAAGTGGAACAATCTTGTTTTTGCCTCGGCTTCTTGCTTACGTGTTTTTGCCAATCGTATTTTCGATATGGTTAAGGCCACCAAACCAACAATGGCCAATATACTTACTAATATGATGATATTATGTCGGCGGATGAGTTTCTGGTTCATCCTGTTTTGCATGGACTCGTAATTGTAACGCTTTTGTATATTATAAACCACTTGCTCCTGTCGTTGACTGAATATTTGTGCCATCACGTTTTCATGCTTTTCACGATAAAATAAAGCCGTAGAAGCATCTCCTTGCTTTTCTGCAAAACGCGAAAGGGCACCATATGCAGACGCTAAGGTTTCTTTTGTCGTTAGGGTATCCGTCAGCGTGTTTTCCAAATGGTGGAAATAGATTGCTGCAGAATCTATTGCCCCAGCAGCCATAAAAGTTTTACCCATGTTGAGGAAGAACATTAACATTGTCGATTCGTCCGGATTTGGCGTGTTGACCATTTTTCTCAGGTTTTCAATGGACAATTCATATTCTCCCTTATATCGAAGGAGCACGGAATAGTTGTTCAAAGCCTTCCACCTTGCTTTAGAAGAATCTATCATTTCAGCAAAAAGCAAACTTTTTCGTAGGCAATTCTCCGCATCATCAAATTGTCCGAGCAACATATATGACATTCCCATCTTAATCTGTGTCATCGTCCTGTATGTCAACAGATTGCCAAAACCTTTGTCAGAAGCTTGAAACATGGCGAGCGCTTCTTGCTCCATGCCATCGTTAAGAAGCAGTTGGCCAATCCAATACTGTGCTTGCGCCACAACAAGGCTGTCGGCAACGCGAGTGCCATATTGTTCCGCTTCCTTAAACGAGCACATAGCCGCTTCCTTTTCAAAATAATGTTGTTGTACAAATCCGCTATATAACGCCGCATAGGCCGCTCTGCCGTATTGTTTTTTACCAGCGTAATAGGCAGCAGCGCGCTCCAGTTCGGGGCTGATGGAGAGGTTGGCATGGTCGTCAAAGAAATCGTAGTCCATAATGGGCGAGAGAGCATCGGAACGGCCAAACAGGACCTCGGTCTGCAACAAAGCCATGTCAATACGTTCACGCTCGCTGAAATTCACGGGCATACGCAGCACGCTATCTATCAGGATTATGGTGCTATCAGGGAAGATATCGGCCAGCTGCTTTGCCCGAGCCACCATGTGTCTTGCTTCACGGGTAGGCGTGTTGCAGGCCACTAAAGCCACCAAAGCCAAAAAACTAATCAGATGAATCTTTTTCATGCCTGCAAAAATAAAAAAACCCCGCCACAATATCTTGCAGCGGGGAAAAAATGCAATACTTATGAAAAAACACTCTTGTTTCTTTTTTATTCTTCTTCCTTCTGGCTCTCTTCGTACTCCTTGAGGAGGCGGTTCTGGACGTCGGTGGGCACTTGCTGGTATTCAGCATACTTCATCGTGAAGGTGCCACGGCCCGAAGTCAGCGAGCTCAGTGAGGTCGAATAGCGGTCCATCTCGGCCAACGGAACCTTGGCGTGGATGGTCTGGTAGTTGTGGTCGCTGTCCATGCCCATGACGATGGCGCGGCGGCCTTGCAGGTCGGTCATGACGGCACCCATGAGGTCGGCGGGCATGCGCACGTCGAGGTCGTAGATGGGTTCCATGATCTTCGGGCCAGCGTTCTTAAAGGC
>Ga0265301_10000149_pt1 | contig 111563 bp, 87 predicted proteins | sample AusTroGonzalo_MG_2_FD_193488 | JGI IMG/M metagenome (GOLD analysis project Ga0265301, IMG submission 193488) | Bovine rumen microbial communities from tropical cattle in Woodstock, Queensland, Australia - Gonzalo_04 | ecosystem: Host-associated > Mammals > Digestive system > Stomach > Rumen ... | reverse complement strand
GCAAAGGTACAACAAATCAAAAGAAAAATGAAAAGAGAAAAGAGAAAAGTGAAAAATGAAGAAAGAAAATGAAGCATGAGCGCCTGCAAAAAAATATTTTTTAACAATTTTCATGCGCACACCGCATTTTTGGCTTAAAAGAAAGCCCGAGGTTTGATGCCTCGGGCTTTGGGGGATTACGCTGCTTTGATGCGGGGGATGGCGTAGTAGCGGCGGAGTTCGGCGTCGCGCTCCATCTGGTAGCCACGCGCACTGAGGGCGATGCCCAGCTGCACCTTCGTGGAATGGGAGGGCTCGATGAAGGGGTATTCCTTGGTGACAATCTTCACGAGTGTGCTCATGGGCAGGGGCTCGCAGGGCTCGTCCATCGCGGGCTGACGGAAGCAGACATCGACCATCTGCTCGAGGTCGTGGGTGGACTCATAGGGCGCATTGGCCAACTGCAGGCTACGCGTCTCGCCCTCTGTGAACCAGTAGCGTTCGTTGTTGCGGATTTCGTGGAGCACCTGTGCGTAGAGCTGTTCATAGTCGATGGGCGACAGGTTGTCGATGATGGTGCCGGCAGCAATCTCGATGCAGAGGAAACGACGGCTGCCGGTGGGGTCATGCAGGGGATGCAGGTTGTTCGTCGTGGCCACGAACGACGCGTAGCGACGACGGTCGGCTTGCGTGCGGCCGTAGATGGGACGCCCGTTCACGCGCACCTTCGACAGCAGCTGCTTCAGCTCCGCCTGCTGCGAACGGCGCACCTGATCCAACTCGTCGATATTCACCAGCAGGTTGTTGGTCAGCGCCATCTCCTTGTCGAACTTGTTGCCCAGGTTCACATGATCAAGAAAGTAATCGCGCAGGTGCGCGGGCAACAGCAGGCGACAGAAGGTGCTCTTGCCGCATCCCTGCGCGCCAATCAGCGTAGGCACCACCTCATTGCCGTGCAGCGCGTCCATCTGCAGCCAATGGGCCACCATCGAGCGCAGCCAGATGCAGAGCCAGTAGCGCTGCTCGCTTCGGATGCCGGGCAGGCGGTCGAAGAGAGCGCCCACGTGGTTCTTGCCGTCCCACGTGGGCAGCGCCATCAGCCACTCCAGGATGAGGTCGTAGTCAGGTGTCTCGCGCGAATAGATGATGGTCTTCAGTTTCGCGCCCAGCGCCTTGGCTTCGGGCATGGCTTCCTCGGCCACCAGCGTCACGCTGTTCAGGTCTTCGATGGTGAAAGGTCGCCATTCCTGTGCGGCAGCCTCGCCTTCGTTCTGTTCGCAGCCGTCATTCCCAGCATATTCTACATTCAATTCACGATACTCAATTTTGCCGCTCAAGAGGTTGCGGCGGAAAGCATATCCCTCCTGGAGGAACTGCTTCAGTTCAATGCTTGAAATACTCATAATTCTTTAAATTTTTAGGTTTGTAATGTTGTGTTTAAATCCGGATTTTTGAATTCTCGCTGCAAAGATATAACAAATTTTTTGCGGTGTCAATACCCCCTTGTAACATTTTTAACTCGCAGAAATACAGCGCATAACGATGCGGATTTCGCCTATAGAAGTGCCCCGATTTCCAAGGGTATAAACTTCTGAACCTGCTGCTGTAAACCTCCTCGCTCCTCATTGCAAACTCCTTCACAGCACAATGCATACATATTTTTACTGAGTGAGTTGTAAAAACCAACCGCTGGGTTGTTATACCCACCGAGTGATTTCTACAACCCACTCAGTCATTTTAACAACCTTTAAGGCTGTGTATTTGTTTATATCGTGGAGAAGCGATATTTTTGCAGCGCTGTAGAAAACTTACCAGCGCAAAGCGCCTAAATCCCTTCTATTACTCCCATTTTTTAACTCCAAAACTTCAGTTTTATCCGTATGTTACAATATTACAAACTCGAACAGCGCGACACCTTCGATATGAAGAAGACGCGCACAGTATATAAGCTCAAGAAAAAGGCGACGGCATCGGCAGAAGCGTTCATCCATGAAGTGGCCAAGCGTCACGGATTCAGCGAGTCGGTCATCTCTGGCGTCCTGATGGATGTGGCAGATGAATTTGAGTATCTGCTGGGGCAAGGTTTTGGTGTCACGCTCCCAGGCATCGGCACCTTCACAGTCGGAGTGCGGCTGAAGGAAGAGCGAAAGGAGCAGCTGGAGGATGAACAGGAGGCAGCGGCTGAAGCTGCGGAGGGCGGACGGAAGCCTAAGAAGGTGACGGAGCCCAATGCCCGTAACATAGAGCTCCACCACATCAACTACCGCAAGGACAAACACATGTTCAATAATGTGGCTTCGCGCCTGCGTCGCCAGGAGAAGCAGCGCATCGGCGGCCGTGAGGGCATCCGCATCACCATCGACGACTCCACCCAGAAGGAGCGCATAGCGGCTGCCCATGAGTTCCTCAGCACACATTCTTTTATGCGTGTCAGCGACTATGCCGAGATTACGGGTTTGTCACGCTCCAGCGCCCAACGCGAGCTGCGCGAGCTGATTCAATACGCACCTGCCGGCATCACCTGCCGGGGTCGTGGCAGCCATCGCATTTTTGTGCGGTGTGCGCATGAAAATTGTTAAAAAATATTTTTTTGCAGGCGCTCATGCTTCATTTTCTTTCTTCATTTTTCACTTTTCTCTTTTCTCTTTTCATTTTTCTTTTGATTTGTTGTACCTTTGCAGCCGAAAATCGTTGAACGTTTATCGTTGAACGTTTAAGGTTATTATTCATTCAGCTTTATGAAACAAAATATCCGAAATATTGCGATTATTGCGCACGTCGATCACGGCAAGACGACGCTGGTAGATAAGATGCTGCTGGCAGGCAACCTGTTCCGCGACAACCAACAGACGGGCGAGCTGATGCTGGACAACAACGAGCTGGAGCGCGAGCGTGGTATCACCATCCTCTCCAAGAACGTCAGCATCAACTACAAGGACACGAAGATCAATATCATCGACACCCCGGGACACTCTGACTTCGGCGGCGAGGTGGAGCGCGTGCTCAACATGGCCGATGGCTGCCTGCTGCTGGTGGATGCCTTCGAGGGTCCGATGCCGCAGACGCGCTTCGTGCTGCAGAAAGCCCTGCAGATCGGACTGAAGCCCATCGTGGTCATCAACAAAGTGGACAAGCCCAACTGCCGTCCGGAAGAGGTCTATGAGATGGTCTTCGACCTGATGTGCGACCTCGACGCCACCGAGGAGCAGCTGGACTTCCCCGTCATCTACGGCTCTGCCAAGCAGGGCTGGATGGGCGAGGACTGGCAGACGCCCACGGACAATATCTGCTACCTGCTGGACCAGATTCTGGAGCACATCCCTGCCCCCGAGCAGTTCGACGGCACGCCGCAGATGCTCATCACCTCGCTGGACTACAGCACCTACACGGGCCGCATCGCCGTGGGCCGCGTACACCGTGGCACGCTGCGCGAGGGCATGGCCATCACCATCGTCCACCGCGACGGCTCCAAGGAGCGCACGAAGATCAAGGAGCTGCACACCTTCACAGGCATGGGCCATCAGAAGACCGATGCCGTCAGCAGCGGCGACATCTGCGCCATCATCGGCCTCTCAAACTTCGAGATTGGCGACACCATCTGCGATGCCGAGGAGCCCGAGGCACTGCCCACCATCAGCATCGATGAACCCACGATGTCGATGCTCTTCACCATCAACGACTCCCCCTTCTTCGGCAAGGAAGGTAAGTGGTGCACCAGCCGCCATATCCACGAGCGCCTGCAGAAGGAGCTGGAGAGGAACCTCGCCCTGCGCGTAGAGCAGGCACCCGACTCCACAGACCGCTGGATTGTCAGCGGCCGTGGCGTCCTCCACCTCAGCGTGCTCATCGAGACCATGCGTCGCGAAGGCTATGAGTTGCAGGTGGGACAGCCGCAGGTGATTTATAAGTACAGACCCACCCCCGACCCCTCCCGTAAGGGAGGGGAGAGGGCTGGCGCGCAGCTTTCGAGCGAAAGCGAGGCTCTCCCCCTGACGGGGGAGCGGGGAGAGGGTCTTGTCCGTTATGAACCCATCGAGGAATTGACCATCAATGTGCCTGAGGAATTCAGCTCGAAAATGATCGATATGGTCACGCGCCGCAAGGGCGAGATGACCTCGATGGAGAGCCAGGGCGACCGCGTGAACATCGAGTTCCTCATCCCCTCGCGCGGCATCATCGGCCTCCGCACCAACGTCCTCACCGCCTCGCAGGGCGAAGCCATCATGGCACACCGCTACAAGGAGTACCAGCCGTACAAGGGCGACATCGTCCGTCGCACCTCCGGCTCCATGATTGCGCTGGAAGGCGGCACCGCCTTTGCCTACGCCATCAACAACCTGCAGGACCGCGGTAAGTTCTTCATCGAACCGCAGACCGAGGTCTATGCCGGACAGGTCGTGGGCGAGCACATCCACGAGAACGACCTCGTAATCAACGTGACCAAGAACAAGCAGCTCACGAATATGCGTGCCAGCGGTTCCGACGAGAAAGTGCGCATCATCCCCGCCACCCTCCTCAGCCTCGAGGAAGCCCTCGAATACATCAAGGAGGACGAGTACGTGGAGGTGACGCCCAAGAGTATGCGCATGAGAAAGATTATCCTCGATCATCTGGAGCGCAAGAGGGCGAATAGAGAATAAAGGCCCCTCCCCCGCCCCCTAACCCCGGCCTCACCCCTAACCCCTCTCCGAAAGGCGAGGGGAACTTAAAAGGCGAGGGGGAACTGGGGAGAGTGATTACCTTCAAGAACAGCTAATTTTCAATAACCATCAATTAATAATGACCCTATAATCCTTCTACGCGCCAGCTACTCCCCTCCCTGACGGGAGGGGTTAGGGGGTGGGTCTTTTACCTTATGGATTTATCAGGAAGAAGACAGAGCTCGAACGTTGACGACCGTCGGCGTATGAGCGGTGGTGCGAAAGCCGGCATCGGCGGCATCGCAGGTGTGATTATCGCAATGGCAATAGCCTACTTTTCCGGTGGCAATCCGCTGGAAGCGGGTATGCAGGCAGCACAGCAGTCGTTTGGAGCCAATACCGAGATGAGCGCCACGCAGGAGCGTGAGTTCACCAAGGAGGAACAGGAGCTGGCCGTCTTCGCCTCGCAGGTCCTCGCCAGCACCGAGGACGTGTGGACAGAGGTCTTCAAGACACAACTCGGCAAGACCTATGTGCCACCCCGTATGGTGCTCTACACAGGCAGCGTGCAGACGGGCTGCGGCGCCGGCAACGCGCAGGTGGGGCCTTTCTACTGCTCGGCAGACCAGGCCCTCTATATCGACCTCTCCTTCTTCTCGGACATGAAGAAGACATTGGGTGCTGACGGCGACTTCGCCTACGCCTACGTCATCGCCCACGAGGTTGGACACCACGTGCAGCACCTTCTCGGCACCCTCAACAGCGCCCACAGCCAGATGGCCAAGATGAGCGAGACGCAGGCTAACAAGGTTAGTGTGCGCATCGAGCTGCAGGCCGACTTCTACGCTGGCGTCTGGGGCTACCACGAGGGCAAGACCTTCGGCTCCCTCGAGGACGGCGACCTGCAGGAAGCCATCCAGTGCGCCCAGGTCATCGGCGACAACTACCTCCAGGAGAAAGCCCGTGGCTACTCACAGCCCGAGAGCTTCACCCACGGCACCAGCGCCCAGCGCATGAAATGGCTGAAACTCGGCCTCAACACCGGCGACATGAGCCGCGGCGACACCTTCAGCCTCAGCGAAAGCCAGCTATAATCATTCATCATAGAAACAAAGTCATCACCGAGAATATGGAACTGCGCGAGCGACTGAGAGAAGTAGAAGAATAGAAGAAGCGAAGGGACCAAACATGTTTTTATTGAAAAGCGAACAATGGATAATATGAAAAAACAAACCTATTACCCAGAGTTAAAACAATTATCACTCGGTATTCTGGGTACTGCAATCGGTGTGGGGCTCACCTTCTTTGCCAACGGTCAGGTGGAGAGCAGCCATCAGAGAAGTGCTCAACGCGAGACGGCTATCATGGCGGTTTGTGATATCGACGAGATCGCACAGGGACTCAAGGAAGAGATATACCTTGAGGACAGCCTGTTCAATGTGACGATGTATGTATCCTCCAATCAGGAGCTTATAGACTCGTTGTCGATGGATACACTGGATATGGCTTTCAAGTATCTATATGACGATCCTATGGTGGTGAAGGAATGGACGGCCGACACGAAGGAGAATGCCTTCAATAGCGGCATTGATGCCCGCATGAATATCGGAAACAACCAGTTCTACGACAATGTGCAGTCGTGCTACTACATGCGTCGTTCCCTGATAAAAATAATGGCGGATGCGCCTGTGTTCCGCCGTCCGGTCCAGAAGGAGGACTACGAGGAACTCCTGCAGCAATTGAAATTTACCGATTTTAATTACAACGGCGTCCCGTTACCCGATGCCCGACGTGGGATAATGAAAAAGATTATGGCACAAGAATCTACGACACTCTACATCAAACGTTTCTTTGCCCGAAGAGATGCCTACCGAAAGGTTATTAATGAGTTGAACCGACTGAACCGTGAGAACAAGCTGCTGATGGATATCACCGACGAGGATATCGAAACATACATCAAGAAGTATTCGGGCAATGTGACGGCTGCGGCCTCGGGCGACCTGATTATCGGCACATGGGAGGCAGACGACAACTGCCAAATGACCTATATATTCTACAAGGACAACACCTTCGAGCAGACCAACCATTTCGAAACAAATTTTCAGATTCAGTTCGTAGAAGAGCATGAAGGGCAGAAAGACCAGGTTGTCGATGTATTAGTGCTTATACCAACGACCATTCACATGGAAGGACGATGGGAGCTGCGTGGCGACACTCTGATTAACGACCAAGATGTCAATATGTTAGATATAATTTCGTTCGAACTGGATTTGAGCAATGTCCCACAGTCGCACATGGAAGAAGTGAAAGATAGTATGGAATCCAATATGGACATGGTAAAACAGTACCTCCGGAAAAAAATGAAGCAATCAGTGAGGGCCCAAAATCCCGAATATCACGTCATTATGTTTGACAAGACCGCCAATACAATGGTGATGACATCAGAAGAGACAACCCCGACTGGCAACAAAAAAACGACTTCTTCACAATTCTATAGAAAACCGGAATAGGATTAAGTACGAACGATACCGCGCACTGCCGCCTGGCGATAGCCTGCTTCAACAAGGCTTTCAAAGTTCTGGCATAATCAAAGCTATAGCAGCATGTTTAGGGAACTGCTACGGAAAGAGATTGCGATTAAGTGAAAATAAAAACATTATTTTTTTATAACCAAACATTATGAAAAAGTTTATGATGATGCTCGCAGCTGTCCTCTGCTGCGCAATGACAACAACAGTGTTCACCTCCTGCGAAGCCTACGAAAAAGACACCGACTCCAACAATCCGTTCGTGGGTGTTTGGCAGCAGGCAATTCCCGTCAGCGAAGATCAATTACTCCTTACTCCAAACGGCAAGGTCTTCCTGCCCGATGGCCGCGTACTTGGCTATTACCTCAACCCCGTTGACTACGAAAACTATGAGAAGTTCGATTTCAAGACCTGGTTCATCAGCGATTACCAGATTACGTCCGACAGCACCTACACCGAAAAGGTCACCCTGCACGAAAACCCCGAGTGGGTGGGCCCCATAGACTTCCACTACCAGTTCCTCAACAGCCGTATGTTAAGCGCCTACTACGAGCATACCAATCCTGACGGCAGCAAGATCACCATCGTCGACACGTGGGTGAAGGCCGTCTATGACAAGAAAGAACTGGAGGCTGTCCTGAAGAAAGTGAGCGACAACTATGACGTTTACATCAAGAAGGCTGAGAATAAATTTGGAAGCAAATGACAAATAAATAATGATGAAGATAAAAAGATGATGATGACGCCCAGAAACCAATATGGCGGCGTTGCCTCAACACCTTGGGAATAATCCCGTCTGAGGACTCACACATAAATAAGACTATGAAAATACGAACATTGACGATGGCCGTTGCGCTGCTGACGGCTGTTTCAGCCCACGCCCAATGGCGCGTCGGCGCTACCACTGGAGGAGACTACAATTTCTACTCCATGAACAAGCAGTACATGACAGACCTCGAGGTTCAGGGCAGCCTCGGCCTCACCGCAGGCGTCTCCGGACAGTACAACTTCAAGGACTGGCTGGGCGTGCACGTAGATCTCAACTATACGCAGAAGAACTACCAGATGCACCGTGCGATGCTCGACAAATGGGAGTACTGGTATCGCAACGACTACCTGCAGCTGCCCGTGATGGCCGCCTTCAGCTTTGGCGGTAATCGGCTGCGTGGCTTCTGTAACCTCGGCCTCAACACCGGCGACATGAGCCGCGGCGACACCTTCAGCCTCAGCGAATCACAGCTATGATTCATCAAAACTAACTAACACGCTAACCACATGAAAAATCCAACACGTTTTCTAAGTATATTATGTATGTTGCTTGTCTGCACGACCACATGGTCAGCAGATAAGTATCTGGCTGGAAAGGGTAATCAGGTCAACACCATCACCAGCGGGAACTACTATGTCATTACGGGACAGGCTCAGAATGGCGGCACCTACTATCTCTACGATAACGGCGGGAGCATGAAGGGAACCACCACTTTGGAGACAGGCAATACTGACGCGAATAAATTTGTATGGCAACTGACGGGAAACAGCACCGACGGATATGTCATCACCAACTATGGCACGGGCAATAAGGTAAGCTTGGGTACGTCGAACGGCAGTGCCATCAGTCTCGGCAGCACATCACAGAACCTGGCCGTGAAGTTCTACTCGAACAATTATGTACAGATTTACAATACCAGTTCCAACCAGGCCATTGATGTGGGCTATGGAGGAACCAGTCCCACTACATGGGATGCTGACGGCACGATGGTTAGTGGTTCACGCCGCCTGACCTTCTACGAAGCACAGATGGAAGCGTTTGTGGAGCAATTCCTGTCGGTGGGTGAAAAGGGAAGCACGATGACCCCTGCAACGTCCACATCTGATGATGACCATTGGTATCTGGTAACACAGACAAGAGACGGCGAGTCAGTGATGTACGATGCCGGAGCTGGCGAAAAGATGAAGCGTGGCTCGACGGCTCAAACCGCAGCGTCTTTCAATGGAACACGGAAGTCAGGAGCCGGGAGCTATTTAGTACGTTTCCTCGAAACGGGAACGACAGGTGTCTATCATGTACAGTTTGCCAACGAACGTTACGTGACCAGCACACTAACGACAGGCCCGACAGCGGGAGATTACTTCTTCTATAATATTAACGGCACAGCTGGTCATTTCGGGTGGAACTTAACGACAGACGGCACGACCTACGGTAGCCGAGTAGATAATAATGGTGCAGGAAACACTCTTGCGTTTTGGGAAAGTGGAAAAGTCGATGAGACTGGTGGCAACAAAGACTGGTATATCTATCCTGTCACTTTCGTGGAGTCCACCACGTATAGTGTCGTTGTGACAGGGGCTCCGTCGGGTGGCGGACTGATTTTCGAAGAGACAACCTATGTGACAGGGGAGACAGTGACAGCACCTGCCAACCTTTCAGCAGATGCGCTCACTGCCGTCAGCATCGCCGGTTACGCAGGTGTGGTCAGCATCGAGGGTGCTACCATCACCGTCACCTATTACGACAATTCCGTTTATAAGTGGTACAATATCAAGAACAAAAACGGTGCCTATCTTAGCCTGAACAGCGGCTATATGTCAGGCAATAACCTGACGCTGACCAACACGACACGACCCACCGACCTCAAGGCCCTGTGGCGTGTGGAAGAGCAGGGCGACGGCACCTACCGCTTTTACAACTACATCACTGGCCCCGTGAAGGTGCTGGGCATCACAGGCAGCGAAGCTAATGCCCGCGCATCGATGATGGATGCATCGCTCACCAGCAGTGATGCCACGAACTTTACGTACTTTAGATTCTACGATGCTACGAAGTATCCCACAGGCGATGCTTCATACATCCGCATTGCCAGCAGCAGCAACAACTACTGGAATAAGCGCGGCGACTTTCTCGCCTTATGGAATACCGGCAGCGCCGTGGGCGACAATGGTTCCACCTTCTACTTCATCGAGGATGATCCCACCGACTACGACGTGGTGTCCTATCACGAATTCAACACCGTGAACGGAGCGAGCAGCTTCGCGATGCCGCATCCCTTGACACTCTGGTACAATCAGCCTTCATCAACAACAGGTGTTGCCAATGAGTGGATGGAATACGCCCTGCCCATCGGTAACGGCGAACTGGGTGCTACGGAGCAAGGCAAGGTCTATACCGACGAGATTCAGTTCAACGAGAAGACGCTATGGAGCGGCACCAGTGCTATCGGTGGCGATCATGGCTATTTCCGCAACTTCGGCAGCGTCTTAGTGCGTGACATATCCGGCACTTTCAGCCTCGATGACGACTCTGCTCCTGTGCAGGATTACGTGCGTTACCTCGACATCGAAGAGGCCATCACAGGTGTAGAGTTCAAGAGTCCTGACCGCAACACCACCTATCGCCGCGAATACCTGTCGAGTGCTCCTGATAAGGTGATTGCCGCCCACTACACTGCTGAGGGTGATAACAAGCTGAACCTGCGTTTCAAATATGAACCTGGCGACAATATCAATGCCACTACACCTGTCTATGCTAACGGCACAGCCTCGTTCAGCGGCTCCCTTAACACAGTCAGCTATCATACCATGTTCAAGGTCATCAGCGACGGAACAGTGAAGACAACCGATACGAAGATTGTCGTAAGCGATGCCACGGAGGTGCTCCTGCTGATGGCAGCCGGCACCGACTACGACGAAACCTCGGCCAGCCTCGTCAGCGGCACTGCAGAGCTTGCCGCAACCATGGCCAGCCGCATCGCTGCCGCCGAGAGTAAAGGATGGACAATGCTGCGCGAAGACCACGTTGCAAACTTCCAGAGCTATATGGGTCGCGTCAATCTGCAACTGGCTGATGCAGCACCCAGTCCCACACGTACAACGCAGGCTCTGGTGAACTACTACAACACGTCGTCAACCCCCAGCACCGACCCCGAAGCCCTGTTCCTGGAACAGCTCTACTTCCAATACGGCCGCTATTTGGAAATCTGCAGCAACCGCGGCGTGAACGTGCCCAACAACCTGCAGGGTATCTGGAACAACCTCGCTTCAGCGCCTTGGCACAGCGACATCCACACGAACATCAACATCCAGATGAACTACTGGCCTGCTGAGCCTACGAATCTCTCTGAGCTGCATCTGCCCTTCCTGAACTTCATCATCAAGATGGCGAACTCCAACAGCTACAAATCGGCGGCTACCACTTACGGCGGCGTCAACAAGGGGTGGACAGTATTCACTGAGAGTAACATCTTCGGTGGCATGAGCACCTGGGGTAACAACTACTTCGTGGCTAATGCCTGGTATTGCAGCCACCTATGGCAACACTACCGTTATACGCTTGATACCGACTTCCTGGCCCGCGCCTTCCCCGCCATGTGGAGCTGTGCCCAGTTCTGGTTCGAACGCATGATTGAAGACCGTGGTTACGACAGCAGCACGCAGAATTCCAACTACGGTGGTACACCCTACAGCTTCGAGCCCGACGGCACCTACGTAGCTCCGAACGAATACTCTGCCGAACAGAATGCCCATTCAAGTGAGGACGGCACAGCCCATGCCCAGCAACTCATTTATGCGGTCCTGAAGAGTGTAAAAGAAGCCCACGAAATACTGGGTCCTGCCGTTACAGGCCTTAGCGACGATGATGTAGCCAACCTCGACCTGTATCTTGAAAAAACCGACCGCGGACTCCATACTGAGGTCTATACAGCCAACTCAGCACTGAATAGTGGTTGGACCAACCCACGTAATGGCGTATCGAGTGGTGATCTTATCCTGCGCGAATGGAAATATTCACCCTACGATGTCAGCGACGATCCCAGCCACCGTCACATGAGCCACCTGATGGCACTCTATCCCTTGAGCGATATTGCCCCGTCAAGTCCCTACTTCACACCTGCTGTCAATAGCCTGAAACTGCGTGGCGACGCAGCCACAGGATGGTCTATGGGTTGGAAGGTGAACCTCTGGGCACGCGCCCTTGACGGCGACCACGCTCATGTCATTCTGAGGAATGCACTGAAGCACAGCACGGCCTATGGCACCAACCAATATGCCGGTGGTATCTACTATAACCTCTTCGACTCCCATGCACCCTTCCAAATCGACGGTAACTTTGGTGTCTGTGCAGGTATCGCCGAAATGTTACTCCAGAGCCATACCGGAACTTTACAGCTGTTGCCAGCCCTGCCTTCGGAATGGGCTGCTTCGGGAAGCGTCCAAGGTCTGCGCGCAGTCGGCGGCTTCGAGGTCTGCGAAGAATGGACTGCCGGTGCACTCACTACCGCCTCTATTCTTAGCCTTGCCGGACAGCCGTTGAAGGTTGAGTACCCTGGCGTCGCAAGCTTCAAGATCGTAGCCGACAATGGCCAGCCCGTAGCTGTCACCAAGGTTTCTGACGACTGCATCACCATCGAAGAGACAACAACGGGTGTTACCTATACCTTCTCCGCGGACCGCGCCGTTACGATTGATGAGTCAACGACAATTCCAGCAACCGTCGCCATGGGCGTGGACGTCACTCTGATTCGTTCGTTGGTAGCCAATAAATGGCAGGGCTTCTCCCTCCCGTTCTCCCTTTCGGAGACACAACTGGGTTCCTCTCCCCTCGCAGGAGCTGATATTGTAGAATTGGAAAATGCCGAAGGCAATACGCTGAATTTCTCAAAGGCCACCAGTATCCATGCAGGCACGCCCTATTTCATTCGTCCGACAGTAGGCATTACGAATCCCACTTTTGACGATGTCAACATCACGACGACAGAAAACGAAAGCGTAAAAGAAGGGGATTATAGCTTCGTGGCACAACTTTACAATATGTCTTTGCCAACAGACGGTTCCATCGCTTACATGAGTACTGAGACAGAAAAACTCAAGCGCCTGACCTCTGGTGGCCTCAAGGGACTCCGTGCTTATCTGGTGTTGCCTACTAGCGGAGAAGTCAAATTATTCTTCAGCGGTGTAGAAACAGGAATCGGTCAGTTGACGCCATCCCCTGATAACAACCAAGAAGATTTCTACACCTTGAGTGGTATGCGCGTTGAAGGACGCCCGACACAGAGCGGTATCTATATTCAGCGCAGCAAAAAGGTGATGATTAAGTAAAAAGACAAAATCCGACTTACGATGAACAAGATATATCAAAGACCTACCTTGACGGAGTTAGCTGCCAGTGCCCAGAGCCCTCTCCTCTCCAATAGTCTCACGGAAGAGAATAACATCTATATTGACAAAGATGACATGGAAGGAGGCGATGGCAGCGATGGTACAAAAGCGGCCCAAAACTGGGGAGAAATCTGGGATTAGTAATCTTTATGCTACTAGAATGGTAATTACTCACGCTCGAAAATAAAAATAAAAGGATTTATTTTGTACTTCACTCGCTTATCCGTACCTTTGCAGCCGAATTTAATCAAAATGTGCCATTTATGGGAAAGAATTTTAAGAGAACGACGGTGACGTCGGCGCTGCCCTATGCCAACGGCGGCGTACATATCGGACACCTCGCAGGCGTGTATGTGCCTGCAGATATATATGTTAGGTACTTGCGACTGAAAGGCGAGGAGGTGATGTTCATCGGCGGCTCAGACGAGCACGGCGTGCCCGTGACGCAGCGCGCCCGCAAGGAGGGCATCACGCCGCAGCAGGTGGTGGATCGCTACCACAAGATGATCAAGGACTCCTTCGAGGAGTTCGGCATCTCGTTCGATGTGTATAGCCGCACGACGAGCAAGACGCACCACCAGTTCGCCAGCGATTTCTTCCGCAAACTCTACGACGACGGCAAGCTCATCGAGAAGACCACGAAGCAGTTCTACGACGAGCAGACGGGCACCTTCAAGACGGACCGCGACATCGTGGGCGAATGTCCCCACTGCCACGCCGAGGCCAACGGCGACCAGTGCGAGAAGTGCGGTCGCGACCTCGACCCCACGGAGCTCATCAACCCGCGCTCAAAGGAGAGCGGTGCCAAGCTCATCCTGAAGGACACCACGAACTGGTTCCTGCCGCTGAACGAATACGAGGGCTGGCTGAAGGAGTGGATTCTCGAAGGCCACAAAGAATGGCGCTCGAATGTCTATGGTCAGTGCAAGAGCTGGCTCGATATGGAGCTGCAGCCGCGTGCGATGACGCGCGACCTGGACTGGGGTATCCCCGTGCCCGTGGAGGGTGCCGACGGCAAGGTGCTCTACGTGTGGTTCGACGCGCCCATCGGCTACATCTCGAACACCAAGGAGCTGTGCGAGAGCAACCCCGAACGCTGGGGCACATGGCAGCGCTGGTGGCAGGATGAAGAGACGCGTTTGGTCCATTTCATCGGTAAAGATAACATCGTGTTCCACTGCATCATCTTCCCCGTGATGATGAAGGCGCACGGCGATTATATTATGCCCGACAACGTGCCGGCCAATGAGTTCCTGAACCTCGAAGGCGACAAGATCTCGACATCGCGCAACTGGGCTGTCTGGTTGCACGAGTACCTGGTGGACTTCCCCGGCAAGCAGGATGTGCTGCGCTACGCCCTCACCGCCTCGGCGCCCGAGACCAAGGACAACGACTTCACTTGGGCGGAGTTCCAGGCGCGCAACAACAACGAGCTGGTGGCCATCTACGGAAACTTCGTGAACCGCGCCCTGCAGCTCACGCAGAAATACTACGACGGCATCGTGCCTGCCTGCGGCGAGCTGACGGACTATGACAAGGAGACCATTGCCGAGTTCAAGGATGTCAAGGCCAAGGTGGAGAGCCTCTTAGATAACTTCCGCTTCCGCGACGCCCAGAAGGAGGCCATGAACCTGGCCCGCATCGGCAACAAATACCTGGCTGACAGCGAGCCCTGGAAGGTCATCAAGACCGACCCCGATCGCGTGAAGACGATCATCAACATCAGCCTACAGCTCACGGCCAACCTGGCCATCGCTTTTGAGCCGTTCCTGCCGTTCAGCAGCAAGAAACTCTACGCAATGTTAAGACCCACCCCCAACCCCTCCCGTGAAGGAGGGGAGAAGGCTGGCGCAGCGCTTTCTCTCACATGGGATCGCCTCGGTGCTATCGACCTTCTGCCTGCCGGTCACCAGTTGGCGAAGCCCGAGTTGCTCTTCGAGAAGATCGAGGATGACGCCATTCAGGCACAGATGGACCGTCTGGCCCGCATCAAGAAGGAAAACGAGGCTGCCAGCTATCAGGCCGCTCCCGTGAAGCCCAACGTCAGCTTCGAGACATTCGAGAAGCTCGACATCCGTGTGGGACTCATCAAGGACTGCCAGAAAGTGAAGAAGAGCAAGAAGCTCCTGCAGTTCACCATCGACGACGGCACAGGCACCGACCGCACCATCCTCTCAGGCATTGCCGCCTTCTATGAAGACCCAACGGTGCTCATCGGCAAGCGCATCCTCTTCGTGGCCAACTTCGAGCCACGCCAGATGATGGGCATCGAGAGCCAGGGCATGATCCTGTCGGCCGTGGACTTCGACGAAAGCCTCAGCGTGGTGACGACCACGAAGGACGTGAAGCCCGGCAGTCAAGTGGGATAAACTTGATAAAGGTCAAGGAAAGCGGCGATTTTTATGTTTTTCGGCATAAGAATCGCTGCTATTTCATTAAGTCGCCGTACCTTTGCAGCGTCAAAAAGGAATACGAAGGGCACTGTGAAGCGCGGAACGTGTTTCCTGTACATAGAAAAAGCAAAGATTTAGTTAGTTAGTTTATAAGGTAAATGATTTTGTAAAGCGGTGGTCCGTGAGGATCGCTGCTTATTTTTTTTGCCTTTTAATTTTGTCATTCAACAAATTATAAGTACTTTTGCGCCGAAATCACACATATAACTAAAAAAGACGTCTTTTACATGGAAAAAATTCAAGAACTCACCGACAAGATCCGTCGCGAAGGTGTAGAAAAAGGGCAGGCCGAGGCCGCGCAGATTGTAGCGCAGGCCAAGGAGCAGGCTGCCAAGATTGTTGCTGATGCCAAGGCACAGGCCGAGGCCATCGCTGCGAAAGCTAAGAAGGATGCTACCGAACTGGAGCAGAACACCAAGAGCGAGCTGAAGCTGTATATGGCTCAGGCACTGAACGCGCTGAAGAGCGAGATTGCCAACGTCGTCACGGACAAGGTGGTTGGTGCAAGCGTACAGAAGCTCGCCAACGAGAAAGATTTCCTCGGTCGTTTTGCGGTAGCCCTCGCCACAGAATGGAGCAAGCAGGAGAGCATCGTCATCAGCTCCGCACAGGCCGATGAGCTCAAGGCATATTTTGCCAAGGAGGCCAAAGCGATGCTGGACAAGGGTGTGAAGATCGAGAAGGTCAACGGGCAGCAAACACTCTTCAGCGTGCAGCCTGCCGACGGCAGCTACCGCATTGACTTTGGCAAGGAGGAACTGGAAGCCTACTTCAAGGCGTTCCTGCGTCCGCAACTGATAGAAATGCTGTTCTAAGATGGCCAACTATTATACCATACTTACAGGTCAGACACCCTTGAAGATGAGCGACAGCGCGCCACGCGCCACGCTCGAGGAGCTGAAGGCGATTGCCTTGGAGGCCGCCACGGGGGACGATGTCACGCTGGTGCGCGACTTCTTCCTGAAGTTCGACTGCCTCAATCTGGTACGCTTGCTCAAGAATCCCGAGGCTGAAGACCTTGACGCGCGCGGCACCCTGTCACGTGAGCAGCTGGTCGAGCTGATGCAAGGCGAGCGTGGCACGGGATGGGACGTGGAACAGGTGCCCGCCTTCCTGAGAGAATTCGCCGAAAGGTATGCCGCACAAGCTGGTCAGAAGGGTTACTATCCCGAGGACGACGTGCTTGTGCAGTACTACACTTACGCCATGAGCTCCAAGAATGCGGCCGTGGCGGAATGGTACTGCCTGAACTTCAACCTGCAAAGCTTGATGACAGCCCTCGTGGCACGCAAGAATGGTTGGACAGTCAGCGACTATGTCCGCGGTGAAGGTGACCTCTGCGATGCCCTACGCACTAGCACGGCTACCGACTTCGGTCTCAGTGCGCAGCTGCCTTACGTGGCTGACATCATCAAGATTGCCGACGAGAGCGATCCCGTAGAGAAAGAGAAGAAGATGGATGCCTTCAAATGGGCATGGCTCGATGAGCAGACTTTCTTCGAGCCCTTTGACATCACGGCTCTCATTGCTTACATGGCTCGAACGGAACTGCTTGAACGCTGGGCACTGCTCGATGTTGAACAGGGTCGCGAGCGCTTCACGCAAATTATCGAGGACCTGCGCGGAAACGCGAAAGTGCCCGAAGAGTTCATTAGAAAATAAACAAAATATCAAGATAAAATGACAAAAGGAACAGTAAGTGGCGTTATCGCCAACATGGTAACGCTCCGCGTAGATGGCCCGGTGAAGCAGGGTGAGATCTGCTACATCGAGACCGGCGGCGACCGCCTCATGAGTGAGGTCATCAAGGTCATCGGCCAAGACGTCTATGTGCAGGTATTCGAGAGCACCCGCGGGCTGAAGGTGGGTGCAGTGGCAGAGTTCACCGGCCACATGCTCGAGGTACAACTCGCCCCGGGTATGCTCAGCAAGAACTTCGACGGTCTGCAGAACGACCTCGACAAGATGGAGGGTGTTTTCCTCAAGCGCGGTCAATATACCGACCCGCTCGACCGCGAGCGCCTCTGGGACTTTGAGCCCATCGTAAAAGTCGGCGACAAGGTCATTGCCAGCGACTGGCTTGGCAAAGTCGAGGAAAACTGCCAGCCCCTGAAGATCATGGCCCCCTTCCAGATGGAAGGCACAGCAACGGTGAAGAAGATCGCCCCCACAGGACAGTACAAGGTCACGGACACCATCGCCACCCTCACGCTTGAGGACGGCAGCGACCTGGACGTGAACATGATCCAACACTGGCCCGTGAAGTTCGCCATGACGAACTACAAGGAGAAACCCCGTCCCTTCAAGCTCTTGGAAACCAGCGTCCGCACTATCGACACTTTCAACCCCATCGTAGAGGGTGGAACGGGCTTCATCCCCGGTCCTTTCGGTACGGGTAAGACGGTGCTGCAGCACGCCATCTCTAAGCAGGCTGAGGCTGACATCGTGATCATCGCAGCCTGCGGTGAGCGTGCCAACGAGGTCGTGGAAATCTTCACCGAGTTCCCCGAACTGGAAGACCCCCACACAGGTCGCAAGCTGATGGAACGTACCATCATCATCGCTAATACCTCTAATATGCCTGTGGCAGCGCGCGAGGCTTCGGTCTATACAGCTATGACGATGGCCGAGTACTATCGCTCCATGGGTCTGCGCGTGCTGCTGATGGCCGACTCCACCTCACGTTGGGCACAGGCACTGCGTGAGATGTCCAACCGCATGGAGGAACTCCCTGGCCCCGATGCCTTCCCCATGGACCTCTCCGCCTTGATTGCCAACTTCTACGGCCGCGCCGGTTATGTATATCTCAACAACGGCGAGGTGGGCTCCATCACATTCATCGGTACGGTATCGCCTGCCGGCGGTAACCTGAAGGAGCCTGTCACGGAGAGCACCAAGAAGGTGGCTCGCTGCTTCTACGCCCTCGAGCAGGAGCGCGCTGACAAGAAGCGCTACCCCGCCGTGAACCCCATCGATTCCTACTCCAAGTACCTGGAATACCCCGAGTTCGCAGCGTATATCAAGGAACACATTAACGAGGAGTGGATTCCGAAGGTGCTTGACTTAAAGACCCGTATGCAACGTGGTAAGGAGATTGCCGAGCAGATCAACATCCTCGGTGACGACGGCGTACCTGTAGATTACCACATCACATTCTGGAAGTCTGAAATCATCGACTATGTCGTGCTCCAGCAGGATGCCTTCGACGAGGTCGATGCCGTTACGCCCATTGAGCGTCAGGAGGAAATCCTCAATCTCGTGACCGAAATCTGTGAGCATGAATTCCAGTTCAAGGACTTCCTCGCTGCTACAGACTACTTCCGTAAGCTCATCAACCTCTGCAAGCAGTGGAACTACAGCCAGTTCAAGAGCGAGCAGTACTACGATTATAAGAAGCAGATTCAGCAATTTTTGAATGATGATTGATGATTGATGAATACAAAATGGTATATCATTAGTCACATCGTATATTCATAAATCATAAATCATAAATCATCAATAAAAAATATGGCACAAGCTTTTCAAAAGATATACACAAAGATCAGTCAGATCACGAAAGCTACCTGTTCGCTGAAGGCAACGGGTGTGGGCTACGATGAACTGGCCACCATCAACGGCAAGTTGGCTCAGGTGGTGAAAATTATGGGTGACAACGTGACGCTGCAGGTGTTTGAAGGCACTGGCGGTATCCCCACCAACGCCGAAGTCGTCTTCCTCGGCCATTCACCTTCACTGAAGGTGAGTGAGCAACTCGCAGGTCGCTTCTTCAACGCCTACGGCGAACCCATCGACGGCGGCCCCGCCATCGAAGGCAAGGAGGTGCCCATTGGCGGTCCCTCTGTGAACCCCGTGCGCCGCAAGCAGCCCAGTGAGCTCATCGCTACAGGTATCGCAGGTATTGACCTGAACAACACCCTCGTCTCTGGTCAGAAGATCCCGTTCTTTGCAGACCCCGACCAGCCCTTCAATGAGGTGATGGCGATGGTGGCCCTGCGCGCGAAGGTGGATAAGATCATCCTCGGCGGTATGGGTATGACCAATGACGATTATTTTTTCTTCAAGAACACGTTCAGCAACGCCGGTGCTCTCGACCGTATCATCTCGTTCATGAACACCACTGAAGACCCAGCTGTGGAGCGCCTGCTGATTCCCGATATGGCACTGACGGCTGCCGAGTACTTCGCTGTTGAGAAACATGAGACGGTGCTCGTCCTGCTGACGGATATGACGCTGTATGCTGACTCCCTCGCCATTGTGTCCAACCGTATGGACCAGATCCCCTCGAAGGACTCTATGCCTGGCTCCCTCTACTCCGATCTGGCCAAGATCTATGAGAAAGCCGTGCAGTTCCCCGAGGAAGCCGGCGGCGGCAGTATCACCATTATCGCAGTGACCACCCTCTCCGGCGGTGACATCACGCACGCCGTGCCTGATAACACAGGTTACATCACGGAGGGTCAGCTCTATCTGCGTCGCGACTCCGATATCGGTAAGGTAATCGTTGATCCCTTCCGTTCGCTGTCACGTCTGAAGCAGCTTGTGGCCGGTAAGAAGACCCGCAAGGACCACTCGCAGGTCATGAACGCCGCTATCCGTCTGTATTCCGATGCCGCCAACGCTAAGACAAAGTTGGAAAATGGTTTCGACCTTACAGATTACGACAAACGCTGTCTGAAATTTGCGAAGGACTATGCCACGGCTATCCTCGCCATCGACGTCAACAAGGACACCACCGAGATGCTTGATGTCACATGGAAGCTCTTCCACGACAACTTCAGCCTCGAGGAGGTCAACATCAAGAAGGAGTTCACAGATATTTACTGGAAGTAAATGGCAATCAAGTTTCAATACAATAAAACATCGCTTCAGCAGATTGAGAAGCAGCTCAAGATGCGACAGCGGACCTTGCCGATTATCAAGAACAAGGAAACCGCATTGCGTCTGGAGGTGAAGCACTGCAAGGAAGAGGTGGAGATGTTGGAAGCCAAGCTAGAGCAGCAGATCGCCGGCTACGAGAGCATGTATGCACTCTGGGGCGAGTTTGACGCTTCGCTGGTTGAAATCAAGGATGTGGAGATAGCAGACAAGAAGGTCGCGGGCGTGCGTGTGCCTGTCCTCTTAAATATTTCTCTGCAAGCCAAGCCCTTCGGCATCTTCAGCGCTCCCAAATGGTACTTCGACGGTATCAATCTGCTCAACGGCCTCGCCAAGACTGCCGTCGAGCGCGAGTTCGCCGTCTGTAAGTGCGATCTCCTTGACCACGCCCGTCGCAAGACCACCCAGAAGGTAAACCTCTTCGAGAAGGTGCAGATTCCGGGCTTCCAGGAGGCTGTTCGCAAGATCAAGCGATTCATGGAGGACGAGGAGAACCTCTCCAAGTCCAGTCAAAAGATCCTCAAGTCCTTGCAGGAAAAACGCAAGGCGGAGGACGAAGGAAAGGAGGCCACGGTATGATTACTAAGATGAAAAAACTCACCGCCTTGGTGTTCCATCGCGAATACGAGCAGTTTCTTACCGACCTGCAACACCTCGGCGTCGTTCATGTGCAGCCCGCACAGGAAGGCAACGTAGCCCCCGACTCACAACTTCAGGCAGAACTCGACCTCGTGAAGCGCGTGCAAGCCGCCATTGAAGTGCTGAAGACAACTCCTGCCCAACTCGGGGAGAGTAAGTCCTCCTCACAAGAGAGTGGAGAGCAGGTTCTCACCCGCTACGAAGCCCTCATTACTGAGCGGGAAAGCCTCAATGCTCAACTCTCGACGCTCAACTCCCAACTAAAGAGTATCACTCCTTGGGGTGACTTCGAACTCGCGGCTGTCAATGACCTTGTGGCCATAGGCTATGAGATGACCTTCTTCACGGCTCAGCACAAAGTCTTTAAGAAGCAGGAGAGTGTCTGGAATACAGACAGCCGCTTTGTTTTTCCTGTCTCGCAGGACAAAGATGCGTGTTACTTCGTAGTGGTGGCGCCTCAGGGTACTGTCACAGAGTTGGAAGGAGCCACACGCGTGGAGGCTCCCGCCACCACCGTCACCCCCTGTCGTCAGGAGCTCGAAGCTGTCAACGCTCAACTATCAACTGTCAACGCCCAACTGTCCACTCTTGCTATCGACCACCTCGCCGACCTGCGCGCCTATGAGGCCGACCTGCGCAGCCATGTGCAATTCGACCAAGCAAAGCTCGACACCGCCCGCGTGGCTGACGACACCGTGATGATTCTTGAGGGCTGGACGCCTATCAGCAAAGTGGAGGAGGTGAACAGTTTCCTGCAGAACAGCGGCGTCTGCTACGAGTTGCGCGACCCCGTGAAGGGCGACAATGTACCTATTCTCTTGCGTAACAACGCCTTCACACGTATGTACGAGGTGCTGACAGGTATGTATGGTATGCCCGATTACAATGAGTTCGACCCCACGCCTATCGTGGCGCCTTTCTTCACCTTGTTCTTTTCCTACTGCATCGCCGATGCCGGCTACGGCCTCGTGCTCGTATTGCTCGGTTTCCTGCTGAAGAAGAAACTTGGTCCCTCGATGAAAGGCATGATGAACCTTGTCATTACCCTCGGCATCGCCACCACCATCCTTGGCGCCGTCTTCGGCACCTTCTTCGGTGTCAACCTGACGACCCTCGACCTGCCCGAATGGATGCAAGGTCTTATGATTACTGGTAAGGTAGGTGATACCGTCTATGACAAGACGATGCTCCTATCTCTCGCCATCGGCGTCGTGCACCTTATCATCGCCATGACGGTGAAGGCGATCAAGAGCACCATCCTCTTCGGCTTCAAACAGAGCCTGCGCGACTGGTCGTGGTTGCTCCTCATCGTAGGCGCCATCGCCATCTTCGGACTCCAGTGGATGAAAGTCATCTCCACCGATGTCTCTGCCGTAGCCTTCTATGTCGTGGGTGGCATTGCCGCTCTGGGCATCTTCCTGCTCAACGATCTGAAGCGCAACCCGCTCCTGAACATCGGTGCCGGTCTGTGGGATACCTACGGCATGGCCTCCGGGCTGCTGGGCGATGTGCTCTCCTACGTCCGTATCTATGCCCTCGGCCTCGCCGGCGGTATGCTGGGTGGTGTGTTCAACCAATTGGCCATGATGGTCAAGGGTGATGCCTGGTGGGGTTGGATTCCCTGCATCCTCATCCTTGTCTTCGGCCACACACTGAACATCGCCATGAGTTGCCTCGGTGCCTTTGTGCACCCGCTCCGTCTGAACTTCGTGGAGTACTTCAAGAACTCCAACTATGAGGGCAGCGGTACAACCTATGAGCCCCTGCGCGTGGTGACAGCTCAAGAATAAACAAATAACATTAAACTATAAACTTTAAACATTACACTTTAAAATGGACATTAATCTCTTTTTAGGTTATCTCGGCCTCGGCATGGTGCTGATTCTGGCCGGTATCGGTAGTTCTTTTGGCACCAGCATCGCCGGACAGGCTGCTGAGGGCGGTCTCAAGATCAACCCGGGCAAGTCTGCCACCTTCATGATTCTCACGGGTCTGCCCGCTACACAGGGTATCTATGGCTTCGTGGCTTTCTTCTCGTTGATGGGTCGTGTAGCAACTGATGGCCTTCTCGTTTTCGGCGTCGGTGCTTTCGTGGGCCTCGGCTGTATGCTCTCCGCTATCCGTCAGGGTAAGGTCTGCGCAGCAGGTATCCAGGGTGTCGCTCAGGGACACAACGTGATGACCCAGACGCTCATCTACGCTGCTTTCCCCGAATTCTACGCCATTCTTGCCCTCGTAGGCGCTCTCCTCGTCTAATTCTTACAGCATCGTTTTTTGTGAAGCGCAGCCCGAAAAAGGCTGCGCTTCCATAAAGAGTAATGACTTATGAAGACACTGGAACAGATTTTTGCAGGCAAACTGCTGAAGGTGAAAGCTATCAAGCTGCAACCTACAAACCCGTTCACATGGGCCAGCGGCTGGAAGTCGCCGTTCTATTGCGACAACCGCAAAACACTGTCATATCCCGATTTGCGCAGCTTCGTGAAACTGGAGACAGCGCGCATCATCATGGAACGCTTTCCCGAGGTGGAAGCCATCGCGGGCGTTGCTACGGGTGCCATTCCGCAGGGCGCTATGGTGGCCGATGCGCTCGCGCTGCCCTTCGTCTATGTACGATCAAAACCCAAGGACCACGGTCTTGAGAACCTCATCGAGGGCGAGTTGAAGCCTGGTATGAAGGTCGTCGTCGTTGAAGACCTCATCTCCACGGGCGGCAGCTCCCTGAAGGCTGTCGAAGCCATCCGTCTCAACGGCTGCGAGGTCGTCGGTATGGTAGCAGCATACACCTATGGTTTTTCCGTTGCCGAGAAGGCTTTCAAGGAGGCTAAGGTGGAGCTCATCACCCTCACCAACTACGAGGCTGTCGTGGAGGAAGCACTTGCTACAGGCTACATCAAGAAGGGCGAAGTGGAACTCTTAAACGCATGGCGTAAAGACCCTGCACACTGGAACGCATGACAAAGTTTGAAAGCAGCGTAAAGCAAATTCCTTATCCGCAGACGAGTGTCTTCGCGAAGCTTGCAGACCTCCGCAACCTCGAAGGCCTGAAGGAACGTTTCAGCGACCCGGCTGTCGTGGACCAGCTACGCGCTACCGGACAGGTGCCGGAGGACAAACTGACGCAGATTCAGCAGATGGCAGAGCAATTGGCATTCACAGAAGATACCATCAGCATCGAGGGTACACCCATTGGTAGTATCACGTTGCGCATCGTAGAGCGTGACGAGCCGAAATGTGTGAAGTTCCAGGTTGAAGGGGCCCCCATCGCTGCCAACCTGTGGATTCAGGTGCTACCCACAGCCGCCTACGAGAGCAAGATGAGGTGCACCATTGGCGCCGACCTCAATTTCTTCATCAAGCAGATGGCCAAGAAACCACTGCAGGAGGGTGTTGAGAAACTGGCTGATATGCTGGCAATGATTCCATATTAAGGGAGTGAAAATCGTTTCACAATGAACGTTTAATATTTGAAGATGGCAACGAAGCTTTGGGAAAAGAATGTGACGCCTACCGCAGAGATTGAGCGGTTCACCGTAGGGCGCGACCGCGAGCTGGACACCTACCTCGCCGAAAGTGATGTGATGGGCTCGATGGCCCATATCACTATGCTTGAGCACATTGGCCTCCTCACCACCGACGAGCTGCGCGAACTCCTCGCCGAGCTGCGCAACATCCTCAAGGAGATACGCGCCGGCGAATTCCAGATTGAGGAGGGCGTCGAGGACGTCCACTCCGAGGTGGAGCTCTTGCTCACGCGCCGCTTGGGCGACGTCGGTAAGAAGATCCACAGCGGGCGTTCCCGCAACGACCAGGTGCTCGTGGATCTGAAACTGTGGACGCGCCGCCAGCTGCGCGATATCGTGGAGCTTGTGAAGACACTCTTCGATGAGCTACAGGCTCAGAGCGAGCGCTATAAGGGCGTGCTCATACCCGGCTACACACACCTGCAGGTGGCGATGCCCTCCAGTTTCGGACTTTGGTTCGGAGCCTATGCCGAGAGCCTCACCGACGATATGCTCTTCCTGCAGGCTGCCTATAAGATGGTGAACCGTAACCCCCTAGGCTCCGCCGCCGGCTATGGTTCCAGCTTCCCCCTCGACCGGCAAATGACCACAGACCTGCTGGGCTTCGACTCGATGGCCTACAATGTCGTCTATGCCCAGATGGGACGCGGCAAGATGGAGCGCAACGTCAGCTTCGCCCTCGCCTCTGTGGCCGGCACCATCGCCAAGCTCGCCTTCGACGCATGCCTATTCAACTCCCAGAACTTCGCTTTCGTGAAGCTCCCCGCCGAGTGCACCACAGGTTCCAGCATCATGCCTCATAAAAAGAACCCCGATGTATTCGAGCTCACACGTGCCAAGTGCAACAAGCTGCAGGCCTTACCACAGCAGGTGATGCTCATCATGAACAACCTGCCAAGCGGCTACTTCCGCGACTTGCAGATCATCAAGGAAGTCTTCCTGCCCGCCTTCGCTGAGCTCAAGGACTGCCTCAGCATGACCACCTATATCATCAATAAGATGCAGGTCAACGACCACATCCTCGATGATCCCCGCTACGACCTGATGTTCTCCGTCGAGGAGGTCAACCGCCTTGCCGCCAACGGCATGCCCTTCCGTGATGCCTACCGCAAGGTGGGTCTTGACATCGAGGCCGGTCAATTCACACCCGTCAAGGACGTGCACCACACTCACGCCGGCAGCATCGGCAACCTCTGTACCGCCGAAATCGCTGCCCTCATGAACCAAACTCTTGCCGGTTTCGGCTTTGAGCGCGTAGAGAGAGCAGAGAAGAATTTGGAATTAGAGAATTAAGATATTGAAAATTGAACAAATGAAAAAAATGATTTGGCATGGTATGTCCAGGCGAAGTCTGCTTTGCTGGATCGTTTTCAATGTTTCAATGTTTCAATGTTTCAATATCTTCATTTCCTGTGACAAGGCTGAGCAAAGTTACAGCAATCATATTGCGCGACTAACGCTCACGGCCACGAACCTGATACCCCAGCTCAACAGCTCGCTGAACAACCCAGGTGAGTTCTGCACCATCACGGCTCATAATAACACATACATTTTCCATAGCCCCGGCTTGCGTGAGGACTTTGTGTATGAGCGTTCAGAACTGGAACGCAAATCGAACTATGTCCTTGGTCTCAGCGGCCTCATCGTGGGCACGCCCATCATGGCCGAACAGCTGAGCAATCAGACCTCTGTCGTATGCTTCGACCTCGCTTGTCCCAATTGCTACGACGATGCTGCCGTAACGCGTAATCTCACCCTGCGCGAGGGCCAGCGGGCAGAATGTAGCCGCTGCGCACGAACCTACGACCTCAATACCCTGGGTGTCGTGGCCAGCGGCTCAGCAGGCCGCAGCCTTTTCCGCTATCGCGCCCAATACTACCCTTCTGGCAATACCCTCTCGGTCGCCAACTAATATCTATTCTGATTCCCTCAACCACAACAGCAGGGGCTGCAGCACTTCGGCTGCGGGTTCTGCTGTCTTTGTATCCAGACTGATGTCCGCACCGAGGCCGTTCAGGATAGGGAACTGGAAGGTTGGATTGTTGTTGAGATCAACGGGTTCTACGGACTTGCCTTCGAGACGGGCCACGGTCTCTTCACACATGGCCTTCAGCTTGAAGAGCCACGGGCTTATGTCTTCATAGAACAGGCGCGTGGATTCACATTCCGAACTGGCAGCCTGCTCCATCTTCGTACAGGCAGCAAGGACACGCCGCAGCTCACAGATGAGTGGATAGGGGAACGGGCGTCCTGCGTTCACAGAGCGACGGTAGTTATCAGCAAGGTAGGCGAGAGCATCTTTGTCGTAGTAGCGCAGATAAGGAATCAGCGTCTGCAGGGCGGGGGCATACACCGTGCCTACGACCGCCGGCAGTGCAGCCTCCCAACTGCGTTGGTTGTCGAAGGCCTTGGTGTTCCACGCATAGTCAGCCACACTGAACAACGCAATCTTCGAGGCTTCACCCTGCTGCATCGGGTTGCTGATGAGGGTAGGTGTCTGTGCCAGGATGGTTTCCATACGAGCATTGTTCTGGATGTGTTTCTCGTCGCGGAAATTGGTATAGGTGTCTGCAGGGAAGAGCTTAGTCATGTCGTTATCGTTGCAGGGGTAGTTCCACCACCAGCTGGTAACATGACCAAGCCATTCGTGGACGATGTTGAGGTCTTCGGTGTTGGGTACAGACCATACGTTGCGCCCTGTGATGTAAATCCTCACTTTTTCAGGCACGCTGGTGAGGGAGGAGAAGAAGCGCTGTCCCTGCTCTGCCGAAACCCATGAGAAAGCGTAGAGTTGTGGTACATAGTGCAGGGGTTTCACAGTGTCTGTGGCTAAAGCACCTGCACGGTTCCATCTCGTATCAATGCGCTTCTGTAGGTTAGTCAGGCGGTCCGCACCCAACCGCAGCGTAGCGTCATCGGAGGGCACGCCCACATCGTCCACAAACACGCCGAACTGCCGCACGCCCAATTCGTGCATTGACTCGAACTTATGCATAATCTGCCGCAGCACCTCGCTGTTATTGGCATCCGTGAAGGCTGTGCCCGGGTGGATGGCCCAGATAAAATTCACCTTTGTAGCGTGGGCCACTGCCGTGATGTCCTTGAGCATATCCTGCGTGAGATAGCCGATGCGACGCTGTTCGTCGGTGATGGAGGTGGGATATGGATCTGCCCAGTAACGGGAGTGGTAAGGGTCGGACTTCGCTCCGTACATATACGTATTCATCTTGTAGCGCGCCATAAAACGGAAGAGATCCTTGGTCACCTCGGCAGAGTAAGGCACACCATAGTAACCTTCGATAACACCACGGTCGCGGATGTCAGCGTAGTCGTAAATCGTTGTACAAGGGAAAGAGCCGCCCAGACCTTGCTCCAGCATCTGTTCCAGTGATGCCAGGCCGCAGAACACAGCATCAGTATGTTCGCCGAGAATCACTATCTGTGCTATGCCACGTTTGTCGGCCTGCAGGGAGAGCAGGTGCTTGTCGTATTTCGTCAGAGATTTCGCAAAGAGGTGACGGCTCAAGCCCAGACGGGTAACCTCCATATCTGCAGTACCCTGTGAGCCGTTGATGCCCAACAGCAGGTTCGTCTGTCCACTCTGTGCCTTCGCGTTGAGCATCGGCATGTAGCCTTGCTCTTCCAGTACCTGGCGGGCACGCGCCACGGTGGCTTCGTCAATGCCGCTTTCAGTCACAATGCACACCTTCGGCGAGATGTGTGCCGTGCCCTTGATAGGCATTTGTTGCTGAGGAATCGGGTAGATGATGTAGGTCTGTGCCAGGCCAGTCATGAGAAAGCTCAGGCAGAACAACAGGAATACAAGTCGTTTCATAGCGATGGTTAGTGAAGATTTGGTGCAGCAAAGGTAGACAAAAGATTTAAATGAGGAGAAGAGAAGCCACAAAAAAGAGCGAAAAGGGCCCCCTTTTATTCATTTTTCACGCTTTCTTTTTACACTTTTCACTTTATTGCTTACCTTTGCAAGCGCAATGGCAAACCACACATTCATCGGTCAATCCGCTATTTGGCAACGTTTGCTCGCCGATCTTACGGCGGGTCGCGTGCCTCATGCGCTGATGCTGACGGGCCCAGAAGGATCCGGGAAACTGGCGCTGGCGGTGGCGTTTGCACAAGCATTGCTTTGCGAGCATCCCCACGAAGATGGGAGCCCGTGCGGTGAGTGCCCATCGTGCAAGATGACAGCGAAGCTGGAGCACCCCGACCTCCATTTCACCTTCCCTATCGTAAAGGGAACGCGCATCAAGAATGCCGAGGACTCCATCTCTGACCACTATATCAAGGAATGGCGCGCGCGTGTGCTCGCGAGCCCTTACTTCGATCTCAACGACTGGCTCGAGGACATGGGGGCTGCCAATCAACAGGCGACCTACTATGTAGCAGAGAGCGACAACATACAGCGTAAGCTGGTGTTGAAGAGCAGCCTTGGAGGCCGTAAGGTGATGATCGTGTGGTTGCCAGAGAAGATGAACCAGGAGACTGCCAACAAGCTGCTGAAACTGTTCGAGGAGCCGCCTGCCGCCACACATTTCCTGATGGTGTCAGAAGAGCCGGATCTGGTGCTGGGCACTATTCTCAGCCGCACGCAGCGCATCCTAGTGCCACCCCTTTCGCACGAGGAGTACCAGCAGGCACATCCACCAAAGGACGAACGTATGTTTCTGGATCTGTTCATAATGCTGATGCGCCTGAGCTACCAGCGTAAGGTGAAAGACTTGCGCGAGTGGAGCGAGCTGCTGTCGGGCATAGGACGTGAGGCACAGAAGAGTTTCCTGCAGTTCTGTCAGCGGCAGGTGCGCGAAAACTTCGTGTATAACTTCCAACAGCCTCCTCTCAACGACCAGACGTCCGACGAGGCTGCCTTTAGCAAAAACTTCGCCCGCTTCATCAATGAGCGTAATGTCATCTCCATCACCGAAGAGCTGGCGGCAGCGGAACGTGACATCGCCCAGAATGTCAATGCTCGCATGGTGTTCTTCGACCTCTCTCTCAAAATGATTGTTTTACTGATACGATAATAATGGAAAATGTATATCACGGCCTCTCCTATAGAGGCTGCCCCAAACAGAGCTGCCAACTGAATGTCTATGACTACCTGGCTGATGTCCCCGGCAACACGGAGACGACAGACCTCGTGGAGGTACAGTTCAAGAACACGCGCAAGGGCTACTATCATAACTCCAATAACCTGCCGCTGGAGAAAGGCGACATCGTAGCGGTGGAAGCTTCGCCTGGCCATGATATCGGCACGGTGACGCTCACGGGCAAGCTTGTTCTTCTGCAGATTAAGCGCTACCCACCCAAAAGCATGGATGACATCAAGAACATCTATCGCAAGGTACGGCCTGTGGATATGGAGAAGTATGCGGAAGCCAAGGCACGCGAGCATGAGACGATGATTCGCAGCCGCCAGATTGCCAAGGACCTGGGGCTGGAAATGAAGATCGGTGATGTGGAATACCAGGGCGACGGCAACAAAGCCATCTTCTACTATATCGCCGACGGACGTGTGGATTTCCGACAGCTCATTAAGGTCCTGGCCGAAGCTTTCCACGTACGTATCGAGATGAAGCAGATTGGTGCCCGTCAGGAGGCAGGGCGCATCGGCGGCTTCGGTCCCTGCGGACGTGAACTGTGTTGCACGACATGGATGCGTAACTTCGTCAGCGTTGGCACCGGTGCCGCCCGTTACCAAGACCTCAGTCCCAATCCTCAGAAGCTGGCAGGGCAATGCGCCAAACTGAAATGCTGCATGAATTTCGAGGTGGACCAGTATGTGGAGGCCTCACGCCGTTTGCCAAGCCGCGAGATGCAGCTAGAGACAGTCGATGGCACCTACTACTATTTCAAGGCCGACATTCTCTCGAACATGATTACGTACTCCACCGACAAACGCATCGCCGCCAATCTGACGACCATCACGGCCGAACGTGCCAAGGAGATTATCGCCATGAATCGTGAGGGTAAGAAGCCCGATGCCCTCGACAATAGCGTGAAGGAAGCTCCCACGAAGCCCATTGACTTGGCAGCACAGGAGGACCTCACCCGTTTCGACAGTGCCCGCAAGAAAAAGAAGAAAAAGAAGAAGCCGCAGGGGAACGTTGAGAATTGAGTTATTGTAATATTGAGAAATTGAGAATTGAAAATTAAATTCTTCACTCTTCATTCTTCATTTTTCATTCTCCTTGCTGCCATCATGGCGGTAAGTTGTGACCGTCCTGTCCTGTATGACTATGTCGCTGTGAACCCTCATGGTTGGCTAACGACTGACACCCTCCGCTTCACGCTCTCTGAGGTACCCCGCGACGGTGACTACACCCTCTCGTTGGGAGCGCGCTACAACAACTTGTTACTCTACGAAGATATCTGGTTGGTGTTGGAACAGCGCAATGACAGCCGGCATCGCGACACCTTGCATCTGGCAACGCCCATGGAGCTACCCACCTGGCAGAGCAACGGAACAGCCCTGCATGAGGCCGAAGCGGCCGTCACCACCGCACACCTCACGACACAACAAATGCCCGTCGAACTATTGGTGTATCATGTGATGAGGCACCAAAGACTGACGGGCATCATGGAGGTCGGAGTAAGAGTGCAATAAACTACATCTTCATCCTTATAATTCTGAAGCGGGCAGCGCTGTATGCGGGGATGGTACCGTCGCCCTGTGCCGTGGCACCGTAGAACTGCTGGTATGGGATACACACAATCCATTCGGCTTCCTCGGGCATATACTGCAGGGCGGTACTGAAGCCTTCGGTGAACGATTCTACCGTGCTCTCGGAGTACGCTGCCGTCATCGGATCGAAGGTGCCGTAGAATGTCTGCGCAAACACTTTCTCAAAAGGATGACCGCTTTCGTCCGTAGTAGGTATCAACCACCCGCGGAACGCCACGCGCACGGTCTCTGTCGATTTCGGTAGCGTGGTGCCCGTACCTTTGTTGATGATTTTCACACAGATGCTGTCCTCTATGAGTCCACTTTGGAACGTGGGGCTCTTGCGCAGCGATTTATACATGCGCCAGTCGCAGTGTTCCTCCCAACTATCGCCGTATTGCGCACGGGCAGCCTTGATAGCCGTGCGCGCCGTGTCAGCCACATGGTTGAACCACGCTATGTTGCGCGCTTCCCAATCGGCATAGGGGTCATAATCCTCATTCTCGGAACAGGCGGTAAAAGAAAGGGCGAAGATGAAGACCCACCCCCAAACCCCTCCCGTCAGGGAGGGGAGCAGGCTGCGCACTGCTTTGCCTATACTAAGCTGACTAGACATTCTCTATTTCCTAAATTACAACAATTTCTTCAGCAGACTGGTGATGCTGACCTTGTCCTCGATGATGCCTTGGAGGTCAGCGATGGGCACACGCTTCTGCTCCATCGTGTCGCGGTCACGCAGGGTGACGCAGTGGTCGTTGAGCGTGTCGTGGTCGATGGTGACGCAGTAGGGGCAACCGATGGCATCCATGCGGCGGTAGCGCTTGCCGATGGTGTCCTTCTCGTCGTACTTGCAGTTGAAGTGGAAGCGGAGGTCGTTGACAATCTGCTGTGCAATCTCGGGCAGACCGTCCTTCTTCACCAGTGGCAGCACGGCCAGCTTCACGGGAGCCAGGGCTGCCGGTAGGCGCAGCACAACGCGGGTGTCGCCGCCTTCCAGCTGCTCCTCGCAGTAGCTGTGGCACATGACGCTGAGGAACATACGGTCCACGCCAATGGACGTCTCGATGACGAACGGCGTGTAGCTCTCGTTGGTCTCAGGGTCGAAGTACTCGATCTTCTTGCCGCTGTATTTAGCATGCTGGCTGAGGTCGAAGTTGGTGCGTGAGTGAATACCCTCCACCTCCTTGAAGCCGAAGGGCATGTGGAACTCGATATCGGTGGCAGCGTTGGCGTAGTGCGCCAGCTTGTCGTGGTCGTGGAAACGGTAGTTCTCTGCTCCGAAGCCCAGTGCCTGGTGCCAAGCCATGCGCGTCTGCTTCCACTTGGAGAACCACTCCAGCTCGGTGCCGGGCTTCACGAAGAACTGCATCTCCATCTGCTCGAACTCGCGCATACGGAAGATGAACTGGCGGGCCACAATCTCGTTGCGGAAGGCCTTACCGATCTGTGCGATACCGAAGGGCAGCTTCATGCGGCCCGTCTTCTGCACGTTCAGGTAGTTCACGAAGATACCCTGTGCCGTCTCAGGACGCAGATAGATGGTGCTCGTGCCCTCGGCGGTACTGCCCACCTCGGTCTTGAACATCAGGTTGAACTGGCGCACGTCCGTCCAGTTGCGTGTGCCGCTGATGGGACATACGATCTCCTCGTCAATGATGATCTGCTTCAGCTCGTCAAGGTCATTGGCGTTCATGGCCTTCTGGAAGCGCTCATGCAGGGCATCACGCTTCTGCTGGAGCTCGATGACACGGCCGTTGGTGGCACGGAACTGAGCCTCGTCGAAGGCGTCGCCGAAGCGCTTGGCAGCCTTGGCAATCTCCTTGTCGATCTTCTCGTCGTACTTCGCCATCTGGTCCTCGATGAGCACGTCGGCGCGGTAGCGCTTCTTGCTGTCGCGGTTGTCGATGAGGGGATCGTTGAAGGCGTCCACGTGGCCGCTGGCCTTCCATGTCGTGGGGTGCATGAAGATGGCAGCGTCGATGCCGACGATGTTCTGATGCAGCAGCACCATGGACTGCCACCAGTACTGCTTGATATTGTTCTTCAGCTCCACGCCGTTCTGACCGTAGTCATAGACAGCGCCGAGGCCATCGTAGATATCACTGGAGGGGAATACGAAACCGTACTCCTTGCAATGCGAAATAATCTTCTTAAAAACGTCTTCTTGTTGAGCCATTTCTTGATTCGTTTAACGTTTAACGTTTAGTATTTGGGGAAATTCGGGCGCAAAGGTAGTGATTATTATTAGAATAGAAGAAGAGAAATACAAAAAACTTCACTTTTCACTGAAGTTTCAGCAGGCCGTCAAGGCTTCATAAAACGGATTGCCAGCATTGTCAGGTCATCGCTCTGTTCTGCACCTTTCACAAAGTGGTGCACGGCAGCTGTCATGCCTTCAAGCAGTTGCTGACAGGAAAGTGTGGGATTCAATGCATTGGTGATGCGTTCCATACCGAAGAGCTTGCGCTGCATGTTCTTGGCTTCCGTCAGACCGTCGGTATAGAGGAATATCGTGGTGCCAGAAGCAAAGGTTGCTTCCTGCTGTTCATATTTGAAATCACTGAAGATACCCAATGGGATGTTGGGAAGCGCAGGTAGGGGCTCAGGAACAGCATCGTTGCAGAGAAGGAAGGGTTGGTCATGGCCCGCATTGCAGTAGCGCAGGTGCCCTGTCTTAAGATCAAGGATACCGAGGAAGAAGGTGACGAACATATTCGACTCGTTGCCCTCACACAAGACCATGTTGATAGCCTGCACGATCTTTGCCGGTTGACTCTCTCGCGCTGTCATCACACGGAAGAGGGAGTGTGTCTGCGCCATGACCATCGACGAGGGGATACCCTTTCCGCTGACATCGCCGATGCAGAAGAAGAGCAGCTCGTCGCTGATGAAGAAGTCGAACAAGTCGCCGCCCACCTCTTTGGCCGGCACCAGCGACCCATAGATATCGATGTCGTGGCGCTCGGGGAAAGGCGGGAAGGTCTCGGGCAGCATCTGCTTCTGAATGTCGCGCGCGATGCGCAGTTCGCTACCGATGCGTTCTTTCTCCATATTCACCTCCTGCAGGCGCAGCAGGCTGTGAAGATGTCGAATAATCAAATAGCCCAAGAGCAAGAAGCCTAACAGCATCAGCAAAGAGATGCGCAGACGCATGCCAGTCACCTTGCCATACACGTCCTTGTCATAGCACACCAATGCCACCTGCCAATAAGGCTCTTGACTCATTTTCATATAGTATATGTAAGCATCGTCATCCTTCTCTTTGTCGTAGAAGGATTTCATGAAGATACCCGACTTTTCTATAAGCTCATTCTGTTCCGTGCTGTCGTTGATGATTGCCACAATCTGATCCTGCAGCGTCTTATTCACCTTAGTGGGACCAGCAGCCAACTTTCCTCCTGGCGTGAGGAACAAGCAGAACGAAGAGTTATGGGTTTGGCGAGCATTCAGCACATCGCCCAACCACGACAGCGACAAATCCAAAGCACATACCGCCGCCAGATTTCCATCCTTGTCAAATAAAGGATAGGAAAAGGATGTCAGTGACTGCACACCAGCCTCCGACTCATATTCATACGGATCGCTCCATGTTTGCACGCGATGTTCTACCACCCATTGAAATGCCGGATGGGTTGTATAGTCATGACCACCCTTTCCACCCAACTGTTCTACCTTCACGCTATCCCCCACCTCATAGGCATACGGTTCGAACAATCGTCCTTTCTCTGGGTAGTAATCAGGCATGAACGCCATGCAAACGCCCTTCACCTTTTCTCTGTCCAATACCAGTCGGCGGGTAATTTCGAACATGGAGTCTGGATGTTGCAAGTTACGCTGGATATCCCATAAATTATCCTCCAGCGTCTGCTCTGCGGAGTTCATCGTCCGGAGAAGTATGAGATTCTTGATGTGTAGCTCCATCATCACTTGCCGCTCCAGCTCGTCCTCTAAAAGATTATGTGTATAGTAGTATTGAATAGCGGATACCACCTCCAACATCAGTATCGTCGCCACGAAGATCGCAAGCCGGCGCCATCCCTTCGGCGATTTCATGAGTTGAAGTATTTCATTCTTTTGCTTTTGTAACCTTACGGCATTCATGATTGCATGACGGAATAAGTCCCGTTTTTTCTATATTTGACGGCAAAACTACAAATAATCCCCCAATTCTATATAATTATTTAGTGAAGAAGTGTTATTTTTGTGTTTTTCGGGGTATTTTGGGGCATCAAGTCATGGATTTTGCATACCTTTGCGGGCGAAATCACCAATGGTTAATCGTTAAATTGTCAAATATCAATATGTCCCCTCTCGTTTCCATTATCATGGGCAGCACCAGCGACCTCCCCGTCATGGAGAAAGCTGCCAAGTTCCTGGACGAACTCGAAGTGCCGTTTGAGATGAATGCCCTCTCCGCACACCGCACACCCTCCGAGGTCGAGCGCTTCGCCTGCGGGGCAGAAGGTCGTGGCCTGAAGGTCATCATCGCCGCTGCAGGCATGGCGGCAGCCCTGCCGGGAGTCATTGCCGCGAACACTACGCTGCCCGTCATCGGTGTGCCCATCAAGGGAATGCTCGATGGCCTCGACGCCCTCCTCTCCATCGTGCAGATGCCTCCTGGAATCCCCGTGGCAACAGTGGGCGTGAACGGTGCTCAGAACGCTGCCGTGCTGGCTTGCGAGATGCTGGCACTCACCGACGCCGCCCTAGCCGAGCGGATGCGCAACTACAAAAAAGGCCTGGCACAGAAGATTGTGAAGGCGAATGAGGAGCTGGCTGAAGTGAAATTTAAGTTCAGGACCCCTTCCTCACTCCCCCTCTAAGGGGAGGATAGTCACCTTCAGGAAAAAACAACAAGATTATCATGTCATCACATACATCGCAAATGGCAAATCATTCCACTCTCCCCCTTGAGGGGGAGCGGGGAGGGGGTCTAGGCCGCAGGCGGCCTACCCACGAAGTACGCGTCGGCAATATCGGCATCGGCGGTGACAACCCCGTGCGGGTGCAGTCGATGTGCACCACCTCCACGATGGACACCGAGGGCTGCGTGCAGCAGATCCTGGCCATCGCCAAGGCGGGTGGTGAGCTGGTGCGTCTGACTACCCAAGGCGTGCGCGAGGCGGAGAACATGAAGGTGATTCGTGAGCGCGTGCGGGCTGCAGGTTGCGATGTGCCCCTCGTGGCCGACGTCCATTTCAACCCTGCCGTGGCCGACGTGGCCGCCCGCTACTGCGAGAAGGTCCGCATCAATCCCGGCAACTACGTGGATGCCGCCCGCCAGTTCAAGAAGCTGGAGTACACGGATGAGGAATATGCCGCTGAGCTGCAGAAGATTGAGGACCGCCTCGTGCCCTTCCTCAACATCTGTCGCGAGCATGGCACTGCCGTGCGCATCGGCGTGAACCACGGCTCGCTCTCCGACCGTATCATGTCGCGCTATGGCGACACACCTGCCGGCATCGTGGAAAGCTGCATGGAGTTTCTGCGCGTGTGCATGAAGGAGCAGTTCCTGAATGTCGTCGTCAGCATCAAAGCCTCCAACACGGTGGTGATGGTGGAGAGTGTTCGTCTCCTGTGTAAGGCGATGGACGCTGAAGGGATGACCTTCCCCCTGCACCTCGGCGTCACGGAAGCCGGCGAGGGTGAGGACGGCCGTCTGAAGAGCGCTGTGGGCATCGGTGCCCTGCTCATCGACGGCATCGGCGACACCATCCGCGTATCGCTCAGTGAGCCGCCCGAAAACGAGATTCCCGTGGCCTACGCACTGCTGCAAGCAGCTCGCCTGCGGTTCACCAAGACAGAATATATCTCCTGCCCCGGCTGCGGCCGCACGCTCTACGACCTGCCCGCCACCATCCAGCGCATCAAAGCCGCCACCAGTCACCTCACAGGCCTGAAGATAGCCATCATGGGCTGTATCGTGAACGGTCCTGGCGAAATGGCCGATGCGGACTACGGCTACGTCGGCGCCGCTCGTGGCAAGGTCAGCCTCTATCGCGGGAAGCAGTGTGTGGAAAAGAATATTCCAGAGGATGAAGCTGTGGAAAGACTGCTAGAGATTATTCATGCCGATGGGCGATGTTGACCATGAGCCTGATAAATCCCATTAGCCCAATAATCCCTATTAGTCCAATAAAATCCATACAACAATGAATCAACCCTTACTGATATATAACACCCTCAGTAGAACCAAGGTTCTATTCACCCCTGTCACTCCTGGCCGCGTCGGCATGTATGTCTGCGGCCCCACGGTCTATGGCGACGCACATCTGGGCCACGCCCGTCCTGCCATCACCTTCGACCTCCTGTTCCGCTACCTGCAGCACATAGGCTACAAGGTCCGCTACGTCCGTAACATCACGGATGTGGGGCATTTGGAGCATGACGCTGACGAGGGCGAGGACAAGATTGCGAAGAAGGCACGTCTGGAGCAGCTGGAGCCGATGGAGGTGGCGCAGTACTATACCAACCGCTTCCACGATGCCATGCGCGCCCTCAACTGCCTGCCGCCCAGCATCGAGCCCCACGCCACAGGCCATATCATCGAGCAGATCCAGCTCGTGAAGGAGATCCTCAACAACGGCTATGCCTACGAGAGTCAGGGCAGCGTCTATTTCGACGTGGAGAAATACAATGAACAGCACCGCTATGGTAAGCTCAGTGGCCGCAACCTGACCGATGTCATCAACAACAGCCGCGAGCTGGACGGCCAGAGCGAGAAGCACAACCAAGTCGATTTCGCCCTCTGGAAGTGCGCCCAGCCCGAACATATCATGCGCTGGCCTTCGCCCTGGAGCAACGGTTTCCCTGGCTGGCACTGCGAGTGCACGGCCATGGGTCGCAAGTACCTGGGCAACCATTTCGATATCCACGGCGGCGGCATGGACCTGGTCTTCCCCCATCACGAGTGCGAGATTGCGCAGGCCGTAGCCAGCCAGGGCGACGACATGGTCAAGTACTGGATGCACTGCAATATGGTCACCATCGGCGGCCAGAAGATGGGCAAGTCGCTCGGCAACTTCATCACGCTGAACGAGTTCTTCACGGGCTCCCACGAGAAGCTGACACAGGCATATTCACCCATGACCATCCGCTTCTTCATCCTGCAAGCCCACTACCGCAGCACCGTCGATTTCTCCAACGAAGCCCTGCAGGCTGCCGAGAAAGGACTGCAGCGCCTGATGACCGCTATCGCCGACATCAAGCGTATAACGCCTGCCGCCGAGAGCGATGCCGAGACACACAAGGTCGTCAGCGAGCTACGCCAAAAGTGCTACGACGCCATGAACGACGACCTCGCCTCCCCCACCGTCATCAGCCACCTCTTCGAAGCCTGCGGCACCATTAACCGCGTCTTGGATCATAAAGGCACCATCAGCGCTGCCGACCTCGAGGAACTCACCTCCACGATGCACCTCTTCGCCGAGGACATCCTGGGCCTTTCAACGCTCCCCTCCACTACGGGAGGAGTCGGAGGTGGGTCTTCAGCCCGCGAGGAAGCCTTCGGCCACGTCGTCGATATGCTTCTGGAGCAGCGTGCCATCGCCAAAGCCAATAAAGACTGGGCCACGAGCGACAAGATCCGCAACACGCTCACCGACCTCGGATTCGAAATAAAGGACACGAAAGACGGTGCCACATGGACACTGAATAAATGATATACATGATATAAAGAGGCCGCCTGGAATTCTGGGCGGCCTTTTTTGTATCCTCTTGACATAAGACAATTAATAGTGTTAAAAATACACATAAAATGTCAATGTCCATCGCTATGTCGCTTATAATCATTACCTTTGCACCGACTTACCGGATAATGCCCCCTTTTTAGAGGGTTTTCACGATGCAAGAAAGGTTATGAAGAAGTTCATTATCATCTTATTATGCCTCAGTAGCTTGGGATTCGCTAAGAGCCCCCTGCGCCATCGTGTCGTAGCTACACAGCCCGACGATATCGTCCTCGATGCTTCATCGCAGCATATCATGAAAGAGATGCAGAAGACTGCACCCCTTTCCGAAAACTTATTGGCTCCCAACACCTTTTCCAATAAGATTACCTCAGCCATCGCTTACGACCTGATTTCTGCAGCCAAGAACCATATCGGTGCTCGCTACAGTCGTGGCAGCGTAGGCCCCAAGGCTTTCGACTGCTCTGGGTTCACGAGTTATGTCTTCAAGCGTTTAGGCATCACACTGAAGCGCTCATCTCAGGAGCAGCACACTCAGGGTGAAGCCATCCAAAGCATCAGCGATCTCCTTCCCGGCGACCTCGTCTTCTTCGGTCGGGGTGGTAAGACCGTCAACCACGTCGGCATCGTCACCCATGTAAACGCGGAAGAAGGCACTTTCAACTTCATCCACGCCAGCACCTCACGCGGTGTCCGCATCGATTCCTCATCCGATGGCTATTGGACGCGCCGCTACACCGGTGCCCGCCGCATCATCGGCATCGATTGATGGCAAATGGCACGGCGACACGAATTTTAGCAACCTTCATCATTTTTAGCTTAAAACAATGATTGACAGTCGGTTGCATTAAAACAAACCTACATCAAACCTACATTCATCCTACATTACGAATTTGGGGATACATCTCATCCCCGAAAAAGACATCATGTAGGTACCATGTAGGTTTGATGTAGGTTTAATGTAGGTTTATTTTTAGGTTGCTTGTTGCTAATCAGCCCCTTATGGCAAAAATGATGAAGGTTGCCAGAACATCATGCAAGAGCGCGGTCTTATGCCCGTAAGACCGTGGTCTTACAGCCTGAAGACCGCGGTCTTCAAAATTGAGGACCGTGGTGTGAAGGGCATCGCACCGCGGTGCGATGCGCGATGCACCGCGGTGCATCGTCAAAAACATTCAAGCGTCTCACTCTGAGGCGCTTTTTTATTTTGCGATTTTTAGGCATATAATGGCGATGATTTAAAAGAAATGTTGTACTTTTGCGCCTGTTAATAATGAATGATGATGAAAGCATTGACATACGCAGTCGTAGGCACAGGAGCCATCGGAGGCTATTATGGTGCCAAGTTGGCACATGCAGGACATGAAGTACATTTCCTGCTACATAGTGATTATGAATATGTTTGCGCGCACGGGCTGCGTGTCTCCTCGTGTGATGGTGACTTCGCGTTGCCGCAGGTTCACGCCTATGCCGACACCCGCCTGATGCCACAAGTTGATGTGGTACTCGTGGGACTGAAATCCACCAATGAGCATCTGTTGCGCACGCTGCTCCCTCCCCTGCTCCACCGCGATACGCTTGTCGTCCTCATCCAAAACGGCATTGGCCTCGAAGCCGATGTGCAAACATGGTTTCCCGACCTTGCACTGGCTGCCGGCCTCGCCTTCATCTGCTCTGCCAAGACCGAGCCGGGACATATCAACCATCAGTACTACGGCAGCATCAACCTGGGCAACTACTCGTGCAAGAACCCGGAACTGATGGCAGCTGTCACCGCAGACTTCTGTGCCGCCGGCATCGATGCTCATGAAGTGGAATACATGGAGGCACGCTGGCGAAAAGCCGTGTGGAACATGCCTTTCAACGGCATGACGGTGGCTTTGCAGACGCAGACGGATCAGCTACTCTCCCACCCCGCCACGCGACAGCTCATCTTCGAGCAGATGATGGAGGTCATTGGTGCTGCAAATGCACTCGGCATCAGTGCCTTGAATGAGACCTTCGCCCAGAAAATGATGCAGATGACTGACGACATGGTGCCCTACTCCCCCTCCATGCGCCTCGACTTCGATTTCCACCGCCCCATGGAAATCCATTACCTCTACACGCGCCCCATCGCCGAAGCCCGCGCCATCGGATTCGCCATGCCCCGCTTGGAGATGCTGGAGCAAGAACTCCTCTTTATAGATGCACGCAATAAGCGTGACCGTTCTTGAAGGCTCCCGGCACCTAAGTAGCGTGCCGCCCCAATTAGTGAAATTCGTGTAATTCGTCGTGTAAAATAGAAGATGACAAACAAAAAGGTGCACATCTGGTGTGCACCTTTTTGTTTGTCGTCTTTCGCAGGATTATTTCACCAATGCGAGGGTATCCATGGCAATCATCAGCTCCTCGTCAGTGGGGATGACGCAGACTTTGACCTTGGAGGAGTCCTTGGAGATGATGGCTTCGGTGGCGCGGCAAGCACGGTTCTTGGCGTCATCGAGCTCCACACCGAGGAATTCGAGGCCACGGGTGGCACCTTCACGTACCTCGTACTGGTTCTCGCCAGCACCGGCAGTGAACAGGATGACATCGACACCGCCCATAGCAGCAGCATAGGAGCCGATGTACTTCTTGATGCGATAGGTGTACATCTCCTTGGCCAGACGGGCGAGGTCGTTGCCCTCAGCGATGCCGGCGAGGATGTCGCGGAAGTCGCTGCGACCCTCGCTGACACCCAGCAGACCGCTCTGCTTGTTCAGCAGGTTGGAGATGCCCTTGGTGTCGAGACCGAGCTTATCCATGAGGAAGGTGACAGCACCGGCATCGATGTCGCCGGAGCGGGTGCCCATCATCAGGCCTTCGAGGGGCGTGAGACCCATAGAGGTATCGACCACCTTACCGTCCTTGACAGCTGCGATGCTGGCACCGCCGCCGATGTGACAGGTGATGACCTTGGAGCCTTCCACGGGCATCCCGAGGAACTCAAGGACGCGCGCAGAGACATAGCGGTGGCTGGTGCCGTGGAAGCCGTAGCGACGCACGCCGTGCTTCTTGTAGAGCTCGTAGGGCAGCGCGTACATATAGGCGTAGTCGGGCATCGTCTGGTGGAAGGCGGTGTCAAAGACACCGACCTGCGGCAGGTTGGGCAGCAGGGCCTTGACAGCATTCACGCCCTTGATGTTAGCGGGGTTGTGGAGGGGGGCAAGGTCGTTGCAGGCAGCGAACTGCTCCATCACCTCTGGTGTGAGGAGCACGCTCTTCGAGAACTTCTCGCCACCGTGCACCATACGGTGACCGACAGCACTGAGCTCGTGGAGGTCCTTCAACACAGCATGTTCGCCCTCGGTCAAGACCTTGAAGATGAGCTGTACGCCCTGCGTGTGCTCGGGCACGGGAGCCTCGAACTGGAACTTCTCGCCGTTAGCCTTATATTTAATAAAAGAGTCGGGCAGACCAATCTTCTCGATGCCGCCACTGGTGATGACACTGCGGTCATCCATATTGTACAAAGCGTATTTGATGGACGAAGAACCGCAATTTAGAACAAGTATTTTCATAGTTATCGGCCTCTCCCCCAACCCCTCTCCCGTGAGAGAGGGGAGTGATTAACAGGGAGTATTTGAGGACTTATTTTTGTTTGTTGATGATTAAGTGTTTATGCTCCCCTCTCTCACGGGAGAGGGGCCGGGGGTGAGGCTATTTCATCGCCTGGCAAGCTGTGATGGCAATGAGATAGTAGATATCATCGACAGAGCAGCCGCGGCTGAGGTCATTGACGGGACGTGCGATACCCTGGAGGATAGGACCGATGGCGATGGCACCGGCGAGGCGCTGTACAAGCTTGTAGCTGATGTTGCCTACCTCGAGGTTCGGATAGACGAGTACGTTGGCATGACCGGCGATAGCGCTGTCGGGAGCCTTCTTCTCACCCACGCTGGGTACGAGGGCGGCATCAGCCTGGAGCTCGCCATCGACCTTTAGCTCGGGACAACGCTCCTTGGCCAGACGGGTCGCCTCAACGACTTTATCGACCACTTCGTGCTTGGCAGAGCCCTTGGTGCTGAAGCTCAGCATGGCCACGCGGGGATCGTCGAAGCCGGCGACGCTCTTGGCGGTCTGCGCGGTGCAGACGGCAATCTGTGCGAGCTGGTCGGCATCGGGCATCGGCGTTACAGCCACGTCACCTACGACGAGGACGCCGTCTTCGCCGTACTCGGGCTTATCGGTGATGAGGAGCATAGCGCCACTGACGCAGGTGATGCCCGGGGAGCACTTGATGATCTGCAGGGCAGGACGCAGCGTCTCACCCGTGGTGCTGAGGGCACCGGAGATCTGACCATCGGCACCTTCGGTCTTAATGATCATACAGCCCAGATAGAGCGGGTTCTTGACGAGGGCGCGGGCCTGCTCGATAGTCATTCCCTTGCTCTTGCGGAGTTCGCAGAGCAGCTGTGCCAGTTCCTCACTATGCTCGTAGTTCTCGGGATCGATGAGCGTTGCTTCGTCGATATGTGTAAGGCCGTGCTGTTTAGCCAGCGCGTGAACCTTAGCGGGGTTACCGATGAGGATGATGTCGGCCAACTTGTCGGCCAAAGCCTTGTCAGCCGCGATGAGCGTGCGCTCCTCTTCGGCCTCGGGCAGCACGATACGCTGGCGGTTGGCCTGTGCACGTGCAATGATTTTTTCGATTAATGACATAATTGTTATTTTATGATTTGACGATTTACAAGTTGACAATTTATGAGACCTTTGCTTTCATGCTGGCCTTGACCACATAGAGGATGAGGAGGGCATAAGCGATGAGGGAGCAGAGTTCGGAGAGGGGATTGGCGAGCCAAGCCTCGTTGATGGGGTTGAAGCCTACGAAACGCAGGAGGGCTGAGACGACGCCCATGAGCGCGCCGCCGGCGATGAAGCCGCTGGCAAGGAGAGTGCCACGCTCACCACGGGCAGCGTTAAGGGCAGCGTCCTTTGAGCGCGTGGTGACGTACCAGTTGATGGCACCACCGACCACGAGAGGCACATTCAGTTCCAACGGAATGAACATTCCCAGCGCAAAGGCAAGGGCAGGCACACCGCACCAAGTGAGGATGAGGGCGATGACTGCACCGATGGCATAGAGAACCCAGGGAGCCCCCACGCCACTCATCAACGGCTCGATGACTGCCGCCATGGCGTTAGCCTGTGGCGCTGCCAGCTCACCCGACGCGAAGTCGTAGGTGGCATTCAGCAGAATCATCACGCCGCCGACAGTGGCTGCCGAAACGAGCACGCCCAGGAACTTCCACGTCTCCTGCTTGGCAGGTGTCGTGCCCAGCCAATAACCGATCTTCAGGTCTGTGATGAACGAGCCCGCCACGGAGAGCGCCGTGCAGACAACGCCGCCCATGATCAAGGCTGCAACCATTCCGCCCGTGCCGCTCAAGCCCACGGCCACCATCACCACAGAGGCGAGGATGAGGGTCATCAGCGTCATTCCGGACACGGGATTCGAGCCCACGATGGCGATGGCATTGGCCGCCACAGTGGTGAAGAGGAAGGCAATCACCGCCACCAGGAGGATGCCCACAACAGCAAAGAGAAGGTTGCCTTGCATCACACCCAACCAGAAGAAGAGGAAGGTGACGACGATGGTAAGGAGTGCGCCGCCGGCGATAATCTTCATGGGGAGGTCGCGCTGTGTACGTTGCACAGCCTCTGCGTGCTGCGCTGAATCCACACCACGCACCAGCTTCACGGCTTGCACGATGATCGAACGGCTCTTCCAGATACCGATGATGCCGGCCATAGCGATACCGCCGATGCCGATACTCTTGGCATAGGCACGGAATATCTGTTCGGGGCTCATCTCACCCACAGGCGTGGTGATGCTGGGATCCCATTGGTTCAGGACGGTGTCGGGGAACAGCAACGCCATTCCCGGTACGATAAGCCACCAGACGGCCAACGAGCCAAAGGTGATGATGGAGGCATATTTCAGGCCAACGATATAACCGAGACCGACGACGGCAGCACCCGTGTTGACCTTGAAGACCAGCTTGGCTTTGTCGGCCAAGGTCTCGCCCCAACCGACGACGCGCGAGGTGAAGTTCTCATTCCACCAGCCAAAGGTCGCTACGATGAAATCATAGAGTCCGCCCACGAGACCGGCGATGAGCAGGGGCTTGGCCTGGTCGCCGCCCTTCTGTCCGCTCACCAGCACCTGTGTCGTGGCCGTGGCTTCGGGGAAGGGGTACTTGCCGTGCATCTCCTTCACGAAGTACTTGCGGAAAGGAATCATGAACAGGATGCCAAGGATGCCACCGAGCAAAGAGCTGAGGAATATGCTCATGAAATCGGCGGTCATATCGGGGTACTTGGCTTGCAGGATATACAGCGCCGGCAGGGTGAAGATAGCGCCCGCCACGACACTGCCCGAGCAGGCACCGATGCTCTGGATGATGACATTCTCGCCCAAGGCGCCCTTACGCTTGGCCACCGTGGAGACGCCCACAGCGATGATGGCGATGGGGATGGCGGCTTCGAAGACCTGTCCCACCTTCAGTCCCAGGTAGGCGGCAGCGGCCGAGAAGACCACAGCCATGACAATACCCCAGGCTACGCTCCACATATTGACTTCGGCATAGCTGCGTTCAGGACTCATCAGCGGTTCATACTGCTCGCCAGGCTGCAGTTCGCGGAAGGCGTTGTCGGGTAATCCAATCTTTTCTTGTTCCATGTATTCTTTATTTTTTATTCTTCATTCTTCTCATTTTTCATTTAGAACGAGTCCTCCGTGAGTATCCGCTCCAAATCCTCAGCACTCACACGCAGCTGGAAGGAGCCGCGGAAGGCGACGGAGATAGCACCCGTCTCCTCACTCACCACGATGGCCAAGGCATCCGTTTCCTGTGACACACCGAGGGCGGCACGATGGCGCAATCCTAACTCCTTGGGGAGATTCAGGTCATGGGCCACAGGCAGGATACACCCCGCCGAAGCAATACGCTTATGAGCAATGATTAGGCCGCCATCGTGAAGCGGTGAATTCTTGAAGAAGATATTCTCAATTAGGCGCTGGCTAATCTTGGCATCGATATATTCGCCCGAGCGCATGAAGTCATTGAGCGGCAGCGAGCGTTGCATCACAATGAGCGCTCCCACCTTTTGTTTCGACATTGACAGACACGCCAACACAATCGGCATGATGTCCTCCCGGGTATGTGTCTGCTTCTCCTCGCCGCTGAAGAAACGCACGGCGGAACGCACACGTTCGTGAGTACCTATATTGGAAAAGAACTTGCGTATCTCGTCCTGGAAGAGAATGAGCAGTGCGATGGCACCCACACCCACCACACGATCCAACAATGTTCCCAGCAGTCGCATCTCCAGAATCTGTGAGATGAACAGCCATAAGATAATGAAGATGAGGACGCCGAAGAAAATATTCAGCGAACGCGACTCCTTCATCAGGCGGTAGGCATAGTAGAGCAGGATAGCCACCAGAAGGATATCAATGAAATCTTTTATATCAAAATCGAAGAACACGGAGCGATATACAAATTTACAATTTACAATTTACGATTTATGGTTGAGGATTGAGGATTTTTCAATTGTCCAATCATCTTCACCACCTCCACCGCTTCGCGCACATCATGAACGCGAAGGATGTGAGCGCCCGCCTGAAGGGCGAGGGTATGAAGGACGGTTGTGCCGTTGAGGGCTTCCTCGGGATTGCTCTCCAGCAGTTTGTAGACCATAGACTTGCGTGAGACACCCACCAGCATAGGGTTGTCGGGGAAGAGGCCCACGATATCAGACAGACGATGCATGAGCTGATAATTCTGCTCCAGCGTCTTACCGAAGCCGAAACCGGGGTCCAGAATGACATCAGCCACCCCCAGCTCATAGAGGCGTTGTAGCTGCTCCGCAAAGTAGCGACAGAGGTCTTCGACCAATGTTTCAGAAACCGTTGCAGGAGTATCTGCCAACCCACCGCTGTGTGTAAGCACATAAGGCACCTGTAGCTCTGCCACCGTCTCGAAGAGCGTAGTATCCAAGAGGCCGCCGCTGACATCATTGATCAGTTGCACGCCAAAGTCACGAACACAGCGGCGCGCCACACCAGCACGAAAAGTGTCAACGCTCACCAGCGCATGGGGATAAGACCGACGGATGGTGGTCAGGGCCATGTCGAGCCGCTCCATCTCCTGATCTTCCGACACCTCGGAAGCGCCGGGGCGCGTGCTGAAAGCTCCCACATCGATGAAGGCGGCGCCTTCCGACAGAATCTGTGCAGCACGCTCACGAATCGCGGTCTCCTCCTGCACACGGCTGGCGGCATAGAAGGAGTCGGGCGTCACGTTGAGGATGCCCATCACCTGCGGCTGTGAGAGATCAATCAGTTGACCCCGAAGGTTCAGCGTCATTGACGTTTTTTTGTTTTTGACGCCACAAAGGTAGCCATTTTTTTGTGCTCTGGGAAATATATTAAGAGGAAATATGCGGTTGAGTTAAAAGTTTTAGCTACTTTTGCACCCATATTACACGCATCACACATCATGGATATCAAAAAGCTCTACGCAATCTACTTGCAACATCCCGAGGTGACTACCGACAGCCGCCGCTGTCCAGAGGGAAGTATGTTCTTTGCCCTCAAGGGGGATTCGTTCAATGGCAACCTATTCGCCGCCAAGGCTTTAGAGGCAGGGGCTGCCATTGCTGTAGTCGATGATTCCACCATCATTCCAGCGGGTGATGACCGCTATTTCCTTGTCGATGATGTCCTAAAGGCGCTTCAGGCACTGGCCGCCTACCATCGCACACAGTTCCGCGGCCCCGTCCTTCAAGTGACAGGTACCAACGGCAAGACAACCACCAAGGAGTTATTGGCAGCAGTTCTGAGCCGGCGCTACAACGTGCTCTACACGCAAGGTAACCTGAACAACCATATCGGCGTGCCCTTGACGCTGCTGCGCCTGCGCCCCGAGGAGCATGACATCGCCATCATCGAGACTGGGGCCAATCACCCCGGTGAAATCGCCTTCCTCACAAGCATCGTACAGCCCGACTACGGCCTCATCACCAACGTGGGCCGCGCACATCTTGAAGGCTTCGGTTCCTTCGAGGGCGTCAAGAACACCAAGGGCGAGCTCTATGACTACCTCAACAAAAAAACGACGGCTCGTATCTTCGTGAACGAAAGCAACTTCGACCTCCAAGATATGCTGGTCAAACGCGACATCGACATTGATACCGACAAATGCATCACCTATGCCCGCGAGCAAGCCGACACGGTGCCCTGGCTCTGCGAGGGTAACGTGGTGAGTTGCGACCCAGCCCTGCGTATCTGCTGGCGTCCGCGCTACGGAGCACCACGCGAAGTGCAGACACAGCTCATCGGTGACTACAATCTGGACAATATTCTGGCAGCCATCTGCGTAGGCCTGCATTTTGAGGTTGCCCCCGATCAGATTGACGCTGCCCTCACCGAGTACCACCCCTCCCTGGGACGCTCGGAGTATCGCCAAACGGCGCACAACGAACTCATCGTCGATGCATACAATGCCAACCTCACTTCCATGCTGGCAGCACTGAATAACTTCCAGCGCATCACTCACCCGCATAAGATGTTGATACTTGGGGCCATGAGAGAGTTAGGCAATGCCAGCGAAGAGGCACACCGCCAGGTCGTGGCCCAGGCATTGGAGTGCGATATCGAGGCCGTCTGGCTCGTGGGCGAGGAGTTCCGCCAGGCCCTGCAGGACACGCCTGCCACTGACATCGAAGTTCGCAGTTTCAATGATGTAGAAGCTGTCAAGGCAGCCCTCGCCGAACAGGCTCCTGCTGACCGCCTCATCCTCATCAAAGGTTCCAACAGCACAAAACTCCATCAACTCCCAGACATTCTGTGAAAATTGTTGCAGACGATAAAATACCGTATATTCTGCCGGCCCTGCAAGAATTGGCTGACGAGGTTGTAGTGAAAGGCGGCTGCGACATAGGTCCCGACGATGTGCGCGATGCCACCATATTATTAGTACGCACGCGCACGCGATGTGACCGCCACCTCCTCGAAGGCAGCAGCGTGCAGCTGGTGGTCACCGCCACCATCGGTTACGACCACCTGGATACCGTCTATCTGGAAGAGGCTGGTATCACGTGGGCCAACTGCCCCGGCTGCAATGCCACCAGCGTAGCACAATATATCCGCAATAGCCTTCTGGTGTTACAACAGGAACGCGGCCTCAACCTTAGCACCGCCACACTTGCCATCATGGGTGTCGGACATGTCGGCACCGCCGTGTGGCAGGCGATGACGCAGGAGAGTGGCGCGTGTCCCATGCATGGGACACTGCTTTACGACCCGTTGCGTGAGCCTGTCCCATGCATGGGACACGACGGAACAGCGTGGAGCGATTGGAAACGGGTGCTGACGGATGCCGATATCATTACCTTTCACACACCACTCACCACCACGGGCCCCTACCCCACTTACCACATGGCAGACGATACCTTCTTCCGCAGCTTGACGCGGAAGCCTGTCATCATCAATGCCGCCCGCGGCGGTGTTATTGACGAAGCAGCCCTCTTGCGAGCGATGGACGACGGACTTGTGGGCGATGTCATCATCGACACCTGGGAACAAGAGCCGCATATCAACCCCGAACTGCTCCGCCGTGCCTTCATCGCCACTCCCCACATCGCAGGCTACAGCGCTGACGGCAAGGCCAACGCCACGCGCATGACCCTCGCCACCGTCTGCCGTTTCCTGCAGCGCCCAATGACCTTCAATATCCTGCCGCCAGCCCTCCCCACCACGCTGTCGCTGTCCGACGATTCCACCACGCGTGCTCTGCAACTCTATGATCCACGAACCGACAGCAAGCACCTAAAAGCCGCTCCCGAGCTGTTCGAATGGCTACGCGGACACTACCCTCTGCGGCGTGAAAAGGCATAACATGGCTCTTGTTTTTGCACACTACATGCACATTTGTGCAATAAAATACACTTTTTTGGTCAATTATTTGGAATATTGAAGAAAATGTGCGACCTTTGCACCTCGAAAAAAGAACACGAATCATTCATTTAATTCATTTTTAAAGTTAACGACTATGTCTGAAATTGAAAGCAAAGTAAAAGATATCATCGTCGATAAGCTTGGCGTTGATGCAGCAGAAGTAAGTGCAGAGAAGAGTTTCACCGGCGACCTGGGCGCTGATTCTCTCGACACCGTAGAGCTCATCATGGAGTTTGAGAAGGAGTTCGGTATTTCCATCCCCGACGATGAAGCTGAGAAGATTTCCACTGTTGGCGATGCAATCGCTTACATCGAGGCTCATCAGTAATTCTTTTACAACACATCATCAAGTGGACGAGTTGACGAGCTAGACTCGTGAACTCGTCACTTTTTTGACCCTTTTTACATTTAACATAACCTATGGAATTGAAAAGAGTTGTAGTAACTGGTCTAGGTGCCATCACGCCCCTGGGTAACACTGTCGAAGAGACGTGGAAGAACCTGGTAGCAGGCAAGAGCGGTGCCGGTCCTATTACGCATTTCAACGCTGAGAAATTCAAAGCCCAATTCGCCTGTGAAGTCAAAGACTTCAACCCCGAGGAACAAGGTCTCGACCGCAAGGAGGCTCGCAAGATGGACCTCTACACGCAATATGCCATCGCCGCTGCCCGCCAAGCGATTGAGGACAGTCAGGTGAACCTCGACACTGTAGACAAAAACCGCATAGGCGTGGTTTATGGTGTCGGTATCGGCGGCATCAAGACCTTTGAGGAAGAGATTAGCGCCTATGCTCGCACGGGTGCTGAGATAGGTCCCAAGTTCGGTCCTTTCTTCATCCCCAAGATGATTGCCGACATCGCTGCCGGCCATATCAGCATCATGTATGGTTTCCATGGTCCCAACTATGTCACCACTTCAGCCTGTGCCTCCAGTACCAATGCTTTGGCCGATGCCTTCAACCTCATCCGTCTGGGCAAGGCTGACATGATTGTCAGCGGCGGTGCTGAAGCAGCCATCACCGAAGGTGGTGTAGGTGGTTTCACCGCCATGAAGGCCCTCTCCACCCGCAATGATGATCCCGAGCACGCCAGCCGCCCCTTCAGCGCCAGCCGCGACGGTTTCGTGATGGGGGAAGGTTCCGGCTGCCTCATCCTCGAGGAACTGGAACACGCCAAGGCCCGTGGTGCCAAGATCTATGCCGAGATGGTCGGCGAAGGCATGAGTGCCGACGCTCACCACATCACCGCCTCCCACCCCGAAGGTCTCGGTGCCATCCTCGTGATGCAGAACGCCCTTGACGATGCTGGCATGAAGCCCGAGGACATCGACTATATCAATGTTCATGGCACTTCCACGCACGTGGGTGATATCTCCGAGGCCAAGGCCATCAAGGAAGTCTTCGGCGAGCAAGCCTATAAGCTGAACATCTCCAGCACGAAGTCCATGACTGGCCACCTCCTGGGTGCCGCCGGTGCTGTGGAAGCACTGGCCAGCGTCCTCGCCGTCAAGAACGACATCGTCCCCCCCACCATCAACCATGATGATGCCGACCGCGACGAAGAGATTGATTACGACCTCAACTTCACGTTCAACAAGGCGCAGCAGCGCACCGTGCGTGCAGCCCTGAGCAACACCTTCGGCTTCGGTGGTCACAACGCTTGTGTCATCTTCAAAAAATACGAAGCATAAGCGTGTTTATCCCCACGAATATCATTGACCGCATCAAGCTCCCTTTCCGCAAGGACAGGGAGCTTTGCGCGTCATTACGTCAGATTCTGGGGTTCTATCCACATCGCCTACGCTACTACAAACGTGCCCTGCAGCACAAGTCCACCAGCAGTCATGGCAAACACCGCGACGGTGACCACAACGAGCGCCTGGAATACCTGGGCGATGCCGTGCTGGAATCCATAGTCAGCGACATCCTCTACCGCCATTTCCCCGACCGCCGCGAGGGCTTTCTTACCAACACACGCAGTAAGATCGTGCAGCGCGACACGTTGAACCGTCTGTCGCGGGAGTTAGGGCTTGACAACCTAATCCACAGTTGCGGACACAACAATAGCCATAACAGCTACATGGGCGGCAACGCCTTCGAAGCACTCGTCGGCGCCGTCTATCTCGACCGCGGCTACGATGCCTGCATGCATTTCATGCGTGACCGCATCCTGCGGCAGCTCATTAACATCGATAAGATGGCAGCGCAGGAGGTCAACTTCAAGTCGAAACTCATTGAATGGGCGCAGAAGAACCGCCTGCAGCTTGAGTTCCGCATCATCGAAGAGCGCTGTGAGGACCACGCCTCACCCATCTTCATCACACGCATCGTTGTCGAAGGACTTGACTGCGAGACAGGTAAGGGTTACTCCAAGAAAGAGAGCCACCAACAGGCAGCCAAAGCCACCCTCAAGGTCCTCAAGACGGACAAAATGCTAACCCAGTCAATCCTTGCCGCACGCGACCAACGAGTGGAAAATAACATTATTTAAACCGCTCGATTTTGTTATACTCACTTTTTGCACTACTTTTGTGCCCTAAATGAGCATCACAAAACTTGTAAGACCTATTTTTGAGCGGCGCTACCGTCAACTGGAGCGCTATACGACTCAAGCTGATCGCCTCCAGCGCGACGTATTGGAACGGCTCTTGGAAAAGGGACGCATGACCGAATGGGGCCATCGTTATGGCTTCGACAGCATCGCTTCCTATGAGCAGTTCGCCCAAGCGTGTCCCGTCACCAACTACGACGACCTGAAGAGTGACATCGACCGCATGCGCCACGGCGAGAAAGGAATCCTATGGCCCGATCAGGTGCGTTGGTATGCCAAGTCCAGCGGCACCACCAGCGATAAGAGCAAGTTTATCCCCGTGTCGCCACAGGGACTGAAGGACACACACTACGCCGGCGGTACCGACAGTGTCGTCTTCTACCTCCACAACCACCCTGAGAGCCGCGTCTTTGACGGCCGCGCCCTCATCCTCGGAGGCTCCCACTCCCCTAACTACAACGTCAACCGCTCTCTTGTGGGTGACCTCAGCGCCATCCTCATTGAGAACATCAACCCACTGGTCAATTTCGTACGCGTTCCGAGCAAGAAAACTGCGCTGCTCTCTGACTTCGAACAAAAGCGCGACCGCCTCGCTCACGAAGCCCTGAACCGCAATGTCACCAGCCTCAGCGGTGTGCCCTCATGGATGCTCTCTGTGCTCACGCGCGTGATGGAAATCTCAGGCAAGGAACACCTAACCGACGTGTGGCCCAATCTGGAAGTCTTCTTCCACGGCGGTGTCGCTTTCACGCCCTACCGCGAACAATACCGGCGCCTCATTCCCTCGCCGCAGATGCACTACGAGGAGACATATAATGCCTCAGAAGGATTCTTTGGCATACAGAGCGACCCCGCAGACCCCTCGTTGCTGTTGATGATTGACTACGGTACCTTCTACGAATTCATCCCACTTGATGAGCTCGACAAGCCTAACCCCACCATTGTACCCATCTGGGGCGTGCAGACAGGTAAAAACTACGCGATGGTGATTACCACCAGCAGCGGTCTCTGGCGCTACATCATCGGCGACACCGTACGCTTCACCAGCATAGAGCCCTATAAGTTCGTCATCACTGGTCGCACCAAGTTCTTCATCAATGCCTTTGGCGAGGAACTGATTGTGGATAACGCCGAACATGGCCTGCAGGAAGCTTGCCGCCAGACGGGTGCCGAAGTGTTGGAATACACCGCCGCCCCCATCTTCATGGACGAACACGGGCAATGTCGCCACCAGTGGCTGATAGAGTTCTCACGCCAGCCTGCTGACACAGAGGCCTTTGCCGAAGCCCTTGACAAAGCCTTGCAGCAACAGAATTCCGACTACGAGGCCAAACGCTACAAGGACATCACCCTCCAGCGCCTTGAGCTCATCAGCGCCCGTCCCGGCCTCTTCAACGACTGGCTCAAAAGCCAAGGCAAGCTCGGCGGCCAGCATAAGGTCCCGCGCCTGAGCAACACCCGCGATTTCATCGAGCAGATGCTGGAGTTGAATAAGTAATCGTTTAACGTTTAGCGTTTAAGGAAGAAATAATAAATAATCATGGACCTCTTTAGGAGTATTGAGCGACTGTTCGCAAAGGTAACCACCCTCCCCCTGCAAGGGAGAGTGAGGAGGGGGTCTGTTTTTTTACCTCTTATTTTCATCCTAGCTTGCGCAAACATCGGCTCTCCCGACGGCGGCGCCTATGACGAGACACCGCCGCAGGTGATTTACAGCCAGCCCGACAACCAGGCCGTCAACGCCAACCAAAAGAAAATCCGCATCCGCTTCAACGAATACATCAAGATCGAGAACGCCAGCGAGAAGGTCGTCGTCTCTCCACCCCAGACAGAAGCACCGAATGTGCGCGCCGACGGCAAGAGCGTGCGCGTGGAACTCTTTGACAGCCTGCAAGCCAATACCACCTACACCGTGGATTTTGCCGATGCTATCGTAGATAACAACGAAGGCAACCCCATGGGTAATTACACTTTCTCCTTCTCCACAGGCCCCACTATTGACACCATGGAGGTGTCGGGCTATGTCCTCAATGCCGAGGACCTGGAACCGATCAAGGGCATCCTCGTGGGACTCTATCTGGTCAACGAAGACAGCATCGTTCCGGACAGTACCTTCCGCACACGCACCTTCGACCGTGTCAGCCGCACCAACGGTAGCGGGCGCTTCGTCATCAAGGGCGTCGCTGCCAACCAACGCTACCGCGCCTTTGCCCTGCAGGACATGGACGGCAACTTCCGCTTCACACAGAAGAACGAGCGTCTGGGTACCGACACCACCATCTTCGAGAGCTATTGCCGTCCTGACTACCGTCTCGACACCCTATGGCGCGACTCTACACACTACGACAGCATACAACCCGTCCGCTATACCCACTTCTTCCCCGATAATATCGTCATCCGTGCCTTCATGGAAGGTGGACAGGACCGTCACCTGCTGAAGATACAGCGCGATATACCGGAACGCTTCACCGTCTTCTTCACGGCACCTGCCGACACGCTGCCACGCATCAAAGGCATCAACTTCCCCGACGACGGCGGCTTCATCCTGGAACCCTCCGAAAAGGGCGACACCATCACCTACTGGATTCCCGACACCACCATCGCCTACGCCGATACACTGGCTTTTGAGTACTCCTATCTAGATACCGACACCCTGGGGCAGCTCGTCTGGAAAACCGACCCACAGGAATTGGTGCCAAAGACCACACGTGCCAAGCAGCTCAAAGACCTGCAGCAGAAAACCGAGGAGTGGGAAAAGGAACAGAAGAAGAAACGTAAGCAATACCCCAACCTACCGCCCAAGGAAAATCCACATCTCACCACTTTCCTCAACGTGGAGATCAAACCGGCCGGTTCCATCGCCCCCAATCAGACACCTATCATCACCATCTCCGAGCCCGCCACCCTGCCTGATAGCACAGCCATCCATCTCCGCCTGAAGGTTGATAGTCTGTGGGAAGACCAACCCTTTGATGTCATCCCCATTCCAGGCAATCCGCGTCGCTTCCAACTGTTGGCCGACTGGGAACCTGGCGAGCAGTACCGTTTCGAGATTGACAGTGCCACCATCCAAGGTGCCCTCGCACATACCAACCGCCCCGTCAATCAGGATATCCGCATCCGCAAGGAAGAAGAGTTCGGCACCCTCTTCGTACACGTCATACACCCTGACACGGGCATCGTCGTGCATCTCCTCAATGGCAGCGACAAACCCATTGCCGTTGAACGTGCCAATGCTGAGGGTCGCGCCGACTTCTACTACGTGAAACCGGGTGCCTACTATCTTCGCTGTTTCGTCGATAGGAATGGTGACGGCGTATGGACGACGGGCGACTACGATGCCGGTATCCCCCCCGAGGAGACCTACTACTTCCCGCAGGCACTCACCGTGAAAGCCCTCTGGGAACTCAATCAGGACTGGGAGCCGCGCGCTATCGCCACGATGCGTCAAAAACCAGCCAAGATTACGAAACAGAAACCCGACAAAGAGAAACAAATCAAGCAGCGCAACCGCGAACGCGAAGCGGGGAAGAAGTGAGGAGAAGATGATAAATAATGATAATTAATAAATAGGGATGAAAAAAGGCCTCATTAGGAACATCTTTCGCCACTTCGCAAAGGTGACCACATTCCCCCTCAGAGGGCGACTGGGGCTTTTATTCTTTATTCTTTATCATCTGATATTTATCATTTCACCAGCCTCCGCTCAATGTCCCCTTGAGAACACAGCCTTCACGGCGGGTGAAGACCTTGACTACCAACTCTATTTCAACTGGAAGTTCATCTGGGTGAAGGCCGGCACCGCCAACCTCCATATCGATGCCTCCCGCTACAACGGTCAGGACGTCCTACGCGCCCGTTTGCTCACACGTGGCAATAAGCGCACCGACCGTTTCTTCATGATGCGCGACACCATCACCGGTTATCTCACGCCCGAACTCGTACCACTCTTCTATCGCAAGGCCGCCCGCGAGGGAAAACGCTACTACATCGATGAGGTGTGGTACTCCTACCCCGGGGATAACACAGTTCACCTGCGGCAGCGTTGTGTCAAAGCCAGCGGCGAGGAAGTGAAAGGGAGCCAAGATGTTAACTCATGCGTCAACGACATGCTTAGTATGCTCGTCCGCGCACGCTCTTTCGACCCGACCAACTATCGTCCCGGCCAGAAGATCCTGTTCAAGATGGCCGATGGCGACCGCGTTTCCGACGAGACCCTCATCTTCCGCGGGCGCAAGAACTTCAAGATGGATCAGACGGGCATCACCTATCGCTGTCTGGTGTTCTCTTCTGTGTGGTACGATGACCACAACAAAGAAAAAGAGGTCATCACCTTTTACATCACCGACGACGCCAACCACATCCCCGTCCGTCTGGACATGTTCCTCCGCTTCGGCACCGCCAAAGCCTTCCTGCGCCAAGCAACAGGCATTCGTAATCCACAGACATCGATTGTGAAGAAAGAATGAAAAAACGGCATAGCTTACCACGCCGTTCTTTCTCAAAGTTTAAAGGTTAAAGGTTAATTTTTCAAGTGGGCTTTTTCATGCACCGTGGGAATGTGGCATGATCAACGTGAAAAATGAAGATCTTCAATGTTCAACTATTTCCAGCGGCGGAAAAGGTAGTGGAAGGATTCTGAAAGGATTTTTGCTTTGGCAAGCCACAAGGAACCAAGATAAAAGGCCACAGCAAGAAGGATGCGCAGGAAGAGGCGAAGCCATGAGATCGGGAGTGTGGCAGTAGCATAATATGCAGCGACCATCACGGCGAGGGCGAAAAGGAAAAAAGGCACGATATCCTTCAACGCGTGCCACCAACGGAGTCCGATAAGGCGGCGGGCACATGCTTGCCACACAAAGAGCCACGCGATGTTCAAAACGACATAGAAGGCGACCATCGCGACGAGGTCGTAGCCCAGCGCGTGGAGTGCGATGATGCCTCCCCATACGAAGGCGCAGTTCAGGAGGCCAATAGTCATATTGATCGTGGAGCGCCCGCGCGAGATGATAAGGTTCGAGTAGAGTGTCACGACAGGTGAGAAAGCACCATAGACACAGAGCAGGGAGAGGAGGAAAGCGGACTCATGCCATTTCTCACCGGCCAGCAAGACGATGAAGTCTTCAGCAATCAGGGCGAGGCCCAAGAGGCAGGGAAAGCTGACGAAACAGGTGAAACGCAGGAGCTTACGGAAGGCACTTTGGATGCCAACGGCATCATGAGCGCTCTCGCGCAAGACAGGTTGCGCTACGCCCTGCACCATTCCACCGATGGTGGCAATGGCCATATCGTCCCACTTGCGGGCATTACTGTAGATACCGGCCACATGACCGCCGGGAAAGAAGCGGTTGAGGAGAACACCGAATGCGTTGTTGTTGAACTGAAAAGCGAGGCTGTTGACGAGCAGCTTGGACGAGAAACCGAACATTCTCCAAGCAGGCTGTAAATCGATATGAAGTGTGGGGCGCCAAGGAGAGAAATACCAAGCGAAAGCGGTGATGGAACCCACATAGACAAGGCTCTGCACCGCCAAGCCCCAATAGGCGAAGCCTGCATAGGCCAGACAGACGCCCACGATGCCGGAGAGGGTAATGGATACCATCTGCATAATACTCGTCTGCTTCACCATCAGATGCCCGAAGAGATAAGCGCGCTGGGCGGTGCCGAAACACGAGAAGACAAAGCCGAGGAAGGCAATGCGACCCAGAGGGCAGAGGACGGGTTCGTGGTAGAACTCAGCAATGAAGGGAGCTGCAAAGAAAAGGAGGATGTAAAGTACCACACCCACGATAACATTGAACCAGAAGACGGCATTGTACTCCTCGTGCGTAGGTTCACGTTTGTTAGCCAATGCCGCTGTAAAACCACTCTCCTGCAAGACACTGGCGATGTTGGAGAAGATGACCAGCGCCGCCATCTTACCATAATCCTCTGGAGATAGGATATTGATGAGCCACAGACCGAAAAGCGCCCCCAGCAACTGTACCATACCGTTGCTAAAGCCGCCCCAAAGGAGACCCTTGGCAGTACGGTGCTTAAGAGAAGACGTGGGCATATATTGTGTCGGTGGCACCTGAATTTTCGGCGATATAGCTGCGGGCAGCCTCGGCAGCCGTGCGATAGGCGTTGGCTTCGGAAAGGAGGTGGTCGGCGATGTGATTGAACTCAGAAGCGTCGTGCACCTCGAAGCAAGCTCCGGCATCGAGCAAATAGCGCGCCTCACGGAAGTTCTGGTTGTTGGGACCGATGATGACAGGGATGCCATAAACAGCTGCCTCCGGGATGTTGTGGATGCCAGCGCCAAAACCACCACCCACCATCGCCAACTGACCGTAGCGGTAGATGCTGGAGAGAAGTCCGAAACAATCGATAATGAGGACATCAGCATCAGAGACATTGGACGCCGTAGCCTGGGTATAGCGCAGGACCTTGAAGCCGTCGAGGACTTGCTCGATGGCACGCAGATGGTCTTCGCCAATCTGATGCGGGGCGATGATGAGGCGCAGGGACCCTTGAACCCTTGAACCCTTGAACCACGGAATAAACAGAGCCTCATCAGGGGGCCAGCTGCTGCCGGCAACGAAGACAGTGTGGTCAGCGGCAAACGTCTCCACCAGTGGAAGTGGCTTGGCAGCACGGCGGATATCAAGGACTCGGTCGAAGCGGGTGTCACCCACGACGGTGACATTGTCCGTGTGGCCCAGTGTTGCCAGCAAGTCCTTCGACTGCTGGTTCTGCACAAAGAAATGGGTGATGCAGCTGAGGACGTGGCGGTAACCTCCAAGATGCCCATACCAACGGAAGAAAATCTGGTTGGGCCGGAAGATGCTGCTGACACTATACACGGGGATGCCGCGACGCTTGCAGGATTTCAGGTAGTTATGCCAGAACTCATACTTGATAAGGAAGAGCATCTCAGGCTGCACATAATGGAAGAAGATACGCACATTGGTAGGTGTGTCCAACGGCAGGTAACAGACGATGTCGGCGCCCTCCCAATCCTTACGGACTTCATAGCCCGATGGCGAGAAGAAGGTCAACAGGATCTTATACTCGGGGTGCTCACGGCGCAGGCGCTCCATGAGGGGGCGTCCCTGCTCGAACTCGCCCAGCGAGGCAGCATGGAACCAGATGTAATGCGCACTCTTGTCCACCATACGTTTCAGGCGAACGAAAGCACACTGATGACCGATAGCCAGTTTACGGGCTCGTTTGCTGAAGATGGCGGCAATGCCAACGGCCAGCATATAAAGGTAAATGGCAAAGCTGTACAAGGTTAGTTGAGAGTTAAGAGTTAAGAGTTGAGATTGCGAAGTCCATGCGGCGAAGCACCTCGTCCTTGCCGAGGAAAGCGGCGAGGCCGTACATGTCGGGTCCCTGGCCTTCACCGACGAGGCACACGCGCCACGCGTTCCAAGGCTTGATGCCACTCTGCTCCACCCACGGATCTACAACCGCCTTCTGACCTTCAACGCTGAAGTCATCGATGGTGGCGAGCACATCGCGCAGCTGCTGCATCTCGGCAGCCGTCTCGGGCTTCCAATTCTTCTTGATGAACTTGTCCTCGGTATTGAACGTGGTGGGTGCCACGAAGAAGAAGCGGCAGAGGGGCCACAGGTCGCTCACAAAGGAGATATTACGCTTGCGGGGACCCTCCTTCGTATCGTACTCGATGACCTTGGATTTCATCATCGCCACGACCTCGGCAGCACGTTCCTCAGTAGTCTCAATGCCTTGTTCCTTGAGAATCCTGACAAAATCGGGCGCCCATTCGGCATCGCTGCGCCGCATCAGGTATTCGCGGTTGAACCAGAAGCCCTTGACATAATCGAAGCGTGCTCCGTTCTTGGAACATTTCTCGAGGTTGAACTTCTGGATGAGTTCTTCCATTGACATCAGCTCCTGGTCATCGCCCGGATTCCAGCCGAGTAGGGCAAGGAAGTTCACCACCGCCTCGGGCAGATAGCCTTTCTCGCGGTAACCGCTACTGACTTCGCCGCTCTTGGGATCGTGCCATTCCAGTGGGAAGACAGGGAAGCCGAGACGATCGCCATCACGCTTGCTGAGCTTTCCCTTTCCATCGGGCTTCAGGAGCAGCGGCAGATGAGCGAAACGCGGCATCGTGTCCTGCCAACCGAAGGCGCGGTAAAGCAGCACATGCAGTGGTGCAGAGGGCAGCCACTCCTCACCGCGAATGACGTGCGTCACCTCCATCAAATGGTCATCGACGATGTTGGCGAGGTGGTAGGTGGGCAGCTGGTCGGCGCTCTTCCATAGCACCTTGTCATCGAGGATACTGGAGTTGATGCAGACATCACCGCGGATGATGTCATCCACGTGCACGTCCTCGCCCGGCTCGATGAGGAAGCGGACGACATAGGGGTGCCCCTCACGGATGAGGCAGTCCGTCTCCTCCTTGCCGAGTGTCAGGGAGTTACGCATCTGTCCGCGTGTGGAGGCATCATATTGGAAGTTCTCCACCGCCTCGCGCTTGGCTGTCAGTTCCTCGGGCGTGTCGAAAGCAATGTAAGCACGTCCGGCATCCAATAGCTGCTGTACATATTCCTTATAAACCTCCTTACGCTCGCTCTGACGGTAGGGACCGTGGTCCCCGCCGAAGCTGACCCCTTCGTCGAACTGGATACCCAGCCAGCGGAAGGATTCCAGGATATAGTCCTCGGCGCCCGGCACAAAACGTGCGGAGTCTGTATCCTCTATACGGAAGATAAGCTCGCCGCCGTGCTGACGGGCGAAAAGATAATTATATAAAGCGGTGCGTACACCGCCGATATGAAGGGGTCCCGTGGGCGATGGCGCGAAGCGAACGCGTACTTTTTGTGTATTCATAGACTGTTTTTATCAGATTTTTGTGCAAAAATACAACAAATTCTTGGACGAGTAGCAAATAAATATGTATTTTTGTCCTCAAAATTAGAAACAATTCTCTTTTCACCCCTATGAGCCGATATAATAAGCCCACAGACAAGACTTGGAAAGACTTTTTCATCCAGTTTCTCGTCATCGCCTCTGCTACTTTCATCCTCGTGTGGTTTTTGCCGCGCGGCGAACGTGCTACCATGCACTTTGAAGCGAACAGACCTTGGCCCTACGGACGCTTCATAGCACCTTATGACTTCCCCATCCTGAAGACCGAGGCACAGCTGCAGCGGGAGCGCGACAGCCTGATGAAGACCTATGAGCCCTACTTCGAGCTGCAGGAGCGCGTCGAAGCCCAGCAGTTGGAAGCATTTCGCAAGGCATTTCGCAGTTTGGGCAAAGATATGTTGCCTGCTCATTACCGCTCCTTCGTGGAGATGTGCCTGCATGAGATATACAGCCGCGGGGTCATCAGCAACAGCAACCTGCAGACACTGCAGCTAGAGAAAATCAGCCATATCCGCATCTTCCAGGGCACAGAGGCCAGTTCATATGCCTTAGCATCGATCTTCTCTGAGAAGTCCGCCTATGAATACATCTTCAGCATTGCCGAAGAGCATCTCGTGAATAAGCAGAAGCTGCAACAGCTAAACCTGAACCTCTTCATCAAGGGCAACCTATTGTTCGATGAAAGCAAGTCCAACAAGCTGCTGGAAGACCTGGAGCACTCCGTGATCCCAAGCTCCGGCTATGTGCAGGCGGGACAGAACATCATCGACCGCGGCGACATCGTGACTGAAGAGGTGTACCAGATTCTGGAGAGTTTCAATCTGGCACAGGCAGCACGCCAACAGCCGACACGCGACGACCGCCTGCAGCTGCTGGGACAGGTGTTCTACGTGGCCATCATCCTCTTGTGCCTGGTGCTCTACTTCGACCTCTTCCGCCAGGACTACGTCAACAACGTCCGCAGTGTACTGCTGCTTACGCTGCTCATCCTTTCCTTCCCTCTCGCCACCTCGTTCCTTGTGCGCCATGCGTTGCTCTCGGTGTATCTGATACCCTATGCGATGCTACCCATCTTCGTGCGCGTCTTCATGGACTCCCGCACCGCCTTTTTCTCACATGTCTGCATGATACTCTTATGCGCCATGTCGCTACGCTACCCCTTTGAATTCATCACCACACAGCTGATGGGCGGCCTTATCGCCATCTATTCTCTGCGCGACCTCTCGGAACGCTCGCAAATCTTCCGCACCGCCATCATGGTAACGGCAACGGCCCTCATCTTCTACTTCAGTATCGACCTGATGCACGGTCGCAAACCCTTCGATGGCAACAGCGCAACGCTCATCGACTGGGACATCTACACGCATATCGCTATCTCCGGCGTGCTGTTGCTCTTCGCCTACCCGCTACTGTACCTGCTGGAACGCATCTTCGGCTTCACCAGCAATGTTACGCTGGTGGAACTCTCGAACATTAACCGCGAACTCCTTCGTCGCCTGTCGGAACAGGCCCCCGGCACCTTCCAACACTCCATGATGGTCAGCAACTTGGCTGCCGAGGTGGCCAACAAGATTGGCGCAAAAGCACAGCTTGTGCGTACAGGTGCCCTCTACCACGACATCGGCAAGTTGCAAGCCCCCGAGTACTTTACTGAGAACCAGCTCGGCGGTCTGAACCCGCACAACACTCTCTCCTGCAAGGACAGCGCGGCCATCATTCTACGCCATGTCACCGACGGTCTGGAGCTAGCAGACAAATACAACTTACCTGCGATTATCCGCGATTTCATCGCCACACACCATGGTCGCGGCATGGCCAAATACTTCTACATCACACAGAAGAACGCACACCCGGATGAGCCCATCAATGTGGAAGATTACACTTACGTAGGTCCCAACCCAAGCACCACCGAGCAGGCCATCCTTATGATGGTTGACGCCGTGGAGGCAACGGCACGCTCACTGAAGGAATACACCGAGGAAAGCGTCGGCACCCTCGTGGACAAGATTATCGACGGACAGATGGCTGACGGCTTCTTTCGTGAGTGTCCTATCACCTTCCAAGACATCCAGACGACGAAACAGGTGCTGAAAGAGAAGCTAAAAACAATTTATCACACCCGCGTGTCCTACCCGACGCTTAACGAACCACAAGACAAGGCTCCAGTCAATAAGTAGCCATCTTTCACCCGACCCAATTCAATGTATTTATTATTCCATGGTCACCGAATGATTATTCCATGACCATGGAATGATTGTTCCATGAGCATGGAATAATAAACACAAAGGCATTGAATAATTCCAACTTCACAGCGGATCGACATCAAAGTAGATGTGGGCGGCGCTGTAGAAGTGCTCAGCCATGAGGTCGGCACGTGTTTGCAGAAGGAATAGGCGCGCCTTGGAGAAGGAAAGGGTCGGCTCCATCTTGATGACGAGGCGGCGGATGTGGAGGCCTCCGATACGCGAGACGGGGGGCTCGTCGGGTCCAAGAACACGCGAACCGAAGGCGGCGCGCAGACGCTGGGCGGCATCGCGTGAGAGGGCTTCGATGATGTCAGCACTGCGATGCTTGAAATAAACCATCACGAAACGGGTGAAGGGCGGGTAGGAGAACTCGCGCCGCTCAGTCATCAGCTCCTGATACATAGTGTCGAAATCGTTTGTCACCACCTGACGAAGGATAGGCAGCTGAGCTTCCATCGTCTGTAGCAGCACGCGACCTCGTTGCTGTCGGCGCCCAGCACGCCCAGCCACCTGTGACATCATCTGGAAGGCACGCTCGTAGGCCCGGAAATCAGGTTGGTTCAACATGGTGTCGGCAGATAGAATGCCTACAATACTGACACGATCGAAATCCAGACCCTTTGTGACCATCTGTGTACCAACGAGGATGTCTGTATGTCCGGCTGCAAAGTCATCAAGGATCTGCTCGTAGGCGCTGCGAGTGCGAGTGGTATCAAGGTCCATACGTGCGATGCGAGCCTGCGGAAAGAGGCGCGCCAGGTCGTCTTCGACGCGCTCGGTGCCATAGCCGTGACCGCGCAGGTCAGGGGTCTCACAGGCTGGACACTGCTGCGGAATCTCCGCAGCATAGCCACAATAGTGACAAGTCATCCGTCCTGTACGCTTGTGGAGCGTCAACGGCACATCGCAATGCGGACAGCGCGGCACCCAACCGCAGACATGGCATTGCACCTGTGGGGCGTAACCACGTCGGTTTTGGAAGAGGATGACCTGTTCGCCGGCCTCCAAGGCTGCCTGCATAGCTTCCAGCAGCTGAGGTGAGAAAGGACCCTGCATCAGGCGTTTGCGTCGCAGCTCCTTCACATCGATGATTTCCACATCAGGCAGCTGCACTTGCCCAAAACGCTCATGGAGGGTGACAAGACCATACTTCCCTGTGCGGGCATTGAAATAGCTTTCGAACGACGGCGTGGCAGTGCCAAGGAGTGTGCGGGCTTTGGCGCGTGAAGCCATCAGAATCGCAACATTCCTAGCGTTGTAGCGAGGCGCAGGGTCCTGCTGCTTAAAGTTCACTTCGTGCTCCTCATCGACGATAACCAATCCAAGGCGTTGAAATGGGAGAAAAATGGAGGAGCGTACGCCTACGATGATGTCATAGGGCTCTGATGACAGCTGTCGCATCCAAACATCGGCACGCTCTTTGTCGGTGAACTTGCTGTGATAGACACCCAAGCGTTCACCAAAGACTGCCTTCAGGCGATTGGTGAGCTGGGTGGTGAGAACGATTTCCGGCAGGAGGTATAGCACCTGCTCACCGCGCTCCAAGGCTTCTGCGATGAGATGAATATACAGCTCTGTCTTGCCTGAGGACGTAACACCATGCAGCAGGCATACAGGATGCTGCTGCCATTGGTTATGAATGGCGGTGAGGGCGGTGGACTGAGCAGAAGAGAGTACTGGCAAACTCATTCCTTCGCATGCCAGCAGACGTTCCGCAGGGATGAGTTTTCCCCTCTTTTTCAATTTCCCCGGCAACGCCGCCTTAAAGACCTCGCCGATAGAGCACAAGTAGTAGTCTGATATCCACTGCCAAAGGGCATACTGCGAGGGCAGGACCACAGGCTCGGCATCCAAGACTTCCATGATGTCCTTCACCACCACCTTGGGGTCAGAGGGTGGCACGTTATGACGCCGTACAATCAGCCCCGTAGCGGATTTCTTCGTGCCGAAGGGAACCTGCACACGGCATCCATCCTGCGCCATAGCCTCCAGCGCTGGAGGGAGGGCATAGGTGAACAGTCCCGGCAGAGGGACAGGCAAGAGGACATCCGCAAATTTCATTTATTAAAGAAAAAAGAAAGAGAGATCTGCCAAGAATGGCTGTTCATATCGACCTCTGCATCCTCGACCTGCTTGGAAACAGTATTATAGACGCGCGTGAAGAACGAGCCCTGCTCGGTGATGGGGATATTATAGCTGACGCTCAGGTTTAGGCGCTTGAAGAGGATGACACCTGCACCCACATTCCAACTCAGCATGTGATGATTGAAGGTGGCCTTGAACTGGTCCATGCTCTCCCATGCTGAAGGGCCTAAGTACCAGTCCCACTGCGGGCCGGTGGCAATGAAGATGCCGAAGGACTTCAGGATGTTAATGTCCCAACGCACATGCAACGGCACCTCAATGTAGTGCATCTGTTCCTTCTCATAGACTTCTGTTTCCAAGGTGTTATAGACCTCTACGGCAGCACTCTTCTGGGCATAACGCAAGGCGATGTCAGCCCCCAACCCCAACTTCGGAATCTTAACATGGAGCTTTGGGCCGAGGAAGAAGCCCGCACGATTTTTAGCCTCTACCACGGACTTGGAAAAACCCAGACGTGAGATGTCTAATCCGAGGTCCAGACCATAACGCAACTGAGCGCAAGCATCCGTTGCTGCGCTCAATGCGATGATTGTAAGGATTAGGAACCGTCTCATCGGAATCGTTGTCTATAGAGGGGTTAGCGCCGTTGTCGGCGGGCCGAGACACGGGGGGCCGAGGAACCTCCGCTCTTAGGCTTAGCAGCAGCGGATGAGGACTTACTGCGCCGCGATGTAGAGGACTTGGTCTCTTTCTTGTCGGTGGCTTTCGCCTTCGCGCGGGATTTCTTCGTCTTGCCATCATCCACAGCCACACTGTCAGTGCTGTCTTTCAGTTCAGGCTGATGCCAGATGTGGTGCTCAAAGTCCTCCAATTCCTGTTCGATACGCTTCTGCTCGTTGGTAAGGGCACTGTCTGTCTTGCAATAGTTAGCCAGCACGCGCCCCTGTAGGTTGTTGGTCTTATAGATTTTACCCGCATAGCGGTTCATCGTGAAGTAGTCATCGACCGTCATGTTCGTGACATTGTTTAGGTTCGATGCCATGAGCGGCATTCGCGAGAGGTAGGCGGCGACATCGTCGTAGTTGATCCAAAACAGGGGATAGGGAGTGGCCTCTGTGCCGAAGTCATCGGCACCGCGCATCAGCACGGGACAGAGGGCCGTAACACGTGTCTTGTAGGTGGCCGAGCGTTGGTCGAAGTAGCTGGACTCCTTGATATAGTAGCGCGTTACTTCAGCCGAAGGGATGTCGCTCTCGGGCACGCTGACCTTGCCGTCCTTCTCCTCATAATAGATGGAGTAGCGCTCCAGCAGCTCGCGGGCGTCTGCCTTGTCCTTCTCATCAAAGCTCTCGTTGCCGTCGAGCTTGTACTGGTAGGCGGGGATGCGTCCTGACACGAAGAGGCGGAACAGGTAAGTGAACAGGTTCTGCTCTTTGCCACGCGGTTCCACGGGGTAGTACAAGGGCGCGTTGTCATCCTTCATCAGGTCCAGCTGACGATAGATATCGCGGCGCCACACCACATCCTCGGGCATCGCATCAGAGGTGGGGAACATCAGCGCAGCACGATCGCTGGCGGGCTTTGCAGCCGTCTTCTTCTGCGTCGTTGTGGCAGCGGCGGCAACCCTACTCTTTTTGGGCTGTGCCTGAATAGTCATGGCTCCGAAGCACACTGCCAACCCTATAATCAAGTATCTTTTCATAGTCTATTTGAAGAAACTATCAATGTTTCAATGTCTTAATCTTTCAATATCAGTTCACCGTCACATCCATCGCACCGTCCAGCGTGCGTTCCACGCCATCGGGACCGACAGCACGGATGCGGGTGATGAAGAAGCGTTTGCCACGAGCCAGACTGCGGAACATGGTCTTCTGGCGGGCCGTGAACTCGGCGGAGTTGCTGACCTCGGGAATGGCGTTACCCATATTGTCATAGAAGACAGTCTCGAAGCCTTGCACGCGGAACGGGATGTTCAGCAGGCCGTCATCCACGGCAGCACCGAGGGCATCGGCGTTCATGAGCACTTGTTTGGCCAGCTTACCACCCTTGAAGCGGTTCTCGCCGCCCTGCCCGTCGGCATAGGCGATGAAGGCGGTTGGGTCGGGCAACTTGCGCACACGGAAGGTGAACTTACCCATCTCCTGCAAACGGCCTTCGGTCTGGGCAGCCACGGTGATGACAGCCTCGCCACCCACTGCCGTGGGACGTGCGATGAACTTGCCGTCACCCTTCGGGGTCAGGCCGCCGCCCGTCATACTCACCTGTAGCTTGTTGGCCGACACACCGGGCACACTGACGCTCATCGGGTTGTCATAACCGGCATAGAGCACATTCATCAGGTCGGCAGAGACAGTGGCAGAGGGTGCCACGACACTGTATTTCTGCTCGAAGTCGCGGCGCACCAGCTCACCTTGTGCGTTCATCATCTCGATATAACCCACGAGAGTGAAGTCACCCGTCGAGTTACAGATGGTTTCATAGATACCACGGTCACTCTCTATCTTACGACCACCTATATATATCGTAGGACGATTGGTCGTATCGACAGCAGCCATCAGGATTTGTGCCGAGAAACGGCCACCTTGTACGATGGTCTGTGCGTTGGGAATGACATAGGCGTTGAGTTCATTTACGCGGATATCCTTGACGCCGATGTTGGCAGCCAGGCCGTGGAGCACCTCACCCTCGGCATAGCGCACATCGCTCTGCAGTTTGGTGAGCAGCGTAACGGCGGCAGCCGTAGGCATGGATTCAAACATATATTCCTGCCAGTTCTTACCGAGGGTGCGCACATTCTGCGGCACTTCGGTATTCAGGTTGCTGGCGATGATGCGACGCTGTGCGGAGTCCGTCACCATGGCGATGATCTGTTCGCGATAGCTGTTGATGCCTTTGTAGAGGGCTTCTCCACGACCGGTGCCGGGAGCCAGCATCACGCTGGTGGCAGCCTCCAGGTCCTCACGGTTCTTGATGTTACGGACATCGCCGTCCTTACCATCGCTTTCATAGACGATGAGCTCCTTCAGCTCCTCGGCGAAGTTGAAGAGGGAGTCGGAGATGCGACGCACCTGCTGGGCTTTGTCATACCATTCCTTCACCTTCTTCGGATTGGCCTTCATCTGCTCCTCGAAGTCGTCATAGATACCCTGGTTCACCTGCGTGGCGTTGCTGGTTGTCGTCTGCAGGCTCTTGTCCACCAGCGAGAAACCATTCAGTACGTCGCTCGACACATTCAATGCGAGCATCGCCATGAGGACGACGTACATCAGGTTGATCATCTTCTGACGGGGTGATATGGGTCTTTTCTTAACGGGCATGATTTCACGGCCTGCGGCCGTAGTTGAAAGTTTAATGTTTAGTGTTTAATGAGGTTTGCTCTGCATTTTGCGATGTCTCCTGTCCAAGGTATTTACATTCAACTTTAAACATCGCGAGCGAAGCGAGCCCTTAAGCCTGCGGTGCAGGACCTTTGGGCATATTCACAGTGAGGGCTTCTATCATACGCGCATAAACGCCATTGAGCTCTTCAATCTGCTTCGCCATCTTGCGCGTCTGGTCGTTGATCTGGTCGATGGTGCCCACCTGCTGGCTGACACTCTTAAGCTGCATCTCGTAGATGGTGTTGATGCCTGTGAGGGTACGGTTGAGATTAATCATCTCCTCGCTATCCTGCGTCATGCGACCAGCCTGCTCGCGAACCTTGCCGAGAACCTCGGTGAGCTGCTGCAACTGATCCACATAGGCTTCGATGGCATCCTCCACCTCGGGTGCATTGGCGGCCTGGGCGTTGGTGAGCAAACCCTGAGCATCCTGACCGAGGGCAGCAGCCCCTGCAGCGGCCTGTGCGGCAGCGGCGAGGTTCGCGGCAGCCTCCTCAGAGATTCCGGCACCACCGCCACCACCGATAACACCACCACCAATGATGCCGCCACCGACTACGGTAGTGCCACCTTCAACAGTTTCGCCAGCGGCTCCGCCACCGATGACAACGGTACCACCGGCAGGTGCACCACCACCGATGACGACAGTGCCACCACCGGCATTTGCTGCAGCACCAGCCTCGGCTACGGTCTGTGCGGCGTTCTTCATAGCCTCCAGATCCTCCAGGTCGATGAACTCATCGGCCAGCTCGGTGTTCTGGGAGTTGAAGGGACGGTCAAAACCGGATACGAAGAACACGAAGACCTCCGTACCCATACCAATGAACAGCATTAGGTTAGCACCTGGGATGTGCGTCAGCTTGAAGAGCGTACCGAGGATGACGACGGCAGCACCCCAGCTGTAGGCGTAGTTCATGAATGTCTGGCCCGGCACGGAATCCATCCAATGCTGTAAGCGGGCTATAAGAGAGAACTTTGACATATCTTGTGCGGCAAGCCGCAGTTTAAAGTTTAATGTTTAATATTTAATGGGGTTTGTTCTGCGTTCTGCGAGGTCTCCTGTCCAAGGTGTTTACATTCAACTTTAAACCTTAAACTTTAAACATCGCGAGCGAAGCGAGCTTTACTTCTTTCCTTTATTCTTCACGCCGCTGGCGTCCTTCACCATGCTGCGGACGCAGCGGAAACCGATGTAGCAGCGGGGCTGGTTCTGGTATTCATAGGAGCGCCATGCCGAGCGGATGAGGCTCTCGGGGTCTTTCCACGAGCCGCCGCGAACGCTCTTCTTCTTCAGGCGATAGGGGTCTTCCTTGGCGGCGTTGTAGCGCAGCTCAGGATTCATGTCCGACATCGACTCCACACCTGCCTCGGTAAAGACTGTTGAGGTCCACTCTGCCACGTTGCCGGCCATGTCATAGAGGCCGTTGCTGTTGGCTGAGAAGATACCGCACTTGGAGGTGATGAGCGAGCCGTCCTGCGTGTAGTTGCCGCGGTCGGGCTTGAAATTCGCATAGAAGCAGCCCTTGTCGCTCTTCACATCCTTGGCCTCCCAGGGGAACGGGTTGCCGTCCTTGCCGCGGGCTGCGTACTCCCACTCTATCTCGGTGGGCAAACGATACTCCTGAATCTCGCGACCGTTGTTGCCAAGACCTTTCAGCAGATAGGCCGTGCGCCAACGGCAGAAGGCCTGTGCCTGCTCCCACGACACGCCCACCACAGGGTAGTCATCATAGGCAGGATTCGAGAAATAAAGGCGCATATAGCGCTCATTCTCAGCGTTCTTAAAGTCGTTGACCCAGCAAGTGGTGTCAGGATAGATATTCACGATGTACGTATTGACGAAATCCCATGGCCCGGACAGCGGACGCGTGATGGTCTGACGTACCACATTACCGTCGTCATCAATATAGGCAGTGTCCTTTGAGATCATTACATCATCGTCCGAGAATTCATGGTCCGTGTTCAGGTCGCGCTTCTCCAACGAGGACACACCGATACCGTTGTCGCGATCGTTCTTCAGACGGTGCTTGCGCAAGGCAGCAGCAGCATAGTCATAGACCTCATAGCGGTAATTCATCTGACTGGCATCCAACATCTTGGTGCCGTCGAAGGGATGGGTGATATACACACTCTCGATGGCGCGCTGCTCATCCTCGTTGGCCTTGCGCCAAGGGATGTTCTTGTTCCAGTTCAAGTGAGGCGTGATGGGGTTACCCTCCTTGTCTTCCTCAATCTTGAAGGTCTCGTCGCCACCGAAGGCAGGGTCTGCCAGACGTTCGCGGATGATGCTGTCGCGCACCCACATCACAAACTGACGGTACTTGGCGTTGCTAACCTCGGTCTGGTCCATCCAGAAGCCATCGACACTGATGTCGCGCACCGGGAACCCGGCACCCCACAGCGTGTCACCTTTCTCGATACCTACGCGCAGCGAGCCTTTCGGCACGCCAACCATACCATAAGGAGCTGGCTCGGCAAACGATGTACCGCGAACGCCTGTAATCTCGCCACCTGTGGCCATCGCATTGGACTTGGAGCCGGCGCAGGAGGCTAAGCCACATGAAATAATAAGCAACAATATAACAGCCCCAACCCCTCTCCAATGGCCGAGGGGAGCAAGATGCTTTTGTGAATTGCTATTGTTTATCATAACTATTATATTATATTCTTTCTTTATTTGCCACTCCCTTCGCCCTTAAGGCTCCCCTCGCCCTTTGGAGAGGGGTTAGGGGGTGAGGCTTCATTTCCTACAGTATTCTCACACTCTGGTGCCGGTTCTTGCCTTTCTTGAACAAATCCAGCGAGGTGGTGTAGCCCAGGCTTATCTCGTGGGTGCCTTGTAGCGCCCCAATGCCGCCAGTGTATATCTCGTAGCAGTAACCCAACTGTATGCCGTGGAAGTCGCCGCCGATGAAGACCGAAGCAGAAATCGTAGGGCTGTAACCCACGCCAACGTAGAACTTTCCTTTCGGACCTTTGTAGTGCAAACGGGCTGTGATATCACCACGCCAATAGTCGAAATCTGTACGCACGATGGCTGATGTCTGCATAGAGAATAACGGATTTTTGAAAGGAATATTGTATCCGCCAGTCAAATAATACACTTGAGGGATTTTAAATTCATTTACTTTTTCATCACCCAGTTCCACTGTGGGACCCAAAGTGTGCATCACAGAGAAGCCTGCGTACCACCGTTTTCCATCGTAGCGGATACCAGCATCCAGGTCGAAGGCCGTACCATCAGCTTCCGTCGTGGGAAAGGCTTGGTCGCCCGACTCCTCCAGGTCCAGCCCTGTGCCGTCGAAGGTCTCGGACAACAACGCCGCTCGCACCCCCACACTCAAACGTCCTCCCCATAGCTTTTGGTGGTAGGCGTATTGAATATAGAACTTCTTATGCGCAAACAGACCGATCTTATCATTCACGAAGCCGGCGCCCACGCCGTGTGCCGGTCCGAAGAACCACAATGGCAAGTCTGCCGTGATAATCATCGTAGCCGGTGCGTGCTCGTAGCCCACCATCTGCATGGCATAGCCGCCCTGCACATCAATCTGACCCTTCAAACCGGAAGCAGCGGGATTATAAAACGATTGCAGCGCCCAATAGTGATTGAACGCAGCATCGTATTGAGCGCGCACCCTGGCGCATGTCCCCAACAATATGAAAAGAAAGAGACAAAGTCTTCTCAAGAATTCCTTTCTACTATCAACTATCAACTCTTAACTATCAACTTTCAATTCTTAACTGTAGAGGTTGGGATACCCGGATTCGAACCAGGAAAAACAGAACCAAAACCTGTTGTGTTACCATTACACCATATCCCAATCCTAAGGCCTTTATTGCTAAAAGCGCGACAAAGGTACATATAATTTATGATTCGTCACACACAAAAGCGCAAAATTTTTCATTTCGCGCTCTTTTTTATGCATCTACGAGCGCAAAGTCCAGTTGTTTCTTGTCGAGGTTGGCGCGCGCCACCTTGACACGCACGGGATCGCCGAGGGTATAGCGATGATGATGGCGGCGCCCCACAAGCTGGTAATTACGCTCATCGAACTCGTAGTAGTCATCATCGAGGTCGCGCAACGGCACCATACCTTCGCATTTCGTTTCGTTGAGTTCCACATAGAGGCCAAACTCCGAGATGCCCGAGATGATGCCGTCGAACTCCTGCCCAAGTCTGTCTGCCATGAACTCCACTTGCTTGTATTTGATGCTGGCACGTTCAGCGAGAGCTGCTGTCTGCTCCATCTCTGAGCTCTGTTCGCACAGTGCCTCGTACTTCTCCTGGTTGGCAGAGCGCCCACCATCGGCATAACGTGTGAGCAAGCGGTGTACCATTAAATCCGGATAGCGACGGATGGGCGACGTGAAATGGGTATAGTAATCGAAGGCGAGGCCGTAGTGGCCGATGTTGATGGTGGAGTACTTGGCCTTCATCATGGCACGCAAGGCTACCATCTCCACGAGGTTCTGCTCCTTCTGTCCCTGCACCTCATGCAGCAACTTATTGAGGTTCTTACTGATGTCTTGTTTGGAGCCTGTCGTCTTGAGTTTGCGTCCGAACTTTGTCACGAACTGCGAGAGGTTCATGAGTTTGTCCTGATCGGGCTGCTCGTGTATGCGATAGACAAAGGTCTTCTTGGATTTATTATTTGCTGTTTCATTATTTAGTTTTTTAATTTTCTTATTCTTCTCTATCTTCCCGATGCTCTCCGCCACCGTGCGGTTGGCCAGCAACATAAACTCCTCGATGAGTTTATTGGCATCCTTGGCCACCTTCACATAAGTGCCGATGGGATGGCCCTTCTCATCAATATCGAAGCGCACTTCGGGACGGTCGAAGTCCACAGCGCCCGCCGCAAAACGCTTCTCGCGCAGCTGCTTGGCAAGAGCATTCAAGGTGTTCAGCGCCTCCTCAAAGCCAGCGGTCGGCGGGTTTGGTTCTCCGTCAAACAGCTGCTGCACCTCCTCATACGCAAAACGGCGGTCGCTCTTGATGACGGTGTGTGCCAGATGCCAGTGCTTCACCTCGGCCTTCTCGTTCATCTCGAAGATGACGCTGTAGCACAACTTCTCCTCGTCGGGACGCAGGGAACAGATGAAGTTGCAGAGGCGCTCGGGCAGCATCGGGATGGTGCGATCTACGAGATAGACGGATGTCGCACGTTTGATGGCTTCCTTGTCAATGAGGCTCCCCTCGGTGACATAGTGCGAGACATCGGCAATGTGGACACCAATCTCATATAATGCCCCCTTAGTAGCGGGGAGGGCCTTGAACGACAGGGCATCGTCGAAGTCCTTGGCATCGCGCGGGTCAATGGTGAAGGTGAGGCGGTCACGGAAGTCCTCGCGCTCGGCATAGTCCTGCGGCGTAATGGCAGCCTCAATATGGTTGGCGGCATCTTCCACTGCCTTGGGATAGGTATAGGGCAGTCCGAACTCAGCCAGGATGGCATGCATCTCCGTCTCGTTCTCGCCCGACTTACCCAAGACTTCCACCACCTTGCCGATGGGGTTCTTCGAGCCTTCGGGCCACTCCATGATTTTCACGATGACCTTGTCTCCGTCTTTGCCGCCCTTGAGTTGGTTCTTGGGGATGAAAATGTCGTTGGAGAGCGTGCGGTCCTCAGTGAGCAGGAAGGCGAAGTCCTTGCGCACGCTGAGCTTACCCACGAAGCTCTTGTCTGCACGCTGCAGGATGGCCGTCACCTGCGCTTCGCGGACATGACCGCGACGACGGGCCATCATCTGCACCTTCACGCGGTCGCCGTCCATAGCGTGCAATGAGTTACGCTCCGCCACCAGAATGGGCTCGCCTCCATCATCGGGTAGGAACGTGTTCTTGCCGTTGTGCTTACGACGGAAGGTGCCCTCCATGACGGTGGATTTCGTGGCCAGCGTGTAGCGCATCTGCGACTGCTCAATGATATAGTCGTCCATGAGCAGGTCATCCAGCACGTCCATGCATAACAACTTCGCCGGATGTGTGTTGAGATGTAACTCACGGAAGATGGTCTTGATGTCTATCACCTCCCCTGCCCGATGCTGGAAAAGGTCCATCACCAGCTCGCTCAGCATCTGCTTGTTCAGGCGTCGTGCGCCCTGCTTATTCTTGCCTTTTGTCATGGGTTTATTCGATTAGTTTGTTGCAAATTAACACAAAATATTCGAGAAGGCGTGCATCTGAGCCCCATTTTTTTGCCCATTTAACCAAAATAAAGTACTTTTGCCAGCAAAATTGTCATTCATTATGAAAATCCTTGTGACAGGAGCCTCCGGCTTCATCGGCAGTTTCATGGTCAGCGACGGTCTCGAGCGCGGCCACGAGATGTGGGCGGGAATGCGCCACAGCAGTAGCAAGCAATACCTCACCGACCCGCGCATCCGCTTTGCGGAGCTCGACCTCAGCCGTCCAGACAAGCTGCACGAACAGCTGCAGCGCTACAAGCAGGCGATGGGCGGCTCGGGATGGGACTACGTGATTCACGCCGCCGGCGCCACAAAGTCCCTGAAGCGTGAAGGCTTCTTCCGTACCAACACCGAGGGCACGAAAAACCTCGTCACGGCGCTTCGCGACTGCGATATGATGCCGAAGCGCTTCGTCTTCGTCAGCTCCCTCAGCATCTTCGGCGCCATCCGCGAGGAAAAGATAGGCACCGACGGCTCCAAGCAGTTATATATCCCTATCACGGACACAGACACGCCCCGCCCCAACACCGCCTATGGCGAGAGCAAGCTGGCGGCCGAGAACTGGCTGCGTGCGCAGACAGACGTGCCTTGGGTCATCCTGCGTCCAACAGGCGTCTATGGCCCTCGCGAGCGCGACTACTTCCTGATGGCGCAGAGCATCCAGCAACACGTGGACTTCGCCGTGGGCTATGAGCCGCAGGAAATCACTTTTATATATATGATGGATGTCGTGCAGGCAGCCTTCCTCGCCTGCGAGCGTCCGGAAAAGGATGTCCTGCACCACGCCTACTTCCTTTCCGACGGCAACAGCTACAACAGCCGCGCCTTCAGCGACCTGCTGCAGAAGGAGATAGGCACGCGCTTCGTGCTGCATATCAAGGCGCCGCTGTGGTTCCTGCGTCTCATCTGCACCGTCAACGGCACCGTATGCCGTTGGATGGGCAAACTCACGACGCTGAATATGGACAAATACCACATCCTGGCACAGCGCAACTGGAACTGCGACATCGAGCCCGCCCGCCGCGAACTGGGCTACGAACCCAAATGGAACCTCGAGGACGGTGTCCGCGAGAGTGTGAAATGGTATAAGGAAGCAGGATGGCTATAATTAAAATTGAAAATTGAGAATTGAGAATTGAGAATTGCAAATTGAGAGAATGAAAGGTTGTAAGGTAACATTATTGCCGATAGAAAAGATCTCTGCTTGGTATTGCGCACTGACCAGTGTGCTGATGGTCGTCATGATGCCACGCCTGGCAGATCCCGTGGAGATGCTGCTGACACGTGTAGAGTGGCTGGCCCTGACCGCCGCTGTCATCGTCCTCTCCTATTACCTGACTCATTCCCCCCGCACGAAGAATATTTCAAATTTCAATCTTTCAATCTTTCAATTATCCACCTTTCTCCGCGTCCTCGCCCAGATGGCATGGCTGCCACGCTGGTACCCCGACACGTATGAGTTCAATCGCACACTGCCAAACCTGGACCACTTGTTCGCCGCCTATGAGCAATCCCTCTTCAGCTGTCAGCCCTCGATAGCGTTCAGTCAAGCCTTACCCGGCGCGTTGTGGAGCGAGGCCTTCAATCTGGGCTATTTCAGCTACTTCCCCATGATTGCCGCCCTCGTCATCACCATCTTCATCCTCGAATCCCGCAACCCCTTAACCATAAACCATAAACCCTCAACCTTCAACACTGTCTCCGCCACCATCCAGACAGCCTTCTACCTCTATTACCTTATTTATATCTTCGTGCCTGTCACAGGCCCTCAGTTCTACTTCCAGGCCGTGGGCATTGATGAGATCCTGCAAGGCCACTTCCCTGCCCTTGGCACCTATTTCAGCAGCCACACCGAGATGCTGCCGGCACCCGGCTGGACTGATGGTCTCTTCAACCATCTGGTGGCGATGGCCCATGAAGCCGGCGAGCGTCCCACGGCAGCCTTCCCCAGCAGCCACATCGGCATCTCCACGATTGTGATGATGCTGGCCTACCGCCATGCCCCCCGCATCCTGCCCTATCTGCTACCCCTTTGGGCACTGCTCTGCTGTGCCACCGTCTATATCCAGGCCCACTACGTCATCGACGCCATCGCCGGCCTCCTCACCGCCCCCCTCGCCCTCTACCTTGCCACCCGCCTCACCCGCAAACTATAAACCCATTAAGAACCTTGCAGCTAAAACGCCGCATCTTCACTCGCTTTTTGCATCTTTAACGGGCAAAACGGAGAATAATTGAAAAAGATATCGTACTTTTGCGACCGAATTCAGCAAGTAACACGATTATGTGTACATACAAGGATTTAGATATCATTCAGCTGCCCAACGGCCAAACGGCCAGCGAGGCCAATCGTGCAGCGAGCCGTGAGATAGAACGCATCTATGCCGACTCCTGGCGTCGTGGCGTTTCCGTGCCTTTCTTCGATAACGACGGAAACACCTATCTGGCCAATCCCGACGGTAGCGAGGACCGGGTAAAACTCGACCGCCGCAGTCGTACATACCACATACTTCACCGAACTGCAGCCCCCGGCAAAGGTCGTTACGCTTATCTCATTTCACGATAAATGGAGCGCCGCCCTGAACTCACAATCATTGCCGGACCGAACGGTGCGGGCAAAAGCCGCCTCTGTCCATTCTACGTCAGTGCCAAGTCATTCGACGGCGACAAGTTGATGCTCGACCTGCGCCGTGAACATCCCGACTGGCCCGACCGTTGGGTGAGTGGCACTGTCGCCTCGCAGTTGGAGAAACAGAAGGCCGAGGCACTCGAACAGCAGAAGGACTTTGCCTTTGAGACCAACTTTTCCAGCGACATGGTGCTGCATATGATCGAGGAGTTCCGCGCCGCAGGCTTCAAGATATCGCTCTGCTACTTCGGTCTCCTAAACGAGGACGAGAGCGTGAGTCGCGTCATCCATCGTGTACAGACGGGCGGTCACGACGTAGCCGATGAAATCATCCGCTTCAACTTCCACGAGGGGTTGAAGAACACGCAGCAGCACCTCCGCCTCTTCGACAACATCACTTTCATTGATGGCAACTCGGACTACGGTCACATTGTTGCCCTGCACATCAGCAAGAGCCAAACACACAAGGTTGTCGATAATCCCCCGCAGTGGTTCAAAGAGCAGTTTGTAGAATTGTTCAAGGGGCTATAATAATAATAGAGGTACAGACGAAAAGAGATTCGGGAGGCCGCCGCTGAATTGCCAGCATCGGCCTCCCGTTGTTATTATATTTTCTCCTATCTCTGAATTACAATCGACTCGTTTGGTAGCACTTCCACTTCATGTTGTGCTTTGAATGGGCCGTCGTTCTTCCATGTCACCTTGGCTATACAACCACATTCTTTGTTTGAGTTAAGCCAAGTGATTTTTAAGGTCACGTCATCTATGCGCTCTATTTTGTAGAGGTATTGGAAATCATCTTTGTGGTCGGCTTCCAATTGGGCTATATACTTCAATGCCTGTGGCTCACGTTCCTTGCTAACATACTCCATCAGCACTTTCAAAGCCTCATCCTGCTTCTTCACAGCGCGATTATAGGCTTCTATACTACGGGCTGCGACTTTCTCATCACGTGCTTGCTGAGCCTTCTTCATAGCATTCGCAAAACGAACATCAACACCGTTTGTCAATCCAAACCTTATACGTAAGGCTGTCTTTGTCTCAGGCTTGGCATTATTGATGTCATATTTGTTGGTAAGGAAATCACGCTTGCAGAGTTGTTCAAGTATTTCTTTCTTCAGGTCTTTACGATTCTCACCGAAATAGAGATAACCACCATTGATGTTTGTAATCCGCACAAGTCCGCCTTGTGCGTTATAAACCTCATTTCGACTTTCGCCACAAAAACGGTATTCTGGATGTGATGGGTAATAACGGTAATGCAATGAGACGGGGTAATGCTCCTCCTTTTGCTCGTGTTGCTCACGTTCAGCCCATTCCCAACCTGCAATCTGCCTATTAAAATGGCATTTCACCGTATTGAGGCTCGACATGTTAAAGTAGTCGTTGTAATAATTGTCCGTGCAATAGGGATTGCGGACACGATTCTTTACCAATTCCGCATTACCAACCTTCTGCTCCACCGTAATCCAAATGGAATCATTGTTAATGTCCCATTTGCAGATTCTTCCTTGGGTACGCCCCTGCTCATAAATGGTTATGGTATCCTCATCAGTCTGCGCCAAAATGATTATAGGCATAACGGTAATAACAACCAGACACAATAAACGTTTTAAATTTTTCATATCCGCTATTTCTCTTTGGTTAAAAACTCCATAATACTCTCCATCTGCATAGGTTTCAATGGAAGCCCGCCCACCGCATTCATCCGAGAGTAAACACTTAATATCTTTATGTCGTCAAGCATAGCTTAACCTCCTATGCCCTCCAGCTTCCACAAGAGCATTTAGTTGTAATGAAGCGTGGAGCTGATACCACGTCTTCAAATGGAGGTTGTGAGAATTACCTTGTCAGCAGATGCAGTAACCAGTCCACGCTATTCGCGCGAACCATTACGCTCTCTTGCTGACAATAGAAGTTTCTCACATTTCCATTTACAAGCCGAACATAACGCTTCGTTGTTTCAATAAGTCTTGTTCCAAAGAACGCTGCAAAAATACTCAAAAATCTTCAAAGCATAGCATTTAATCCTGCGAATTTGTCTAAAGTAAGCCTCTTTTCACAATATTTAGCCAAAACCTCGCACCAAACATCGAAGCGCGATGCAGTGCGGTGCAAATGCAAATACAGTGCAGTGCAAACGCCAACGCACCGCACTGTGAATGGTTTTATCACGCGTGAGAAAAGCGTGAGGGACATGACGCGTTTGGTGGCTCACCAAGGTGGTCCACTCGAAGGAGCGCGGTCTTCATTCTGTAAGACCACGGTCTTCCGACGAGTTCCACCGGTGGAACACGCCACTGCGACAGGATGCATTCGATGTTTCGACAGGACGTATTCAACGCTGCGAAAGGACGAAACGATTTTTACCAAAGGTAAAGTCAATGGATTTATTCGAACCTCATGATGTTTTTGCAACCTTCATCATTTTCTGGCTAAAGAACTGATACGCAAGAAACTACCGCTGAACAAACCTACATCAAACCAGCATTATACCATCATGATGAATCTTTTTCGCAAGCATGACCCACTAAAATTGAAAAATGATAGAATGATGTAGGTTTGATGTAGGTTTATTTTGAAGCAATACTTTATTAATCAATCGCTTAAGCCTTAGATGATGAAGGTTATCAAAACTCCATGAAAAATGAGGCGCACGTGTTGGCACAGGAACTCATCCAATAATGAAAGAGGCGACCTCGCGGTCGCCTCTTGTCATCGTTAGTGTTCTTTTGGTTATGAAGTTATTCTAAGAACGGGGTGAAGTTTCACAACTTCGAATTGCAGGAATACTGCAAAGAGGGAAGCACTAACTGTTGTTTTATAGAAAAAGCAAAAATGAAATCATTGAAGGTGTAAGGTGTCAGTGGGTATCAACTCCGCTGAGCGGATATCCAACGGTGTGGTCTCATCCACGTTCAGCTCATCCTGTTCCTGCACGGCTACCTGTTCTTGAGCGGGCTCGGTTCGCGAACCAGTGGAATATTCTACTGCTGTCCCCATCACCACGGCGAAGGCCAGGAACGCTGCCACGCGGTAGAGAGGACGCAGACGCACATGCAACGGGATGGGCTGTGCCTTCACATGGTATTCACCCGTGAGGGCCAGAATACGCTCGTCGAACGATGCATCGAGATGCGCTTCCGACAAGGCGTACTGTTCACGGAACAGCGACTGCCACTGACGCAGGTGCTCGGGCAGTTCCTCTTGGGCGAAGAACTTGCGCAGAATCTGCTCCTCCTCGAGAGTTGTCTCACCCTCGAAATAGCAGTCAACGAGCTGTTCTATGTACTTATAATCCATATCGTTTCCAGTGTGGTTCTATCTGAAAGACGTTTCAGCAGTCAAAAAGTTACAGCATTAACGTTTATTAACCATCATGCTGCATAGGCCAGCATCGGGCATTGACACAGATTACCCCTATATCTTTTGAATGTGTGCATTTGGTGCAACATTTTTTATCACGCGTGATAAACATTTTTCTCACACGTGATAAAATACTTTCTCACCAGTGATAAAAACGATAAGATCGTGGTCTTACAGCCCGATGGTTTGCTCGATAGAGTGTAGCGGGTGTTGCAAGGGAGGGGTTATGATAGTCCGAAGTGGTTGAGCTTAAGATATTTCTCTTTGATGCGGGTGCGGGCGCGGTGGAGATAGACGCGGACTTGGTCCTCGGAGAGATGGAGGTGTTCGGCTATCTCGCGGTAGCTCATGCCCTCGATGTCGCGCAGGCGCACAAGGTCATCCATGGGCGGGGGCAGCTCGGCAATAAGGCGCTGGAGAAGGCCGAGGCCGTCGGCGGCCTGCGGCGATGCCGTCAGGTTGGGGTGTTGCCACTGCGGGCTGCCTTCCTGGGGCAGTGGGTCGGGATGCATCTTGCGCAGCTTATCCAGTGCCTGGTTCTTGGCCATCTGCAAGAGCCATGCCAGCGGACGCTCTATGGTCTCCCATTCTTTGCGACGCTCCCACGCCTTCAGCATGACATCCTGCACTACGTCCTCAGCCTCTGCGCTATCCCCTAACAAACTGAGGGCAAGGCGATAGAGACGATCGCGGTGGGCAAGTATGTCGGTGCGGAAGTCCAATGGTTAAGTGAAAAATGAAAGAATGAAAAATAAGGCGCAGTTCTAAACGCTAAACGCTAAACGTTAATCGTTAAACGTATGTCAACAGTTAATCACCGTTCCGCCTTGGAGGTCAGAAATATGAGTGATACGGACAGAGGTAACACCTGCATGGATGGCGGCGAAAGCGTTCTCGAGCTTGGGAATCATACCGCCTGAGATGGTGCCGTCGGCGACGAGTTGCTGGAAGGAGGCCTCGGTGATGTGGGGGATGAGGCTGTCGGGGTCGGCAGGATCACGCATGACGCCGGGGAGCTCAAAGCAGTAGGTAAGAGACCCACCCCCAACCTTGCCCGTCCTCGGCAGAGGAGTTCTGCTTCGGTCGCTCCGGAAGGCTTGACATCCAGTCAAACCGTTGATTCCTTCGCTACCCGTGAGGGAGGGGAGTGATTGAGCCAGAGCGACAGCTACCGTCTGTGCCATGGTGTCGGCGTTGATATTAAGCATGTGGCCTTGGCCGTCATGTGTCAGAGGTGCTATGATGGGGGTGATACCCAGTTCCAGCAGGCGCAGGAGCTGTGCGCCGTCGGCGCTATCGACGTCGCCCACGAAGCCGAAGTCGATGCCTTCGGGGGTAATGGGACGACGATGGGCACGGACGAGGTTGAGGTCGGCACCGGTGAGGCCAAGGGCGTTGATGCCGCGGGCCTGCAGCTGTGCCACGATGTTCTTATTGACCAGACCGCCATAGATCATCATCACGACCTTCAGCATTTCGGCATCGGTGATGCGACGACCGCCTACCATCTGACTCTCGATGCCCAGCTGGGCTGCCAGCTTCGTAGCGGAGCGTCCGCCACCGTGCACCAGCACCTTTGGGCCCTCAATTCTGCCGAATTCATCGAGGAGTATGGCCAACTGCTCCGCGTCTTCAACAACCGCGCCACCGACCTTGATGACGGCCCCTCCCCTGACCCCTCCCCCGTTAGGGAGGGGACCAATGCCTCTTGACTGATTATAATCTTTCGTATCCATACATCTTACCACTCTCCTTCCCCTCCCTAACAGGGGAGGAGTTGGGGGAGGGGCTTTCTCTTATTCCAAATATGTATAACCGTATAGTCCAGCCCTATAATTGCTGATGAACTCCTTGCCTTCACTCTCTGTAATCTTGCCGTCCTTGACAGCGCGGCTGACCCAGATTTCCAATCGCCGCACGAGTTTCTTGGGGTCATACTGCACATATTCCAGCACGTCGGCCACCGTCTCGCCATCGATAATCTGGTCTATCTCATAGCCTTCCTTAGATACCGAGATATGTACGGCATTCGTATCACCGAAAAGGTTATGCATATTTCCGAGAATCTCCTGGTAGGCACCTACGAGGAAGACTCCGATGTAATAGTGTTCATCGGACTTCACCGCGTGCAAGGGAATATAATTGGTCTGGTGGCCGCCATTCACGTAAGTGGTTATCTTACCATCGCTGTCGCAGGTGATGTCCTGTAACGTAGCACTGCGCGTGGGCTGCTCGCCAAGACGTGCGATAGGCATAATGGGGAAGAGCTGGTCGAGGGCCCAACTGTCGGGCATCGACTGGAAGAGGGAGAAATTGCAGAAGTACTTATCGGCCATCTGCTTATCAAGGGCGCGCAGCTCATCAGGCACGTGTTTCTGGTGGTGAGCCAGTTCAGCCACCTCATGACTGATAGCCCAATAGATGGACTCAATCTGTGCACGCGTCTTGAGGTCGATGATGCCGTGGCGGAACAGGTCGAGGGCTTCTTCGCGAATATCCTCCGCGTCGTGCCAGTCCTCGAGCAGCGAGCGGCTGCTGAGTTTGTCCCAGATCTCTGTCAGATCATGAACCAACTTGTGGTCGCTTTCGTTGGGCTCGAAGTCCTCCGGCATCTGAGGGGCACAGACACTCTCCATGACATCCACGACGAGTACGCTGTGGTGTGCCGTCAGTGAGCGGCCACCCTCGGTGATGATATTGGGATGTGGGATACCATTCTGGTTTGCAGCCTCCACGAGCGTATAGACACAGTCGTTGACGTACTCCTGAATGCTGTAGTTGACACTCGACTCGCTGTTGCTGGAGCGCGTACCGTCGTAATCAACACCCAGACCGCCACCGCAGTCGATGAACTCGATATTGAAGCCCATCGAATGGAGTTGCACATAAAACTGCGCAGCTTCACGCAGCGCCGTGGAAATACGACGTATCTTCGTGATCTGACTACCAATGTGGAAATGCAGGAGCTTCAGGCAGTCGCGCAGCCCCATTTCATCGAGCATTTGCAAGGCCATGAGGAGCTCTGAGCTGTTCAGTCCGAACTTCGACGCATCGCCGCCGCTCTCGCTCCACTTACCGCTGCCATTGGCCGCCAGTTTAATGCGGATGCCGAGGTTGGGGCGTACACCTAAACGTTGGGCCGTCTCAGCGATGATCTTCAGTTCCGGTAACTTCTCTATGACGAGGAACACACGCTTGCCCATCTTCTGCGCCAGCAGCGCCAGCTCAATGAAGTTCTGGTCCTTATGACCGTTGCAGATGATGAGGCTGTCGCTGTCCATGTTCGTGGCCAATACGGCGTGCAGCTCAGGCTTCGAACCCGCCTCCAGTCCCAGGTTATAGCGTTTGCCGTGGCTGATGATCTCCTCCACGACGGGTCGCATCTGGTTCACCTTAATGGGGAAGATGATGAAGTGCTCCGCCTGGTAGTTATACTCCTTGGCAGCCTTGCGGAAGCACTCGTCGGTCTTCTCGATGCGGTTGTCGAGGATGTCGGGGAAGCGCAGCAGTACAGGAGCCGTGACATGGCGGGTCGCCAGCTCATCGATGACCTCTTTCAGGTCCACCTGCACGTTGTTCTTCTTAGGCGTCACATAGACGTGTCCCTTGTCATTGATGCCAAAATAGCTCACGCCCCAACCTTTGATGTTGTAGAGCTCCTCGGAATCTTCAATGCGCCACTTTTTCATATTCTTTAAACCTTAACCTTTAATCCTTCAACTATACTCCCAGCATCTCGCGGATGATTCTCACGCACTCGTCGATCTTGGTGAACGTGTCGAGCACGGAGACGTCGATGGTGTATTTCGCTTGTGAATAATAGGGTTCGCGTGCCTCCAACGACTCCTTGATATAAACCTCCAGCTCTTCGGGCGTCTTACCCTCAATAAGGGGGCGCTTGCCTTTACCCATCTTCAGGTGCATAGCCAATACATCGGGCTCAGCCTTCAGATAAACGGTGTCTGCCAAGCTGTTCATATACTCCATGTTGTCGAAGAAGCAGGGCGTACCACCACCACAACTGAGAACGACATTCTCGAACTCGGCAGCCTCATGGAGCATACGACGCTCCAGGTCGCGGAAGCCCTCCTCGCCACGTTCGGCAAAGATCTCGGGGACACTCTTGCGGTAGCGCATCGTGATGTACCAGTCCAAGTCATAGAAGGGCACACCCAACTCTGCTGCCAGTGCCTTGCCGACCGTGGTCTTCCCGGCTCCCATATATCCGATGAGGATGACTCTTACCATGTTCGTTTAACGTTTAGCGTATGGGGATTTACTTACGCTTAACGAAGCGACGTTTCGTGCCTGCTGTCTTGGGCTTCTCATCCTGCTCCTTAACGATGGTCATGCACTCGTCATAGGTGAGCTCCTTGGCGCGCTCCTGCAGAGCTTTCGTAAGACGGTAGTTGGTACCTTTATAAGAGAGGTAAGCACCATAGCGGCCGTTCATCACCTCCAGATCTGCATCCTCGGTAAACGTCTTCAGATGGCGCGCAGCCTCGCTCTGCTGTCTTTCAACAATGAGTTGCACGGCTTCCTCTAGCGTGATGGCCAGCGGGTCTTTCTTGGAGGGGATGCTCACGAACTGCTTGTCATAGAGGATATAGTTGCCGTAGCGACCCGTGCCCACCGTGACCGTCTTGCCTTCGTAGTCACCTAGCGTGCGGGGCAGACGGAAGAGTTCCAGGGCATCCTCCAGCGTCAACGTCTCGATGCTTTGTCCCTTCTTCATCTGTGCAAAGCGGGGTTTCTCCTTTTCTTCGGCTGTACCTATCTGCACGACAGGTCCGAAGCGACCGATCTTCACGCTCACCGGGCGTCCGCTGGCGGGGTCTGTGCCCAGGATGCGCTCACCGACGCGCAGCTCCGTCTTCGTGGTCATGGACTCCTCCACGAGAGGTTCAAAGTCAGTCCAGAAATGATGTAGCATACCTGTCCACTCTTTCTTACCGTCAGCGATGGCATCGAACTCCTTTTCCACGTCCGCCGTGAAGTTATAATCCATGATGCTGGGGAAGTACTGCATCAGGAAGTCATTGACCACGATACCCGTGTCCGTAGGCAGCAGACGGCCGCGCTCGGCACCGAGAATGGTGGTGCGTTGTTCCTCATGCAACCCCTTGGCGTCAAGCGTCAGGACGGTAAAAGGACGTTCCTCACCGGCTTTGTCACCGCGGACCACATATTCGCGTTGCTGGATAGTAGAGATGGTGGGAGCGTATGTGGAAGGACGACCGATTCCCAACTCCTCCAGCTTACGCACGAGGCTGGCCTCGTTGTAGCGGGGAGCATGCTGGGTGAAACGCTCAACAGCCTGTACCTCCACGCGCTGCAGCTTTTCGCCAACGTTGATGGTCGGCAGGATTCCCGTGCCTTCCCCGCGTTCGTCCATCTCCTCCGTGTCAGTCTCGCGATAGACCTTCAGGAAGCCCTCGAACTTCACCACCTCGCCGTTGGCCACAAACTGCTCGTCGCGCCCGCTGATACTGATGGTGGCGGTAGTCCTCTCCATCTCCGCATCGGCCATCTGGCTGGCGATGGTGCGCTTCCAGATGAGATCGTAGAGGCGTCGGTCCTGCGTATTGCCATCGGCGAGCTCTGTGCGGTCCATGTAGGTCGGACGGATGGCCTCGTGGGCCTCCTGTGCACCCTTCGCCGAAGTGTGGTACTGGCGTATCTTCACATATTCCTTACCCATGAGCTGCGTGATGACATCGCGGCTGGTGCCGAGGGCGAGCTTCGAGAGATTCACGCTATCGGTACGCATATAGGTGATGAAACCATTTTCATAGAGGCGTTGTGCCACGAGCATGGTCTGTGACACGGGAAAGCCCAGCTTATGAGCCGCTTCCTGTTGCAGGGTACTAGTTGTAAAGGGAGGGGCGGGCATGCGGCGCACGGGGCGCGTCTGGACATCCTCGATGGTCAGGGTGGCATCTTTCACGGCAGCAAGGAAATCCTCAGCTTCAGCACGTGTCTGGAACTTACGGTTCAGCTCAGCCTTCAGCTGGTTGCCGTTGGGCAGAGCCAGCAGGGCGCTCACGCGGTAGGAGGCCTCACTCTGGAAAGCCTGCACCTCGCGCTCACGTTCCACAATCAAGCGCACTGCCACGCTCTGCACACGGCCGGCACTTAAGTTGGGCTTCACCTTGCGCCACAACACGGGCGACAGCTTGAAACCCACGATGCGGTCCAGCACGCGGCGCGCCTGCTGCGCGTTCACCAGTGACATATCCACTTGACGGGGGTGCTCGATGGCCTCCATGATGGCGGGCTTCGTAATCTCGTGGAACACGATGCGGCGCGTAGTGGCGGGATCCAGTTTCAACACTTCCTGCAGGTGCCATGAGATGGCTTCTCCTTCACGGTCTTCATCGGATGCGAGCCAGACGATGTCTGCCTTCTTCGCATTCTGTTTCAACTGACTGACGATATGTGCTTTGTCCGTCGGCACTTCATACTGCGGCAGGAAGGAGCCGGTATCGATGCTGAAATCCTTTTTCTTCAAGTCACGGATGTGTCCATAGGACGACATCACCTTATAATCTTTGCCAAGGAATTTCTCGATGGTTTTGGCCTTGGCAGGAGACTCTACAATAACAAGATTTTGAGGCATAATTCTTACGCTTTTTGAAATGTGGGCGCAAAACTACACAAAAAACACGAACTACACCTTATATATATAGGAAAAAAATGTTTTTTAGTCCTTTTCCATGCTTTTTTTCGCTTCTTTTCGCACTGCATGAAGGATAATAAGGAGAAAAAAGAAGCAAACGACCGCCAACATGCCAGCCTTCTCCGTACCCCCGATTAAATGTATCAGCGAGTCATCATCGGGCGACAGGAACGCCATCACACAGGCCGTCGAGTTGTTGAAGACATGGACGCACACGGGAGCCACCAGCGAACCCGTCCACCAATATGCGAAGCCCAACACCAACCCCAGGATGAATGCCGCCGGCATCTGCGCCGGGTTCAAGTGTGCCACAGCAAAGATGACAGCCGACAGGAGCACCGCCGTTCTCCCACCGCTTTTCAGAAAGCCTTCACCTGCGCTCGAAGGTTCACCCTTCGAGAATCCCCCTTGCACGCCTCCTCTGAACAGCAGTTCCTCCGCCAACGGCCCCAGCACCGCCACCGTCAGCAGGCCCACGGGGTTATACATCATCGCCCGGAATGTCTCCTCCCCTACCAAGTCTGGTATCTCGGGGAAGAATGCCTCCTGTATCAGGTTCACCAACACGATGATGGGCAGCGCCATCAGGAACGCGAGCGCCGAGCGCCGTGCATTCCTGCCTTGCAGCCCGGCCATCGTCTTCGCCCAGGTGACCTCCCGCTGTCGCCACAACAGGAACAACCCTATCGCCAGCAGATTCGCCACCAACAGCGACAGCACCAGAGTCCACTCTCCCGACGCCAACCCTGCCGTCGCCAGCACAATCGCCACCCCACCACCAGCCAGCTGGCTGATGATAAAGAATAAGACATAAACCCACCAAGCCCTCGTTTTCGCTTCCATCATCGTTTTCGTTATCGTTTTTTGTTGATTGTCGTTATAACGTTATTTCGTTATTACGTTATTACGCCTTCCCCTCAACCGTCCCCCTTGGGGGACCATAGGGGGCTTTTAAACAAGCCTCCCTGTCTCGCTCCAACTGCCTGATCAGCTCCTCCTCGCTCTCGAAGCGTCGCTCATCGCGCAGACGTGCAAGGAACGAGACGGTGAGCGTCTTCCCATAGAGGTCGCCGTGGAAATCGAAGAGATGCGCCTCAATGCTGACATCCGCCCCATTCCCGATGGTCGGCCGACTGCCGATGTTCAGCATTCCACCAACCACCGCGTACGCTCCCCTCGCCGGCAACATTTTCCCCACTGTCCATTGTCCATTGTCCATTGTCCCTTGTCCATTCTCAACTGCCACCAAGTTCGCCGTCGGGAACCCGAGCTGGCGACCCACCTCATGGCCATGCACCACTCGCCCCGTCCAGGTATAAGGCCGTCCCAGCAGCTGCGCAGCCCGCTGTACATCGCCGTCGGCTAACGCCTTACGGATCTCCGAGCTGCTCACATGCTCGCCCTCCAGCTCCTTCGCCAGCACCACCTCGATGCCCATTTCCCGGCCATACGCCTGGTACTCGGGGAATCCCTCTACTGCGTTCGCCGCCTGTAGTGTGCCCTGCGATTTCGTCGCAGGGGTGGGTCTCCCAAACCGATGGTCATACCCGATGACCAGCACCTCCACGCCCAGCTGCTCCTTCAGCACCTGCTGCATGAACTCCTTGGCCGTCAGCGCCGCCATCTCTTTGTCGAAGGGCAGGACATAGATCTCATCGACGCCCGTAGCCCGCAGCAGCTCCATCTTCTCCTCGGCGGTCGTCAGCAGCGGCGGCACCGCAGCGGGCGCGAACACCGAACGCGGGTGGCGGTCGAAGGTGATGAGCAACGACCGCATTCCACGCCGCAGTGCCTCATCCCGCACTTGCCGGATGAGGCACTGATGGCCGCGATGCACGCCATCAAAAAAACCTATTGAGCAGACAAGCCCCTCCCCCGACCCCTCCCCTGTTAGGGCGGGTAGTTCTGTTTGCTGTGACTGATGACAAAAGCTATCTATCATTTTTTCTTTGTTTTCACCCCTCCCTAACAGGGGAGGGGCCAGGGGAGGGGCTTTTCTATTACACCAAATGTCCCACTATCTCCTCCCTGTCGCCGGGCAGCAGGTCGATGACGGGGATCTCGATCATCGTGTAGCAGCCGGGCTGCTGACGCATCGAGGCACGCGCCACGTTGACCAGCACCTGCGCCGTCAGGGCGGGGTTGTTGATCTTCATGTTGAACTCAAAGAGCTGGTTGTGTGTCTGGCCGCTGACACCCTTGCGCACGAGGTTCACGCCGTGCCCCACATCGTTCAGCGCATCTACGCTATCGACTTGGAAGACATGGGTCTCGTCAGAAGCGAAGTAGGGATCGGCCTTGATGGCTGCGGTGACCTCGTCAAGGTTCGCGCCGTCCTCCAGCTCCACATAGACCATACGACGATGGATGCCCTGACCTACGGGGATGGTCATCGACAAGGCATCCTTGACGCCAGCCTTGGAGCGGACGCAGACGCTGTGTCCCATCGAGCGGCCGGGGCCGAAGTTGGTGTAGCTGATGCCCTTCGGCGCCAGGCTCTCCATCAATGTGCGAACCACGCTGTCCGAACCCGGATCCCAGCCCGCGCTGATGATGCTCACGGCATTGCCGGCCTTGGCGGCAGCGTCCAACGTGCGGCGCAGCTCCACGATCTTCGTGTGGATGTCAAAGGAGTCCACGGTGTTGATGCCCAGCGCCAGGATGTCCTTGGCGTAGGCTTCCACGCTACGCGTCGGCGTGGCCAGGATGGCGACATCGACATCCTCCAGCTCGCGGATGTCCTTCACCACCTTGTAGCCTTCCAGCTCCTTGGGGCAGTCCTCGGCACCGCGACGGCGCACGATACCCGCAATCTCCATGTCCGGAGCCTCGATGAGAGCCTCCAGGGTGTACTTTCCGATATTGCCGTAACCAACGACGGCAGCACGAATCTTTTTCATTGTGTTTGTTTTTTATAAGGTGTTACGCTTTTCGGGCGCAAAAGTAGTGAAAAAGTTTAAGGTTTAACGCTTAATGTTGAAAGAATTTGCCTTTCTTCTTGCATTTCTTTACATTTTGTCACCAAAACCACCCTTTCACCTACCACCTGTCAACCGCGATGTGCTCCACGCGGTCATGCTCCTCGGGCAGCACAGAGAAGTTCAGTTCATCGTGTACCTGCAGAATCATCTTCGAGCGGTAGGACTTTTAACATGGGGCTATCACACATTTATTCTTGTTTCATATATTTCTAACAAATCCATTGTTCTTTTATCTGGAGAAATCACCAATCTCCGTTTAACCCAATTGATAAAGTCAGATTCGCTTGTAAACTGAATGTTGAAAACCTTCGTATTACTTTTGTTGTAGCGATTTTCAATACCTAGTATCACCTCATCCTTTATTCCTTGTTCAAGTTTATGCAAAGTTTCGTCACTAAGCATAATCATATTGGTGTCATCAAAATACTCTCTATTTGCATACCCGCCAAGGTTTCCTATTAATTGGTAAAAAGCACGCATGTCTACACCTGGAATATCTGGTACAAATATCTCCTTCTGCGAAATGGGATTTACCTTTCCTTCTTCATCATATTTTAACGGCGAAGATACCCTTGAAACAAATGTCTTGCCATTTATGGTTGGTACACTCCAATTGTAGTAACTAATATCTATGTGCAAACATTTCTCAACAACATCTGGAACCATATCAGCCTCCGTGAAATGTCCGCAGAGAAACTCATATAGCTTATCTTCTGTTATCATTTTTGCATGGTATCCATCATGCTCGTTTAGAGCAAAACGTTTTAGGGATTCTTCATTAGGATTCTTGCCAACAACAAAGAAACTGGTTGATTCCTTAACTGGTGGTATGGGATCACCCTCTTTGAACACTCGCGTATCTGATACACGATCAATTGTTTCTACTCCAATATCTTTTAATTTTGCATATAATTCTTTCTGAGGCATACGAAAATCTCCCGTCAAACAAAGACGTTTTCCTTTCAAGGGATTTGGTAACTCTGCCTGTGCAAACATGTTTAATTGTTGAGTATCCATATGTATTGATTAATAGTTTATAATCTTTCTAAGAATTCTGATTCACTAAGGATTTCTATATCTTGTCCTTTTTCTAGAAGAGAAAGAGCCTTCTTTTGTTTACTACTCATGCCATCTGCACCAACAACTCTGTAGTCTTGTTGTCCGACGACCAATACATCTGTTTCTTTAGTAACAGAATCCATGGGTATGCCTCCTATATTTTTTATCATTTGAAGCATTTCTTTTCTAACAGCAAATCTTGTTGTTCCTGTAAAGCAGACAGCCTTTCCGTAAAAGTAATTACCTTCATCAACTAATTCCGGATGATCTTCCAAGTTCTTAATTATTGACGAATACTTATATTGCTTCACGTGTTGTAAATGAGCAATAAAATTGTTTGGTGAAAAACTACCTTTATGGAAATTGTATTTCTCTTCTAATTCATCTAGCTTGCTTCCATCTATTTCTAGGCATTTAAGCAAAAGTAATGCGCATCCTAAAGAATCACTATCTGCTCTGTGATGAACTCCATAATCCAGACCCAAATAATTGGCAACGATGTCTAATGAATAACTATAGCATCCTTTTACGATATATCTTGCAATACGTAAAGTACAGTAATAGTCGAATGTCGGATATTCTATCCCATACTTGTTAAATGCATCTCTAAGTGCATACATATCGAATGAGGTATTATGGGCCACCACTATTTTGTTTTGTAAATATGGTTCTACCTCTTTCCATACTTCTGAAAAAGATGGACTATTCATGGTGTCTTCAGGTGTAATACCATGAATCCAAATATTCATAGAATCATACTGGTTGCCCTCTGGTTGAACGAGCCAACTTTTTGGTTCACGTGGTTCGCCATCAACGACCTCTGTAATACCGATTTGGCAAATACTGCTTCTATCAGACGTCGCTGTTTCCAGGTCAATAGCGACAAAATTCTCCTTTATTATTGCCATAGGTCATGTGATTTTTAATGTGCCTCTAGCCAGTTCTTCCCAAATCCAGAGTCTGCGACAAGAGGTACTCGCATCTCTAATACATGTTGCATTTCATCTAGAACAATTTTTTCTACTATATCTTTTTCTTCTATATATACGCTAAAATTGAGCTCATCATGTACCTGAAGAATCATTTTTGAACGTATATTTTCCTTTTTGAATCGATTGAAAATCCGAATCATTGCCACCTTGATAATATCTGCAGCAGTACCCTGAATGGGAGCGTTGATTGCATTTCGTTCTGCAAAACCGCGGACGGTGGCATTCGCTGAATTAATATCCTTGAGATATCTGCGGCGGTTGAAAAGAGTTTCTACATATTCCTTTTGTCTTGCCTCTTGTATCGCATTGTCCATATAGTCCTTTACTTTGGGGAATGTTTCAAAAAAGCCATCAATAAGCTTCTTTGATTCTTCACGGGATATGTTAAGCCTCTCTGCCAATCCAAATGCTGTTATTCCATATATAATACCAAAGTTTGCGCGCTTTGACTTGGTTCGTTCGTCACGACTTACGTCTTCAATGTTCTTATTATATATGGTTGCAGCTGTGGCGGCATGGAGATCTTTACCTTCTTTGAAGACGTTTATCATATTCTCATCTCCAGACAGATGTGCCATAACACGTAATTCTATTTGACTATAGTCTGCAGAGAAGAAAAGACAGCCTGGCTCTGGAATAAAGGCTTTCCTTATTTCCTTTCCATCTTCGCCGCGAACAGGTATGTTTTGTAAGTTCGGGTTGCTTGAAGATAAACGCCCTGTAGCAGTGATTGTTTGATTGAAGGACGTATGGACGTGGCCTGTTCTTTTATTGATAAGATTTGGTAACGCATCTACATAAGTTCCTAGCAACTTTTTCATCTCTCTATGTGCCAAGATGATTTCGACAATTCGATGTTTACCTTTCAGTTGTTGCAGTATTTCTTCACTTGTTACAAACTGCCACGATTCTGACTTCTTGGGATTATCAACAATCTTTAATTTGTCGAATAGTATTTCTCCGACTTTCTTGGGTGACGATATATTGAATTTCTCTCCAGCTAACACATATATTTCCTGTTCTAATAGCTTAAATTGTTTTGACATGACAGTGTATGGATCTTCAACTTTAATATCCTCATCTGTAAATAAGGACATGCTGAGATCGTCAACTTCCTTTTGTTTTATCTTTTGTTTAGGTTGTTTTGAAAGCTCATTTTTCAACTTCCTATATTCTAATATTTTCCCAACTATTTCATTCTTTTCGACAAGTTCTGATAGTACGTCTTCACTTGTAACATATTGCCATGTTTTTGTTTTCTTTGGATTATCTATGATTTTTAGTTTACCAAACAATATATCACCAACTTGTTTTGGTGATGAAATATTGAATTCTTCTCCCGCCAATTTATATATTTCCTCCTCCATTTCTTTCATACGAAGAGTAAAGGTCTTTGAGGTCTCTTTTAATGCTTCTGGGTCAATGCAGACACCATTTATTTCCATTTCTGCAAGCACCGACATTAGTGGCATTTCTATATCGTAAAAAAGATGTTCGCAATGGAAGATTTTTAACTCCATTTCTAGCTTGCTCTTTAAACGAAGGGTGATATCTGCATCTTCAGCAGCATAATTGCATACTAACTTTATATCTACATCTCTCATTGACCGCTGATTTTTACCCTTCGGGCCAATAAGTTCTTCTATATGAATGGTGTGATAATTGAGATATATTTCCGCCAAATAGTCCATCCCATGATGTAACTCTGGCTGGATTAAATAATGTGCAATCATGGTATCCCACATAGGCTGTGCGACATTGATACCATAATTTCGAAGAGTCACAATATCGTACTTCAGGTTCTGCCCGATTTTCAAGATGGAGGAGTGTTCATAGATAGGTCGGAATTCCTCAACAATTGCTTGTGCCTCTTTACGATTTTCGGGAATAGGCACATAATATGCTTCGCCTTCCTTAATCGCAAAGCTCAATCCTACCAATTCTGCATCTATTGGCTCTGTCGAAGTCGTCTCGGTATCAAGACTAACCTCCTTGGCAGAAAGCAACATATTAATAAGGTTCGCGCGCGAAGAAGCATCGTTCACCAGATGATAGGAAGCGGTATCTGGCGAGTAAGAAGAATAGGATTTCAGGGCGGTATCAGGGACAGACTGTATATTCACTTTGGTCGATAAGGGCTGAGGGTCAATATCTGATGCCGTAGAGAAAAGGTCGAGTTGTGGTTCTTCGAGCGTTGGTTTGCTCGGAGCTTTTAGAGACAATGCGGGTGTCGTACCTGCCTCGTTTCCGAATTTGCGCTTGATGAATGAGCGCATCTCTAATTCCGAGAACAGCTTAATCAGCGCCTCCTGGTCGGGTTCCTGGCGCGCCAGCAGCTCCATGTCCAGGGTGATGGGCACATCCCTCACGATGGTGGCCAGCCAGCGCGACGTCTCTATCTGCTCGCGGTTCGCCTCCACACGCTCGCGCAGCTTGCCCTTGAGGTCGGCGGTATGTGCCAGCAGGCCGTCGATGCCGCCGAACTGTTGGATGAGCGTCGTCGCCGTCTTCTCACCCACACCCGGGCAACCCGGTATATTGTCCGAGGCATCACCCATCAGTCCCAGGATGTCAATGACCTGTTCCGGACGCTCGATGCCCCATTTCTTACACACCTCCGCAGGGCCCATGATGTCGAAGCCAGGCCCCATCGCACGGGGCTTGAACATCACCACATGGTCTGTCACCAGCTGCCCGTAGTCCTTGTCGGGCGTCATCATATACGTCTCTATGCCCTGCGCCTCGGCCTGCGCCGCCAGCGTGCCGATGACATCGTCAGCCTCGTAGCCCGCCACCTCCAGCACCGGAATCCTGTACGCCGCCAGCAGCTCCTTGATGATGGGCACGCCGAAGCGGATGGCCTCGGGTGTTTCCTCGCGCTGCGCCTTATAGGGCGGGTAAGCCTCGTGGCGGAACGTGCCGCCGTGGGGGTCGAAGGCCACGCCGATATGCGTGGGCAGCTCCTTCTGCAGCACCTCGTCCAGCGTGTTGATGAAGCCGTAGATGGCAGACACATTCTCGCCCTTGCTGTTGATGCGAGGGTTCTTGATAAAACCGTAGTAACCGCGGTAGATAAGCGCGTAAGCGTCGAGTAAAAAGAGTTTCATGCGGCAAAGATATGAGAAATTTATGAAACATCATCGCTGTTTCATAAATTTCTCATATCTTTGCCCCCGAAATGTTAGAAGAGATACAAAAAACCATAGCCCCCGAGCTGGAGCGCTACAAGGCCATCTTCCGCTCCGCCTTGCAGGCCGACAACGAGCTCCTCGCTGCCGCCCTCACCCATCTCACCCGCAAGCTGGGCAAGATGATGCGCCCCACGCTCGTCATCCTCTGCGCACGCGAAGGAGGAGCCGTCACCGATGAGGTGCTCCACGCCGCTGCAGGGCTGGAGATGCTCCACACCGCCAGCCTCGTCCATGATGACGTCGTCGATGAGAGCGCCATGCGGCGCGGACAGCGCTCCGTGAACGCGCTCTTCGATAACAAGGCCGCTGTCCTCGTGGGCGATTTCATCACCTCCAAGGCCCTCACCGAAGTCGCCTTGACCCGCCGCCTCGAGATTGTCGATAGCATGGCCCGCCTAGGCCAGATGCTCGCCGACGGCGAGATCCAGCAACTCAACAACACCCACAGCACCGTCTTCAGCGAGCAGGCCTACTACGAGGTCATCACCAAGAAGACCGCCGTCCTCTTCGAGACCTGCGCCTATGCCGGCGCCCTCCTCGGCGGTGCCGATGCCGACACCATACAGCGCCTGCAGCGCTTCGCACACCTCGTGGGACTCTGCTTCCAGATGCGCGACGACATCTTCGACTTCGACGAGAGCCTCAACGTCGGCAAGCCCAAGGGCAACGACCTTCAGGAAGGCAAACTCACCCTCCCCGTCCTTTATGCCCTTAACCAAGAACTCTCATCCCCCACCCCTTCCCCCTCCACCATAAACCCTCAACCCTCAACCCTCAACCATTTCGGCCGCCTCGCCCTGCGCGTCCGCGCCCTCGAAGCCTCGCGCCTCGAGATCCAGGAGCTCGTCGATTTCACCCTCCAGAGCGGCGGCATCGCCTACGCCGAAAGCGAGATGCTGCGCCTCGCCGACGAGGCCCGCACCCTCCTCCGCGACCTCCGCGACCCCGCCATCGCCCACTCCCTCAACCTCTACCTCGACTATGTGGTCAAGAGGAACAATTGAAAATTGAACCCTTTGAACCCTTTAAACCTCTTGAACCCCTTGAACCTTTGAACCCCTAAACGACAATTTACTGTCATGAAAATACTTATCCTCAACGGTCCCAACCTCAACCTCCTCGGTCGCCGCGAGCCCGCTGTCTATGGCAACCGCTCCTTCGAAGACTACCTCGAGCAGCTTCGCCAGCAATACCCCGACATCCAGCTCGACTACTACCAAAGCAACCATGAGGGCGACCTCATCGACCGCCTCCACGCCGACGGCTTCACCGCCGACGGCATCATCCTCAATGCCGGTGCCTACACCCACACCAGCATCGCCCTCCACGATGCCATCCGTGCCATCACAGCCCCCGTCATCGAGGTACACATCTCCAATGTCCACCAGCGCGAGCCCTTCCGCCACACCAGCCTCATCAGCGCTGCCTGCCGCGGCGTCATCTGCGGCTTCGGCCTCGACAGCTACCGCTTAGCTATGGAAGGTATTCTTGCATGGAAAAAGTGACTTTTTCGATGCAAGAATACCTTGATAGCCACATCACGCCCGAGCATCCCTACCTGCATGCGCTGTGGCGCGCCACGCACCTCCACCTCAACTACCCGCGCATGGCCAGCGGCCACCTGCAGGGGCAGGTGCTGCGGATGATGGTGCACATGATCCGTCCGCGCCTCGTCCTCGAAATCGGCACCTTCACCGGCTACAGCGCCCTCGCGATGGCCAGCGCCCTCGAGCCCGGCGCCAAGCTCCACACCTTCGAGATCAACGACGAGCAAGAAGACTTCACCCGTCCCTGGCTCGAAAACTCCCCCTGGGCCGACAAAATTGAGTTGCATATCGAAGACTTCTTGCAAGCCTTCTCCCCGCCCTCAATTCTCAATTCTCAATTTTCAATTCTCAATTCCATCGACATGGTCTTCATCGATGCCGACAAGCGTCACTACATCGATTACTACGAAGCCGTCCTCCCCCACGTCCGCCCCGGCGGCTACATCCTCGCCGACAACACCCTCTGGGGCGGCCAGGTCGTAAATCCCGCCGCCGTTGCTGGCAAAACGTCCGCCAGCCCTGATAACGCCAAATCCTCCCAACTCCGCGGCATCATGGCTTTCAACGACCTCGTCGCCTCCGACCCTCGCGTAGAAACCGTCATCCTCCCCTTGCGCGACGGCCTCACCATCCTCCGCAAGAAATAAGCGTACCCATATACATCGCGCCCTGCAACTCCTTTGAGTTGCAGGGCGCGTATCTTCTTCCCCTCCCTACGGGGGAGGGGTAAGGGGAGAGGCCCTTACCAAATGTCCCAATCTACCGTTTCCTTCGTGCCGAAATTCTCGGGGGCGATGCCCTCATCACTCTTATCTACATAGGCATTAGGATCAGAAACGGTGAGGAGCTGTTCCTCGAGTATCGCGAAATGCTCTACTGCCTGCGGTTGCAAATATATCTTTTTCATAAGACTCTTTGTTTTTTCTTGTTATCTATCCCCACTACCCGCAGGTCCCCTCCATCACGGGAGGGGTCCCTTTGGGCGGGGTGGGTCTTTTTACTTCACTAACACCTTCTTGCCGTTGACGATATTCACGCCGCGCTGCATCTTGTTCATGCGCTGACCGCCGAGGTTGAAGATAGCCTCCACCTCTTCGCGGGTTGCGGGACGTGTCTCGATAATACCCGTGGCCTCATCCTCGAACACGAACGTGAAGCTCTTGACGTTGGCGGGAACGCTGTTGGCCAGGAGGTAAGCCTTGCCTGCAGGAATCGTGCCAGCTGCATTGTTGATCACGAACTTATTGTCAGTAAGACCATAAACCGTCTGGGCCTTGACTGAGGTGGGATACCATGCACCCACGAGCAGGTTGCCTCTCAGTTCAGTTCCCCCGCTAGCGCGTGTCAGAGTGACATTTGAAGCACCTGTGGGATCTACATCCTTGTCATAGAGCAGAACACCCTGTGCAGCTTCGATAGCGCCTTTGATCTTCGAGAAGGTGATCTTACCGTCACTGGCAATATCAGTGATATACCAAGCGGTGTAGCCATCCGTAGTCGTGAAGTCCAGAGGGTACTCAGAGCAGTAAGTAGCGTAGCCGTAGGCGTTGAGCGTTATATCAATAGGATCTGTGCTATTCTTTGTAATGGTGATAGGACCAACACCCACATTGCTGCCCTTGGTGAAGTAGAGACGGATGTAGCGCGTTTCAGGTTCAAAATCCATTTTGGTCGTGAGGGTAAGAACATCGTTCTGGACACCTGCAATTGTCAAATCCTCAACGTCGGAGAAGGTCTGACCGTCTTCAGACTCCTGCACGGTAATCGTGGAAGTGTAGCTTCCACCAAGCATCTTCACACCGATAATAACCTTAGCGGGTTGTACATCAGTCTTCACTTCAATGTAGTCACCCGTGCCATCTAATTTAACAAGGTACGGAGCGTTGCTTGCAGCATAGTCAGAACCAAGACCACTGGCTGTAACACCATTCAATGCTGTGAAATCTGCACTGGAACCACCAACCCATCTGAACGGCAGCGTAGCGTAATCAATGACAAGACCAGCCTGATTGACAGTGACAAGGTTAGAATAAATCGTATTGTTGTTAGCATCAACACCATAGAGCTTCAAATAACCCGTGCGGGCTTCTGAGCTGGTGTTGTCTTGAATATCCAACACAAGCTCTTCATGATGGATGAAAGTCATACCAAACCAGTCGGGCTTAGAGATTTCATCGCCATCAGCATTGTAGTACTGAATTCTCAAATCTTGCCAATCCCCCGCAAGGCCGACTGTAGTAATGGTGGACGTTATGGCTTCTGAACCAACAACAGCGTTAACATTAACAACCGCCGGGTCAATGGTGATGCTGGGAGTCATCTTAGTGATTGTGATAGGACCAACACCGACATTGCTGCCTTTGGTGAAGTAGAGACGGACATAGCGTGTAGTTTCAGCAAAAGCATTGGTGGTCTCAAGGGAGAGGATAGAGTTTTGCGTACCGCTAATGGACAAACCCTGCACATCCGTGAAGGTTACACCGTCAGCAGACTCCTGCACAGTGATTGTGGATTCGTTTGCTCCGCCAATCATCTTCACACCAATGGTTACCTTTCCAGGCTGGCTATCGGTCTTCACCTGAATGTAGTCACCTGTACCATCTAATTTAACAAGGTACGGAGCGTTGCTTGCAGCATAGTCAGAACCAAGACCACTGGCTGTAACACCATTCAATGCTGTGAAATCTGCACTGGAACCACCGACCCATTCAAACGGCAGCGTAGCGTAGTCAACGACGAAACCAGCCTGGTTGACCGTGACGAGGTCGGAGTAAATCGTATTGTTGTTAGCATCAACACCATAAACCTTCAAATAACCCGTGCGGGCATCTGAGCTGGTGTTATCTTGAATATCCAACACAAGTTCATCATAATGGATGAATGTCGTACCAAACCAGTCGGGCTTAGAGATTTCATCGCCATTAGCGTTGTAGTACTGAATACTCAAATCTTGCCAATCCCCCGCGAGGCCGACTGTGGTGATGCTGGACGTAATGGCTTCTGAACCAACAACAGCGTTAACATTAACAACTGCCGGGGCGATGGTGATGCTGGGAACTAAGCCTGCCTGTGTGACGGTGACATCCTTGGAAATGCTGCCATAAGTCAGTGTGACGGTAGCTGTGCGGGACGCTGGATCAGTGTTGGCTGTGGTAGTAAAGCTTACAATACCTGCACCAGGCACGGTACCAACACCAATCTCTATATTAGAAATCCAGCTTGCCGTAGTCGTGGCATCGAGCGCGTTACCAGGAACCTCATTATCGATGGTGTAGTTAATCTCACCTGACGTAGCATCGTATGCTAACTGTATGTCGTCGGCATTGATGACGGGCGTCGTGATGATGGTATAAACAGCTACAGCAATATTGCTGTCCTCGTAGCCGCTCTTCACCGCGACAGCCTTAATCGTCATATCTGCATCAACGGCGATGGCTCCATTATATTCATTAGGAGCGGCTGTTGGATCACTGAAAGGATCTGTTCCGTCTGTTGTATAATAGATGGTAGCACCTTCGGTAGCACAGCTGATTACAACACTCTGAGCAGAAGTGTACTCGCCAGCTGCAGGAGTGAAGGTTGGAGTGGCCACTGTACGGACGAGACTGACAAGCTGGTTATTTGAGGCAAACTCGTAGGTTGAGTTATATTTCGTCAAGTTACCATAGATGACAACCACATCACCCACCTGAATATCATCTGCGCTGGTGAAGTTTTCACCATTATAGCTCTTACCGCGATAAGCTTGCAGCTGGTCACTGGTGGTGAGGCCATCCGCAGAGATATTGTAAGAGATGTTGCCGTGCTGCGAGCTATAAGCCGTTACGATTTCAGAAACGATACCCGTAGCATAAACGCCTGTCACACCTGCGCCGGCATCAACGGCTGCGCGAGCCTGAGCCACCGTGTAGGGATTGTTCTCAGAGCCAGGAGCTGTGGGATCGCTGTTGGTAACCGTCATCACATAGGTAGCCGTTTTCTCGCTGTAGTCACTGTTGCCAGCGTAGGTGGCGGTGAAAGTGACAGAGCCGGCAGCTACAAGGGTAACAACACCTGTCGTAGCATCAATGGTTGCTACTTCGTCATTGTTTCCGCTCCATGTTACGAGAGCTCCAGAGATAGCTGCATCCTCGTAGGTAACGGTTGCTGCGAGGCTACCAGCCGCCGTTCCAACATAGACATTGGTATTGGTGATACCTGTTGCGTCGATGGTAACGGTGGGCACAGCCAGATTCTTGGTAGCTATTACCTGTGCGACAGCGCTCTCTTCATTGTCCTTAATAGCCTTCGCATAGATTGTTGTGGTCTCATTTATCGTCATATCAACAGGAGCAGGAACATACTCAGTCCAATTTGTCCCATCGAAGCTATACCAAATGGTTGCTCCGGCTGTAGCACAAGTGAAAGAAACAGAAGTGGAGAAAAGGAACGGGTTCGCGCCAAGAACTATTGTAGGCGTCTCCACGGCAGCAGCTACGACAGTCGTGCAGTAGCCGGAATAGGTGTTGGGGGTGCCAGTCTTATATGTAATAACGATAGAGGATGTATAACCAGCGCCAGTACCATTTGTAAGAACAAAATATTCTTTATTGTTACCAGAGCAATCAAATGTATAAACATTTCCAGAGGATGACGGAGTAATAGAAGTGCCTCCTGTTGGATTCGCCACATCACCTACCTTCAAAGAGATGTTCTTATTATTATCTCCATCAGTATAGGTAATAACTACAGTTTGTACATTTAATGCATCATTATTGTACATCGCTCCTGTACCATTACTATTTCCTTGTGCACGCCACTGAAAATAATTATTATTATCATATATCTGCGTGATATTGAATGATACGCCAGCAAGATCATAGTCTGTCGAAGCTGCATAACTCGTTGGGAAACCATTATCTTGGGATGATGCGTCATAAGTTAAGGTCTCTATCGTTTCAGAACCTTGAACAACATCCGCAAATACAGCATAATAAGTAACATCGCTGTTACCCATTGTTGCAGAGGTCACGAGGGAGGGAGCCGTGTCGGTCACGCCACTGATTGCCTCAGTAACCCAGCCTACAAAACTCTTGCCGCTGATGTCAGCAGGATCACCCGGGAAGACAATAGCTGCACCTTCCTCGAAATCTTGTGAAGAGGTCGTTCCGTTTATGGAGAATGTAGCGGTATGGGTAGGAAGGGGGGTGGAATCGTCGATAAATACGGTAAATGTAACGCTTCCAGCGGCATAGTTAGCATCAGCAGCCTGCGAGACAGTGATGGTCTGAGCAGAAGGTGTTACAGCCGTTGGGGTTACGGTAATGGTATTGCCGCTTACGGCTGTCGTCACATAACCTTCGCCGCCACTCACCGTAACAGCACCCGTACTTGAGGTTGTAAAGGTAACCGTTTGAGCTTCACTGTTATTATAAAGGTCAAAGCTCAAAGCAACAGGAGCGCCAGTCAGAGCTAGGTCACTAGCGGTAAGACCACCAGTACCAGCGGTAGTCACCTTCAAACGGATATTGTCTATACGGGCATTGCTGCTACCTGTATTCTTAATGGTCAAATCAAAACTCGTGACACTACCAGTAGCAGAAATTGTCCAACTCTTCTGGCTACCCGAAATCGTAATACCTGTAGTGGATGAGGTGACTTCATAGGTAGTCTTATTGGACAAAAATGTCAAAGACATTTCTGTAGCCTGACCGGTTGGAATGTTGCTGATAGTCCATGTTTGATTGTTTTTCGATAGCAACAATTCTGGAGAAGTGCCGCCTGCCAAAACCTCAGCATACAATTTGGTGTTTGTTGAACTTTGGTCATAAGTCAAAGTTGCACCGCCATAGACAGTAGTTCCTTCAAAACCATATGCGGAAGGAGTTTCTGCGGCATCCCCACCAGTCCAAGTCTCTTCCCAAAGGGTCGTATTGACAGGTGCTTGTGCCCATAAATTACTTACTCCCACTAGCAAAGCACATAGCAGAAGCATGAATCTAGAAATTAGTTTTTGTTTCATTGTTTAGTTTAATTAAAAATTAAAGTTCAATTTTGCGGGCAAAGATATATTTTTTATGTGTGCGGTGCAAAATTTTTGGCATTTCTTTTTCGTTCAACGATGTTTTTTGCTAATCTCATAGAAACAATTTGCCATAATATACATCAATTAATCCACTAATAACATGAATCATTTTATTGGAAACGATTGATAGTAGTTAGTAGGCGTGAGAGCTTTCGTCCAGTTCCTCGCGGGTGAGCTTCTTGCGGTCAATGGCACGCCAGGCATAGACGATGTAGGCGAGGACGAAGGGCACGAGGAGCGAGACATAGAACATGGTGCGGAGGGTGAACTCGCTGCTGCAGGAGTTCTGCATCGTCAGCGACGACTGCAGGTCGGCGGTGGAGGGATAGTAGGCGGTGTTGTTCCAAGCGGAGCAGAGCAGCAGGGCGAGGACGGTGAGGACGGTGCCGATGCCGGCGGGCCAGATGCCTTTGTTTAGTTGAGAGTTGAACGTTGAACGTTGAGAGGTGGAGCGACCGAAGATTTCAATGGCGATGCCATATAACACTAGGACAACACCTATTAATAGGATGACGAGCAGGTACCACATATCAAGCAGGTTGTGCAGGTACTTGTAGGGTTCCATGAAGATGATGCCTGTGGCGGGATCGTAGGCGTAGCCGTCCTTCATCAACAGGTGGACGAGGTAGGCCACGAAGAGGATGACGAAGGGCACAGCGGAGCCGATGAGGCGTACACTGCCGCGTGAGCGGATGTCCTCGTCGTCGATGTTGTTCATGACATAGAGGATGCCCAGCGTGCGGGCCAGGAAGACAACGGCAAAGCCAAAGACGAGTACCCAGGGGTTGAGAAGGGCATCGAGGCCGTGAGAGGCGTTGGCCCAGTGGGAGATGACAGGAAGCCCCTCCCCCGACCCTTCCCCTGTTAGGGCGGGGAGAGCAAGGAGGTTGCCTTTTTCAACGATGAAGTTGGAACCTTCGAAGAAGGTGGCGACGGCACCGCCGAGGAGCAGGGGACCGAGGATGCCGTTGAGGGTGAGGCAGAACTGAAAGGTCTTGGGGCCCAGGAAATTGCCAATCTTGTTCTGGAACTCGTAGCTCACCGCCTGCACCACGAAGGTGAACAAGATGAGCATCCAAAGCCAGTAGGCACCGCCGAAGCTGGTGCTGTAGAACAGGGGATAGGAGGCGAAGAAGGCTCCGCCGAAGGTGACAAGGGTGGTGAAGGTGAACTCCCACTTGCGGCCCGTGGAGTTATAGATGAGGCGACGACCCTGCTCCGTCTGGCCGAGGCTGCCAGCGACGGAGTTGGCACCCTGCACGAAGAGCAGGAAGACGAGGATGGCACCGAGGAGTGCGACGACGAAGCACCAGTAGTGCTGAAGGAAAGAGTAAGAGAGACCCCCTCCCTGCTCCCCCTCAAGGGGGAGAGCGGTTTGTAATAGGCTTATGAGAGAACTAAGGGTTATCATCGTTTTGAGAATTTATAGGTTCATGATGGAAGAGAAAACACTTTTTGATAGGTGACTACTCTCCCCGAGCGGGGAAGGGCTCTCCCTTCTTAATTTGTTTCAGCATAATATTGATCTCCACGGCGAGCATGGTGGTGAAAAGGACGAGGAAGAGCCAGAAGGTGGTGGCGACGGCACTGGCACCGATGTCGGAAACGGAAGCGCCGACGGGCAGCATATCCTGAATGGTCCAGGGTTGACGGCCGAACTCAGCCACCAGCCATCCGCTCTCAGAGCAGATGTAGGCACAGGGAACGAGGATAATTGCCAGCCATAAAAGCCAATTAGGATAGAAAGACTCACCCCCAACCCCTCCCGTAATGGAGGGGGGCTGCTGCGCGCTGTTCTCGAACGAAGTGAGGCTCTCCCCATCACGAGGGAGCGGGGAGAGGGTCTTTTTCTGCTTCCAGCTGATGAACAGCAGATAGGCGAAGAAGAGGATGAAGAGGGAGCCGAAGCCGACCATCACACGGAACGCCCAGAAGTTGACGGCAACGGGCGGCACGAGTTCGGACTCGTCCTTGATGAAACCGTAGCCGAAGTAGGGCATATTTGTGTTGAGCGTTGAGAGTTGAGCGTTGAGAGTGGCTTCATTGGCACCTTCGGCTTTAGCCTGTCGATAGGCTGCCAGTGTGTCAATGGCGATGCGCCCGCGCTCCATCTTCTCTTTGGCGCTGGGTTCTACGGTGCCATCGGCGCGCGTGTATCCTTTTAATATATCATTGATGCCGGGGACATAGCCGTTGAAGTCGTTGGTGGCCATGAAGGAGAGGGCGTAGGGCACTTCGATGCCCTCGATCACCTTGAGGCCCTGGCCTGTGCCGCCGTCGTAGAGTGCTTCCATCGCTGCCAGCTTCATGGGCTGCACGGCAGCAACGGTCTGTGCGGACTTATGACCTGTGGCGGCAGCCAGTACGCTGGCGATGAGGCCCACGATGGCTGCGATGCGCAGGCTCTTCAGCGACATCTCGCGCTCTGCCTCGCGCCGCTTGAGCAGGTACCACCCTGAGACCGCTACCACGAAGACGGCACCGACAATCCAAGAGGAGATGACGGTGTGGCAGAACTTGTCGATGGCGAAGGGCGAGAGGGCCACATCGAGGAACGAGGTCATCTCGTTGCGCATCGTGTCGGGGTTAAATTCACAGCCAACGGGGTATTGCATCCATGAGTTGGCGACGAGTATCCACCAGGCGGAAATGGTGGCACCGAGCCAGGTGAGCCACGTGGAGGCGAGGTGGAAGCCGCGTGACACTTTCTCCCAGCCGAAATACATCACAGCCACGAAGGTACTCTCCATGAAGAAGGCCACGATGCCCTCGATGGCCAACGGCGCACCGAAGATGTCACCCACGAACCACGAATAGTTCGACCAGTTGGTGCCGAACTCAAATTCCAGGATGATGCCGGTGGCGATGCCCATGGCGAAGTTAATGCCGAACAGGCGTTGCCAGAACTGCGCCGTCTTGCGCCAGAAGGTATCACCTGTGCGGTAGTACTTGGTTTCCATGATGGACATAATCAGTCCAAGTCCCAAGGTCAAGGGGACGAAGAGCCAATGGTAGATGGCTGTCAACGCAAACTGAGCACGCGCCCAGTCAATAGCTGAGAGGAGACTATTCATATTCGTTGAACGTTTAATGTTTAACGTTTAAAGATTTCGCTTGCTACAAACTCGGCTTCGTGACCTTTCTCGGTGTGTTGTCCGATGAAATCGGGGAAAAAGAGGAGTTTGAGGACGATGAAGATGATGAACAGCTTGATGGCAATGATGAGCCAGAGCGTGCGCCCCAGCGTCATATTGCGGAAACCATCGTAGTAGAGATGGAATGCCTTATGCCAGAAACTGTTTGGATTCATGGGTAACAGGATTGGGGTGTAGGGTTTTCTCTAAGAGCAGGCTGATGCCTTTGCGGATGCTGAGGAGTCCGAAGTCTTCGGGTCGGATGTCCTCGGGGCGCAGCCACAGCAGCTCGCTGGCATCGTCGGCAGCCTTGGCACCGCTGGTGTCGCTGACGCGACAGCGGTAGAACATATCCATCGTGTGCACGGTGAAGCCGGAATAGACGTATTGATTGGGGATGGAGAAGAGGAACTCCACGCGCTCTACATCGAGGTTCGTCTCCTCCTTCACCTCGCGGATGACGCCCTCCTCGCTGGTTTCATAGAGGTCTGAGAAGCCGCCCGGCAGATCCAGCGTCCCTTTGGCCGGCTCCTTGGCGCGCCGCACGCACAACCACTCTACAGACCCACCCCCGACCCCTCCCGTGAGGGAGGAGAGTGGCTGGTGCATGGGGCGTTCTATGAGGGCGACAGTGGCGGCGGAAGGATTGATATAGTAGGTGAAGCCGCAGGCCTCGCAGTGCTTCGACTTGCCATTATTTTCCACGAAGCGCGGCGAACCGCACTTGGGGCAGAATTGGAAGAGGGTGAGTGGATGAGGCCCCTCCCCCGACCCCTCCCCTGTTTGGGAGGGGAGTTGGGAGGTTGGCTTTGATATCAGATGTTCTTTTTCCATTGTTTCCAGAGGTTTTGAGTCCCCCTCCTACGGAGAGGGGTTAGGGGTGGGCTACTACTTCATTCACGAGGTTGTAGGCACCGCCCCAGCGTTCCATCAGCCACAGCACAAAGCGAATATCGACGCCAATGCAGCGTTGCAGGGCACTGTCGAAGCTGATGTCGGAGCTGAGGGCGTCCCAGTTGCCGTCGAAGGCCAGACCGATGAGCTCGCCGCGACCGTTGAACATCGGGCTGCCGCTGTTGCCGCCCGTGATGTCATTGGTGGTGAGGAAGCAGAGGGGCAGTTCTCCGGTCTTGGCATCGGCATAGCGACCGTAGTCGCCGCTTTTGAGCAGTGCCAGCACCTGGCTCTGCATCCGATAATCGGGGTTGTTGGTGCCCTTCTCAATCTTCTCAATGAGGGACGGCATGGTAGTGAGATAGTCGTGGTGTACGCCTGAATTGGTGTAGTCGCTGACGATGCCATAGCTCATGCGTTGTGTGAAGTTCGCATCGCTGTAATGCGGCTGATCCTGTTCCATCTCCAGCACGGCTTGTGTGAGCAGGTCCTCGTTGTAACGGATGACGGGTGTCGTGGTGCCGACGACCTTCTGAATCATCTGCTTATGCATCCGCAGGACATCGACCATCATTTTCTCGGCAGGGTCTTTGAGGAAGTATTCCTTATCCAGTACGGAGTCTGTGGCCAGCACCTCTGCCAGTTCCTTGTCTGAGAAGTTGACGGTGGCCTTCTTCCGCACCTTCATCTGGTCCCATTGTTCCTGGGAGGTGAGTTGCGACTGCTGGAAGATATCGTGTGCAAAGCTGCGGTAGTCACCATGGTACTTCTTGCGGATATCTTTGTAGAAGGCGGGTAAGTATTTGCTCTTCACCTGTTTCGCGTAGTTCTCCAGCAGGGCGGCCATCACCTCTTCATCGACGCGTGGATCGTAGTCCTTGTAGAGTCGGGCGATGGCCTCATCCGCCTTCTGACGTGCTTCGCGACCGTTGGCGTTGTAGTAGCGATAAGCGGCATTGGCGATATCCAGTATCTCGATACCACGATAGAAGGTCTCTGTCATAAAGCCTTGGGCATAGCGGGCCTCATGCTGCTGATGATATGCCTTCTTGAGCGTGGGGAACATGGTGCTGAAGCGCTTGCGCAGCTGCGGGTCGGCGCTGTACCAGCGGCGGATGTCCTGTTCGCGCTGCTGCTTCTGACTGATGATGCCCAATCGCTTGACGGCCTCATTCATGCCCTGTGAGTTCTTCCAGTAGTTCGAGGAACTGGCATATTTCGAGGCATATTTGATGCCGACGGCACGCTCGGCGGTCATCCATTTCTTCCATACGCCCTGTTTGACACCGCGCACCTGAATGACGGGGATGTTCGACACGTTGACACGCTCGTCGATACCATAACTGCTCAGGTAGCGGCTGGTGGAACCCGGATAGCCGATGGTCATGCAATAGGCGCCCTGCGCATAACCGTCGAGGCTCACATGCGCCCAACGTTTGGGATGCAGAGGCACATTCGTCTCGCTGTACTCTGCGGGCTGACCGAGCGAGTCGGCATAGATGCGGAAGACGCTGAAGTCCGCCGTTTGGCGCGGCCACATCCAGTTATCGGTGTCGCCGCCGAACTTACCCAGCGATTGCGGAACGGTGAAGACGAGGCGGATATCCGAATACTGACGGTAGTAGTTCAAGTAATAGACCGAACCGCCATAGAACGCCTTGCAGTCGCAGGCCACACCCTGCTGCCCGTCCTTTTCTGCCTTCAGCTCGGCGCGGGCGGCGATACTATGAAGGATGCCGTTGATATAGTCGTTGTAGATTTCTGCCTTCTGCGCCTCTTTCAGCTTCTTGCCTTTCGCCTTGGCAGCATAGATGCTGTCCAGCTCGTGGTTCACCTGTGCAGTGACATCCTCCGTGCGCTGCCAGATGCGTACGAAGAGGTCCTTCGCGGGACGCTCCTCGGCAAACTCGTGTGCCACGAAGCCGTTGCCCAGGATATCGTCTTCAGGCGTTGACAGCTGCTGAATGGCGCGGAAGCCGCAGTGGTGGTTGGTGAACAGCAGTCCGTCGGCACTCACGATGACACCCGAGCAGTAGCCCGAGAAGTTGACGACACAATCTTTGAGCGATGTGCCGTCCTCGCCATAGAGCTGTGCATCCGTGAGCTGAAGGCCCAGGCTACGGGCTGCGGCCATGGCCTTGGGGTCTATATGTCCTACCAGCCACATCCCCTCATCGGCACGGGCTGCATTCGAGGAGAAAAGGAGCAAAGCTCCCAATGTCCATAATTTCAATTGCTTAGACATATATATTTCGTTTAACGTTTATCGTTTAAGGGTTCAAGAGGTTTAAGAGTTCAGGGGCTCAAAGTTCAATTCATCATTCGTCATTCATCATTCGTCATTCGTCATTCATCATTCGTCATTCATCATTAAATCATTGGAATACTCATACCGTTGATTTTGCGATAGAGCTCCAGGGCATAAACGTCTGTCATACCGGAGATATAGTCGAGGACGGCCATGAGGCGGTCGTAGAGGCGTGGGTCACGCAGCTGGTACTGTCGCGAGACGCGGTTGAGAAGCAGTTGTGAGTAGGCGCGGTCGGGGTACATGGCGGCTTCTACCATCTCATGGATGAGGGAGGTCATCACGCGGAAACCCGCCAGCTCTATATCTACGACATCCTTGCTGTGGTAGATATGATCATAGCTGGTCTGCACACATTGCTCATACGCCTTACGGGGTGTATCGGCAATATGTTGAATCAGAGAACCTTGGAAGCGTCCTTGCAGGATCTCCTGTTCGTGCTCCACGAAGATACGCACACACTCGCCCTCCAGTTCGTTGATTACGCAGGAGCGGAGATAGACCACCTGCTCGTTGACGTCGTGGACATCCAACTGCTGCAGATTCTGTACGATTTCATCGCGTCGTTTGGGCTGGAAGTAGGAGAGCAGCAGCTCCTTGACATCGGCGGTAGGCAGAATCTTCAACTTATGGGCATCTTCAATGTCCATGATCTCATAGCAGATATCATCGGCAGCTTCTACGAGGTAGGCCAGTGGGAAGCGCACATATTGCAGGGTGCCGGGAGCGGAGTCGCAGCGCAGGATGCCCAGTTCCTCGGCAATGCGCTGGTAGTCCTCGCGTTCTGCATCAAAGAAGCCGAACTTCTGGTGGGTGCCTGCCAGATTGCTGGAGAAGGGGTATTTGACGATGCTGGCCAGCGTGCTGTAGGTCATCACGAAGCCCCCCGGGCGACGCCCGTTGAAATGGTGGGTGAGGAGGCGGAAGGCGTTGGCGTTGCCGTCGAAGTGTATGAGGTCGTTCCACTGCGTGGGTGTCAGGCGGTCACCTGTCACGGGGTCCGTGTAGTCCTGCAACCAGCGGCCTTCGCCCTCACTGAAATAAGTGGCGATGGCACGTTCGCCGGAGTGCCCAAAGGGCGGGTTGCCGAGGTCGTGGGCCAGACAGGCGGCACTGACGATGCTGCCCATCTCGCTGAGGTGTGTGTCGGCGAGCTCGGGGTGACGCTCCAGCAGGAGACGTGCGCTGTCGTTGCCGAGGGAGCGCCCCACGCTGGAGACCTCCAGGCTGTGCGTCAAG
>Ga0265301_10000148_pt1 | contig 111855 bp, 121 predicted proteins | sample AusTroGonzalo_MG_2_FD_193488 | JGI IMG/M metagenome (GOLD analysis project Ga0265301, IMG submission 193488) | Bovine rumen microbial communities from tropical cattle in Woodstock, Queensland, Australia - Gonzalo_04 | ecosystem: Host-associated > Mammals > Digestive system > Stomach > Rumen ... | reverse complement strand
AAGAAACTAGTAGATAGCGAAAGAGTAGTAAAAGTTAGTCAAAAAGGAAAAACATACTTCTCAGTAAATTAAAATAACAGGGAGTTCTTAGGTAGACAGTTCTCTCCCTTATAAAAAAGAACTTTGTATATATGCGGCAACTGCACGCGTTACCTAATCCTATATGCTACTTAGTAGCGGGAATGGAAATCAAAAGTTGCAGGCGGCTACAGGTCTATACGGGTGTAGTAGAGTGTTTTGAAAGGTTTGTAAGTTTGTCCTGTAGGTCACGGCTTTAGGGGAACCAAAGAAAAACTTACACATTTTATATAAATAATGTTCTTTGAAAAGTAAATAATTTTGAACCATATGAAAGACCTATGGTGGAAGCCATTAGGTATGGACAATCTGTTAACCTCATGGTTTGAGGTGGGAATCTCAAATGGACGGGGATGGCGAAAGGGAAACCGACCGCCGCGATATGTTAATAGCATAAAAAAGATAGATTGGTGGGGATAGGAATTATTTAGAATAATGTATATCTTCCTATTGTTGAAATCTTGACAGCTCCTGTGGAGTGTGTAGAGTAAGGTGCCTGATATCTGTGGTGGGTATAGGGCTATAAAATCCTTATCAAGACCAATAATCAATAGTGCAGTTGAAGAGCGGAAACGTTCTATAAAATGGGAAGATAGTGCGAGTAGCGGAAATCTGCACAGTTTGGATTTTTAGTAAATGGACTGCAAATACCATTAAAAAAGCCTAAATGCCCGTGAAAGTAGTGAGTATTAATCTCATCTAGTTTTAGACCGAAAGGTTGGATTAGAAAGAATATAGGGTAGCTCCCTATATGAGGCTTCTAATTCGCTAGGGACAGGAGTTCACTTAATTTTATCCTTAATGTGAGGAACATCAAATTATTTATTGTTCAAAGCACATTATTATATATTGATTTTTTAATAAAAAAATTATATAATTAATATATAAAGAAAAGGAGTGATAAAAATGAAAGAAAAAAATATAAAGGGTTTAGATAATGACTTCTATTATGAAGAACAATTAGATACAACTTTTGTATTAACAGGTTTCAAAACAGAAGAAACAATGAGTAATGTTGTTTATTATGAATTCACTCCAGTGTATGGACTATATGAAGATAAATATTATTTACCTGTTGCATATTTTGAATCATTTAATGACAAATTATGTGATTACCGCATCTTTAGATTAAATAATATTCATGATATATTCTATAGTTTTGAGCAAGAGTAATAATTATTGATTTTATTTAAAAAATATAATATAATTATTATAGAAAAAGAAAGAAAAATAGTTTATGAAACTTACTAAGGCTGATAGACCAAAGAGTCGTAGTCGTAAGAGAAAAATCCTTAGTGACGAGGCTGTTCTTCTTAAACCGGCGGTTGCCGCAAGGTTTCTTATAAGCGAAAGAGTTTCGCAATTCTCTTAACACTATTTAGTGTTTAAAATAAAAAAATATAAGGAAAGGTTAAATGAGGTGATTGAAAATGACTAAAAAAGAAATGTTTGAGAGAGTTATCGAAATTGTAAAGGAGGCAAATGTTGCAGATGAAGCAGTTTTAGTTGAAAAATTAGAACATGAAATCGAATTAGTATCTAAGAAAAGAACTTCTAAAACTAAAACTCAAAAAGAAAATGAGGAAATCGTAGAAAAAATCTTTGATTTCATCAAAGAATCTGAAGGAGAAGTTACTGCAGCAGAAATTCAAGCACACTTTGAATTAACTTCTAATCAAAAGACTTCAGCATTAGTTAAGAAATTAGTTGATGCAGGAAGAGTTGAAAGATGCAAAGATGGTAAGAAAACAACTTACAAAGTTGCCTAATCTAAATCTTTAATAAAAGGGGGAACTTAGTTCCCCACTTTTGATTATATAAGAAAGGGTGAGGAATATATGAAATATCCAACTAATTATGTTAATGGATTACAAGATTATTTAAAGAAAATAGGAGAGTATGAAGTATTTACTCCAGAAGAAGAACAAGAGGCTTTTAAACAATTAAAAGAGGGTAATGAGGAAGCCCGCACAGAAATTATAAATAGAAATTTAAAGTTAGTTGTTGCTATTGCTAAAAAATATAAAGGTTGGTCAGGATTAAGTTTTACTGATTTAATACAAGAAGGCAGTTTTGGTTTAATGGCGGCAGTTGATAGATTTGATTATACACTTGGTTATAAATTTTCTACATATGCAGTATATTGGATTAAACAAGCAATTACAAAAGCTATGATTAATAAAGGTAGAACAATTAGATTACCAGCTCATATAGTAGATAAAATCAGTAAAGTAAGGAAAGCAGAACGAGATCTAGCTAATGAATTAGGTATTGAACCTACAGAAGAGCAAATAGCAAATAAATTAGGCATTTCCGCACAAGAAGTAAAAGATATTAAGGAAATGAATTTATCTACTTTGTCTTTAGATACCCCTATTGGAGATGATGAAGAAGATACTATTTTAGATTTTGTTGAAGATACACATTTTGAAAGCCCAAATGAGAATGTAGATAAGTTAGACTTAAAAGAACAATTATTAAAAGTTATGGAAAGTCTAGAACCAAGAGAAAAAACAGTGTTAATTAAAAGATATGGTCTTATAGATGGAGAACCTATGACTCTTGAAGAAATTGGACAAGAATTGAATTTATCTAGGGAGCGTATTAGACAAATTGAAGAAAAAGCGTTAAGAAAAATGAGAAATCCTATAAGAAGTGAACAATTAAAAATCTATATGGCTGATGCTGCATAGATTTTTTATCTGCGGCAACCATGCCTACTGGCTGCCATATAGCAAGCATTTCCGCACATTCATATTATTTATCAATTTTTTTGGAAGAACTATTGACAAAATTTTTAAAAAATGTTATAATATTTATATAATAAAAAATTAAGAAAAAAAGGAGTGATAGATATGATGAGATATATGGCAATTATAGACTATATAAGGGGGCAAATATATTATCCTGATAGTGATTTAGATTTAGGATTTAAATTAGATGCTATGATAGAGATGTATAAAGATATATTTAACTTAAAAGTATATTCATATAATTTTGGAAATATTTATGTTATCAAGGAAAGGGTAGGTGAATAATATGTTTGATTATGTATTAGAAAATGGAAAGGTAATAAGAATAAAAGAGGATACTATACAAAACTTAATGACACAATTAAAATTAGATAGAGAGGATGCTATTCAAGTTTATTTAGAAGATGAAGGTTATGAAATAAATGAGGAACAAGAAGAATTAACTCAAAAAGCAAAGGATAATAAAGTTACTGCAAGCATACATAAAGCAGAAGGTAAGAAAAAAGAACGCAAGAAAGTAGAAAGAAAACCTAATCCTGATAAAGAAAGTTTAATAGCAACTTTAGCTGAATTCTTAGGTGAATTAAATGAAGTTGAAGATGTTAATGTAACTAATATAGGTAAATTAATTGAGTTCACTTTTAGAGGTAAAGCTATGAAAATAGATTTAGTTGAAAAGCGTGTTAAGAAAGATTAGGGGTGGCCTTGGTAGAAATACCAAGGTTTTTCTTTGTAAAAGCTGGATTTCCGCACACCTATATAAAAACCTCAAATGTGAATTCACGAAATATTAGTGTGAATTCACGGTCGGATATAACAAAAAACTTACAAAAAGAATTTGCTTTTTTGAAAAATTTTGGTTATAATATAAATAAGATAGGGGGAATATTATGACACAAGAAGAATTAGCAAAAAAATATGGATATAGTGAAACATCCATTTATAAAAATTTCCCTGCAGTTCAAGCTGGTATATTAAAGAAAACTGGAGTTATTATAAAGAAAGTTGGTAAGGGTAAAAAAGCAGAATATATAGAAATTATAGATAAAACTGAAGAAGAACAGATGGAAGAATTGCGAGAGTTTTTAGAAACCCATCCCGCGGTAAGAGAATACTTTGAAGGTATTGAGGGGTAGGTGTCATATATGAGTAAAGAAAATTTAAATGAGAATAGATTTACCTTTTGGCAAAATTATTATGATACTATAAGATACTTACCTAAAGAAGATGTGCGTTTAAGATGTTATGAAGGATTATTAGATTATTTATTTAAGGGGGTAGAATTACCATTGCCGCAAAATGATCCAGAAGTGTTTGCTATTTTAAATGGTATGAAACCAAGTTTTGATAATAATAAGAAATATATAAAAAGACAAATTATGTTAGGACAAGCCGTTGGGGATAGTAATCTTACATTAGAGGCTACTGATGATAATATAGCTAAAGTTATGTTAGATTTTAAAGAGAAAAATGGAAGAGAAATTAAGTCTAAAGAGTTAGGAGAAATTTTTGGATTAAGTGATAGTGCAATTAGAAAAAGGGGTGTATGGATACAAAGAAAGGAATTAGTTTATTCAGGGGCATGGTTTGATAAAAATGAAAAAATTTCTGAAGGGGCTAAGATAAATCCATTAGACTTTTAAGGGGGCATATGAGAGAGTTTTCACAAAAAAATGTGAAAATTTTTGTGAAAATCGTGTGAAAGTTGCAAAAAAATGTGAATGTGAATTCACATAAAAAAAATGTGAAATTCACGTGAAAAGTAATTAAATTCACACAATTCACGTGAAAATGGTGTGAATTCACAAAAAAAGTGTGTGAAAATCACGTGAAATTCACACAAATTCACGTGAATGTGAGAAAACAAATATAGAATAAAGAACGCTTCGCTCACATTTTTCACTTCGTGAAAAAAATGACCTTGTTGCCGCCACTTTTCACAGTTAATAAAAAGGAGTTGTTATAATGATATTTTTAGGTAATCAACGCAGTATGGATAATTTTGTAAAAGGAACTAAGGAAGATATAAAAGATACTTATAAGTTATTAGTTAATGATTACAAAGAAGTAAATGATAATAATATAGATTATATATATGATTATGTAGAACAATTACATATGTTACTATTGCAATATAGAAATGTAAAAGAAAGTTTAGATAATAATGATGTTGCTTGTTGAACTATTGAAGCTTGAGATGAAGAGTTGAATTGAAAACAAAGGGAATGCTTAGAAAAGCTATTAGAAGAATATAGATAGTATTATATAATATTATGTTAAATAGTGTATATAGTGTATATAGTGCTATGTGGGTACGCGACCGCGTTATATCATATACCTTACTTCAAAAAACGAAATACGATTTTCAGAATGAAAGATTTTAAATCTCTTTCATTCTTTTTTCTATTGTCTATCATAGATAATTTTCCTACATTTTGCTAAACTATATCTCTGACGGATATTTTATCGTTCCTTACAATTTTATTATATAAAAAATTGGCTAATTTTGTCAAATTAATATTTTTAATTGACTTTACAAATAAAATATATTATAATTATAATGGGAGAGAATAATAATAAGGTGCGCGGTTCCCGCTTAAAGTAATATAGACCTGGCACCGCCGCCTAATAATAATACTTTCCCATTATAATAATATAATAATATATTAAAAAAGTCAACAAGTCAACTATTCACTTACTATTGTAATTTTTCTGAAAGAGAAACTCATTTTTTGCTAAGCTCAGAAGGCAAAATTTGTTTCTTATTTGTTTGCTATTGTCTTTTATGAGAAAATGTAAGGAAATGATATAAAATGGCTCAGAAGGCAAATTATGCTTGTTTAGAGTATGTGCGCGGTTGCAGCCTTAGGCTGGAGGCTCTCGGAGAATGGCGCCTTAAAAATGGCTTTTTTTTAATCATACTAAAAAATTTTTATTTTTTCAACTCTCCGCTTTTATTATTTTGGGAAATCATATAAAGGATCCCGGTCAGTTCACTTTCATTTGAAATTTCCGCCATATACACGGGATCCGCTTTACGGAGCTTAGACGCCCATATACGAGAATGAACCGGGCCCCGCCCCTTTAAACAGTTTACGTCAATTTACACTAGGTTTACACTTCATTTGACACTTATTTACGGGATAAAAATTTTTTATAAAAAATTTGAAAAAATCACTTGACAAATTTTAAAATGTGTGTTATACTAAAATTTTCGGCTCAAGGCCGCCGAGGCCATGCCGCTAAATTATGGGAAAAATAAAAATTAACCCATCGCCGCATTTTTCGCTTGACAAAATATTAAATATATGTTATAGTAAAAAATGAGGGTGAAGGCGGACGCAAGGGAGCCGAGGGAGTAAACTTTACATGTAAAGACCTTGATCTTTACATGTCAATTGACAGTGTTAAAAAATGTAAATTTATATTAAAAAAATATGTAAACTTGTGTAAATTTACATATTTTATAGTAAAAACACTATAAAAAGAGTAAAATTGTGTTAATTTACACTTTTTTTACTCTTTTTTCAGTTAAATCTAGTTTAAATTCCCTATTATCTAACTTAAAAGTGATTATTTTACCAATATTTTCAATATTTATATCACTAGCATTAAGATTTTCTAAACTTTTTGCTAATTCTTTAATAATATTTTCTTTTACTGGATTAGGTTTGCGTTCTCTAACTACTTTTTTCTTTTCAGTTTTTTCATTAGATTTTACAACAACCTTTACATTATTAGATTTTGCTTGTTTGTTAAGTTTGTCTTGTTCTTCATTAAAAACAATATCTTTATCACTTAACCATAAATCTACACTTTCCCAAAAATTAATATCTAGGTTTTTCATTGTTTTTTCAACCCATTGTTTTACAATTTTTACACTTGTAGATTTACCATTTTCATTTTCAAGCATTATTTCATAGTAGTTTCCTTTGTCAACATAATTTACAGGTATAAACATAATTATCACTCTCACTTTCTATAATTATAATATAACAAGTTAGATAAAAAGTCAACATTTTTTTAAATTAATTTTAGAGTAAGGGGAAATGTATTCCCCTTATTCTATTTTACAAAGAAGTAAGCAACTCTTTTTTCGATTTTTTTAGAAATAGTTTCATTATCAACTAATTTCTTTAATAAAGCACTCATTTTTTGATTAGATAAATCACTTAATCTTTCATTAGCACTTTGTAATTCAGTAATTCTAACAGGTTTTGCTAAATCAGTTAAAGTGTCAACAATAACTTGCATTAGTTCAACATTTTCTTTTTGAACCTTTGTTTCAGTTTTACGATTTGCTTTGTTATCTAACAATTCGATTTCGTGTGTAGCATAATTTACTACCATTGTGTCATTAGAATAAGTTTCTAATATGTGAGTTAATACCTCTCTTTTAGTATATTTCTTTTCAACCATCATAATCACTCTCCTTTTCTTTATGGTTTACTTGTAATAAGTTTTAATAACTCTTTCTTATTACATTATTATAATAACATTTTATTATTTTAAAGTCAACATTTTTTTTTATTTTTTTAATGTAATTTTTTGAGTTATTTCTCCTTTCTTATTACATTATAATAGTATCAAATTATAATTAAAAAGTCAACAAAAAAAAATAAAAAAATAATTTTATTTTTTTATTGTCAATTTACACTTACTTGACATGTAAATTTACATGTCAAGATCAGATCTACTTATTTCGGGATTTACGTCAACTTTACGTCAATTGATATGTAAATTTACAAAATTTTACATGTAAATTTACATGTCAAATTCGGCAGGAAGCGCTTCAACGCGGGCCGCTGTCAATTTACATGTAAAGTAGGTGTCAAATAAAATAAAAAAGTGTCTAGTTGACACTTTTTGTTCCAAAATAATGAAGAAATTTTACACTTTTTGCTAGGTTATTACATTTTTCTTGATTATTTTTATAAAACTCAATAGCCCATTTAGTTGCTTTATATTCATTTGTAAGTTCCCAATACTTATAATTAAGTTCTTCATAAGTTAAAGTTCCTTTATAATATTCATTTGCTAATTGAGGGACTTTATTATTTCTATCTAACCACTCATTAATATCAAAAGTTTCAAAATGACCTATTTCGTGTAGTAAACTAAATACATTTTTATTTATTATTATATCAGTAAAGAAATCTTGTTGAGAAAACCATTTATACCAATATAAATCTTCAATATTAAGTTTTTTCTTTCCTAATCTTAATCTATAAGTAGGTATTTGACACTCCCAAGTTTTACTAGGAGATATTTTTACTACTATCTCACTATTAATTTCTTTTACAAAGTTTCTTATTATTTGTAAATCTTGTTTTGAATAACCACATTTATTTTTCTTACTCATACTATCACTCTCTTTCTTACATTATTATTATAACATTTTCATTTATTTATTGTCAATAGTTTTTAAATATTTATATCATCAAATTGTCTTAATGCATTTGTAATTATTTCCAATGCATACAATAGAGCATAAAAATATTGAGTATCACTTTCTCCATTGATGTTATCAAAAATACAATTCATTATTTGATTGTTTAATTTATTTCTCAATTTTCTTTTTTCTTCATTTTTCATTTCTATCACCTCTTACATTATAATTATATCACATTTAGAAAATAAGTCAATAATTTTTTGCAATTTTAGGAAAAATTTTTACATTATTGCAACTCTTCCTGGCGTATCAAAAATTCCTTTATATGTAAATTTACAGTAAACTCGTGCCGCAGCGTAATAAAGTGAGCGTTTGCGGCCCGCCGCAACGCATCCTGGCGTGTCATTTTAAGGTTTACAAAAACTTGACATTTAGGACTGTCAAGTTCTGTAAAGTGCACTCTCTTTTTTACAGGAAAGAATTAAACCCGCTTGACACTCCTCTGTCAAATGAGGCGAATTATTTTACGTAAAACCCACAAAAGACGTATTCGACTGATTTACAAGTAGACAATAATTACTTGTTAGGGTATCCTAAGTCCCTAATGTAAACTTTACACTTTTGCTTTTGTAGAGTTTACATTAAGGACTTAACAAGTCCTTAATGATTTTAAATACCAAAGTATGCTTTTTTCTTGTTGATTTCTTTTTTGATAGTTTCACTATCTACTAATTGTTTTAGTAAAGCACTTATTTTTTGATTACTTAAAGTAGCAAGTTCTTCATTTGCTTCTTGTAATTCACTAATAGTAACCATTTTTGCTAGGTCAGTTAGTGTATTTACAATTACACCCTTTAAGTTTTCATTTTCAACTTGTGTTTTAGTTTTTGTATTACTTGCTTTTTTATTGTCAAGTAATTCAATTTCGTGTTTTGCATAGTCAACAACCATTTTGTCACTAGCATAGTTTTCAATTATGTGATTTAACACATCTCTTTTTGTAATTCTTGTCTTTTCCATTATTACCACTCCTTTACTTTTTAAGACTTTTAATTACTTGTAAATAAGTTCTTTTCTTATTTACATATTTATTATATCATAACTAATTTATTAAGTCAACATTTTTTTTAATTTTTTTTATTAGTTATGTTATAACCATTTCTTATTTATTACATTATTATAATATCATTTTTAATATTTTTTGTCAACACTTTTTTTAATTATTATATTTTCTTTTTGAATTAAAGCATTTTTTTTATAAGGAAAACTTACATTATAGCATTTTGCTTTTTCTACCCACTCAATTTTCTCTATGTTTGTATAAATTCTATCTTCATACACTACAATACATTTTTCCATACTATCACCTCTTACATTTTAATTATAGCAAATTATAAAAAATAAGTCAATAAAAAAATTAAAAAATTTTTTATTTTTTTAATTTACATTTTGGGAGTGTAAACAAGTGTAAATCGAACAAATGTTCGGTGTAAATTTTTGTAAATAGAACATTTGTTCGAAAATCCGGCGCAGATGCAGCGAAAGCGGGCCGCCGCCAACGCAGCCAGGTGTATCACATTTCCGCCAACAAAAAACTTTACACTTGGAATGTAAAGTTCTCCCCACACTTGACAGTGTTAACTCCTGTCAAGCATACACTCGTTCGTTTCAGGTTTAACCAATGAGTAGTCAAGTAACCACCTCTACCTTACGCTTGGAGGTCTCAAGATTGCAGTTTTTTATTTTTAAAAGTCAAAACTTGATAAACACACTTTATAGGTTTTTCCAAGCCCTACCAAGAGTAAGCAAGAAAGAGGTTTATTTGTTTACTCTTGGTAAGGTTTGCTAGAAACCTTACTTTTTAAGCATATATATCATACTTTTTTGCTTTAAGGTTTGCGTTGCGACCTTTTAACTTTTTATTAGTCTTACCTTTCTTGAATAGATTTAATGCAGTTCTTTCAAATTGTTTTGCGTTTTTGTCAACTACAACTTTCTTTACTTGTGATTTTCTCTTTGCCATATTTATCACTCCTTTTCTTATTTACAATATTATTATATATCTATTATTTTAAAAAGTCAATACTTTTTTGAAATATTTTTATTTTTTTTGTAGTTAAGAAGAAGAATTAATCTTCTTCAATAACTACTGAGTAATCTTTCCAACTTGGTGCAACATTTAACTCAACTATTGTATTTCCTAACATTTCCATTGATTTTTTAAATATTTCAATTTCAATATCAATATCTTCAAGTCCTGTGTGTTCTTCTTGAAAATTAGGGTTATTAGTTAAGTATGAATAAATTGCTTGTGCTGTTGTTCTTACTCTACCACTATTTGTTATAAAACAACTATCTTTTACACTATTTAAAATATCTTTATTTTCTATACAATAGTTAGCATAGTCTTTTGAAAATGTTATTACTTTTGATATTTGCATTGTATCTAATAAATCAAGTTTTTCAAATGAGTTATTAACTCCAAAATCTTCACATAATCTTGCTATTGCTTGTTTATCAAAACTACCATTATGAGCAACCATTATTTTAATATTGTATCTACTTATTACTTTTGATAACTCTTGCATTATGTCATTAACACTACAAGTTTTATATCTTTTATCATTGTTTAATTTTTCAAAATAACTTGGATATTTAGTAGCACTAAAAGTAGATAACATTATGTATTTATTATTGAAAAACTTTCTTACTAAATAACTTTTTTCTCTTACAACTTGTTGCTTTTCTAAATCATAAACCTTTGTTCCAATCTCAAATGGTAAAACACTTTCTTTAACAAATAATGTTCCTATTGTTTCAGTATCTATAAATAATAAATACCTTTGTTTTTGTAAGTCAATTTTTTTCACTTTATCACTCTTTCCTTTCTTCCTTACATTTTAATTATACAATAGAATAGTATAAAAAGTCAACAACTTTTTCATTTTTTTACACTTTTTTAAATGTGCGGCAACGCGTCCTGGTGTGTCATAAACCTTGGTTGACATTATGGGAGTGTCAAATAATGTCAATCGAACCTGTTTTCGATGTCAAAAAATGTAAACCAAACATCTGTTTGAAAAATTCGGCTCCGAAGCATTGAAAGCGAGCCGCGCGATACGCTAGGCTGCGTTGCCGCAATACAAATAAATAAAAAGTGTCAAGTTGACACTTTAATCTTCTAATAATGCTTCAGTTAATAATTCTTTAGCCTCTTGAAGTTTTTTAGACCACATTTCATAAGCCTCTCTATCTTCACGAGTCCAATGGTCTACCATGTTAATGTAGAATAGAGTTTTTTCTAAATCTCTAACTCTTAATTTTAATTCTTCGATTTTTTCATTTTTCATAGATATCACCTTTCCTTTTCAATTATATAGTAGCATTTTTTTAATTAAATGTCAACACTTTTTAAAAAATTGTTAAAACTTTTTCAATAGTATTTACATTATTTTGAGAACCTTGAATTACTTGTAATAAACTTTTTATTTTATTTAATTCTTTAATTAGTTCTTTTCTATTGTTTTGATATTTATTATTTTTTACATCTATTAATAATTTTAAATATTGTTGTTTAATTGGTAAACTTAATTCTTTCATTGTTATCACTCTTTCTTTTTTATTTTGCTTTTTTACTCATTTCTTCTAAAATCATTTCAATAATTTCTTCCATTTTCTTTCCCTCTCTTTCTTACATTATTATAGTAACATAGTATTGAATTAATGTCAACACTTTTTAAATATTTTTTTTATTTTTTTTGTAGGTTGTAAAGTAGATTATTTATCTACTTTACAACTAAAATATTTATCACCCTGATTAGTGTAGTTAGTAATTACATTACTTTCTCCACCACATCTAGCAATAGCATTTTGTCTTTCGTGTTCTTCTTGAATTGCAAGAACTTTAAAACCTCCAATAAATACTAAAATTAAGATAATTGCTAAACCTAATTTTTTCATTTGTATCACCCTTTCTTTATCTTACACTATTATTATAAATGGTCAAGTTAAAAAAGTCAATAGATTTGTTAAAAGTTTTTTGTCAAGTGTCAAGTGATGATTTTGGGAATGCGGCGATGCAACGCTGCGTGGTGTTTCATTTTTCAAAAATCTTATCGAACATTTGTTTGCCAAAATTCGGCTCGGCGCGGGTGAAGGCGAGCCGCCAAACTCAGAGTAGGGTAGGGTAGGGGAGAGTAGGTGAGTGGTCTTACTTCTCTACTTAGAAATGTGCGGAAATGGTTGCTTAGTCTTGCGGAAACCACGGTTTCATGCGGTTTTGGACTGGGTCGCCGCACATTTTAGCATTTTGGGAAAACTCACTTTTATCACTAACCCACTCTCCCCTAAAGCAAAATTTAGCCTCCCCTACCCTACCCTATTCACGGCCCGCTTCGATTGCAACCGTGCCGCCGCACTTTACAATTTACATGTCAAGTGTCAACTAAATAAAAAAGTGTAAACTATTTTACACTTTCTTGATAACTATTGTAGAAATTAGTTACCCCACCAACCCAATATTGATTTAAGTTATTAGGGTCATTTGTTGCACCAATAGGACAATACTTTGCACCAATTTCTTCGATAGTATTTAAACCCATTTCGAAATAGTAAGTTTTTAACACTCTTAGGAAATCTTCAAGTCCTTCTTGATAAGTAGAGTATCTTTTAATTTCAGTAGCGTGATTACACATTATTCCACCAAAATTATTTTTATCATTAAATGCTTTACTAGTCCAATTTCCAGTTTCGTGTCTTGAAATACTAATTGCTAAAATTGCTTGGTCTTTTGTAAAACCTTTTTCAATAGCAGTATTGTAAATGTTAGTTTCATTTTCATTATTGAAAACAAACTCTTTTTCAGTTTCTACTATTGGTTGTTCTTCTACTTTTTCCATAGCAACAACTTTTTCAATTATTTTTTCTTCAACAATAGTTTCAACTTTTGTTGTATTAAAGTTTACTATTCCAATAGCACTTAATACTATCATTGAGTAGATAACACTTACTTTTAATAATCTTGGTAATTTATTGAATAGTTTTATTACTAAATTATTAATTGCTTTTAATAAGTAATAAACTATTGCAATAGCACCAACTATTAAGCAAACAATGTTTCTAATAATTGCTTTAACAATTTTCTTTCTATTTCTTTTTTTTCTTAATTGAGTTCTAGTCATTTTAGTCAACTCCCTTTCTTTATCTTACACTATTATTATAGCACCACAATTATTAAAAGTCAATAGGTTTTTGTAAATTAATGTGTAAAGTTTTGGGAAGTGTAAAAGAGTGTCAAATAGCAAGTTTTTATTGGCGAAAACCCTATCGAACAGTTGTTCTATAAAATTCGGCGCTGGAGGGTTGAAAGCGCGCCGCGCTGTCAAATAGTGTAAAGTAAATAAATAAGTTGACAAGTTTTTTACTTGTCAACTTTACATAGATAGTATCTATCTCCTTGGTTAGTATGTTTTACTACCACATTACTATCACTGCCACATCTAGCAACTGCATTGTTGTATGCTTTAGTATCTTGTAATTCTAATAGTTTGTAAATAGCAATTAAACTAATTATCATTATTGTTATTATCATTACTTTCTTTATTAATTCTTTCATTTGATTTCACTCTCTTTCTTTATCTATCTTACACATTTATTATAGCATGTCTTTGCCTACTTGTCAATAGGTATTAAGAAAATTGCGGAAACAGGTCAACCATTTGACAGGTTGCGAGTCAAGGATACACGAACCCGTGCCGCCGCAATTTTCTTACACCTCTTGGACTAATTTATTGATAATACCTGAAATGGAACTCAAGTCTTTTACACAAATTCCTTTCCATCTTTTACTTTTGTTATTTGCTAAACTTGTTAATCTCTTTATTCCAATTCCATTTGATTTATTCCAATCAATTAAATTGTTTGTGTAATCATCTAATAGTAAACAAGTGTTATCAATGTCAATGTTTAATTGTCTTTTTATTTCATTTGCTTTGTTTGTTCCAATTCTACAAAAACAAATGTTTTGTTCTTTGATGTTATTCAAATGCTTTCTTATCCAAATCATTTTATCATTGTCTGCTTGCTCATTAGGTGTTGCACTGATAATGTAAATCTCAATGTCTTGTCTTAATGCTAATTCATTTATTTTTTCAATGTGTTTAAAAGGTTTTAATGTTGCGAAAAAACCTTTCTCTTTATCAAATCTTTCTAAAGCATTTCTCTTACTATTGAACTTTGCTAATGTTCCATCCATGTCTAAGAATAATTTAATCATTACTATCAACTCTTTTCTTTTGTCTTTCTGTTATATTGTTGTTTATTATTATTTATTAATGTCTATTGTCTTTCTTCTTATGATTAAATATCATAAGAAGAAAAACCAACAACAACAACAAAGTCATTGAAATGATAATTTACATAGAAATCACCACTCTTGCTTACGCAGTTGTTATTAAGAAATGAGATAACCTTATTCACTAATTCTTCATTAGTGTATGGTCTCATTAATTCTTCACCATTACTAGTGAAACCATAGAAGTCATTAAAATCTACTTTAATAACATTATCATTATTAAAGAAGATAACATCTCCAACCTCTTCTAATTCTTTTAACATTACTAGTAGTTCTTGTTTCATAACTAACACCTCTTTCTTATTACATTATTATAGTATCACTTACTAAAATAAAAGTCAATAGTTTTTAATAAAAAAAATAAAAAAATTATCAAACGTTTATTCGATAACTTTACCAAAGTTTTATTTTAGGAAAAGTGTAAAGTTGTGTAAAGTGATAGTTGTAAAGTCGAAAACTTTAAAGTGTAAAGTAAATGTAAAGCTCGGCTCTGGAGCAATGAAAGCGAGCCTACAAATAGCTCGCTAAGGAATCTCTTTTTAGCTGCTACCGAACGTACTTTGAAGTAGAACCTGGGGGTAATATTCTGGGAAAAAATTTTTTTCGATTTGATATTTTGTTATTGCCACCACATAAAAATCTTTAAAAGTTTTTTTAATTTTAAACAACAGTATTTTTGTTATTGCCGGAATTGCTTTAACAAGCATTCTAAAGCCGCATAAAAATCTCCAAATCATTTTTTAATTACAAATAACAGGATTTTTATTTCTTCTTAGCTTTTCGAAACGCTAGTTACAAATATACCTATAATAAATAAAATTCAAAAAAACGATACTAACAACATATAACATAAATAAATTAATAAATTCCCTAACTTTACTTTCCACATAATCACCACTCCAAATATTCTAATAATAATATCAAACAATAAACTAATATAAAAGGCGAAAACAATAGCAAAACAATTATACTACCTATTCTTTCCAATACTGAGATACTAGTACTTTTCCACCATGGTCTCTTTGACATATTAAACCTGCGGAAACCTCCTTACACCATTTTGCAATTCCTTTATTACCTTCCATATCTATATAAAAATAATGCGGACGCGCGTATACATAGGCCCAGATACCAATTCCTAATAAAACCAGTCCAAGGAATATCAACCCGCCGCACATTATCTTCTTTTTATTGTTTCTCCACCATAAATTAATTTTTAACATGAACATCAACACAGTTAATTTCATTTCTATCATCTACCTTTGTTATTTCTTTTGCAATTCCATAAGAAGCTCCTATTATTCCCGCACCTACCGCACAAAAAACAATAGCTCCTAAATACCATGCGGAAATCTTTACTAAAAGATTATCAGCCCCACTATACATACTATCTAATAATACTGCTAAACTAATTCCTGTCCATGTTAATATTATTGCTATTGCTATTGTTAAAATTACTGTTACTATCATATCCTTTTCTCCCTTTCTCTAATATATCTAATAATTTATAAACATCTATATCAAATTCTTCATTATCTTCTTCTAAATCTCCTCATTCATATTTAGTAGACCAAATATAGTTTATTGCGGCGGTCAGTGCTCTCATAGCCTCGAAATAATAATCCTTGATCTCCTTTAATAGTTGATACTCTGAATATGGAACATCTACCGTTTGAGTATATGGGTTATATTCAGGTATATCATATTCATTAATTATTTTACTCATTGCGGGAACGCGCTCCTTCCATCCTTAAACGCGATCTCCGCGTTATTTTCTTTTTTTATTTTTCTTAATTATATTATATAATATATTTTTAAGTAAATCAATTAATAAAGCTTTAAACGAGATTGACAAATGAAAATTTTTGAACTATACTATTGTTAGAAAAGGACAAAACTATTTAAAATTTACATTAGAAAGGAGTTGCGCTAGTGGACACAAGAATTAAACTAGATTACACTTTAAAAACTGCGGAAGAGCGTAAAGCTTTAGTAGAAGAAATTGTAAAACAAACTCCTCCTAATCAATTAACTGAAAAGTATATAGAGATATTATCGAATTATATTATATTTGCAATGGATAAAGAAGAAAAAAAGAAAAAGGAAATAATTACTGACAATAGACTAATAACTATAAATAAAAGAGAAACGTCATATCAAGGCTTAGTAAGCAAATTTGAAAATGGGGAGGATGGTTTATATAACATTACTATTGATAATGATAAAAATGTTTTATTAACACCCAAAATCTCAATTTCACCAAAGGATATTGCGGAAATCCCTGACTTAAGAGACTTAAGCGAGGCTATTGAAAATGTAAAGGGACAAGTAGCAAAAGCAACAGGAAAAAATAAATATAAAATGAAAAAAACTTTAATTGAGATGTATCAAGAACAATACACTATTAAAAATACAGTAAAACAACCTATTTTAGCTACTAATGTAGCCAAAACTTTTGTCCGTTCAGATTTTAAAGAAACTATTACAATAGATGAAAATGGAATGCCTCATAGTAATGGACTATGTTCATTTTTTAATCCAAAACACATTTCCGCCTTATTATGCAACTATAGTGCATTAAAACAAGAAAGCTGAGATAGATTTGATGGCGATTGTTATTATATGATGATGGATTTAGATGAATTAATAGAGGATACATTAAGAGATGAATATCCTTTATATTATGATTTGTTAATATATAAAATAGATGGAAGAAGTAATGCGGAGATCCAGTTTTTACTAGAACTTAACCACGGGGTAAAGCACTCAATCGAGTACATTAGTTCTTTATGGAGAAATAAAATACCTAAATTATTGGCGGAAGGGGAAACAAAGAGATACTTAAATTGATATTACACAACTCAAGAAAAAGGAAAATGAAAAAGATGTTCTCGTTGTGGACAAGTTAAATTAGCTCACAATATTTATTTTTCAAAAAACAAGACTTCTAAAGATGGATATTATAGTATATGTAAAGATTGCCGTAATAAAAAAAATAAATAAGGAGGTTTTAAACAATGCCAGTAAAAGAAAAATATTATTGTCAAAAATGTGGTAAAACAATGGATGAAAATCAGTTTTTTACATATAAAAATGGTAAAAAAACTGAACTATGTAAAAAATGTTTAACTCTACATATTGACAATTTTGATGAATCAACTTATTTATGATTAATTCAAAAAATGGACTTACCTTATATTCCACAAGAGTGAAATAAGATAAGAGATATGCTTTATGAAAAAGATCCAGATAAGGTAACTAGTCAATCTGTTTTTGGTAGATATTTATCAAAAATGAAATTAACTCAATGGCGCGATCCTGAAACTAAAAGATATTATGGTTGAGATGACACAGAAATGCTTCAAGCTAAATATGCGGAAGCCGCTGCTCAACACGAGGAAGAAGTTCGTCAAAGAGAGGAAGAGGCCAGAGAAAAATTTGAAGCTGGAGAAATTTCTGAAGCAGAGTATAAAACTTTAACAAATGTAGAAACAAGATATACTAATCCAGTAGCACCTCCGCCTGGATCAATTAATGCGGAAATAAAAGACCCTTATATGTCAGAAGATGAATTAGTAGATATTGCTGCAGATTTAACAGACCAAGATAAAATTGATTTAGCTATGAAGTGGGGTAGATTATATAAACCTGCGGAATGAGTTGAATTAGAAAAAATTTATACAGAGATGAAAGAGTCTTTTGATATACAAGACGCAGACTCTGAAAATACTTTAATTTTAATATGTAAAACGAATTTAAAAATGAATCAAGCTCTTGATATAGGAGATGTAGATGGATTCCAAAAGTTATCAAAAGTATCTGAGTCTTTAAGAAAATCAGCTAAGTTTACAGCAGCACAAAATAAAGATGATAAAAATGATTTTGTTGATAGTGTTGGAGAATTGGTTAATATGTGTGAAAGAGAAGGTTTTATACCTCGATATGCTACAGATATTCCTCAAGATAAAGTTGATTTAACTTTAAAAGATATGAATGAATATTTACATAAATTAGTTACTCAAGATTTAGGTTTTGGTCAACAAATAGAAGACTCATTAAAGAAAATTCAAATTCAAAAAGAAATGAATGAGGCGGAAGCAGCCGCTCAAGGCGGACATGTCGAGCTTATAGATGAAGATTATGCAGCTTTTATAGAAGAAATGGAAGCTCAAAAAGAAAATGATTTAGATATACAAATTGAAAATAATACTGATTTAGAAGAGGATGATGTATAATGGCTCTTGTAGATTTAGTAGAATCAATAAAAAGCAAAAGTACTATTAAAAAAGTTGGTATATCTGAAGAACGTATTCGCCAAAACTTACCTATTATTAGACAATACATATCTTTTTGAAGAGAGTATCCAGATATGTTTGTTGAATTTTTATGTGGAGAAAATAATCCTGAAAATTTTCATTTATTCTTTTATCAAAGAGTATTTTTAAGGGCGGTAATGCGTCATAGATATGCATATGCTACTTTCCCACGTGCTTATTCAAAATCTTTCCTTTCTGTGCTAATTTTAATGTTAAGATGTGTACTTTTTCCTAATTCTCATCTTTTCGTTACAACTGGAGGAAAAGAACAAGCAGCTGGTATAGCAAGAGAAAAAGCAGAGGAATTATGTAAATTAATTCCTGGTTTAAAAAATGAAATTGACTGAACAAGAGGTCAAACTAAATCTAGTAAAAACATGGTTGAATATAAATTTAAAAACAATAGTAAACTAGATATTATTGCCGCACAACAAAGTTCTCGTGGTAAACGTGCAACTGGTGGTCTTATGGAAGAGTGTATTTTGATTGACCAAACACTATTAAATGAAGTTATTATTCCAACAATGAACGTTGATAGAAGATTGGCAGATGGAAGTTGGGTTGAAGATGAGGTAATTAATAAATCTCAAATATATGTTACTACTGCAGGTTGAAAAAATTCATTTGCATACGAAAAACTTATTCAATTATTAATCCAACAAATTATTGAACCTGAAGAGGCTATTGTATTAGGTGGAACTTGAAGAGTTCCAGTTATGGAGAAGTTATTAAAGAAATCTTTTATTGAAGAATTAAAATTAGATGGAACATATAATGATAGTTCATTTGCACGTGAATATGAATCTGAATGGAGTGGAGATGCAGAAAACGCTTTCTTCTCTGCAGAAAAATTTGATAAACACAGGGTTTTATTACAACCTGAATATGAATTTAGCGGAAGAAGTAGTAAAAGTGCTTATTATGTACTTGGAGTCGATGTTGGTAGATTTAAATGTACAACTGAAGTTTGTGTCTTTAAAGTAACTCCACAAGTACAAGGAGCTGCATTGAAGACTCTTGTTAATTTATACTCGTATGATGCTGAAGATTTTGAAAAACAAGCAATACATATTAAAAAACTATATTATAAGTATAGAGCAAAAACTGTTGCTATCGATGCTAATGGTGTTGGAGCTGGTTTAATAGACTTTATGACAAAAGGTCAAATAGATCCAGAGACTGGAGAAGAATTACTACCTTTTGGAGTTGGTGGCGGTACTTCAGATGAATTTATTGAACAATATAAGAAAATAAAAGGACCTGGAGTAGAAGAAGATGCAATGTATCTTATTAAAGCTAATTTACCTATTAATACAGAAGCTCATGCTTATGTTCAAACTCAACTTTACAGTGGAAAATTAAAATTTTTAATAGATGAAGGACAAGCAAAAGTAAAATTAATGTCTACAAAAGTAGGACAAAATATGGATGCGGATAAACGTGCAGAATACTTAATGCCTTTTACTTTAACTACAATTTTAAGAGAGCAGATTTTAAATTTAGTAGAAGAAAATGAGGGTATTAATATTATTTTAAAACAATCTAATAGAGCAATTCCTAAAGATAAATTTTCTGCTTTTGAATATGGACTTTATTATATAAAACAAGAAGAAGATAGAAAGAAGAAAAGAAAGAAAAGAGATATTAGTCAAATGATATTTTTTACAAATAAATAGAAGTGTATGGGCAAAAGACGGTCATTGATATAAGAAAATTTTTATAAATAAATAGAAAATATGATGAAAATTTTTTATAGTATATTATTTTAAGCCCATTATATAAATCTTATATAAGGAGGTAATTAAAATGAGAGCTAGTCGTGGAGAAATAAAAATTGAAGAAATTTTACAAATGTCAGGATTAAATTTCACAGAAGAATACTCTTTTGCGGATTTGTGTAGTTCTAATGGAAGACCTTTACGATTTGATTTTGCGGTATTTGATGATGATGGAGAATTAATGTTTTTAATTGAATATCAAGGAATACAACACTATATAGCTAAAAGTAAATTTGGCGGCAATAGTGGATTAAAAAAACAACAATATAATGATATGTTAAAAAGAGAGTATTGCCGCAGAAATAATATTATTTTAATTGCAATTCCTTATCAAGATGAAAGTCGTATAAATTATGATTATATCATGAATGCATATTATGCACTCGGAGGAATTTAATATACTAGGTAAAGGAAGGTGTCGACTTTGATAAATAATAGAATAAAAGAAATTAAATCTAAGGGATTTAATATAGTTTCTAATGACACCCTAAATCCTGATGAAAGATATGTTCCTGTAGATTTTGCAAAGATAAAAGTAGGATTACAAACTTTACAAGACGCCACATTAGATAATATTAATCCATTAAAAAAGATTAATCCTAGATTATGTGATAAAAAAGAAATTCAAAAAGCAATAGCTCAAAATGATTTAGACTATATGAGAGATGTTTCTAATTTCTTCTATAGAGTAAGTGGTATTTATCAAAGATTAGTAAAATATTTAGCTTATATGTATAGATATGATTGAATGGTTACTCCTTATATAAATGATGAAAGTTTAAAAGATAATAAAATATTAACTACTTTCCATAAAGTATTAAATTATTTTGATAATTTTGGAGTTAAAAAATACTTTGGCGATGTTGCTTTAAAAGTTCTTAGAAATGGTTGTTATTATGGATATATAATTGATGAGGGCGATAGAGTACAAATTCAAGAGCTACCTGTTAAGTATTGCCGCTCTAGATATAGTGTAAATGGAAGACCTGCTGTTGAATTTAATATGAAATATTTTGATGATGCTTTTAAAGATGCTAATCAAAAAATGAAAGTATTAAATTTATTTCCTAAAGAATTTAAAAAAGGATATATCCTTTATAAAGAAGGAAAATTAGTTCCTGATTTTCAAGGAGATCAATCAGGATGGTATTTATTAGAAATCAAAAATACAATAAAATTTAATATGAATGGTGAAGATTTCCCAGCTCTTATTGCGGTAATACCTGCTATTATAGATTTAGATATGGCACAAGAGCTAGACAGAAAGAAAATGGCTCAAAAATTATTAAAAATAATTATTCAAAAAATGCCATTAGATAAAAATGGGGATTTAGTATTTGATGTTGATGAAGCTGCGCAATTACATAATAATGCAGTTAATATGTTAAGTAAAGCAATAGGAATTGATGTATTAACTACTTTTGCAGATGTAGAAGTTGCGGATATGGCTGATAGAAATACAACTACTACTGTTGATGATTTAGAGAAGGTTGAAAGAACTGTATTTAATGAAGCTGGAGTTTCACAAATGCAATTTAATACTGATGGTAACATTGCCCTTGAGAAATCAATTTTAAATGATGAAGCTTCAATGTATAATTTATTATTGCAATTCCAAGATTTCTTAAATTATTTATTAGGTAAATTCAATACTTCACCTAAAAAGATTTATTATAGAATACAAATATTAACTACAACTATTTATAACTATAAAGAAATGGCAAAAATGTATAAAGAACAAATGCAACTTGGTTATAGTAAACTACTTGCACAAATTGCACTTGGTCAATCTCAAAGTTCAATACTTGCAAATGCATATTTTGAAAATGACGTATTAGATTTAGTTAATGTATTTATCCCACCTATGATGTCTAGTACAATGAATAGTGATGTACTTAATAGAGTTAATCAACAAAATAAGCAAAATAAAGCAAATGGCGGAGATGGCAGCTCTGACAATGAAGGAGCTGGAAGACCTACTAATGAATCTAAGGGAGAAGATGTTACTGAGAAGACTATTCAAAATAAAGAAAGTCAATCTTAGGGCAAGAAAAAATAATGATATTAAATTAAATTTAATATAAATATAGTTAAGGGAGGAATAGTACTATGATGCATCAATCAATAGCGACAATTAGCTCTCCTGAATTTATAAACTTACAACCTTTAGATATTAATCCTTTAATGTCTAAATGTGAAATAAAAGTTTTATATGTAGGAGAAAATAGAAATCATAGTTACATTACTAAAGATGTTGCCGCAGATATGGCAAAAACTCTTAGAGGAGCTCCTATTGTTGGGTATTATAAAGAGGAGAAGGAAGATTTTGCAGACCATGGGGAACAAGTAATTTTTGATGATGAAGGTATCAAATTTAACTGCTTAACTAAACCATATGGTTTTGTTTCTCCTGATGCTCAAGTATGATTCCAAGAATTTGAAGATACAGATGATTTTGGAAACAAAGTCACTAGAGAATATTTAATGACTACTGGATATTTATGGACAGGTCAATATGAAGAAGCACAACGTGTAATTGAAAAAGGAAATAATCAATCTATGGAATTAGATGAAGCAACATTAGATGGTCATTGGTCAACTGATGTTAAAAATGGTATGGACTTTTTCATTATTAATGATGCAATTTTCTCTAAATTATGTATCTTAGGAGAAGATGTTGAACCTTGCTTTGAGGGCGCTAGTGTTACAGCTCCGCAAGTAAGTTCTTCATTTAGTAAAGTAGATAATGATTTCAAACAAACATTATATACTATGATGCAAGATTTAAAATTTGCATTAGAAGAAGGAGGAAAAAACATGGAAGAAAATAAAGAAATTCAAGAAGAAACTGTTGTAGAAGAAGAAGAAAATAAAGAAGAAACAATAGTTGAAGAAGAATCTGAAAATTCTATGGATGAAGAAACTACTTCTGTTGAAGAAAGCGTTGAAGAAGAAACTCCTGTTACTGAATTCAATCAAGAAGATGGAGAAGAAGAAACTCCTTCTGAAGAAGAATCTAGTGAAGAAGAAGATGAAGTTAAAGAAGAAGAAAACGCTGATGAAATAGAAGAAGCAATTGCTGATACTGAAGAAGATGTGGAAGAAACATCTGAAGAAGTTGAAGTTAATGAAGAATTTTCATTAGAAGATTACAACAATTTAAAAGCATCTTATTCTGAATTAGAAGAAAAATATAATGAATTATTAGAATTTAAAAATGCAGTAGAATTAAAAGAAAAAGAAGATTTAATAAATGGTTTCTATATGTTAAATGAAGAAGATAAAAAAGATGTAAGAGAAAACATTAACAAATATACAAAAGATGAAATTGAAGCAAAATTATCTGTAATTTGTGTTAGAAATAAGGTTAATTTTGATTCAGAGGATAAAGCAGAAAATAAAGATAATACAGAAGAAGAAAACTCAGCAGTTACAACTTTCAACATTAAAGAAAATGAAAGCTCTATACCTGCATGGATTTCTGCTTGCATAAATACTCAAAATAGCGAAAAATAATTAAGGAGGAATTAAGACTATGTTAAGAAAAGGTTTTGGACAAGTTGAACCAAATCATTTATCTGCACAAAGAACTGGTCAAATTTACGCTCAATTACCAGCTAATACTGATATTGAAGTGTTAGAAAATGGTGAATTCGTTAAATATGACTATGCTAACAATGAAGTTAACAAATCTGGTAAAGGTGAATGGATGTTAGTATTCAACGAAGTTAAATTATATGATGGATATAGAGAAACTTACAAAGACTTTGCTCAAAAAGTTAGTGATAGCTCAGATGGTAAAATTTACCCAAGAGTATTCAAAACAAATGTAGGTGATATCTTTACAACTAATATGTTAGAAAAAGCTTCTGCAGGAAAAGATGCTGAAACAGAATTAACTGACTTAGAAGTTGGAAATCAATTAGGTATCAATGATAATGGATATTTAGAGAAAGGCGCAAACAGTGACATTCAATTCCAAGTAGCTAAAGTTTATACTATGGCAGATGGACAAGAAGCTGTTAAAATTCAAAGAATTGCGTAGTTAAGGAGGAGAAAGAATTATGGCATTAGATAAAAGTGATTTACTAAAATTAGCAAAAACTGTAGCAAATGCAGATCCTTCTTCAAAAGTAGCATATTCTTACAATGGAGCAGATTTAACTTATTCTGCAATGAATGAAACTTTAAGAAGTGAATTAAATGCATTAGCTGGAACTTACTCTTTATATAGAGAAAATAAAAATACAATTTTCGAATTAATTGAAGAAACAATTAATGACGTTTTACCTAGAAAAGTTTTAGAACAATATGGAATGTTCGCTGAAGTTAAAACATTAGCTCAAGGTGACAAACCAAGATTCGTTCAAAAAATTACTATGGCTTCAAAAAGAAGAGCTAAAAAATTCGTTACTAGAGTTGGATTAGCTGGTGTTTATGAAGTATTTAAATTAGATGGTAAATATATCGATGTTACTACTGAAGCATTCGGAGGAGCTGCTCAAATCGGATTCGAAGAATTCTTAGATGGTAGAGTAGATTTCGCTGACTTAATCGAAATCATTATGGAAGGTTTAGATGAAGCAGTTTATAAAGAAATCGCAAAAGCTTTAATCGCTGCTGTTGAAACATTACAAGGAGCTAATAAAGCTACTGAAACTCAATTCGTAGAAAGTGAAATGGACAGATTAATCGCTGTTGCAGATTCTTATGGAAAAGCTACAATTTATTGTACTTACGAATTTGCTGCAACTATGATTCCTGCTGAAGGATGGAGATCTGACAGAATGAAAGATGAAAGATGGAATAATGGTTACTTAGCTAACTATAAAGGACATAATGTAATCATCTTAGATCAATCTTATGAAGATGAAACTAATATGACTAAAGTTATTGACCCATCTTACGCTTGGATTATCCCTGCTGGAGATAATACTAAACCAGTTAAAATCGCTTTTGAAGGACCTACAGCTGTTAAAGAAGTTGAAAATGAAGATTGGTCTAGAGAAATTAGAGTTTACAAAAAATTCGGTGTTGCTACATTAATCACAAATAACATTTGTGTTTATAGAAATACAAGTTTAACAATTACTGAATCTATTTAATATATAATATAAAACTTTGGGAAGAAAAATATTATAATTAAATTTATAAGATTAATTATAATAATTAATCTTCCCTGTTTTTTATTGGAAGTTTTGAAAAATTTTGAAATTTATCGTATATTATTTATAGAAGAAATATAATAGGAGATAAAAGGAGGCTTATATTTTATGGTAGACAAAAATAAAATCATAAAATTAACAAATAGAGATACAGGGTTTGTTGGATATATTATTCCAGATACTGGTCTTCATAGAAAGTTTACTCCTGGAGAGACTAAGGAAATTACATTTGAAGAACTTGAAAAATTATCTTGGGCACCAGGAGGAAAAGAGATGTTAAGAGACTATCTTATTATTGAAGATGCGGAAGCCGCTCAAGAAATCTTAGGCGAGGTAGAACCTGAATATTTCTATACAAAAGAAACAATTGATAAATTGTTAAGAGAAGGAACTTTAGAACAATTACAAGATACTCTTGATTTTGGTCCTAAAGGTGTCATTGATTTAATTAAACAAGAGGCAGTAGAATTAAAATTAGATAGCGCAGCAAAAAGAGAAGAAATTAAAAAAGCTACTAGTTTTAATGTATCTAATGCTATTGATTTAGGAGTAAATGAAGCTCCTGAAGGAGAAGAAGTGGCAGCTACAAGCAAAAGAAGAGCTAACCCAGTAGCGGCTACAGAGACAAAAACAACTGCTAGCGGCAGAAAATATAAGATAATTAATCAGTAATAATATGGAGGTGTAGTATGGAAGAGACAAATACAACACCTTTTTCTAGTATATATGAAAGCTTTTTATCGAAGATAACTGACGATATGTATATGGAGTTAACAAGAGAAGATACATATAAAATGCTAGAAGACTTATTAATTTCTGCTATCCCTAAGTTTGAGTTTCCTAGGTTTAATCTTTTTGATTATGTTAGAGGAAAAGATGTCTTAGAATCTACACTAGAATCTAACGGGAGTTTTGAAACAGCCAACGAATATCAAGTTGGTTTTTTTAATGCGGAATTAACTGCGGAAGAAATTAATATATTAGCAACTTATATGGTAGTAGAGTGGATTGGTCAACAATTAGCCAGTATAGAAAATACAAGAATGAAATTTAGTGGAACTGATTTCAAATTTACTTCTCAAGCTAACCATATGCAAAAGTTACTTGTTATAAAGAAAGATTATGAAAGAGAAGGGTTTCATTTACAAAGATTATACAAAAGAAGACTTCCTGATGAAAATGGAGTTTTCAAATCTACTTTCGATATGTTGGCAACCCCTTTGAAGAAAAGAGGTCCTAGACATGGTAACTAAGTATGATACAAATATAGATAATGAAATTGTTATTACAAATTTAAAGCGTTTAATCAATCAAACTTATAAATTATTACCTAATCGAGAAGAAGGAATTGACTGGATAATTCCTTTATCTACTATCACAGAAGAAATTGCGGGAATGGCCGTTCTATTCGACAAAGAGCTAGGTCCAGATAGCTTAACCTTAATGTGTAAATTAGAAGGATTAAGAGATTTAGATGAAGAAGATTTCTTTGGTTTTAGAAGAACTATATTTGAATGTTTAAATCTTTTAAATAAGGTGAAAGATTATGTCGAGCTTAGATAATTTAAAAACTCGTATTAATTATGCGGGCGGCGCAAACCAAGAACATAGAATGAATAGTGATAAATTAAGAAGTCTTAAAAAAGCATTATTATATTCTTATCAAGGACAAACTGCAATTTTAAAAGATGGTAGAGAATTTAGATGTTTAATTAATCATGACAAGTTAAAAGAAGATTATGATGATAAAATCATATCAATTCCATATAAAGACATTTGTTTAAATAGCGGTAAGATATATGGAAAAACTACTGAGGGAGAAGAAGAAATAGGAATGAAGGTAGGAGATACTTTCACCTGGAAAGAAACTTCTACTAGATGGATAGTTATCCAAGAGATATTAGAAGAAAATGCTTATTTCCGCGCTACTATAAGAAAAGCTGAAGATGAGGTTATTATTAACGGCAATCCTTATTATGGATACCTTGGTAAGTGGACAAAAGGTGAGTTATGGCATACTAAAAGTCTTAACTCATGGAGCGAAATGGGTTATGAAGTTGTTTTATATATAACTAGAGATGAGACTACTGAAAACTTTTTCCATAGATTTCAAAAGGTTAATATTAGAGATAGAGTATGGGAAGTACAAATGGTAAATGATATTACTTCAGATACTATGTTAATCATATACTTAAAAGAAACATTTACTAATGAATTTGACCCAGTTACTAATAATACTGAAGATGGCGCGGACGCCGGTCAAGGATCTCAAGATGAGAGTGAACAAGGATTAAGCGATGCCGCCGCAATTATAGGTTCGAATGAACTTTATCCTTTTGATAAAGCTAAATATACTATTCAAAATGCAGAAAATGGCGTATGAAGTTTAAGCAATACTAAAGGAAGAATAGATAGTCAAAATGCTAATGAAGCAAATATAACAATTATTACCGCAAAAAGTGGTTCAATTGATTTAATATATACGAGAGAAGATAAGGATGATATTGTAAAAACTATTACAATAAAATCTTTATAGGGATAAAAGGAGCTGGATAGAATGAAAAGAGATGTTATAGAAATTCCATCTATTACTTCATCTTTCCTTTCTATTGAAAAAGATATAGAAAGGATATTAACTAAATTATTTTTTGAAAATCAAGTTCAAAATAGACAATTACTTAGATTATTAGTTATACCGATGAAAGATTGTTTAACTAATACAACTAATGAAGAATATAAAGAAGTGATTTCAAAAACAACATTAAAAACATTAATAGATGATGGCTACATTAAGTTAGCCCCAAAAATACCTATGCCTGAACATGAAAAAGTAAAATCATATGTAATTATTTCATTTGATGATTTTACACCTAATGGAAACAATCCACAATATAGAGATTGTACTATTCATTTTGATATAATATGCCATACTGACTATTGAACTATGGATAATTATCAAATTAGACCATTAAAAATAGCAGGTTATATAGATGGTATATTAAATGATGCAAAATTAACAGGAATAGGAACTTTAAATTTTATGGGTTGTAATGAATTAGTTTTAGATGAGGTATTATCTGGATATACATTATCTTATAGAGCGGTACATGGTAATGATGACCGCATTGAAGATGAGGATTAATGTTGAATGAGCTATTGTTATTATCTGGTAACGATATCCCAATAGAAGAAATTCATTTATTATTACATCAACCTACAATAAAAGAAATAGCGTTAATTGGAGAAGATAAATTCTTTTCTGGTTGCGAATTCTTGCGTCTTACTAAAGAAAAATTTACAAGTGAGGACAGAAATCGTTTAGAGAACATAAGCAATTTTCATATAATAATGTCAATAATGAGAGAAAAAGATCCTAATGTACAAAAACAAGTTACTTGTGCAATGATGGTATTATCTCTATTGTTTCCTACTTATTCGATTCAAGTAAATTATGATAATGTAAGTATTGATTTTAAACAAGAGGATATGGAATTTAGTTTAAATGAAAATAATTATGATATATTTGTGAAAGTATTGAATGAAATACTGTCTTTAGAAGGCGGCGACTCTACTGATTATAATCCTTCTGGAGACTTGGCAAGACAAATTGCGGATAAACTTCGTGATCGCCAGGCTAAGCTTGCGCAAATGAAGGGAAATGATAATCAGAAAATCGCTATTTTGAGTAGATATGTTTCAATTCTTGCAGTAGGAGAAAATAAAGACATGAATTCTTTGCTAAACTATACTGTTTATCAGTTGTTTGATGAATTCAAGAGATACCAATTAAAACTTAATTGAGATATACATTTGAAGGCGCAAATGGCTGGCGCAAAGGATTTAAAGGAAGTCGATGACTGAATGGAAGATATTCACTCGAATGTTGATAAGTAAAACCAGAGTTTATAAAAAGAACTCTAAATAAATGAATTTGAAAATAAAGATAAGAATTAAGTAATTCTTATTAAGTGATAAAAGGAAAAAATGAAAATTTATAAAGGAGGAAAAAACTTATGAAATTTGGTGTTAGAGAGATTTGTAATGTAGTTTTTAAAGCTAAATCAGCTACTAAAATCGGAAAATCTACATTTAAAGCTGGACAACCAGTATTATATATTGATACAGCAAAAACTTCTACACTTGAAGGTGCAGCTACTACTGTATATGCACAAGGTGGTAGAGGAAATACTCGTTTAATCGCATGGGAAGGTGAAAAAACTTTAACTTTCACAGTTGAAGACGCTTTATTATCTCCAATGGGATTCTCAATTTTATCAGGAGCTGGATTATTTAGTAAATCAGGTGACAAAGTTCACGTTCATACTACTTCAGCAGCTAGTGTTGGTGCAGATGGTGTTATTGATTTAACAGATGCATTAGGAGCTAGTGAAAAAATTGATGAAATCGCACCTGTATATGTTACTATTGCAGAAGCTGATGGATCAATTACTGGAGAATTAATCGAAGATTTAACTATTTCAGCTGATGGTAAAAAATTAGAAGGAGCTGACACAGAATTAGCTGGTAAACCAGTTTTCGTTGATTTCTATGTAGTTAAAGATGCTGGAATCGTATCTGAATTACAAATTGATGCTGAAAACTTCGCAGGATATTACTATGTTGAAGCTAGTACATTATTCAGAGATGAAAATACTGGAAAAGATATGCCTGCTGAAATTACATTACCAAATGTTAAAATCCAATCTAACTTTACATTCTCTATGGCAGCTACTGGAGATCCTTCTACATTCACATTTACAATGGATGCATTCCCAGGATATACTTATTTCGACAATACTAAAAAAGTATTATGTGTTATCCAAATCGTAGATGAAAGAAATGAAGAAGATAAAGATATTAAATCTATAATGAAACATACTGCTGAAATCGGAATTGAAGCTAATAGAAACGATTCTAAAGACGGAGATCCTGATGATAAAGAAGTTAGTGAAGTAACTGGAAGTTCAATTTAATTTAATATAAAAAGTTAACAGTACCTTGTCTTTTTAAAAATAAGGGAAACTTTTAGGAAAGGAATTGAGGCGGAGGAGGACTTTATAGTTCTCCTCTTTTTTATTTTAAGAAACAGGTGATGATATGAGCGCAATAGGAGATTATGTTCACTGGAGTTACAGTGGATATGTTGAAAAAAGAGGAGCTCAAAAGAATCCTTATTTTAGTGGATATAAAAGTGCTCTAACTAATAGAGAAAATCATTTTAATCAATGAGTACAAAAACAAGAGAATAAAGCTATTAAAGATTTAGAGAAAGAAACTCAAAAATCTTTAAATTTATTAAAAGGTTTTAAAGAAAATAAAGGTAATCGTTCTCAAGTAGAAGATAATCAAATGGCGATGGCTTTATTAAATGATTTATGAAATGAATTAGATACTAAATATTTAAAAGTAGATAAAGTTGCGGCCGCCGCTTTAGGGTTAATTGATGCAGGTGGTTTTGGTAGTGGAGCTACTAATATAGGGAAAAATACGTTTACACAACAAGCTACTACAGGAAATATAAATAATCAAATAGAAAATTTATTAAATACTACTTTATTAGAAATTAATAATTCAATTAATCAATTATCAACTAAACAACAAGTTAACATGTCTACAATTCAAAAATCTGTAGAAAAAACACAAAAGAATATAACAAATTTTATGAGTAATTTACAACAAAAAGGGAGAATTATGGGTTCTAATGGGCAAAAAGAAACTGCTCAACAGATTGAAAAAATTTTTAAAGATATTAAAAATGTAATTCAAAACAATGAAGGACTAAATGAAGCAATTAATATTGAAGGATTATTGAATTCTTTAGTTTTAGGACTTAGCGCTGGAATGACAGCTAATCAATATAAAGGAGATATATCTGAAGCTTTAATTTCAGTTATGGGAAAAAGAATGGCAGGAGTAGCTTTAAAAAGTGCAAATTCTACAATTAAAAGTGCTGCTGTAACAGGACAGCAACGTTCAGCCAGAGGATTAAATACAAATTATTTTGTTTCAGATGTAGATTGAAATACTGCGTTAAAAGATGAGACATATATAAGACCTTATGGAGAGTTTATAGTTTCTGCGAAAGCTGTACAAGATAAAATGGATGTTCAGATTTCTTTAGAAGATAATAGCACCATGAATATTTCTGTTAAAAACTATAGTTCAAAAATTTTACAAAAAGGAATTACAAATGAAAGTGCAAGTTTTTTAACTTTAATTCAAAATGAAAATAAAAATAATTTTATTAATCATTATTTAAATCTTAATTCAGTAACTGGAAAAGGTAGAAGTAGTTTGGCGGCAAGCGCCACAGAAGTAAATAATTTTTTAAGAAAAATTATAGTTGCAAAATTAATTGCAGGGTATAATACTACTACAGGTTTAGGAAATCAAACTATGACTGAAGTTAATGTTTTTACAGTTTTCAATTCTGACAATTATACCGTTAAATTTTACAATATAAAAGATGTTTTAGATGGTGTGTTTAAAAATGGCCGTTATCAAAAGTTATACATTCCTGAAGCTTTGTATAAAGATAATTATAGGACTCCAGATTATAAAGTTCGTATTTCTAATTTATTAAGACAATTAGATATTAGAGTTGCATATACATTAAAAGAAGAAGAATATGCTAAAAAATAATTAAAATTTGACAAAGTTAAATTTTAATTGTAAAATATATTTAAGAGAAAAAAGGAGGAATAAGAAATATGTCAAAAATAACTTATTCAAGTTTAAAATTAAAAATAAAAGATGAAACTAATAAAATTGAAAATAATACTATTGAAGTATTAAAATATTTACCTATTGAAGATAAAGTTAGTTTACTTCATATTACCTTGCAAAAAGCAAAAGAAGGAACTGTTTTTAATCCTATTTTACTAGATGCTTATTTTCATCTTTATATAGTAATGATGTATACAAATATTAGTTTTACAGATAAACAAAAAGAAGACCCATTAAAATTATATGATGTTTTAAAAAGTAATGGAATTATTGATTTAGTAATTATGAATATGGAAGAAGAAGAATATAATAAATTATTACAAGATTTAAATCAAATGGTTGAAGATAGTTATAGAAATAATAATAGTTTTGCGGGAATTGTTGCAAATACTATAGAACAATTACCTTTAAGAGCAGATGAATTATCTGAAATAATAGATAACTTTGATCCTAGTAAGTATCAAGCTGTTCTTGATTTTGCAAAGGCTGCAAATGGTGATAGACCTATTTAAAAATTTTTGCTGGGTAGATTAAGATAATATATCATTCCTTTTTATCATAATAAGATAAGAAGGAATTTTTTATTTTGGAAGAAAAATAAAATATGAAAATAAAAAAGGAGGAAAAAGGAATGGCAAGTCATAAATATGGGGATCTTACTGTTGGTATTAATTTTGATGTCAATCAAGAAGGTTTAAATAATTTAAGTAAAAGCTTAGATCAAATTATTCAAAAAGCAAGAGAATCTGAACAAGCTCTACCCGATTATGCAGAACCTTTACTAGAAGCGTCTAGCGCAGCTCAAGATTTAAAGAATTTATTAAATTCTTCTTGAAATATGCAACTTGGACAATTAGACATTTCAAAATTAAGAAAAGGAATTGTTGATTCGTATGGATCGGTAAAAGATTTTAAAAAAGTTTTAGAACAAATTGGTCCTGAAGGAAGTCAAGCTTTCAATCAATTAACGAATGCAATTACACGTACTCAAGTGCCAATTAAAGAAACTAATAAAGTTTTAGATAAGTTAGCCGTATCATTTAAAAATACTATTAGATATGGTATTTCTTCAAGTGTTTGAAATAATCTTACAAATTCAGTATCTAGAGCTTATAGTTATGTTAAACAATTAGATAAATCTTTAAATGATATTAGAATTGTTAGTGGACAAACTGCAGATCAAATGGAAAGATTTGCAGTTTCTGCAAATAAAGCAGCTCAAGCATTAGGTTCTTCAACTTTAGATTATACTAAGGCGGCTTTGATTTATTATCAACAAGGTTTACCAGATGAAGAAGTTACTGAAAGAACTAACATTACAATAAAAGCTGCTAATGTATTAGGTACATCTGCACAAGAAGTATCTGATTATATGACAGCTATTTGAAATAACTTTTATGATGGCTCTAAATCGTTAGAGTATTATGCTGATGTTTTAACTAATTTAGGAGCAAAAACAGCTTCTAGTGCAGAAGAAATTTCTGAAGGTTTAGAAAAATTCGCTGCAGTTAGTGATACGGTTGGTTTAAGTTATGAATATGCAACTGCCGCACTTACTACAGTTACTGATAGAACTCGTCAAAGTGCAGATGTAGTAGGTACTGCTTTTAAAACATTATTTGCTCGTATTCAAGGATTAAGTTTAGGAGAAACTCTTGAAGATGGAACTACATTAAATAAATATTCAAAAGCCCTAGAAGCTGTTGGTATCTCAATTAAAGAACAAAATGGCGAATTAAAAGATATGGATAAAATTCTTGATGAAATGGGAAATAAATGAGGTACTTTAAAAAAGGATGAACAAGTAGCTCTTGCTCAAACAGTTGCTGGAGTTAGACAATATAACCAATTAATGGCTTTAATGGATAATTGAGATTTCTTTGAACAAAATTTAGCATGGGCTAAAGAGTCTGAAGGAACATTAACTGAACAACAAGCTATTTATATGGATAGTTTAGAAGCTCATTTAACAAGGATGTCTACTGCTTGAGAAGGGTTATATAATAACTTATTTGATGAGGAGACTGTAAAATTTTTTGTTGATGGATTTACTAATTTAATAAACTTATCAAATACTTTTATCACTGGGTTAGGCGGTGGATTAAATAGTATTATATATCTTGCAATGCAATTAGGAACTGCATTTAGTTCACAAATTACAGATAATTTAGTAAGAATGAAGAAAAATGCTGATAATGCTATGCAATCATTGTCAAATATTGCAGCTGCAGAGGAATTTTATAAAGAAAGTTTTTCTACTGGAAGTCTTTATGATGTTTCAAAAGTAGGTTATGAGCAATATAAAGAAGAATTTGATTTAAATTATAAAATATTATTACTTAAACAGGATATGAAAGCTTCTGAGCAACAAATTATAGATGAAAACGTAATAAGATTACAACAATTAAAAGATGAATTAGCTGTAATGGAACGTATTAAAGGTCATACTGAGCCTGATCTAGGGGGAAAAGGAAAATTATCACAATCTGAAAAAGAAGAATTAAGAGCTCAATTATTAGAGAAATATAATCAACAAGGTAAAAGTACAACAAATTGAACTCGTGAAGATTTTTTAGCAGAGGCTAATACAAATAAAAAGAAATATGAAAATAATAAAAGACTATTAGAAAAAATAGATAAAGGAAAATCTCTTGATCGTACTTATGTTAATCAAAGTGGAGAAGAAGTTTATGCAGACCTTAAACAATTACAAGGAATAAGTAGTCGTTTAGGAAGTATAATACAACAAAATCATGATAAAATAGCAAAATTACAAAAAGAAGATATTGAAGGTAATGAAGAATTAATAGAAGAATATCAAAAACAAAATAGAGAATTACAAGCTCAACAATCAGAAATTGATAAAGCAAGAAAAAGTGCTGACGCTTATAAGAAAATTTCAGATCCTTCTAGATTACGAGCTGGAATAGAAGCAGTAAATACTCAATTAAAATATAATGAAGAAATAGATAAAAAAGCTGCTGACTTTCTAATGAAAAAAAATAATATATTAGATATAGATCAAGAAGAATTAGATAAATTAATAGAAATAAATAAACAACAACAAGAAAATATTGTTCAAAATGAAAAAGATTTGGTTTTAGATAAAGAACGAAGAGATAACTTACAAGATATAGTGTCAGTTACTTTTTTATTAGGTTCTACTATTACTTCTGTTACAGGGGCTATTAAAACTATTACAAATCCAGATTTATCTGCATGAGAAAAAATCTCTAGTATTTTTAGTGTATTAGCTACTCAAACTTTAATTTTAACTTCAAATTGAGATAAGATTGTTGCGGCAGGTCCTAAAATAGTAAAATTTACAGGCGAAATAGCAGCAGCAACGACAGCTCAAGTTGTAGCTCAAAAAGCAAAAAATGAAGCTAATAAAGAAGAAATTGCTCAAGATGTTGCTAAATTAGGTTTAGAAGAAGGTATAACAGCAGAAAAGTTAAAACAAGTTATTGCAGGAATAAAGCAAATCGCTCAAAATATTTTAACAATTATACAAAAGACTATTCAACTTGGTATTGAAGCATTAATTGCTTTATTACAAGGAAATATTACTGCTATGGGAATTGCTGCAGTTGCCGCATTAGTAGCAGGAACAGTTGCTTTAGGAGCATGGGTTGCTCATTTAGTTAAAATTAATGGTGAAGAATATAAATTAAATGAAAAAATTCAACAAGCAACTGAAAATGCAAATAAAGCAAAAGAAGCTTTTGATGAAATAAGTAAAACAGTTTCTTCATATACAGATGCAAAAAAAGGTTTAGATGATTTAACTGAAGGCACTGTTGAATTTTATGAAGCCATCTTAAAAGCTAATGAATCTGCTGAAGAATTAATTGAAAAGCTTGGTTTGATAGCTGGAGTTGACTATGGAATAGACTCTAATGGATTAATTAATATCGATGAAGACGCTTTAGAAGAAAAAATGTTCCAAGAACAACAAAAAGTATTTAGAGCGCAAGCTAGTAAATATAAAGCTCAATTAGAATTAGAACAATTTAATCAAGAAAAAACAGTTGAAGCGTTTAGAAATAAGATTTCAGTAAGACAAGGAATGTATTCAATGTCTAGGGAAGACGCTAGACAATTACTAAAAGATCCAACTTATGATATTAGTCAAGGCTCTAATGAGATGGAGCTTACTACTTTAGGTAAAATTGCTAATACTTTTGGTTGATTACGTCCACAACTTTTACTACAAAACAAAATATTTACTCAAGCAGTGTCTGTATTTGACAAAGGGACTAAAGAAATTACTGATGAAGTAGGTGCTTTTAGTGCAGAATATAAAAGAAATGCGGCTAAACAAGAATCTTTAAATAATTTATTAAGTTCTCAATATATTTTAGGTTATGGTTCAAAAACAGATGTGGATAAATATAATAAATTATCTGATAGATTAAAAACTGTTGTAAATCAAAACGTAACTGAAGAAAGATTAAATAATCAAAAAACAGGTACTGATAGAACTGAAGCTAGGGATAGAAAATGGTGAGAATATTATTTAAAATCTGTTTATGCAGGAGTTAATCCATCTGCTATACCTCAAATGATTGCTGGAGAGTATGGTAATTTTTCAAATACTAATAAAATTAAAGAAGCTTACATGGAAAATGTTTATGGATACCAAAAAACAAAAGCTGGATGGATTGATCCTAGAACAGGTGAAACAATTGATTATAATAAAGTAATAAAAGAAATTGATACTGAAGAGGCAGAAGAAAGATTTAATTCAGGAGAGTATACAACAAGAAAAGCTTTAGAAGAAACAATGCGAAAAGTACGTCAATATGAAAATAAAGCTAGTGCAGCAGGTTTTGATAAAGCATCTCAATCTTATATTACAGAAGCTTTAATGGGGGCAGAAGGTTCTTCTACTTTATTAAACAAAGATGAATTTGGTTATTATTTAAAAGAAAAATATGGATTAAAAGATTTAGAACAAGCTATAAATGGTGAAATACAAGTAAGTAATGCTGTTAAAGAAGAAATTAATAAATGATTAAATGAAGGTGCAGGAGATAATCAAAAAAGATTAATAGAAGATGCTAAAGCATATAATGCAACTTTAGAAGAAGAAGCTGAGGCTTTAGATACTACTGCAGAGGCTTTAGATTTTTATGCTATTGCTATGGATAATGCAGCTGGAGTTACACATAAACAAACAAGAGAAAATGCAGAAGCTGCCGCAAATCAATATAAATTTAATAAAGCATATAATGAAGGTAGAAAAGTATATGAAGATAATAAAGAATTGATTGAAAAATATGGCAAAGCAATAGAAAATAATGAAAAAATTTCTTACGATTTAGCTGATGCAATGGGTGAATTAAGTCAAAGTTTAAAAGCAATGGGACTTTCTCTTTCGGGAGAAACTATTACTAAAAATTTAAATTTAATTAAAAAATTATTAGCAGGAACAACAGAAGAAGCTGAAGAGGCATATAAGGAATTATATAATTTATCAAGATTAGATACTTTAAAAAGTTTTTTTGGTAATCCAGATGATTTAAAAAATGGAGATGAAATACTTCAAAAATATAAAGATATTATTAATGCTATTGATAATACAGATCCTGGTAAAATGATGTCTCAACATTTTGCTAATAATTTAATAGACATGATTAACAATGCTCAATTAACAGCAGAAGAAATTAATAAATTAGCAAGTCAATTAGGTATTGAAATTCCTGTTGAAATAGAAGATAAAGATATTACTTTAGAAGATACTAAATTTACTACTGCTGCACAGTCAGTTCAACATAGATATGATGGAGAGATGCCAAACCCAGCATATGATGGTAAAAAGAATAAAAAGAAAACTATTCAAATTCATTATGCATGAGTAGAAACTACAGAAGCAAAAGAAGATCATTTTGTAGTCCCTAAAGGTAGTAATTTAAAAGTTAATACGAATACTAAAAATTTATCTAATGGAACTAATTTTTCAATAGCTCCATCTAATAGTAAAAGTTCTGGCGGGAATGATGAACCAGATAAGATGGATCCTATTAAAACTGAAATTGATAGATACCATCAAGTAAATACTCAAATTACAAAAGTAGATAATAATCTTAAAAAACTTCAGTCTCAACAAGATAAGTTTGTTGGTGGACAATTATTAAGAAATTTAAATGAACAATGAAATTTATTAAATACTCAAGTAGATAATTATAATGAAAAATTAAGAATAGCAAATGCAGAACAATCTGAATTAGCTAATAAATTAGCTGGTAAAGGAGTTCAATTTAATGCAGATGGAACTATTTCTAACTATGCTCAAGTTATAAGAGCTCAAGAAAGTTATGTTAATAGTTTAATTAATAATTATAATAATATGAGTAAAGAGGCTCAAGAAAGTTATAAAGATACAGTTGAAAATGCTAAAAAAGACTTTGATCAATTTAAAGAAGACTTAGATAGATATGATGAATTAGTTTCAGATTTTATTCCTGATTTATATCAAAGTATTCAAGATTCATGAGATAAACAAATTGAATTGAATATAAAGCGTTTCAATATGGAAATTGAAGTTGTTCTTAATTTAGACCAGGCAAAAAGAGATTGGAATGCATGAGCTAAAAGAGCAATTCAAGGCTTTGATGCTGAAGATATATTTGGTAGTGCACAGGCTAGATTAAAAGATTTTTATACTTATTTTAATGAAGATGGCGTAGCAGATGTTCAAATTGGAACTAAACAAATTAATAGTTTATTAGAAGAGTTTAATAAAATGAATGCTGGTGAAGACAGTATATATGGAACTCAACAATCAGGATACAATAGAGCTCAAGCTATTGATGATTTAAAAACTCATTATGAACAATTAATGCAATCAATTACTGATGTTATTGAATTACAAGATGAATTACATCAAGATTGATTAGATAAAATGGATGAAGTCCAAGAAAGATTTGCAATGCAAATTGATAATTATGGTTTCTTAAGAGAAATAATAAATCATGATTTAAAAATTGTTAATTTAACTTTAGGTGAAGATGCATATGGAGAGATGGCTAAGTTCTATGAAAAACAACAAGATAATTATAAACAACAATTAGATTTTCAAAGACAACAAAAAGATTTCTGGTATGCTCAAATGCAAGCTGCAGAAGAGGGAACTAAAGAATGGGAATCTGCAAGAGATAAATGGAAAGACGCAGTTAAAGAATTTAATAGTATATTAGAAGAAGGTTTAGAAAATGCTAAAACTAAATTTGAAAATGCTATTAATGATATATTTAAACGATTAAATGAAAAATTAACTGGCGGCATGGGATTAGATTTTGTTAAAGAACAATGAGATTTAATTAATGAAAATGCAGATAGGTATTTAGATACAATCAATGCAACTTATGCTATTAGAGAATTAGAGAAAAAATATACTGATAGTATCAATGATAGTGATAATGTAGCTGTTCAACAAAGATTAAAACAGGTAATGGAAGAACAAATATCTAGCTTAAAAGAGAGAGATAGAATAACTCAATATGATGTTGATAGAGCTAATAAACTATATGAATTAGAATTAGCTAGAATTAATTTACAAGAGGCTCAAAGAAATAAATCTCAAATGAGATTAAGAAGAGATAGTCAAGGTAATTATACTTACCAATATGTTGCAGATGATAATGCTATTAGAGAAGCTGAAGATGAGGTTAATAAATTATATAATGAACTTTATAATTTTGATAAAGATAGATATAATTCAGTGTTAAATGATATATATGATATATGAAATAATTATCAAGAAAAAATGGCGGAGGCTGCACTAATTAATGATCCAGAATTAAGAGCTGAAAAAGAGCGATTAATTCAAGAACAATATAATGAAATGATGATGCAAGCTGAAGAAGATTATCAAATATCTAAATTTAATTTACAAGAATCATTCTTCTGGGATTGAGTAGATTTAAATAATATGACTCTTGATAATTTTAAATTATTAAATGATAATGAAAAAGATATTATTATGACTGAATTCGTTCCAACTTGAAAAAATGGTGTATCTGAAATGGCAGATATATTTTCAGGCCCAGGAGGTTTTGCTGAGGTTACTCAAGATTCCTGGTATGAAATTAAAGATGCTGAAAATGAATATGCAAAAGATATGCAAGATCTTGAAATTATTGCAGGTCAAACTTTTGAAACTATTATTGAAGGACAAGATGATAGTTTGGAAAAAGGTAATGAATTAATTAAACAAAATGAAGAATTAATAAATTTATATGGAAATGAATTAGCTGCTGTTCAAGCTGTATATGATGAAGTTCGTAATTTAAGAGATATGTATTATGAAAAAGAACAAGCTGCTATTCAAGCTGCAGCAACAGCTCAAAAATTATGAGAAGAAGAAATGCGTAGACAGCAACAAGAAATTGCTAATTATCAAAGAATTACTAGTGAAGCACGTGCTGCCGCACAAGCTGCATTAGATTATAATTATTACTCTAGTGGAGCGTTTAGTAGTCAAAGTATTGGTTCTGGAGGAGGATCTGGATCTGGTGGCGGAGGTTCTAGTATTGGAGGTCAATTAGCAACCTCAACTTCTGGAGGATCTAGTTCAAGCTCAGGTTCTGTTCAATACTTTTCAGTATATTTCTTTAGCGACGGTAAAAAGGTTGGTGGCGTAAGTGCAAAAGTAGGACAAAGTGTTAAACTTAGTTGTGGAGTATCTAAGACTGGTTATTCTTTACAAGGATGAACTATTGGTGGTAAACAATATAGTAATGGACAATCATTTACAGGTACAGCACCTGCTTCTTATCAAGCTAATGCAGTATGAAAATTAGGTATTTTAAAAGCACTTGGTTTTGCTACTGGTGGATATACAGGTGAATGAAGCAATAGTAATAATACTGATAATGGTAGAATTGCTTTATTACATCAAAAAGAATTAGTATTAAATGAAGCTGATACTAAAAATGTTTTAAATACGGTAAAAATTATGAGAACTTTAGAAAATTCATTAGGAAGTAGTCTACTTTCTAAAATGGCGGGAGTAAGCGCCAATGGAGCAAATGGAGGAGCTTCAGAAGGCACAATACTAGAACAAAATGTTCATATTGATGCTAGCTTCCCTAATGCTAGAAATGCAGCTGAAATTGAAGAAGCTTTAAACAATTTAGTAAATGCTGCCGCACAAAGAGCTCATGAAAATAAATAAGGTAGAAAATTAATTTCTACCTTTTTTTATTTGGACTAATATAATCAATTTAGTCATTAAATTTTTAATATTATTTAGAGTATAAAAAGAAGAGAAAAAAGGAGAGATTTCAATGAGTAGCTTTAATTATGAAAATCAAATTTTAGACGCTATTGAAACTATGGTGGATAAGGCCATAGAAAATGCGGGTTATGACAAAACTATTCAAGGAATTATTGTATCTATTGAGGATGCTGCTCAAGGAAAATATAAAGTTAAATATCAAAATGGAGAAATTGAAGCATTTTCAAATAATATAGATTTAATTTATCCTGCGGGAACTATGGTTAATGTATTAGTCCCAAATGGAGATTTTACTCAAAACAAAACTATATTAGATGCAATAGAAAAAGATAAAATAAAATATGGAACTGTATTTGAAGAGTCTGAAATGTATGATAATAAAAGCGGAAATTGCATTGCCGCACCTCAAGTTTTAGGTTTAAATTCATATAAGACAAAAGATACAGTTATGTTATATGATAGAGATAATGATGTTAATATTATAGGATTAGATGTCATTACTTTTGAAGAAAATATAAAAGATAATAATAGTATATTATGTGGTGCTAGTTTTAAAACTGAGCTAGTTAAAGATCAACAAAGACAAGGTAATTATGGAATTGCTTTTGATTTAGATTTTACAGATAACTTAAGCGGAGATACTTTAACTAAAAGTTACATAATAGATGTAAATCAAATGACAGGTAATCCATATGATTTTAATGAATTTAATAGACAATATAAAGTTTTTAATATAAACAGTGAGAATTTTATTAGTATAAAACAAATTTATTTATTCTCTGAAGGTTTCCCTAATATAGATGATGAAAAAGTTGGTAATGATATATTTGTTAATAATTATGAATTGTCTATTGTTAGAAAATTAACTGAAGAGGAACTAAATGGTTATTTACTTAATCTAGTTAGAGAAGGTAAAGGGTATTTTGATAAAGAGGATAGTGAAGATGCTAAGATATTTTTAAATGCTATTTTAAAACAAAGAAATATAGAAATTACTAATGGACTTGAATATTATTGGTTTAAAGAAAATATTGATATTACTATTGATAGTGCGGATTTCGTGACTTATGGCGGCAATGGTTGACAATGTCTAAATGATTATAATGTAATTGATGAAGAAACTAATGAAAGAATGTATTTAACTAATATAGGTAGTTTTGAGATTACAAAAGCAGATGTTGTTAGTAAAAGTGTAAAAATAAAATGTGTAATTGTTAAAGATAATGAAGTATTGGCGGAAATGGTTGCTGAAATATTTAATTATGATAGTGATTATGATTTAAGTATTGTAAGTGATAGTGGAGACCAATTTTATTATGATAATGGTAGACCTAGTTTAACTTGTTTAGTTAATGGTGAGGAAAATAGTTTATTTAATTATCAATGGAGCTATGCTGATAATAATGGAGTTATTTATAATTTAGAAGAAACTCCTGAAGAAAATGAAGAATACAATGCGGCGGTAGCCGATTATGAGCTCCTAGTAGCTGAGTTAGAGTCTGAAATAGCGATGCCTGCCGCAAGTCAAGAAAGACTAGATGAATTGAAAGCTACTATTGATAAATATGATGATATTCAAAGAGTAGAAGGTAATAAAGTATTTAAAATAGATTTAACTAAAATAGATGAATACGCTACTTTTAAATGTTTAGTTAAGTTTGAAAATATAGAAATCGGGACAGCAGAGTTTACAATTAAAAATTCATTATTTGTTGAAGGAACATATACTTTAACATTATACAATGGAATTCAAACTTATAGTTATGATACTATGGGTATATCACCTGCTAGTTCAAGTTTAGAAAAACCAATTGAAATATTGCCGCTAACATTTGACATTAAAGATAATTTAGGTAATACTTTAAGTGGAAGAGCTTTAGACTCTTGTGAAATTACATGAGATATTCCTACTGAAAATACAATGTTAGTAGTAAATAATTATGATAAAGAAAAATTAGAATATTCAATTTTAGATAAATATAATAAAGCATATATTAATAATACAATTAGATTAAATGCTAAATATAAAGAAATTAGTTTAGATGCGGCGACCGCGTTCACATTCGTAAAAGATGGAGAACCAGGAACTAATGGAACTGGAGTATCTTGTAAAATTGTTCCTAATATAGAAGGAGATTTTATAGGTTATCCAATGTTAGTTAATGGTAATCTTAATTATACACCTTTAAGTACTAATAAGTGGTTTAAAGTTCAACTATGAGAAAATGGTGAAAAAATATTTGAAGGTACTGACAGTGATGAAGAACACAATATTACTTGGTCAGTATTAAAGAATAGCTATGCTAGACAAGATGGCACTAAGGTGTCTGATCCATCTAATATTGCGGTTAACAATGGAGAATTCGCATATACAGGTTACAATGCCGATGCCGCAAGTATAGTTAAGGTTCAAGTTGATTATGATGGTACTACTTACTATTGTACATTACCTGTATTAGTAAGTGAAGTATCAGATGATTATCAAATTGAATTAAAAGCAGATAGTGGATTTACTTATGTAATGTATGCTAATGATGGTAAAAGACCTCAATATGATAATACTAATCCATTTACTATTGTAGTTAAGAAAACAATAAATGGATTTGTTGAAGATATTAGTTTAGTTAATAATCAATATAAAGTTAGTTATAATTGAGCAGTTAAAGGAAAAATATTTAGTCCTGAAGCTGATGATTTTATTATTGATTTACACTTAACTATTGATGAAAATGCGGAATTGGCAGGAAATCAAAAAATTTTAATTCCTAATGAAGATTATAATGGAGAGAATATAACTAATGCATTAGAAGTCAAAATTTTAGATGCTAATTTAGCAGAAAAAGGAAAACTTCTTATACCAATTCATTTCTACTTAGATAGATATGGACTTGCTGATTTAAATGGTTGGGATGGTAATAGAATTGCATTAAATGATGATACAGGTTCAATATTAGCTCCACAAGTTGGTGCTGGTAAGAAAGAATCAGATAATACTTTTAGTGGAGTATTAATGGGTTCTGTAAAAGAGCGTGGTCAAGATAAAACAGAACAAGGTTTATTTGGATATAACCATGGCCGCCGCAGCATATTTTTAGATTCTGATACTGGTAAAGCTGAATTTGGTTTTGATGGCAGAGGTCAGATTACTATTGATCCAACTGAAGATACTGCTAGAATTTATGGTGGTAATTATAAAAATAATCATCAAACAGGTATGTTAATAGATTTAACTACACCTGAAATTAAATGAGGTAATAATAATTTCTCTGTTGATAGAGATGGACACTTAATTGCTAAAGGTGGAGGTACTATCGGTGGTTGGAATATATGAGATGATAAATTAACTGCTGGTAATATTTTCTTAAATGCAAATGGTTCATTATCAGGTGGAGAGACTAATAGTCAATGGAGTATTTCAACCGCAGGTAAGGCTACATTTAATAATGCTGAAATTAAAGGTACTATATATGCTACAGCTGGTAAAATTGCTGGATATGATATTTATGGTAACACATTAAAAGGATATAATGTAGGTATGTGTGGTATGTCAGGTGAAGAATGAGCATTTTGAGCTGGTTCTGGAGCTGGATCTTCTGCACCATTTAGAGTTGGACATACTGGAGAATTATATGCTACTAATGCAGATATAACAGGTAGTATAACAACAAGTAATTTATCTTGTACTGGTGGATATATACATTTATCTACTGGGGGTGGATATCTTAATATAGGTGGAGGATATACACATCCTGAAGTATCTGGTTTAAATGTGTCTGGATATAATACTGGTATAAATATTTGGCATGCAGGAATTTCTATGGATGGAGATTGTATGGCATATGGAGGCTTTAAAATTCATAATGGAGAGATGGGAAGAGGAATTGGAACAGATGCAAACCCTATTAAAATACAATGTACAAACTATAAAATTATTATAAAGGGTGGAATTATTGTTGGATATGAATAGTAATTAAGAAGTTAGAAAGAAGGTAAATAAAAATGTTACAATTATGAGAACTTAAAGAACAATTAATTAAAGATTTAAATGAAGCTAATCTTCCAATAGATGCAGTTTATTATGTATTAAAAGATATAGTGGAAGAAGTTTCTTCAGTATACAATCAACAAATACAACAATTACAAATGGAAAAAAATGCGGCAGCGAGCGCTAAAGAAGATGAGAGTCGAGATGATTCGCAGGACGAACCGGCTACTGCCGCATTGGAAATAGAAGAGAAGGAGGAAAAATAAAATGACATACTTTGAATTTAGAGACAAATATAATGGTCAATACATCGATTGGGATGGGGCTTATGGACCACAATGCTGGGACTTAGCTCAAAAATATTTCACTGAATGTTTAGGTGTACCTAGTTGGGTATTATCTGGATGTGGTTTAGTATCTAATATGCTTTATCCACCAAAAAGAAATGACTTAGATGTTTATTTTGACGAAGTAGATACTCATGCAATGATGGCTGGAGACGTATGTATCTGGACTGTTGGACATATAGCTATCTTTGATAATTGGGATGGATATAATTGTTATTACTTCAGTCAAAACCCAAATCCAAGTCAAGTTATGCAATGTAACTTAGGTGGAGAAATGCATGCATTTAGATTAAAAGGTTCTACACCACCAACCCCACCTACACCACCAACTCCAAGTAGTTTTAATATTGGAGATAAGGTTATAGTTAATGGTCAATTATATGGAACTGCTGATGGAGAAAATCCAGGAGCTATAGTATCAGGAGTAGTTACTGAAATTACTAGAAAGGCAGATGGACATCCATATCCATATAATACAACAGGAGATTTAGGATGGGTGGCTGAAAGTTCATTAACTCATACTAATAACCCACAACCAACACCACCTGCACCTCAACCAACTGGATTACAAGTAGGAGATAGAGTTAAAATAATTGGAACAGGTAATGGTTCTAGTTTTGGAGATTCTAATACTGCCTATGGTATAGGATGGGAAAGACAAATTCTAAGAGTTTGGGAAGGTAGACCATTCCCATACCAAGTTGGAAATAACACAGGTACAACTGGATTCTATAAAGCAGATGCTTTAGAAAAAATTTAATATAATGGATAGGAGGAAGAAATATGTATGAAGCAATTAAATCAACTTTACAAATAGTAGGTTGGTTAGGAGTTATTTTATTAATGTTAGTATTAATTAATACAGTTTGTGGAATTATATTTAATGTTAATAAAAATGGAGATACTTTTAGTTTTAAAACTTTATTTAAAGGATTATTTAAAGCTTTTGTATTTTATGGGTGTGCTGCATTACTAGCAATAGCATTTACAATGTTACCATTTATTAATGAAATGATAACTAATGTTTATGGAGTTCAATTAATAGCTAATGATGTATTAAATACTTTAAGTACAGTAGCAGTTTTAACAGTTGTTGTTTCTGCTATTATTACTCAAGGTAAAAAAGCACTTGAAGGGGTTAGTCAATTACTAACTGTAAAAGTAAATAATGAAATTATTACTTGGGAAGTTGAAGACCCTGAAACAAGAGAAGAGAAATAGTTGATAGGAAATGCGGAGGAGCGATGACCGGCTGCCGCATTTCTTTTTTTGTGTTTTAAGGGCAAGTTAAAAAAATACATCCAAACTGATTTTTAAATAGTGATAGAAGGAGGAATATAATATGCAATTAGTTAAACAAGGTAATCAAAATGATTACAACTACAAAGAATTTTTCCTAGATGATATAAGTGAATTAGATGAAATTTTAAACACACCTAAGGGCAGAGATGCATGTCCAGGAAGTATTGCATTTATTATATCAACAGGAGCTGTTTATATTCTAAATTCTCAAAAAGAATGGATTGCTCAATAGATTTTTTGAGGAAGAAAGGAAGATAGTATGGATATAGTTACATATGCACTTTGTAAAAAGATTGCAAGTAGTGCGGTTTCAGGTATTAAAGACTTACGTGTTGAAGGTACTACATTGTATATCGAAACAAATGATGGAAATACTATAGAAATGGATTTCCCAGAACCAGAAGATGGTGTGTCTGTTGTTGATGTTGACATTATTAATAAACATTTAATATGTACTATGTCAAATGGAGATACTATTGACTGTGGAGAAGTTCCTGTTTATATTCCTCAAGTCGGAGTTGACTATTTCACTGATGAGGATAAAGAAGAAATGGTCCAAGAAGTAAAAGAAGAAGTTAGTGATTCTTTCGTATTAGATATTATATAAGGAGGGACAAGTTATGGCAACAAAACCAAGTATGAAGTTTATTGCGACTACATCAGATAAACTTGGTACTATTGATATAGTAGCAGGTCAAGTTATTTTTTGTAGAGATACTAGAGTAATATACTTAGATACAAATGTAAGAACTAGTTTCCAAGCTGTTATAAATGTTGTTGATGATGAAACTCGTCAAGCTATTGAAAACCCTCTTGAAGGATATTATTATGTTAGAAAAGAAAATACTTTATGGAGTTACTTCGGACAATGGGTTCAAATAACAGGAAAAGATTCTAGTTTAATCTTCGTTGATGGCGATTTGCCTGAAGAAGGAGAAGTAAACAAAATTTATGTAGACGATGATACAATGTATCGTTGGAATGCTACAACTTTACAATACTACTCTATTGCCGGAGGTAGTACTTGAGAAAATTATACGGCTTAATTTTTTAAAAAAGAAAGGAAGAAAAATAATATGATTAAATTTATTAAAATCTTAGCTTCTGAATATGCTGCACTTAAAACAGCTGGAACAGTTAATGCAGATTATTTTTATTTATTAACTGATACTAATGAATTTTATTTAGGTGAAAGACACTTAACTGATCAAGATTTATCTAGCTTTTTAACAAGCGTTCAAGCAAAAGATAATTCAATTGTTGTTTCTAATAATAATCAAGTTGGAGTTAAAATTTCTAGTAAAACTGGAAACAATATCTCATTAGTAAGCGAAAGTGGAAAAGAAGGTTTATACGTTAATGTACCTGCCGCAACAGATTATACAGTAGGAATTACTGAAACTAGTGGTAGTGGATCAGACAATTATTCTAAGAGATATAATGTAGTTCAATCTGCTACAGGATTAAATGTTAATATCGATATTCCTAAAGATATGGTTGTTTCAAGTGGTTCTGTTGTAGACATCACTTATAGTGAAGGACACTTATATGATGGAGCTACTGATGTAACTGAAAAAATTAAAGGACAAGGTGGAACTGCTACAGCCGCAGATGCTGGTAAATATATCAAATTAAATATTGCAAATGGAACAAATGATGTATTATATATTGCTGCTAAAGACTTAGTAGATATCTATACAGCTGAACAAAGCGCTAGTCAAGTTCAATTAGCTATTTCTAATAGTAATGTAATTAGTGCTTCAATCGTTGCTGGATCAATCGATACTACTGAATTAGCTGATGACGCAGTTACAACTGACAAATTAGCTGATAGTATCGTAACTAGTTTAGGAAAAGCTGACTCAGCTGTTCAATCTGTAACTGAAGGTTCTACTAATGGTACAATCGACGTAGATGGAACAGATGTTTCTGTTAAAGGTTTAAAATCAGCTGCATTTACTGAAAGTTCTGCTTATGCAACTGCTGCACAAGGAACATTAGCTACTAATGCAGTTAGAAGTGTAGCTGAAGGTAGTACAAACGGTACTGTTTCAGTAACTACAGGAACTGGTTCTGCTACTGATGTTGCAGTTAAAGGATTAAAATCTGCAGCTTACACTGAATCAAGTGCATATGCTACAGCTGCTCAAGGTGGAAAAGCTGATACAGCTATTCAAGGAATTGCTGAAAGTAGTACAAATGGTAAAATTAAATATACTGTTGATGGTACTAACTATACTGATGTTGCAGTTCATGGATTAGGAACAGCTGCTTATGCTGCTACAACTGATTTCGATGCTGCTGGAAGTGCAAGTGCTGTTGTAGGTACTAGCGGAGATGCTTCTACTGCAAATACAGTTTATGGTGCTAAAGCTTATGCAGATAGTTTAGCAAGTAATTATGATGCTGCAGGAGCTGCTTCAACTGCTGAAAGTAATGCAAAAACATATGCTGAAGGATTAATTTCTTGGGAAACTTATTCAGCAGAATAATTTAATTTAGAAAATATGAAATAAATGCGGGGACCCCGGTCTATGGAAGAATGAGGCGCGGTCGCCGCATATTTTAAAAGGAGGAAATAAATAATGGCATTAGTAAAATTTATTAAAACAACTAATTCTAATTTATCTTCTTTAACTAAAAAAGAAGGACAATTAATTTTTACTACTGATACTAAAAAATTATATTTAGATAATAATTCCTCTACTCGTTTAGAAATAAATTCTTATAATTTAACTCAAGATGGAACAGATGGACACAAATTAACTTTTACAGATGCAAGTGGAACAACTCATCTTATTACAATACCTGATAATAATACTACTTATACAGGTAGTAATGGTATTACTTTAACTGGTACTAATTTCACTAACTCTGGTGTTAGATCTGTTGCAACAGGTTCTGCTAACGGAACTATTTCAGTTAATACTAATGGAACTGCTGCAGATGTTGCAGTTAAAGGTTTAGCAGCATTAGCATATAAAGCTAGTTTAAGTGCTTCAGATGTTGGAGCTATTGATGCATCACTAAAAGGTGCTAATAGCGGAGTTGCTGAATTAGATGCAAATGGTAAAGTTCCTAGTTCACAATTACCAAGTTATGTAGATGATATTATAGAAGGTTATTATTATAACAATAAATTTTATAAAGAATCTACTCATACAACTGAAATTACAGGTGAAACTGGTAAAATATATGTAGATTTATCAACAGATAAAACATATAGATGGAGCGGAAGTGCTTATGTAGTAATAAGTGAAACTTTAGCTTTAGGTGAAACTAGTGCTACTGCTTATCGCGGAGATCGTGGTAAAATAGCATATGATCACAGTCAATCAACACATGCTAGAACTGATGCAACTAAAACTGAGTCAAGTACTACTAATGGTAACATTAAAATAAATGGTACTGAAACTACAGTTTATACTCACCCAGCTTATACTGAAACAGCGGCTGCCGCAAAGAAAGTTGGTTTAGATGCAACTGGACATGTGGTATTAGGTGATTCATTAGGTAAATCAGATGTTGGTTTAGGTAATGTTGGAAACTTTAAAGCTGTTAGTACTGTTGCTAGTCAAGGTTTATCAGATACTGAAAAATCTAACGCTAGAGCAAATATTGGTGCTGGTACAAGTAGTTTAACATTAGGAACTGGAAGTTCAAATGCTTATAGAGGGGATTATGGAAATACCGCTTATACACATGCTACTGATAGTAGTAGATTAACTACTGCTACATCTAGTGGTTTATATAAAGTTGCTTCTACAGCTCAAGGACATATAGCTAGTTTAACTAGTGTTGAAAAAGCAGATATCACAGCTTTAGGAATTCCTGGTTCAGATACTACTTATAGTGCTGGAACGGGTATGGCTTTAAGTGGAACTACATTTAAAGCAAAATTAGCTTCAGATACTGCTTCTAGTTTAGCAAGTACTGCAATGGGTTCTACTTCTAGCAGACAATATGCTGTTGGAGTTGACAAAGATGGATATTTAAGTGTTAATATACCATGGACAGATACTAAAAATAGTGCAGGTTCTACTGATACATCATCTAAAATATATTTAGTTGGTGCAACAAGTCAAGCTGCTAATCCACAAACATATTCAGATAATGAAGTATTTGCAACAAGTGGTGTTTTACAAGCTAAACAATTCTCTGTTAATGGAGGAGCTAACATAGTTTATAATTCAACTGATAAATGTATAGAATTCAATTTTGCATAGGAGGTAATTAAATATGGCTTTACGTGTTTGGTTGCCTCTTGATGGCAATTTAAATAATAAAGGAGTTAGTGGAGCTACTGCTTCTTTAATGGGATCTGGAGTTTCTTATGCAGCAGGAAAATTAAAACAATGTGCTCAATTACCAAATAATGCAAACAGTTGTATTTATATGACAGGTTTAAAACAACAAGTATTGAGTTGGAGTTGTTGGTTTAAATGTTTAGGAAATGGTTCTGGAAATAGTCAAAGAATTTTAAGTGAAGGTAGAGATACTGGTAGCAGAGGAACTGAAATTTGATTAAGTAAAGATGGAGCTACATTATATGCCGCAACAAGAGGAAAAGATTTAAATACTTCAGTTACTACTAACAAATGACATCATGTATGTCTTACTGCTAGTGCAACTAAAGTTTCTTTATATCTAGATGGTGTATTAAAAGTTAGTCAAGACTCAACAACTACTACAGATTATGCTCAATCACAAGATGCTTTTGTTATAGGCAAAATGTCTTATAATTATACAACTACTACTAATTACTTTCCTTTTAATGGATTAGTTAATGATGTTCGTATATATGATGAATGCTTAAGTCCTAAACAAGTTAAAGAATTATCTAAAGGTCTAGTTGCTCATTATAAGTTTGATAAAATTACTGAATATACAACTAATAAAATAGCTGGTTTACAAGATGTAAGTGGTTATGGTTATAATGGAACTAAAAATGGAAGTTTTACAAATCCTAATATAGATAGTGCTAGATATGATAAATGTATGACTTTTAGTTCTGGCTATTTACATTATTTATCTAGTCCACTACATACTACAACAGATGAGTTTAGTATATCTTGTTGGTTCTATCCTACTACTAATTCAACAATGTGTTTATATAATGATAGAACTGGTGTTGGAGTTGGAATAGCAATATTTTATATAGAAGGTAAATTAAGATTTGATGATGGTACACTTCAAACCACAGGCGGAAGTGTTACTTTAAATGCCTGAAATCATGTTGTATGTACTTATAAACGTGGCGGAGATAAAAAAATATATATTAATAATGTATTAACAACAACTGCTACAGCAAGTGATTTAAGTAGTACAGGTGCTAATGCAAGTATTGGTAATAGTTCTACAAATGGTGCGGCCGGTGCTGGTAACCAAATAACTGGACATTTAAGCGATTTCCGCATTTATTGTACTGAATTATCTGCAGATGATGTAAAAGAATTATATCAAACTTCTGCTATTGTAGATAATAATAGTAATGTATTTGCTTATGAGTTTATAGAAGAGGAGTAATATTATGAGTATTTTTAAAATGGGACTATGGTCACAAGATAGTTTACAAGAAAGATTACTTCCTGAAGGATATACTCAATTAGAATATATTGAAAGTACTGGAACTCAATATATTGATACTGGAATAAATAGTGATAGTACTTTAAAATTAGCTATGGATTTACAGTTTACATCTGGAGGACCTTCATCTTATCAGAATCCTATTGGATCAATTATAAATGGAGGAGGTACAAGATTTCATATTAATCCTAATAGCACAAGTGTAGAAATTCAAGCTGGAAGTAATGGATATGCATACATTTTTAGTGGCTATCCTTATACAACTCGTTTTCAAAGTATTGTAGATACACCTAATAAAAAAATTGAAACAAGAGTATCTAATACAACTCAATCTGCTAATATGCCATATACTAATCCATTTGATTTAAATATTAATTTTTGATTATTTAGGAGAAATGGAGACGCAGATGGTTTAAAATATTATAGTTACCTTAAATTATATTATTTTAAAATGTATCAAAATGATACATTAGTTAGAGATTTTGTGCCAGCACAAAAATCTAGTGATAGTTCTATTGGTCTATATGATAGAATAAATGATGTATTTTATACTAACGCAGGCACTGGAACATTTACTGCAGGTCCTAAAGTAAGTAATCAAAATATTACTGTTAAGATATATAAAGATGATAATAGAATTGAAGCAGCAAACTTTATAGAGATTTAAAGGAGGATGAATAATATGGCTATTACTAAAAATGGTATTGTAAGTTCAAATGAATTACAAGAATATTGTTTACCTTCCGCATATAAACAAGTTGAATATATAGAAAGTACAGGTACTCAATATATTAGTACCGGTGCTGAAATATTTGGTTCTACTAATCATGGTATTTATATAGATTTTATTCCTACATCATTTTATAATTATAATACAATTTATGGAAGTACTCTTGATGCAGATACTAATGAAGGTTGGATATATTCAAATGGAGGTTTAGCTTCAAGATATAAAAGCATTAGATACGGAACGGATAATAATATTACTGTCAATTCAAGAATTAAGTATGAATTGACAAAAGAAGATAGTACATTAACTAAAATTGTTAATGGAACTACAATAGGAACTGGAACTGTAAGTGGAACATCTAATGGCGTAGTATTATTATTCTTATCTGGTAGTGACTATGGAAAATACAAATTGTTCAGTTGTAAATTATCAAAAAATGGAGAAATAGTTAGAGATTTTATTCCATGTATAAGAAAATCTGATAATGAAGTTGGATTATATGATTTAATAGAAGGAACTTTTTATACAAATCAAGGAACAGGTTCATTTAGTTATAATAGTGAATCTGATAACACAACAAATTTAAAAATTTATGAAAACAAAATCATGACAAATGATTTTAATGAAATATAAGAGGAGGGAATGACTAAATGGCACAATTAAAAGACTTATTAGTTAGCGGAGATGCGCGAGTTGTAGGAACAATATATGGGACTGTAACTAACGCAGAGAAAGCTACAAAAGATGCTAGTGGAAATACAATTACTAGTACATATGCCAAATTAGCAAGTCCAGCATTAACTGGAACTCCTACAGCACCTACTGCAACAGCAGGAACTAATACAACACAAATTGCAACTACAGCTTTTGTAACTACTGCAGTTAGTGGAGTAACTGGTGCAATGGTATTTAAGGGAACAGTCGGTACAGGTGGTACTGCAGGAACTGCATTACCAACAACTGGAGTTAAAGTTGGAGATACTTATAAAATAGTTACAGCTGGAACATATGCTAGTCAAGCAGCTAAAGTTGGAGATTTATTTATTGCTACTGCAACAACACCAACTTGGGCTTATGTACCTTCTGGAGATGATGCAGCAGTAACTCAAGTAACTGCTGGAGCTGGGTTAAATACTACAAGTGCTGATAGTTCTAGTGATGGTGGTAATATTACTACAACAGGAACTTTATACTTAACAAAAACAGCTGTTACACCTGGAACTTATCAAGGTATTACAGTTGATAAATATGGTAGAATAACTGGAGCAGAAAATAAAAATTATACAAGTAATACAGGTACTATTACAAAAGTTCAAGCTAATGGAACTGATGTAGCAAGCAGTGGAACTGCTAATATACCTGCTGCAACTACAGGAGCTTATGGTGTTACTAAATTATCTAGTTCAACATCAAGTACAAGTGAAGCTTTAGCGGCAACACCTAAAGCAGTTAAAACAGCTTATGATTTAGCTAATGGAAAAATAGCTGCATCAGATATTACAATTACTCCAGTACAAGCAACTGGTGCAACAGTTGGTACTATTAAAGTAGGTAGTGGAAATACTATTACATTATATGCTCCACAACCTGGTAATGTATCTACTGAATTAGCAACAGTTAATCAAACTTATTATTTAACCGGGGTAAAAGAAACTGCGGCTACCGCAGGTTCACAAATATATAATACTAGGTTGTCAAATACATTTACGGGTCTTAAGTATCAAACTTCTACATCAGCCGCAGGAGGTTCTTTATTCGTAGATGATAGAGAGGTTACTCTTGGATTAAATTATGAAATTTCATAGGAGGTAGAAGGTATGTATAGAATAGAAAATAAAAATATCTATGTTAATAGAGGAGATAAAATAACAATCTTTATAGTTAATAACAGAGATACTTTTAGAATAGGTGATAAAATAACTTTCTATATTTGTGAAGAAGGCGATTATAGTACAGTTATTTTACAAAAAGATTTCAACATAGATGAATATTCTGATACTGTTGGAATTAATTTAACCTCTGAAGAAACTAGAATTGGTGAACCTTTAAAAACAGGTTCTAGAACATATTGATATGAGATCGAGCTTAATGAAGATACTACTTTAGTAGGCTATGATAAAAAAGGTCCTAAGTTGTTTATTCTATACCCTGAAGCTAAAAGAATAGAGGAAGGAGGAGGAGAATAATATGGCTACATCAAGTGTAATGGGAACTCTAGTCACAGGTAATGAAATAGATGTTGACATCTACGCCAGAGGTGAAGATGGTAGAGGAGTTTACTCAACTACTATCGAATATCAAGCTTCTAATAGTGGAACAGTTATTCCAATAGGAACTTGGTCAACTGATTTTCCTACTGTTGCTCAAGGTCAATATTTATGGACTAGAATAACATATTTATATAATGATGATACAACAATGACAAGTTATACAATTTCTTATTTTTCACAAGATGGACAAGATGGTGAAAATGGAGCTATCTTTACTCCTTCTGTTGACTCTAATGGTAATATATCTTGGACTAATGATAAAGGATTACCTAATCCTGAGACAGTAAATATCAAAGGTCCAAAAGGAGATATGGGGTCAGTAAAATTTGAATATGTAACAACTTTACCGACAACTGATATTCATGAAGATACATTTTATGTAATGAACACACTTAATCCAACATCTATTAAAAAATATGATGAATATTTTTATATAAATAGTGGTTGGGAAAAATTAGGTGATGATTTAACTGCTTTCTATAATAAAACTGAAATAGATGCTATGTTTAATGACTTTGTTGTTAGTTCTATTGAAGTTGCTATTAGTGAAGCAGACAAAACTTATTATTTAACAGGAGTAGAAAACACTGGAAACGTGGGTTTAAAACGTTCAGGAATTACATATAGTAGAGCACAGTCAGCTGCAAAAGGAACTGGTTCTATTGATGGTGATGAAATTACAACTGGTTTATTCTACTCTATTTCGTAAAAAATATGAAAGGAGATAAAAAGAGATATGGCAGAAATAAAATTTTATCAAGATAAAGAACATGAAATTCAAATTTATCCTGAGATTAATCCACAAGGTAACTACCCTGGTGTATCAGTAGGTCTTGCTGACAACTTAAGTTCATCAGGAGGTATTACTGACACAGACACTTGGCAATATCGTTCTTCAGGTGGAGAATTAGATATTTCAGATGGATATGCTAGTTTAAAGAAAATAACAGGTAATCTAGAATCTACAACAATTACTGAAAAATGTGTATGTAATGTTAGAGCTACTGGCGTAACTGCCGCAACTGTTACTGCTTCAACTTTTAAAACTAAAGTTTCTGAGTCTGGAACGTATAATTTTATATATACTCCAGTTATTAGTTGGAATTCATCTTTAGTATATACATTAAATAAATCTACTTTTGCTAACTATGTTAATAAAACAACAGGAACTTATACATTTACTTATGCTAATGATGTTACAAGAGAAGATATAACTAATATTATTAATACATTTAATGAATCTACTTTTATTAGTAAAGTAGGTACTCCTGGTAGTTATATGTTTACCTATAATGGAAGTAATTGGCAATTAGATAATGTAAATGTTACTTTAAGTCAATATGGTATTTCAACTAAAGGTACTGAAACTAGCGGAAGTTCATTTACAATTATCTATGCTAAAACATGGAAATTAAATAATAGTGCAGTTACTATGGCTAACTATGGTATTACTACTACAGGAACTGAATCTGTTGGAGATACTATTGCTATTAATTATACTGGTAATAATTGGTATTTAGGAGATGGAGCAGTTACTTTAAGTCAATATGGTATTACTATTACAGCAGGAACTGCCGCAATAGATGATATTATTCAAATAGTATATGTTGCTGAACAAGTAGGTGCTATTGTAGTTGCTAATCCAACTGAATTATTCTCAGTAGGTATGAACCAATTTAATATAGACGGAGAAAATATATTAAATGGATATATTATTAATCAAAATGGTACTATTAGTACAAGCTCTGGTAATTATATTATTTGGTTTAAAGCTTTAGAAGGAGAAGTATATACTATTTACAATGCTACTGCAAGTACTGTTGGTAGAATTGGTTATAGTGCTGATCCACTTACTACATCTAGTACAGTTACTGTCTTAAGTAATGAAACTTCATCTGAATGGGCTGATGAATTAATTAATGATAGTCATAAGAAACACGTTAAAATAACTAACCCAGGTTATATTTGTGTATCAACAAGTAATATTGAAGATTTATGTTGTCACTTAACTTGGGAAGCTGTTAATGATGATGTATATGAAAGTTACTATGAAGCTTCATTAGAAATTCCTTATAAAGATGCAAATGGTAATACAATTAGTGAATATGGTATTGCTTATTTAGAAAACGCAAATATGATTTGTAAAGATGAAATAGATTTAGAAAATCATAAATTTAACAAAGGAACTGCAAGAATGGCTTATAGTGCTGCTAATTTAGCAACAGTACAAGCTATGAAAATTAATAATCAATCTGTTCCTTATAGTTATGATACTAACTGGATTTATTATGGAGTTGAAACAGTTACTCATGATTTAGCTGAAACTTCTAATTCTTATTTAGTATCTAACTATGGTACTGAAGAATTCTTAGATAGTGATATTGATTTACAAGATGTTACTATTTTCTATCAAGATAACTTAAAAGATAAATTAAGATTCTCTGTTGAGGTTATCGATAATAAAGTTGAAGAAATTAGTAGAGATGAAGTTAATACTGATTATTATAAAAATATGTATCCTTCAGTAGGAGCAGTATTAGATTTTGATATGGCATTAAGAAGAATTTTAGGTATTGATGTAGATACTTATAGCGATACTGATACTTATGCTGTTGGAGATTACGTTATCTATGATTTAAAATTATGGAAATGCGTTACTGCTGTTAGTTCTGCAGATTTATGGGAAAATAACATGAATTGGATTACTGAAGTTTCAAAAGTTAATGTAAAAGATTATGAAACAAGTACTGTAATTGATTATGTTAATGGTAAATGTGAAGGTATAAGAACAGCAAGAAGAGATTTAAATATTGATAGAGATGGAACTAATTCTTATTTAGTAACAGTAGTTTGCTATGAAGAAGATGGTGAAACTTATCATCAAGCATCTCAAGAAACTTTATCAACTAGTGAAGTTGAAAGTTTAATTGGTGTAGAATTTAATAGCGATGCTAGTGGTAATAAGTTCTTAATTAAAGTAACTGACCACTGGATAGAAAGTTATTTATTCTCTGCGGAATAGATATGAAATGCGCGGCGGCCGGTTAATCCTGGCTAGGAGTCGATAAATTAGCATTGACCGGCTCCCGCCGCTTCTTTTATAGAGAGAAAGGAGTAAATTATGACAACAATCAATCAATCAATCAATCAATCAATCAATGCGCTTACGCGCGTTCAGAAAGGAGGGCAACTACATTATTTAAGTTGTTCTCCTATAGCCGAAATGGAGGTGAAGACTGTTTAAGTCTTACATCTCTTGGAGGTGTTGCATAGTGAAGATTAATAGTGATTTAATTATTGAAGGTACAAGTAAATCATTAAAAGAGTTACAAGAACAAGTTGATAAATTAACACCTGTTAATTTATATTATAATTATGATGGTACTACTGGGAATGTAACCCTTAATGATGATGTAAATAATTATAATTATATAGAGATATTTTTTAGAAATAATGATAATTATTATAATTCAACAAGAATATATATGGATAAGCCTACTGACCAAAGAGTTTATTTAGGTGCGCATCATGCATGAGGTAGTGGTTCAGTATTTACTAAAATGAAAATAATACAAATAAGTGGAAATAAGATGAATGTGTTTAATAGTTATTATTCACAATTAGAGTTACGTAATAATACAGTAATATTAACACAATCAAATAATATTTATATTACAAGAGTAGATGGATATAAAAAATAAAATATGCAACATTAAAAAATAAGGCTTAAAAGTCAATGTTATGAAAATTAATAGTGACTTATATATAAGTGATACAAATTATAAATTAAAGGATATTGTTACAAATATAAATCAATCAAAAGGAGATTTATTATGAACTAATAAGTCATCAGGTTCTTTTGCAGAGCAAGATGTATCTGTTTCTACTTTGCCTAATTATGGAGTAGTAGAAGTATGGTTTTATAGAAACACAAACTATGATAGTTTAAGTTGTGTAAGAGTAGTTAATTATCCAAATGCTTATACAAGCGGATCTTTCTCATGATGAGAAGGTGGAAATATGTATAATAACAATAGACAATTTAGAATTAATCCAGCAGGAAATTCTATTCATTTTTTTCAAGGGTATTTAAATGGTAATCCAGATAATACTAGAGGAATTCCTATGTATATAGTTGGTTATCCTTTAACTTTTGTATAATTTATATCACAAACAACTTAAAAAATTAATGTAGTTAATTTAATTATGAATATTAAATTAATGAACAATGGGGGGGGGTTCTTGCTTCAAGAATCTTCAATCTCAATTATACAGAGAGGAGGGTCAAGTTATTTACTAGACTCTTCTCACAAGGATTGCGAGGTGACTGGCAACAAATAATTGTACCAGCACCTGGTGATATTTATGTTTAAAATTAATAGTGACTTAGCTATTGGTAATACAGGTAAAAGTTTAAATACTTTAAACACTGAAGTTGAAACTTTAAAACCAGTTTTATTATATAGCAGTAATGGAACAAATACTACTGCTGATTTATCAGATTCAGCTGCTAATTATACTTATCTTGAAATATTTTATAGAGATTATGATAAACATTATGGCAGTGTAAAAGTTTATGAACCAAATAATAAAATGGTATGAGCTGTTGCAGGTTATATAAATGATAATCTTAATGGTGGAAATTTAAAATTTGGAAAGTTTACTATTACAGATAGCCAAATTAAAAGGACTAGAACTTGTCAAATGGATTCTGGTAGTACTGCTTATATGAATTGTAGTTATTTATATATAGTTAGAGTATTAGGTTATAAATAATTTAAACATAAATATTAACAATTATTTAAGCTAAATATTATGAAAATAAATAGCGATTTAATTATTGATGGAATAAACAAAACATTAAAAGATATTCCATTTGAAGACAGATATTCAATAAATGAAATAAAAACTAATAAATTTTGACTTGATGGTAAACCAATATATAGAAAGGTGTTAGACACAGGAAGTATCACTGCTAATCAAGAAAAAGGTATTAGTACAGGGTTAGCAAAAGGGACAATAGATAATATTATAAGAATAGATGGTTTTATAAAAGTTGGTTTTGGAACAATTCCAACAGGCTTTACTAATAGTGGTTTTCAAACTTGCGTTTATTACAACAGCACAAGTAATATTGCATCTATTATTTCCCAAACAAATGCAAATAGTGGATATATTATATTGGAATATACAAAAACAACTGATTAAATAATTCGCAATCAAATAAAAATAGTAAATAACTAATATAGTTATGAAAATAAATTCAGATTTAATAATAGAAGGAACTGGAAAAACATTAGGCGATGTTCAATTTAATGATTGGACTTCACCTTATCCATTAAATACTGAAGTAAAAACAAAAGAAACTTGAGAAAATGGACAACCTATCTATAGAAAAACATTTTATTCTTTAGTAGGTCAAGGAACATTTTATACAATAGATCATAATTTAAATTTAGCAGCTAATAAAATGTGAATAGATCAAGCTCATAGTTGATGGACTAATGGAACTTATACTCAACCATTAGGACATTATCAAGACAGTAACGATTTTTCAAGATGTTATTTAGGGGCTACAACAGCTGGAATTGCTTTTGGAAATACATATAATACACATTCTAAAGCAATATATTTAACAATTTGTTATGTAAAATCTTAAAATATGGTTTAAAGTCAATATTATGAAAAAATTTAAAAATTTTTACAAAATTTTGGTACAAAGTTTATAATTGTTCCAAGCTAAAAATTAAATATATATGAGAGGAAAATAATATATATTTTCTACTCATGAATTATAAAAGGAAATGGATTGAAGAATAAATAATACTATTACAAATAACTTTACAAGCCGTGTAATAGGGAATAATTCATTTCTCTATTACACGGCTTTTTTGTTGTTTATAAGGAAAGGAGATTGTTTATGCCATTTGGATATAATACTAATAATAATTATATTAATCAACTTTATAGACAAAAAGATAATATTGAAAATATGATAGCACAATATACTCAAACACCACCTGTTCAAAATATTATCAACACAACTAATGATACAGAAGTAAGATTTTTAAAACAAGATGAAGATATAAATAATATTATTGTAACTAAAAAAACATTATTTATAGATGAGAATAATTTAAAAATCACTATAAAAGATATAGATGGAACAATAGTAAAAAACTATGATATAATAATACCAAAAGATGAAAAGGACTTAAAAATAGAAGAACTTGAGAATAAGATTAAAGAATTGGAGGGAAAAGCAAATGATGAACATACAAAACCTGCTATCACAAGCAATGATGTCAAATCAACCACAACAAGCGTTGTTAAGCCTGCTAAATCCGCAACAATTACAACTTTTTAATCAAATAAATTCTCAACCTAATCAAAAACAAGCAGAAACCATTGCGCAAATGTGTAATCAAAAAGGTATTACTAAAGACCAATTTGCTCAAATGGTTGGTTTAATTAGAGGTAATAAATTTTAGTTTATTCTAAAATTTTATTATATATAGAAAAATATTTTAGGAAAGGGAGGAAAATATTATGAATGAAACTACTGGAATGTCAGCTGCTGATGTATTAGCATTAACAAATGGTAATGGAGGTATGTTTGGAGGAGCAACAGGAATTTTCTCATTAATCATTATCTTCATATTATTATTTGGCGGAAATGGTGGACTATGGGGAAATAATACTGCGACTGCTTTAGGTCAAAGCGATTTACAAAATAGTTTATATTTCCAATCACAAGATAATGCAATCAGAGGATTAGCTCAAGGTCAATGCGGAATTACTGATACTATTTTAACATCTAGTTATAATAATTTAGTTAGTATGAAAGATATGTCTCAACAAATTAGTAATAGCATCGCCGCAATTGGAAACTTAGTTACTCAAGAAAACTCAGCTACTAGAGCAATGATCCAAGACAACTATATTAGAGAATTAAGCGATAAATTACAAACAACTAGAGATGCTTTATCTAATGCAAATCAAACTGCAGCAATCACTGCCGCAATCCAAAACTCTACTGACTCAATTTTAAATTTACAAGGTAGATATGTATTAAATCCACCTTGTTATTATCCATGCCCAAATATGTCTGTATAAGAGGTAAATAATGGAAATTAAAAAATATGTAAATAAAATTTTAACTTCAGATGATGATAGCAAAAAAGAAAAATTAATTAACTTTGTATCCCATATCATCGAAGATTCTAAGGCTCTTGATAAAGAAGAAATTGAGAGAGAGTTTTATGAAATTGCTGAAGGGAGAGTTTTAAATGAAGAAAAAGCAGGTAAACTAATTGACGCTATGAAACCACACGGTCGTAAGTGAAGCTTAGAAGAAACTGAAGCTGTAAGAACTCAATATGCATATGAAGATATTAGACCTGTTGATTTTTGGATAGTAATGAATAGTGCCTTTAATGATTATAATGATATATTTAAAGACAATGTAGAATACTATGCAAAATTTAGTAGAGATTTTATTTGTGATGAAGATGCAAAAGAAGATAAAGTATATTATTATTTTTCTATGATACCAAGATAAGTATTATTTTAATACTTATCTTTTTTTTATTTGGTCTAAAATAATTCATTTATTATAATTATTTTTTAAAGATAGATAGAGGAAGAATAAAAATACAAAAAGAGGAGGTAATGAGAATATGAATAATAATGAAACTAAAACTGTATGAAATGATATTTCTAAAGTTTGGGGTAGAATAGCTGCAGTTATTGCGGCTGTTGGAATACTAGCCACTTTCGTAGTGCAAATATTTCATACCTCTTCAGAATTAACTTATACTATATTTGCAGGTTTAGGATTAGTTTTATTAATAATTTCTTTTTATGTTGATAAACAAGCTGAATATACTCATCAAGAAGTTGTTGAATATGAACGTAAAGCTAGAGCAGATTTTATTGAAGTTATGCAAAAAGCTAGACAGCAAACTATCGATATGAAAGATGATACTAATAAGAAAATAAACACTTTAACTGAGTCTATTGATAAGGTATTAGAAGTATCGCAAGAGACTAGAAAAGACACTTTAAGAATTCAATTATTAATATTTTTAGAACACCAACCTGATAATGTAGATACAATATTAAAATTAGCTGAATTATATTTTATTGGGTTAAAAGGTGATTGATATATGACTAATGAATTTACAAAATGGGCTAAGGCTCATGATGTTGAAGTACCTAATAATATATATCAAGCAATGGATGAAAGTCACAAAAATTAATATGCGCGGGTCCCGGTCCTTGGAGTTAGAGACCGCGGTCGCCGCAATGATATAAAAGGAGAGATTAATATGGCTGTAACAAATAATTTATACCCACCAGTGGTTGATTCTTACATGCCAGCTTTTTTAATTTCTGACAATATTCATACTGAAACAGTAACAAAAGAATATACAACTTTGTCATATGTAAATCAAGAAGCATATGATGCTGCTGTTGACCAATATATTCACAATTCAGATGTAGATGGGGTTGAGGAATTATGGGAACAATATGAAATAGAATTAGCAGAAATTAGAGCTGAATATCCAGATGAAGATGATCCAGTTCGTATTGAATTACAACGTCAATTAAAAATAAGATATGATAGATTATTAAAAGAACTTATATCTGGTAGCGCAAATGAAGATAAAACAGAGGATATATTTTTTCAGGATAGACCTGATGTAGCTGAGGTTACAAAAACTGCGACTTTTGAAACTGCTTATACTACAAAAGCAAATTATATATGTAGAGTATACTTTTCATTATCTATTTTTAATAGTTTAAGTGAAATAACTAATGCTCAAGTAACAGTTAGAAGTCAATTAACAAATTTATCAGTTTTACATAAAGAAAAATATCCTTGTGAAATAATGTTAAAACAAGTTAAAACAGATACTAGTAGAACAACTAATGATAAATATTACATAGAAATTAAGCCTGAAGATTTAGAAAATTGTAATTTTATAGTAGACCAATATTATAAAGTTCAAATTAGATTTACTTCTATTGATGCGGAGGACCCAGGTATAGATTTAGAAGACCCAGATGCAGTACAAGCAATTGATGCATGGTTAACTAGAAATTTATCTAAATTTAGTGAATGATCTACTGTATGTTTAATACGTGGAATTTCTGAACCTACTGTGGTTCTTAAAGATTTTGACGAGAGCTCCGCAATTGATATTTATGATACTATTGCAAATACACAAATAATTGGTGAGTTAAGATTTGCAGATGAAAATGAAACTGAAACTTTAAGAAGTTATAGAATAAAAGCATATAATAGTGAAGATAAATTATTACTAGATAGTGGAGATATATTTGCTAGTAAATTTACTGATATTAATAATTTTAATTATAGTATAAAATACTTATTTCCTGCTGTAAATGATTATTATTTTACATTAACATTTACAACTCAAAATTTATATACTGAAACTCATAGATATGATTTTACTGTAATACAAGCAGAAGTGCCTGATTTAAACATTCAAATTCAAGCATATTTAGATGAAGATAATGGTCGTATTGGATTACATGTAGCTAGATCTAGAGGTAGAGGTAGATACACTGGGCAAGTAGTTATTAGACGCGCTAGTAATAAAGATAACTTTTCAATATGGGAAGATGTGTACACTGTTAGTTATGACCATGTTCCATATATTGATTTAACTTGATATGATTATACTGTTGAAAATGGAGTATTATATTCATATGGAGTTCAAGGTATTGATGTTAATGGAGCAAGAACTCCGATGATAATGTTTAAAAAGCCAGTTATGGTAGAATTTGACCATATATTCTTAACAGGTAATAATAAACAATTAAAAATAAGATTTAATCCTAGTGTTACTTCATTTAAAAGAACTATTAATGAAGTAAAGACCGAAACAATAGGAAGTAAATATCCTTTTATAAAAAGAAATGGATATGTTGATTATGTTCAATTTCCTCTTGGAGGACTTATTTCAACTGCTATGGATGAAGAGGGTTTATTTACTACAAAAGAAGAAGTGTATGGAGATTATACAGAAACATATGCTGATTATAATGAAGATAGAGAAATAAAAATTTATAATGATTTTATATGGGAAAAGTTTTTTAGAGATAAAGTATCTAATTTCTTATATGATGATGAAGTTAAATTATTCCGTAGTCCAACTGAAGGAAACTTCTTAGTTAAGTTAATGGATATTAATTTCCAACCTAATCAAACATTAGGCCGTAGGTTATGAAGCTTTACAGCTAATGCTAATGAAGTAGACGAGTGTACTATGGAAAATTATGCAAAATATAATATTGTTACTATGTATGATGCGGGAACCCAGGTATCTGGAGGAGATGAACCAAGTACATTAACTCCTATTAAGAGGGTTGTGTTTATACATTATGCAGATGAATTCCCAACTGAAGGTAAAGAAGGAGTTATTTATATATTTAATAATGATATTTATATTTGAGATACTGAAACTTCACAATATAAATTAATATCTGTTACTATCTGGAATGATGAAGATGATGTTGATTTATCTGGATTAACAGGTATGTCAAATAGATTATATACTGATAATCATAACTTATTTATGTGAGATGACCAAACTGAAGAATATAATCCAATCTCTGCTGATGTGATAACGGAGGGATAATATGAGAAAGAATTATCCTTATTTAAAAGATGAAGATTTTTTATATCTTATAGATACTCAAAAATTACAAAAACAATTTATTAAATTAACTTTATTAGATTGAAATGAAGACCCACTAGAAGAAATTCAAGGAATAGCGACTGGCGGAAGTATCTCGATTAATGGGGACTCCGCCATCCGCAGAACTTGTAGTTTAACTATGGTTGTCAAAGATGTTTCAACAGGAAGAATTACAGATGTTAAAAATTTAATTTCAATTAATAAAAAAATATATATTGAGATTGGTGTTAAAAATACAACAAATAAATATAAAGATTATGATATTATATGGTTTCCACAAGGAACTATGGTAATTACTCAATGTAATATAAATACAGCATTAGGTCAAGGAACTACTCTTTCCGCACAATTTCAAGATAAAATGTGTTTATTAAGTGGAGAGTGTGGAGGTACTATTCCAGCTGCTGTTGTTTTAGACCATTATGATACATTAGAGGCTTCAACAGGTAAAATAATTACAACTAAACCTACTATTGCTCAAATTATTAGAGAATTAGTTAATCATTTTGGAGGAGAACAATTAGGTAAAATAATCATTAACGATATAGATGAAAAAGTTAAAATGGTTATGCGCTGAACTGGGTCTAATCCGTTATATCTTGCGACTAAAGATAGTTCACACTTGTTCACTACATCTTTTAGCGAAGCTGCCGCTTTTGGTGGAGCTATTCAAGAATTTAAATATGGACAAGATGTTGGTTTTATATATACAGATTTTACATGAGCAGATGGAGAATTAACTGCTAATGCAGGAGATAGTATTACTTCTATATTAGATAAAATAAAAAACTTTCTAGGAAATTATGAATACTTTTATGATATAGATGGAAATTTTGTTTTTCAAGAAATAAAAAATTATTTAAATACTACTCAACCTACTGTAGATTTAAAAAATATGTCTAATCAAGATTATGTTATTGATATTGCAAAAGGTAAATCAGTTTATAGTTTTGATGACAATAAATTGGTTGTTAGTTTATCTAATAATCCACAATATAATAGAATTAAAAATGATTATGTAGTTTGAGGAATTAGAGAAGATGTTAAAGATAATAAACTTTCTGTTCGTTATCATTTGGCTATTGATACTAAACCTCAAACAGGAAATATATACGAGGTCTTTTTTTATGATGATCCAACTGATGGGTTACGTAAAGCTAAATGTCCTATTAAATATGAGAATAAGGCTCACTTCCCCGAAACAGGAGTTGAAGGACTATTTTATTTAGATGAAAATACAGGTCGTATTTATAAATGAGACCCAGATGAAAAAGATTATGTATCATTAGAAGGATCTAATATTGAGGAATATAATTCAATGAGTGATTTTCCTGAAACAGGACAAGAAGGGGTAGTTTATGTAAGTACCTCAGATAACAAAGCATATAGTTGAGCATTAGTGCCTGATAGTTTACATTATCAAACTATTGCCGCACAACTTACTGCTTTAAAAGCAGAATATGAAACTGAATTAAGACCTTATCAACAAGAGATTGAAAATTTAGAAAATGAAAAAGCTGAATTAGATAGTGAGTTAGAAACTTGTTATAATGAAAATAGAAGATGGTTAATTCAAGAGAAAAATTTAAATAAGCAACTAAGTGATAAACAAACTGAAAAAGATGAATTAGATAATGAAATTGCTGTAAAAACAGAACAAAAAGAAGAGTATGAAGCTATTGTAGCTGAGAAAAATATAGAAATAGCTGAGCTACAAGATGAATTAGACCATACTACAAATCCTATTAGAAGACAAGAGCTAGAGCAAATGATTCAAAATGCAACTACTGAAAAAAATAGTGCGCAAATGAGTGCTAATAATATTGCGGAAGATATAGCTAAATTGAATAGTAGACTTGCTCTTATTGAAGCAGATATAGCTGATTTAGAATTTCAATTAGTTCCAATAGAAGAAGAACTTGAAGATTATTATGAAACTAAAGATAGAATAGAACAAGAGAAAGAAGTACTAGATGAAGAGATTGCGGCGGTTGAGCAAGAAATGGACGCAATTACTGAAACATATACTGAGAATAGAACTGAGTTATTAGCTCAACAAGGAGAGTATGTTCCCTATACTGGAGAATCACTAGTCCATGTTCAAGCTACAGATTGGCGTTCTGAGTTGTATTTAGCAGGTGCTGCCGCAGAACCATTAGGATTAGAAAGTAATTATTACTATGCAGAACTTGCAGCTGAATGACCTAAGTTATACAATTTACAAGCAAGTAGTTATATAGATAGTGAAACTGGACATACCGTATATACAGGAGCATTCTATGATGAAATACTTGAAAATCCATGGGATGTTGACTATTGACTAGACTTCATAGACAGTGATGCTGCAGTTAGTATGTATAATGTATCTAATATTGGTCGTAGAAGTATAGTTAAATCTGGTGATGAATACAATTGTGTATTTGAATCAGAAGTTCCAGATATAGTAATTATAGAAACTGGTGAAGATGCTGAAGAACAACGTAAAGAATGTGAAGCTCGTAATCAGGACTATTGTCAAGTAGGTTCTAATATTTATGATGCTTTATCTATTGGAGGCTATCATAATAGTTGTTTTAATGAAATAAAAAATTTATTATGGTTTAATACTAATTATGGTTCTAGTATTTCTATTTCAACAATACCTATTTATCATTTAGAACCTAATACAAGAATAACAATTACTTCAGATGATGCTGATATACATGGAGATTTCTTAATGACAACATTATCAATACCACTTACTATAAGCGGAAACACTTCTATATCAGCCACTCAAGTACAAACAAAATTATAAAATAAAAAAGCACAGATTTTTATATCTGTGCTATTTTTTTGTGCTTAAATTTTGGCAGGAAAATTAAAAAAAGTAATTTTATGATATTTTCATCATTCTTTTTAAAAATTTTTAATTTTAGTCCCAATTTATTTCAGTTTCTACATCATGACTATAAGCATATCCAATACATATTGCATCTGCTTCATCATCATTAACATCAAGATTATAGTTTTCTTTTACAAACTGTATTCCTTTAGCTTTTAAAGTAGTTCTTTTAACCCCACGTCCAGTTTTTATTCCTATACTAGCACGCCAACTACTTGGATAAACTAAATCCATTTCTAATTTTTTATTATAATCATATAGCATTAAAGCAACTCCACCTTGAAGCCACATTAAAGCTCTATGAGTTTTTATATTTTGTAAACCATTTTCAGGTCTTACTTCTTCAGCAACCACTTTATTAGGTTGATATTTTTCTATTATTTCTTTTAAACCATCTATCATTATATTAATTCTTTTAAGTAAATCAAGTGATGATGATGTAATGCATCCAGAATCTCTTAGCATCCCGTCTTCAAAGATTGCTCATCCCGAACTTTTTGTACTTAAATCTAAGGATAATATTGTCATTCTCGTCATCTCCTTTGTTACCTACATTATACTAAAAATTTTAAAGGAACGCAATTTTTACATAAAAAAAGAAGTAGTTAGATTGTATTTTTATAATACTTTCCAACTACTTTTACAAATTTTATATTTCTTTCATTTTCTCCAGTTAATACTCTCATACGTTCTGGAGTAACTTCCCATCTTTCTCCTTTAGCTGGAGTACGATGTAGTTCACCATCATTAATATGATTTTCTTGATATGCATCAGTTGCCTCTACTAAATATACTGTGTCTTTTTCTTCTAATCATGTATTAGGTTTATCTATTAAAAATTTACTTCAAGAATCTTGCGGCGGCCTGTAATTAAATTTAGTAGGTTTGTCCAAAATCTTTTTTACATTTACATCTTTCATATCGAAAGGTATATAATAGCAATTTTTCCCTTCGACTAGACCAATCTCCTCAAAAACTGGACATGGTGTGACAATGACCGGGGTTCCCGCACATAATGCTTCTACAACAGAATAACAGAAACTTTCATTATCACTTAATTGAACTAAATAGTCTGCATCCGCAACATAGTCTAAAACATCAAGTCTAGGAGTCATATAAGCTATATTAGGATTATCTATTTCATTTTTATCATTAGTAAATATAGTCCATATATATTTGATACCAGCTTTATCAAGCATTTCCGCAAACTTAACCATTCTATTTTTACCTTTTTCTTTTGATAATCTGGTAGCACTAACTAAATGTAATATTTCTTTATTTTTTTCAGGAGTATAAGGATTGTAACATACTTCACATTTTTTACCTGTTATTTTAGTAAATGCTTTTGCGGCATGACTACTTACTGCAATATAGTGATTTATTTTTGGATGATCTGGTATTTTGTATAACTGACCTCTTTTCATCTGGTCTTCATAATCAGCATGAATTACAAAATAGTAATCTTTAGCATGAACCTTCTCAATTATATCCATACCATAATTAAAAAAGGCTCTTTCACATTCTATCTCTTGTTCTCTAAATTGAACACATCTTACATATTTTTGCAGTCTTTTAATTTGATTTTCATTTGCATATCTATATACAATAGTTAAATCTAATTTATGATATTTTTTAGATAATTCATATAAGAAGGTTTCTGTTCCACCAATATCGGATAAATAATAAAAATAATAGATATTAGTATATTTTTGTGCCATATTTAAACCTCCTTTTTATCTAATTTTGTTTTATTCATTCTCCATTTATAAAATGGAAAATTTCACCATTATCTTTTGTATAAATTAATTCTTCAACTTTTGTATTTGGGAATCTTCTACAGAATTCAATTAAATCTTCCATTCCATCATTATCTATTGATTTTCCAGGTAGCATATATAGTAATCCTTCTTCTGCATATTTAAAAGGTTCATGGATAGAAGTAATTCCTGTTTGTTTTGCTATTTCTTTTTCAGCTGCTTTTAATTCATGGCCCCCTATATATCTTAGTAATCCTCAAGTTCCTGTATTTCCATAATCTAATTCTGTGTGAGTTGTAATATAATTTGCTCCTTCATCTATTAAATGATAGTAAGGTTTTTTAATTTTAAAACCAAATATTTCAAATTCAGTTCCAAAAAATTTAAAAGTATCAATATTTGTTTTTACTATTGTTTTTATATCTTCATCTTCAAAATAAGTATCTCCTCAAATAAAAAGAGTTTCATCATATTTACTATAATATTTTTTATTAGCATTAAATTTTTTAATTTCATGAGTATTATTTTCAGGAATAATTCTTGCTATATCTAGATAATTAAAATCATCAAAATGAGTAGCTATAACAGGTTCAATTCCTAAAGTTCTTAATTGACGAATTGTTCTATCTATTATTTTTTCTCCATCTACTTCAATTAATTGTTTCTTTTTATTGAGTCCTGACATTCTTTTAGCTTTTCCATCCGCCATTATAATACATATTTTATTGTACATTGGACTCTCCTCCTTTTCTTTAATATACTTCATTTTTTCTTTTTTGTCAAAAATAAAAAGTGATTATCTCACTTTTTCTACTAATTTCTTAACTTTTACATTTTGTTGTTTATAATCTTCTAATGTTTTATCTGATTTTAATATATTATAAATAATATCTGCTATTTCAATAAAGTCCTCTTCTTTAAAATGTCTAGTTGTCATAGCAGGACTTCCTATGCGGATTCCGCTGGCTTGAAGAGGAGATAATGTTTCATTAGGGATTGTGTTTTTATTTACTGTAATATTTATTTTATCTAATATTTCTTCAGCTTCTTTTCCTGTAATTCCTAAAGAGTTATAAACATCTAATAAAATTAAATGATTATCAGTTCCACCACTTACAATAGACATTCCTAATTTTTTAAATTCATTAGCCATAGCATTAATATTTTTTAAAACTTGTTGTTGGTATTCTTTAAATTCAGGTTGTAATGCTTCATAAAAACATTGTGCTTTTGCGGCGATTACATGTTCTAAAGGTCCACCTTGTATGCCTGGAAAAACTGCTTTATTTATTTTTTTAATTATTTCTTCACTATTTGTTAATATAAGCCCTCCACGAGGCCCACGCAATGTTTTATGCGTAGTAGATGTTACTACATCTGCATATGGAATAGGAGATGGATGTAATCTAGTAGCTACTAATCCAGCTATATGAGCCATATCTACCATTAAATAAGCATCGACTTCATCAGCTATTTTTCTAAACATTTTAAAATCAATAACTCTAGAATATGCGGAAGCACCTGCTATAATCATCTTAGGTCTCGTTTTTAGAGCTAATCTACGCACTTCTGCATAATCTATATATCCATTAGAATCTACGTTATAACTAACTATATTATAATCTTGCCCGCTAAAACTTAAACTATGCCCATGAGTTAAATGACCTCCTGAGCTTAAACTCATTCCTAAAACCGTGTCTCCAGGTTGAAGTAAAGCTCGATACACAGCCATATTAGCCGCGCTTCCGCAATGAGGTTGAACATTAGCATATTTACAATCAAATAATTTACAAGCATAGTCAATAGCAAGTTGTTCCATTTCATCTATGTATTGACAACCACCATAATATCTTTTACCCGGGTATCCTTCTGCATATTTATTAGTAAAATGGCTTCCTTGAAGAAACATTATATCTTCACTTACATAATTTTCACTTGCTATTAACTCTATATTATAATATTGTCTTTCTAATTCTTTTTGACATATTTCACATATTTTTTTATCCATTATGTTTTTCTCTTTTCTTATAATATTTTAATATATTTTTTATAAGCAAGAGCTGCTTCATATTCAATTAAACAACCTCTTGCATGTATTCAATCACCTATAAAAACTACTGCATCTGCATCTGCCATTATAGAAATACTTTTCCCTAAATAATATAATGGGTCTTTATCCATATCTATATCAATAACAGTATTAAGAACTTCATGACCTTCTGCTTCTAATTGTTCGACAATTTTTTCTCTATCTCGGATTATATCTTCTTTTGTTTTGCCACCCATTGGCTGACTAATCATAACCTTCATTTTTATTTACCAGTACTTCCAAATCCGCCGTCACCACGATTGGTATCGCTTAATTCTTCTGCTTCTACTTTATGTAATGTTATTGGTATATATGGCATTACTATTAATTGAGCAATTCTTTCTCCTGCGGAAATAATTTTATGTTCATCTGTATCATTATGTAGAGCTACTTTTACCTCTCCGCGGTAATCACTATCTACTACTCCAACACAATTAGCTGGACGTAAACCTTGTTTAGTAGCTAATCCAGATCTAGCGAATATAGCACCAAAAGTTCCTTTAGGTAATTCAATAGCAATACCTGTTCCCACTAGTTTAGTTGAATGCGCGGGAATCGCTATATCCTCTGCATCGCTAGGTACATACAAGTCATGACCGGCTGCTTCCGCACTTCCCATACTTGGTTCTATTGCATTTGGGTTTAATTTAGTATATCAAACCATTTCAGCTACCGGATAATAACCATTTGCTATAATATCTTTAGAATAAGACTCTCCTCTTTCAATAAATTCCATTTTAAAAAGCACTTCCTTCTTTATACTCTACTTCAAATGCTACTTCAGGCTCTTTTTCATCATTAAAATCTTTTACTAAAGTAACTTTATACCAAGTATCAATTATTTCTCCTTTTTGCTTTCTTTCTTTATATTGAGAAATATATTTTTTTAATGTATAGTTATTACCTTTTTTAGCTTGCTCGATTAATTCTTTTGCTTCAGCTTCATCGGCAACTCTATAAGTTTCAGTTGTTTCTAATAAGTATTTCATTTTTCTTACCTTCTTTCTATATATATTATACTATTTAATTTTATTTTTTTCAAAAAAAAGAATAGACTTATTTACTATAGTCTATTGTAAAAGGGCAATCTTTATTAAATTTTGCTTTAAAAAGATTTTCCATTTTATGCTTTATATTAGCATTATATTTTAAACTTCCTGATAAAATAATTTTAGTAGGATTATTTTTATGAGCTAATTCACATAATAACTCAGGCATATCTTTAACAGATGTTTGTAATACATTTACAATACTATCATTTTCTACTAAATACACTTTATGAGAAAGAGTAAAATTTTTTAAATCTGCTATAATTATCATACTCCGCCTCCTAGCATTCAATAATAGCTGCATCATATGGAAAGAAAAAGTAGCAATAGCTTTCTCCTTCTATTGAAAGCCATATTTCAACAGCATCTTTGTTTTCAGTTAATTCAATTGATTTAGTTTTTCCACGATTAAGTAAACATTCATCAATAAGAATATTAGTTACATCAGTGCGGCAATCATCATATTCTTTATTTTCTAAATCAGTTAATCTAAATACTGTATAATCTTTTCTTTCATTACATAATAACATATAATATTCATTATTAGTATTTAATAACCAATCTAATATAAGTTCTTTTTTATTTTCTAATTCTTCTTTAGTGAGTGCGGTAACTCCATTTTCAACTATTTGTTTATTTATATCATATAAAGTACCCATTTCTACTTTATGAGTTTTTTTTGTTTTCTTTTTTGGAATCATCTTCATCTTTGTCATCCTCCTCATCATCTATAGTTTCAATCTCAATATTAAAAATTATAAAACTAGTAAAAAATCCTATTAGAAAAAATCATAAATTAAAATTATAGTGCATTATTTATTTTTAGATAAAATATAATTTTTATCTATTCCTTCATATATAATCTTATCTATAAAAGATTTTTGTTTTTTTGATATATGAATATCTTTTTTACAGTTATCATAATAATCACTAATATGGTCATTATTATCATAACATAAAGCCATTCAATCTAGGATATTTTCTAAACAAGCTAATTCAGTATTAATATTAAAATCTTCATCTTTTCAATGTTGTCTATTTTGCCAATGATGGTCATTGTTTTTTATATGTTTTTCCCAGGCTGATAAAAAAAGGTCTTCATTTTGGCTTCATTCTTCTGCATCAATAGGAAAGTAATGTATTCTATAAGGTTCAAAAGTTTCTTTATGAAATTTATCATTATCATGTGTTAATACTCTATCTCATAAAGAACCTATTATATACTCATCAAAAATTAATCATTGTAAGTCTTTACATTGAGCTAATTGATAAAAGGCTTTAATAACATTTCTTTTATGATTTTCTAGGTATTTAATATATTTTCTTTTCATTTTTCTTTTTAAATACCATTTTTTTAAAATAAACATTATTGACTCTCCTGTATTTCATCATAAGCCTTAAATAAATTACATTCGCCTTTAAAATGGTCTAGCTCATGTTGAGCAATATAACTGCCATTGCCGCCCTCAGAATATTCAATTTCTTCCCCATTTTCATTTAATGCTTTAATCCATACTTTTTGAGCTCTTGTAGTTTCTACATATAACCCAGGTACAGATAAACAGCCTTCTTTCATTTTATGAATACCTCTTACTCTTGTTATTACAGGATTAACTAAAACATGAATACCATCCCAATTAATAACACATATACGATATGGTTTGCCTATTTGAATTGCGGAAATACCCGCCCCATAGTTTGCCTTAACAGTATCTATTAAATCTTCTATTGTTTGTTTTATTTCATCTGTAAATTCAGTTACTTCATAACTTTCTTTTGTTAATATATCTTTATCTTGTGGATATTTAAAAATTGGTCTAATCATATTTTATTCCTTCTTTCTATAAATATATTATAAGGAATATTTTTTATTTTTTCAAAATAAATTGTTTAGGTTTTTCTTTTTTAGTTAATTGACAACCTACATATATTTCTTGATATTTTTCTATTATATCCCCTAGTTCTGTAATATCATTTATTTCAGTTGTTATAGGACCTTCAGTTGTTCAAATTATTAAGTTGTACATATACCCTCCTATAATTCAATTCTTTTTATTTTAAACTCTCTTTTAATTAACTTTTTACCTTTATTAGTACATTCATCTTTATATTGAGATTCAAAATATAAAAGCATTTCTCTTATTCTTTTTAAATTCTCAATAGTAATTTCACCTCTTAAATTTTCTTCTATCATTTCTTTTGTTATTTCAAGAAATAGTTTTCTATCTACTCTTTCAATAGTATGTAAATAGGGATGTGATGTATCTTGATGTAGGATAGCTCCATTTCAAACTATATATCCTTCACCAAGACCTTTTTCTTTACAATCTCTATGAGGAACTATTAAATGATGAAAACTTAATTCATCTTGTCTATTAAAAGTGTACCCCATAAAATCATAACCTAGTTTTTTTATGTTATACAATTTTATCATTTCTCTTGTAATATCTCTCATAAGATTACATCCTTTCCTTATTTTTTTCTAGTAAAAACTTTCTTATCACCAAAAGTTTCTAATTCAGGAGTAATACTATAAATATGTCCTTTATTATCAAAATCTACATCTACTCATCAACAAGATTTATCATTTGCTAATCCTTTGCTTCTACAATAAGGTGTTTGGTCTTCTAAACAGCTAGTTTGAAAACAATGTGTTTTATCTTGTTTCATATAGAAGCTTTGATGAATATGTCCTGTCTGTAATATATCGGGTCTTTCATCAAGAGGAATAGTATCTAAATATTTTTGTAATTTATATGATTTTGCATAAGCGCTGCCGCCACTACCATGAAATAATCTTATTTTTAATTTACCTATTTTTAAATCTGCAACATCAGGGCCTAAATAAACAATGTCATCTCTTTGTTGTGCTATTGATTTAACTATTTCACTTCCCGCAGCCTTATACCATCAATCATCATGATTACCTTGTATTGCGTATGTTTTACCACTAAATCTAGGATATTTATCTACACAATACTCTACTTGTCCTTCATATGAAGGTTCACGAAGTTCATACACTTGTTCAGCTCTATTTGAGCGGCCATCAGTAAAATCTCCAGAATGAAGTATGTGTTTAACTCCTTTATCTTCTGCTTTTGCATATAAGTATTTTAATATATCAAGTCTATCATATTTAGAACCTAAATGTGTATCACTAATTAACAATAACTTTAAATGTTCTAAATTATAAGGTAATTCATATATATCATTTGTTTTAGGTGGATTTTTTCTTACTATAATTTCTCCATTAAGGTAATCAATATTATATCCTGCTTGGCTCATTAAAGTAATTAATCCCGCTACTTCATAATCTTTTAATTCTAATTCTTCGCATATCTTGTTGAATGATTTTCTTTTCTTTGCCATAAAAAATATTTTATCACAAAGTTCTTTTCTTTCTTTATCCATATTTATATTTCCTCCTTATATACAAAACAAAAAGAGGCTAAGTTATTGTTTTTAATTTTATAACTCAGCCTCCTTTTTTATTTTATATTTCTTATTAACAATCCTGTATAAAGGAAAGTTGCACCGAACCATTGTATTAATATGGCTATATTCCCTTTAATTATTATATTTGTAATAAGACTTCCAAAAGCACCTGTTATCATTAGTGCTGGAAAGAATATTTGACAAAAATTAACCATTTATAATTTCTCCTGTTCTTGTATTTATAATTCGTTGATTGCGGGAACCACGCCATTTCAATGTAATATCGCGTTCTGCATCTATATATTGACCATCAATAAGATAGTCTATATTTTTAAATATAAACTTTAATTCATTTTTATCTTTTAAATCTTCATAATTATATCCTGTTCATAATATAATTTTTATATCAGGATATTTATCTTTAACTTTATATATAAGTTGTTTAACAAATTCTTTTTTATCATCTGTATCTAATGGTTCTCCACCTAATATACTCAAGTTACGTTGAATCCCATTAGACTGGATTAAAGATATTATAGTCTCAATTAATTCATCCTCATGTCAAGCATTGCCGCCATCACTATTTCAAGTTTCTGGATTATGACAATTCTTACATCTAAAAGGGCATCCTTGAAGGAATAAGCTAACGCTTACGCCTTCACCATTTATAAAATCATTTTCATTTATTCCAGCTATTCTAATCATTATCTTTTCCAGCCTTCCATAAATTGAGAATGTTTAATTCTTTGTTCTGTCTCTTGTTGTTTACCTAAATTAAATGCTGTTTTATAGTCTCCTGTTAAATAACCTGTAACACGTCTAAGTTGTTGTATATGCTCGCTTCCGCACATTGGACATTTATCATTAAATTCATCTGTATATCCGCAATCTAGACAAGTATCATTAGGAACATTTAATGCAAAGTAAGGAATATCTTTATCCATAGCATAATTAACTATTTCTTCAAGAGCTTCTAAATTATTTTTAACTCCACCTTCTAATTCTACATATGTAATACATCCAGCATTACTATATCCAGTTAATTCTGCTTCTATATCAATTTTATCAAAAGGACTCATTTGTTTCCATACAGGAACATGAATACTATTTGTAAAATAATCTCTATCACTTACATTAGGAATAATTCCATATTGTTTTCTAAATTTTTTCATAGATGTATAGCACATATTTTCAGCAGGTGTATAATATACACCAATATTAAGATGTAAATCTTTTTTGAATTGTGCACATCTATCTTTGAATAGTTGTTCAATTCTTTTAGCTAATTCCATACCTTCTGGTGTTGTATGGTCTTTACCAATTAATAATTGTAATGTTTCAGCTAATCCAATTTGACCTATAACAAGAGTTCCATGTTTCATAGCACTTTCAACTGTTTCTCCATCATAGCCAAGCATAATATTATTTTCATACATAAACTTAGCAGATTCAGGTGATTGACTAATTATCCATTGATATCTTTCTAATAGCATATCTTTTGCTTCATGAATTTTAGTATCTAATAATGTTAAGAAAATAGAATCTAAATTTTCAATAAGGTCTCCAGTTTGTTTGTTATATATTTCTTTAGCTTTCATTGCAAGTGTAGGCATAACAATAGTAACTGGACAAATATTTCCGCGACCGTCCTTAGTTTGAGGATTTGTTCCAGGTTCTGCATTAATATCTGCACCATTATATGTTCTACATCCCATTGTACTAACATAGGTTTTAGGATCATTTATATCGAATCCCGCATTTACAGACCAATCTACATTAACATAGTTAGGATACAATCTTTGAGCTGTTGATTTAAGGGCTAATTTAAATAAATCATAGTTAGGATCTCCAGGTTTGCGGTTAACACCTTTCATACATTGGAATATACCACATGGGAATATTGGAGTTTTTCTAACTTTACCAACACCTTCAATAGAACCTTCTAATAATGCTTTTGTAACCATTCTACCTTCAGGTAAAGTACAAGTACCATAGTTAATTGAAGTGAATGGTAATTGATTTCCACTTCTACTTTGTAACGTATTTAAATTATGATACATTCCTTGAACAGCTTGCATTAATTCTTTTTCTGTCATATCCATTGCATATTTATATGCTCTTGGATATTCTTTATAACATTCTTTGTCTATTGGAGTGTCTTGCGGATTGATAAATACTTCTGCATCTTGTATATTTTCAATATATCGTAATCCATCTCTATAATGCTTTGCGAAACTCATACGAACATATGGAACCATAGTTCAATCTAAATGACTTGCACTAACTCCACCAAATTGTTGTAAAGATTGTAATTGAAATAACACTGCTACTAATTGAAATGCAGTATTAATTGAACGAGCTGGTCTTACATCTGTTTGTCTTGTATTAAAACCTTCTGCTAATAATTTATCAAAAGGAACAGTTAAACAGTTATGCATACCAACTGCATATGCATCTAAATCATGAATATATATTTCATTATTTAAATGATTTTCTCTTGCCATTGGGGATACAATATAATTAAGAGCATAATCTTTCATTAATTCACTTCTTGCTTCACCCATGCGGCCGCCAAATGAATATTCATCAACATTAGCATTTTGGTTTTGAACATCACTTGCTTCAATTTTTTCTTTAATGTTTTGCATTAATTTAGAATTTTTATTTCTTATTTTTGTTCTTTCTTCTCTGTATAGGATATAATTTTTAGCAACATCTTTTCTTTTAGTTGACATTAAACCTTTCTCAACTAAGTCTTGAATTTCTTCAATTCCAGGTGTTTCATCTACATCTAAATAATATCCTTCAATATAACTTGCTATGTTAGCAGCTTTTTCTTTTGCATAATCAGATATTTCACCATCTACATCTTGGAATGCTGCGAGAATAGCTCTCTCAATTTTCTTTGAATCGAACTCTACAATTCTTCCATCACGTTTAATTACGTTCATATTTTTCCTCCTTAATTATTTAATTATTTTAAAGGATTTATTCCCTTATATATAAATTAAAAATTGGTCTATATACATTAATCTACTTTGGTTAAGAACCCTTTCGAAGTCAAATCTTCTATAATCCAGTTAGGATCTGTTTTAGCCCCGTTATAATGACAATAATGTTCAAAAGGAATATCATCAAAATCTTGCAAATCTGCTAAAAATCTTCGACAAATTTCTTCACAGTCTGGATTAGATTCTCTTTGTAAACATCTCATTAATCTTATTTTTTCTTCACATATAATATAGATAGGAATAACATCTAATCTATCATCTTTTAATAAACATTCTATACCTTCAATATTAAAAACCCCTACATTAATTTTATCTGGGTTAAGAGATGAAAAAGGAGTGCCATAAAATCACTCTCTGAAGGATGTTGCCTCTAACATATCTCCTGATAATACTTTTTGTGCAAATTCTTCATTAGAGATAAAATGATAATCTTTTCCATCTATTTCATAATCTCTCTTTGGGCGGGTAGTGCAACTAATAATCTCATTTATATCATTAGATGAATTTACTAATATTTTTGCAAGAGTATCTTTACCACTACCACTTTCTCCAAAAAGAGTAAGAATTTTAATTTTTTTCATTAACAAAACCTATAGAATAAGATATTGAAGATATTGAATTGTCAGTTAAATTTTTTGCAAGGATTATAGTTTCATCACACTCAGGACATTTAATATATTTATCATATACATTATCAAAACTCATAACTCCTTTTTCTATCCAACGAGCTTTATAATAATTAACTGTTTGAACATCTGCATTATCATATGTAAACATACATTGACACGAAGGACAAGTTGCTTTATGTCCGAATGTAGTTCCATGTTTAATTATTTTTATCATATATACCTCCTTGCGGAGACCCCGGTCCTTAGAGCTTTAGGACGGGACCCGCCGCTATTCTTCATTATTTAAATTTCCTCTTTCATGTTCTAATTTCATGTTGCCGCCATCTATTTCAATAATTTTATATAACTGATGTGTTTGAGTTCTCGTATAAGATTTTGCAACAAACATATCTTCTCTTCTAAATCCAGTTACCATTATTTTTGTTCCTCTTGTAAACCAACCTTTTTCAGTAATATGTTTAGTTCCATCTTCTTGAACTTCACTAAGCTGTCTATTAAACATCGCAAAATATTCTTTTGTAAACTTAACAGGTACTATTCCTGTTGTAGTTAAAATTGTTACTGAACTTCTATTGTCATTTTTACTAATAACAGTTCCTATAATTTTATGAGTTTTAAATATAGGAATATCTTTACCATTTCTTTTAAATAATGTATCTACTTCTGGTTGAGTAGGTAAATCAAAAAAATCATCTATTCCATATTTTACTACATTAACATGAGCTAATTCATGTTCATGATAATAGAAACATAATGCTTCCATTTCCCATGCAGAAATATTACCTTGAGCATATTTATCCCATGCTTCTTTAAATAGCATTGTGTTAAATTTCTTTAACATTTCCTCTTGATGATTTTGTAAGTATGTACGAGCTTCTCCCATTACATCTTGATATATTTTATCCCATCTTGTTTGTAAAATACAAGTATAACCATTTATAACTTCTAACTGGTCAATGTCAAAAAATTGATTATAAAATTCTTCACAAGCACTATTAAATACATAATATTTACCAACTTTTTGATTTGCTTTTAAATATTTATTAAATATAAAAGTTCTTTTTTGAAAATCTAATTCTTCAGGAATTAAATCATGTTGCATCAATCCATTAAAGTTTTGTAAAGTTAATCTTTTCTTTGCATCACAGGTTTTGCTTAAATAATATGCCATAACCCAAATCCTAGTCTCAACTCCTGCGTCTAAAGCGGCTGCCGCATCTAATTTATCAAAAGCTCCTGCTTTAATTAAACTTATCATTGCACTTTTATTTAATGGACATCTTGCCATAAAATCTGCAATTCCTTTATAAGGACGACCTGCTTTAATTTGTTCTATTATCGGACCTCCAACATTACTTAATGCTTTCATACCAAATAATATTTCATTACTATCTACATCAGGTTCAAAACTATAATCTGATTTATTAATATCAACTAAACTAACCTTAATTCCTCTTGATATAATATCTCCTAATGCTTTTGCTATTTTTGCATAATCAGTAGATTTTTCTTTCTTTTGAACTATATATCCATCTTCATCTTCTTCAAAATCACTTTCTTCTTCAAGACTACCACTATTAACAACTAAACATGCGGCATTCCAATATATAGGATTCCATCTTGTTGCTATATACATAGTTTGAAAACCTATAAAACTATAAGCAAGAGCATGGATGACAGAGAATGAATATCCCATTTGAGGGCCTACACCACAAGTCCATACATAATTACCTAGACAAGGACTTGCCGCTTGATCTAATACTTGCTGTCTTAAACCAGGGATTTTACTCATTTGTTTTTTACCAACTATCTTTCTGGCTGCGTTGGCCTCTGCAAGAGTAAAATGACATATTTTTTCATCCATTAACATTTTCATTAATTGCTCTTGACTTGGCGGAACTCCATGAGAACTTTTAAAATATGGCTCTAAAGTTTTTTGTTCTTCTTTTGTAAGACCATATCTATCCATTTCTTTATACCATAAATCTATATTATTTTTAAATCTAATATATTTATCCATTGGAGCTTCTTGTCCTTTTTCTGCTGTCATAAGACGCATAAGACCATTAGCATCTGCCATCTCCATTATGTTTGTTGGTTTTATTTTCTTTGCAGCTTGACCTCCTATATCACTATCAAATTGAAAGATATTTAATACACTATTTTCTTGAAGAACTTTCCAATATCTATCATCTTCAATAGGAAGAACATTAGGATGAAAATACTTATCATATACTTGTCTTAATGTTAAATCACTTTCTATTTCTCCATAATCTTGTAGCATTCTAATTGCTTCCGCTAATTTATCTTGAACTTCTGTAACTAAAAAGTCATATTTTGTCATACCACACGCTTCACACATATGTAAATCAAAAGCTGTTATAACTTCCCCTCTTGGAGTTTTCATAAAAGAACCAAATTCATATGGGTCTTCATCAAATAATATAACTCCTGAAGCATGTGAACTTCTTTTATTTATTAATCCTTCAATACCAGACATAATATCTAATAATCCAGGGAATTGATTAACTTCATTAATAAATGTTTTAATAGGTTTTCTATTTTTATCTTCATTTCCATTTATAACATCGCTAAGTGGCCATAAAAATCCACGCTCACTTGGAATTAATGAAGATAAATATTGTGCTGTATCAACATCTATCCCATCTGGAAAATCTTCACTACGATATCCGCGGCAGGCGGTTAAGATTGTTGAACGAGTTCCTTCTGTTCCAAATGTAGCTATTAATGTACAACCTAAATTTTTTCTTGATACTTCATCAATATCCTCAATAAAGTTTTGTCCTCTTTCTTTCTTAATTTCATTTAAAATTTTAGGACGTTTGCTTGGACATAAATCTAAATCAATATCTCCTAATTCTACACGTTCTTTATTAAGATAACGCCAGAAAGGAAGATTCCATTGAATTGGGTCTAATTGAGTTATACCTAATAAATAATGATTTAATCCTGAACAACTTGAACCACGACCAGCTCCAACAATACTTCCGCATTCCCAGAATAAATCAACATAATGTTGTAAAGTTACTGGATAAGCGAACATATTTGTACCTAATTTTTCACTAATTGTTCTTTTTATATCAGCTTCTTCTTCAAGTCTATCTAAATATTGATGATTTAATTTACCAATTTCTTCTAATTTATTAGAACATTCATTAACCCAATATCTTTCTATTTTATCATCTGATTCAAACATACTAGATAATATAGGCCACTCTTCTCGTGCAAATGCACCTTTATTAGTTTTAGAATATTCTTTTACTTCTACATGAGGAATAGTTTGTGGATGTGCTAAACTATATTTTTCTATATTATTATAAATATTATAACTATTACCAAACATTTCATTAATAAATTCATCACTAAATTCTGATGTATATAAATGTTCTTTTATTTCTTCATTATCTTGAAGATACGCAAATTCATAAAACTCATCTACTTCACGTTCACCAAATTTACTATTTAAATATGCTTTATGAACATATCTATCTTCTTTTTTAAGATAATGAGCATCTGAACCAATAACCATTTTTAAATCAAATGCTTTTGCAATAGCAGGAAATCTTTTATTAACCAATATTTGTTCTCTTGATGTTCCAGGCGCACATTCTATATAAAAGTTATCTTTTCCAAATATTTCTTTACACCATAATAAAAAGTTTACTATATTATTATGAGCGATTGCCGCACCGTTTTCATCTCCAGTTTTTTCACATTTAATTAAATCTAATGTATTAATTGAAAGTTCTCCACCCAAACATGCTGTTGTTCCAATTAAACTATCTGGATATTTTTTTAATACTCTTTCTAAATCACTTTTCAAAGTTGGAACACGCTCTAAACCTCTATCCCAATAACTATTCATCCAGGCTATTGATGATAATTCTCTTAATGCTCTCCAACCCATTTTATTTTTTGCAATCAAAATAAAGTGATAATATCTTTGTCCACTATCACGTGTATCTGTTAAATATATTTCATTACCTAATGCTATTTTAAAATCAGGATACTTTTCTTCTATTTCTTTTTGATAAAAGTTAACTTCTGGCCCTGCTGATAAACACTCATGGTCAGTTATTGCTATTCCAGCAAGTCCTAATTCAATAGCTCTATTAATTAAATCTTTAGGACGGTTTATACTATCAAGTAAACGAAGATTACTATAATGAGTATGTGAATGAACTTCAAATCTCTTATTCCAATCCATATAATTCCTCCCTTCCTAATTTTATTTTCATTTCTTTTTTATTCTTATCTTTATTATACAATAAAATTCTATAAAAGTCAAAATAGACTACTGTATCGGGTAGTCTAATTCTTTACAATCTATTCCATGTCTATTGAAATATTGAATTAGACTTCATCTTTCACTACATGGATTATTAGGAGCTTCATGCACCATTAATACTGCAATAGGCTCTTCTTCTATTTTATTTTTTCTACAATAATCTTTACAGAAATCTTCCATTCCTTTTAACATAGATTTTAAATCTATCATTTCTAATTCAAATTCATAATTTTTAACAAAAGGACATTGTGAAGGATCTTTACTTTCACAAGGACACCCACAATCTCCATTATTACCTTGAACTATGATTGGATGAAGACGAAGTCCATTTAATATTCCTCGTTTATCTGTAAATATATAATCTTTATCTTTAAAATCATGATACCAGGCTGGATCTCCAAGAGCAGTTGACATAGGAATCATATTAGGTTTAAAATTTCTAATTTGATAAAAATATGATGTTCTAATTTTCATTGCATTCCTCTTTATTAGGAAGATTTTTTGCTCAACTTAATAAACTTTCCATTGCGGCAGCGAGATAATAAAATTTTATATTATCTAGAACACAATATCTATCATACCTAATAATTTTTTCATTATTTAAATCTATTTCTCACCCTTTAGGAAGTCCCATTTTAGGAGTTATTTTTTCTGTAAAGTAAACATAACTCGTTATACCTTTTGATTCATGATAATGACCAGAACAACAATATATAGTAGAATATTTTTTTCTATTTAATATTTGAATTGCGTACATAATTAATTCATCTATTGCAAATAATTCTCCTTCACAATTATATTTTGGACATCTTTTACTTTTTGTTTTATCAGCATTATATATTTCAAAACATCTTTTACACATTAAATAATTCATTCTATCCCTCCTTAAGTAAGTCCGTGTAGCTAGCAAAACTAACACCACTCTCTAAGCGGCGGCCGCAGACTAATCACGGTTTAAACTGGCATTGCCGCGAAATCCGCCCTTGCTTTTAGAAAACAAATGAATTGTATTAGAAATAATAATGTTATCACTTTGCTCTTGTGATTGTCCTTTTCTAGGTAAATATCTATAAGCAACTTTAGCTTTTCTATTTCCTTTATATAAATCTAAAATTTTATATACTCCAATTTTTTTACCTTCTGGTTTATCAAAATGTTTATACCATACTGCATATCTATCATATACAACTCTATCTATTTTATAAAACTTATTCATTATTTTCCTCCTACCCTTTTCTTATTATGACTAGTTTCTTAGCAGCTCTAGTCGCAGCTGTATATAACCATTTTTTATGTTCTTCTTTATCGAATGGAAATCCTTCTTCTATAACCAAAACATTATCCCATTCACTACCTTGACTCTTGTGACATGTGATCGCATACCCATAAGTAAAACTTAAAGGCATACTCCCTGCATATTTTTTATTTTTGCTTAATTTAAAACTTTCTTTTCAAGTTAAAGTTGGCTCTCCTTCAAGTATCATTTTTTTATCCATAGTTAGTTGACTAAAATCAGTAATTCCATCATCAGATTTAAAATCACTTATTACAGTATCTATTTGATCAAGTCTATAATTAGTCATATATCCAGGTATTTTTATAAAACTATTAAAACTATTATGTAAAGTACCTATTGTTCCATTAACAAGAGGCTGTCCATCTTCACTAAACACATCCCAATAATTCCTTAAACATATAACTTTATCTCCATCTTCAGGTTGGTCTCCTCGACCTAATAAATCTCTCATTTGATTATTAAGTGCTACTCTGGTTGCATTAGTGGAGCATATAATTTGATCTGCTCATTGTAGCATCCCAGTTGTAAGTTCATCTCTATCTAGGATTTGAACTTCTTTACCTTGAAAATGATTTAAAGGTTTACCTGCTCTTATATCCATAGTTAATTTAATAATTTCACTTTGATCTTCTTGTCGCATAATCTCATCTAGAAATACATGAGGCATATCTAATAAATGATTATCTTCATCTTTGTTAATTGGCGGCAATTGACCTGGATCACCTAAGCATATAATATGTACTTTATAACTTGCTAATCTTTTTAGTAAGTCTTTTGGCACCATTGAACATTCATCAACTATAACAATTTTATAAGGTATATCTGCAACAGGTTTACGATAGAATGTTCCATCAGGTCTAGGAAAATGTTCAAATAATAATCTATGTAAAGTACTTACATTAGCATTACCTTTTTTTTGTAATACTTGAGTAGCTTTTCCTGTAAAGGAAGTATATACTACATCTTCATCTGGATCGATACCATCATTTTTTAATGCGGCAATGATGAATTTAACTAGAGTTGACTTTCCTGTACCGGCATACCCCGCAATAATTGTAGTTTTTTCTCCAGCTCTATACCTAGCTACTGCTAAATCCAAACCTTCAAGTTGTTTATCATTTAACTCTATCATAAACTTCCTCCTTATATACATATATTATAATATTTATTTATTTACTTTTCAAATTAAGAAGCAAAAATTCCAAAATGCTTTTTTGTTTTGGAATTACGCTCAAAATCTATCCATTAAAAATTATATTTGCTTTGTCCTATAATCTCATAATCTTCAATTAATATTTGTGGAGTTACATTTCCCATTCATTCATTTGCATTACATTTACCTATTACATTTAATTCTATATAACCATCAGTTAATAATTTTTCATATTCTTCTTGAGAACTACCAAATTTGATAAAACTTAATTTATTAGGTAAAGTAATTTTTAAAGTAGGCTTTTTATCAGGAGACATTAGTGTTAAGTTTTCTTTTGTTACTTTTAAGTTTTCTACACAAACTAAACTTTCATCTATATCTTGACCTCATAAATCAGATAACTCAGCTATTTCTAAAATAACTTTAGGTTTTACGTCTACTCCTTTAAATATATAATCAACATAATATAAAGGTTCTGATTCCATATTTGCTAATGCTTTATCAGTTAATCTTATAAATTCATTTATATTTTGCTCTTTTATTCCAATACCAAAAGCATTTTGATGTCCTTCTGCATATTCTATAACCCCAGTTTCTTGACATATATCTTTAAAATTATCAATACCAGACTTAGAATAACCACGGGCGCTACCTTGATATATAATCTCTTCTCCTCCAGTAACGAATAATGTTTCTCCATTAACAACACTTTGATGACCATTATCTATTATTTTATGTTTGGTTAACATTAATGTAGGTCTTTGATATTTAGCCATTATTTTATTTGCAATTAAACCTGCAATATTTGGATCTATTTGACCTGGTTCTAGTAAGAATAATAATACTTTATGTTCCATCATATTATTTTTTTCTATTAAATCTTCTACAAGAGCCATTCCTTTATCTTGTTCTCTTGTTTGTCTATTTTTTACATTAGTTGCAGTACGAAGCGCTTGATCTACAAGTTTTTCCATTTCACCTAGCTTATGACCTCTTTTATTTGACAATATTTCTTTGAAGGCTTCAGATTTAAGCATTGATTTAAATAATATTTCTTTTTCTTCTAATGTTCCACTTCTAACCATTGAATTAATAAATGGAACTATATAAAATGCAGCTCCAATAGGAGTTATTTTATTCCCTAATGAATATGAATTTTTTTCTGCCATACCATATATAAATGGATTTTTAATATTCTCAGTGCGGAAACCCTTGGTTATAATATGTTTAGTCTCGATTGATTTAAGACTCATCATGTCTCCACAATTTCCTAATGCAGTTAAATCTATATATTGCTCAGCATTATTTGTATTTAATAAAGTATCTAAATATCTGCAAAATTGTCATACTACTCCAGCACCTGATAATTGTTTATTTGGATAATCAGATAGCTGATTATTTATTACAATAGCATCTTCAGATACATGTGGAGCTTCATGGTGGTCAAGAATTATAATATCTCGGCCATCTTCTCTTAATTGTTTATGATACTCATAATCATTACTTGAAGCATCTGGTATGATAATTAATTCAAAATTATTCATTTCTATATAATCCATACAATCACTTAATCCATGTGTTTTATCTTCATGTAAATAATATTTCAAATGATTATCTACAAAAGAAGGAAATAAATCATATAAATAATTAATAAGTATTGCGGCAGCGGTATATCCATCACAATCGCAATCTACCAATACTAAGGTCTCTTTATTTTCATTAATAGCCTGGATTAAAGTTTTTGCAGCTTGCTTAATGACATCTTGACCGAACATTTCCGCACTACTAATATCTGAATCTGTTGTATTAAGATAATGATGTATATCACTTAATTTAATTCCACGATTTACTAATACTTGAGAAATTGCATCTAAATTTTCATCTGGTTCTTGTATTAATTTATATCTCATTTTTACATCTCCTTGTTATATTTTAATTTAAACTAAATCTTTTTTCAAATAATTCAAGAAATTTCTCTTTACCTTCATCTATTGGACTAGATTTATAGTTTAATATATTTCATTTATCAAAAATATAACTTATTTTTACATAAGGACTATATTTTTTATTTATATCTTTTAATTTTTTTACCCATCCTTTATGTTCCTTATCTCCAAGTTGTTGAAACTGTTTATCAAATGCTATTATAATTTCTTCTACCCCTAGATCTAATAGCATTTTAACCTGGAATGAAGATAATGAACTTCCGCACACAGCTACCGTTATATCATTCTCTTGCCCAAAATAAGACGCAAATAGAAGAGGACTTTTTTCACCTTCAAAAACAATAACTTTTTTTGTTGCTTTAATATTATCTTTACTATTATTTATATTATATAAATTAAAACCTAAAGAATGATTATACATTTGTCTATTTAAATACATTGGTCTATATTTACCATATATTTCATTTTCTTTTATTAATGTTCTTTCTCTTATACCTACTAACTCATTATTAATATTATAATGAGGTATTACAATAGCTTGAGAAGAGGGATTGTAGCATATATTATGTTGCTGTATCACCTCTTTAGTGATACCCTCTTGCTCTCATGGTAAAATGCGAGGATGAGGTAAATATGATAATATTTTATCATCATATATTTTCATTTCTACTTTTCTTTCTTCTTTATTTTCTAAACTAAAAATTTTATCATATCTATTAAAAATTTTTCAATCTTGAAGTTCTGTTTGTTCTTCTAAAAAATTTTGATTTTCTTGCTCGATATTAAAATAATTACATATATAATCAATTGCGGCAGGTAGTGGATATTCGCGGCCGTCGGTTGAGTTAAGTTTAACCACGAGTTCAAATACATCAAACGTGTCTGAACATTCGGTGTAACAGCGAAATAATCTAGTGTTCTCATAGTAGTAAAGTTTATGACTAGATCCACCGTGACAGATTGTGCGGCATACGATATAATCTTCTCGAAGAACTGGATCAGCTCCTAATGTTAGAAGCAAATCGAACATTTGTTCGAGACCTATTTGTTCTTTTATTTTTTCTAACTGTTCTTTATTATCCATTGCCGCACTCTCCTTTCCTAAAACGCACTCGCGCTAATATTTGGATTAATCTTAATTTTTAAATCAGGTAAATCAACTAATTCATAATTATATGTTGTAGCGAACATAGGTTCTATTCTACAAGTACCTCTATCTGCCTTACACCATAATAATATATCTTTATATTGACCACGTCTATTTTTATATACTGACATTTTTATTTCTGGGAATGGAAGGTTCTGTTTTATTAATATAGGTTTTAAAGCATTTTTATCTTCTTGACTAGTTTGAAGCATAATAGCCCCATAATCAATCTTATCTGCTATAGATTTAGCTCCACGTAACAAGTTTTGGTCATATTGTTGAGCTGTTGTATAATCTGCATTTAATTGAGTTGATGTCATAATAAATACTCCATATTCATTACATATATCTTTTAATCTAATTGCTATCATAAATAATACATTATCTTCTCTTAATCCTTTAATTCCAGCTTTTGAAGATACTTCACCTAATATTTTTAATGAAGTATGTAGATAATCGAAAAATACATACCTAATACCCCACTCATGAATACCGAATTTAATGCAGTTTTCTATGTCTTGTAAACTAAAATCTGGTAGTCTTTTTATATGAAGCGGAGATGTTTTTATTAATTTAGCTGCATATACAACTCTATCAAATTCTCCTTCTTCATATTTATTATAGATAATATGAGCTTCATTAACACCACTTAAAAACGCTAGCATCATAGTTTGAATTTCATCAACTTCTTGTTCTGTTGTAACAAATAATGTAGGTTCTTTAGTTCCGTTAACCTCTCATTTATTTTCTTCAATATTATATATTTGATCGCAAGCTATATTACATGCATCTGCAATCATTGCACGAGTTTTACCTACACCAGTTGCGGCTGACCTCAAATAAAGTTTCTTTAGGCGAGCCCCGCGTGTAACTGTATTAATAAGAGGTCCGTATAATGGGTATCCAATTTCTGGATTCTTTTGTAATCTATCAATAAGCTCATCTATATTGTCTCCAGCCTGGATATATTCTTCATTAGTGCCATCTACATATTTTAATTTAATTTCTTCTATTTTTCTGTTAATTGTTTCTGCCATAGCCTCAATAGAAGTATTATCAAACCAGTCTTCTTGAGCTTGTTTTTTCTTTGCATCTAATATATTATCTGGATCATATAACCATTTTAAATTCATACCAACTTTATCATATTCTCTTAATAAAGTCATTTTTTTCATTCTATTATAATAATAATCAAAAGTTGATAATTGAACTTCACTAGATAATTTTTGTAAGTATTCATTTCCTTTGTTTGTTTGATATATACCATAAGATTTAGGTCTATTATATAAATAATCTTCAATAGCATTGATAGTTATTTCTTTAGCACCCATCTTATATAAATTATATATACTACCAAAAATAATTCTATGAAAATCATTAGGAAAATCTTCTTCATTAAAAGTATATTTTTCATTATCTAAAAGTTTTGGATTATTAAATATATTACCAATAACTTGAATTACTGATGGTACATCTTCATATTTACTCATTTTCTTCCTCCTCCATTACAAATAGTTTAGGCGGCTGCACATAGACTTGCGGAGGAGCTATTTCAATTTCTTCTACCTTAGTCTCGATTTTTCTGCCTTGATTGGCCATTTGCGCCACATAAAGTCCATAATAATAAGTTTTTGCATCATTATAAATATAAGGTAATATACCAATTCCGCCATTAGTATTTTCTGTTGTATTCTTTTTTACATCAAATCACCAAGTTAATGCTTTTAACATTCCACTATAAGTAAAATCATATTGTTTTTTATAGTCAGTTATTTGTCTTGTTATTTTAGCAGGAATTGTTGTATATCCAAAAACTTTTTTTATATATTGTGTCAGTGCTTCATAATCTTTTTCATCTTGCGTTTTTTCCGATTGAATCTTTTCATGGCAAGCTTTGTGCGCATATCTTCGACTATTTATCGCAACGAATTCTTCTTCATTACGGTCAAACATTAATCCACAGTAATAACATTTTGCCATTAATTTAGCCATTTCCGCACCTCCATTTTCTATATATTCTTTTTTATATTATACCATTTATTTAATGAAAAATCAAAAAGACGCTCATAGAGCGCCATCGCTTATTATATATCTAATTTTTCTAATTCTTTTAAATCTTCTACAATTAAAGATAGTGCTTCAACTTGTTCTCTTGAACATTGACTAACTTTATTACCTCTTCCTAGATATTTTTCAGTTATTTGAGTAATTCTAGGGCTATATTTTTCTTCAAAACTGTCTCCAGCTTTTTTAATTAATCTATTAACTATATTTTGGAATTCATTCATTAAATTATCAAAGTCTAATTCTTCATCTTTTGGGACATATAAATTACTTCTTTCTTCAGTAAAGAAATCTTTATTTCCATCTTCTTTAGCTTGTTCATCAATAGCATTAGCTATTGCATTTGTTAGGTTTTCATAAGAGAATTCTATATAATCTGGAGTATATTTAAATCTAGATCCAGCCATATAACGATTAGTTCCTCTCATAAATAACATTGTTTTATCTCCTTCATCAGTTGTAACTACTCTTGAATAACCAATAATATCAGCCATACGAGATACTATATTAGTTGCTCTTTTATCTAATGTAGGAACTATTTGATTATACTCTTCTCCACTTTCATTTTTAAATGTTTTATCAGTAGCATGACTAATTAATACTAGACCATAATCCATTTGAACTATTTTTCTTAATGAATCATCAAACTCTTGACTTACCATTCCATAACCTTTACCGTATCCGATGTCACTGATTGAATCAACACCAAATCCGCCATCAGGTCTTTTAGCATTATCTCATATATATTTAGTACAATAGTCATAAGCAATGTCTGCTGTATCTATAATAATAGTAGAAAATTTTTCTTTAACCTCTGGTTTTTCTAACTCTCTTAAAGTTTGTTTAAACTCAGACCATTTATTAATAGGTTGAGCCATGATACCAGGAATAGCATTATAACCTTTTTCAAAAGCTAATAATAATGCTTCTGGGAAATGTGCGGCTGTAGTCGTTTTTCCGCTCTTTGGTTCCCCATAAAAGAATACACTATACCCTCTAAGATCTCTACTAACCTTATGAGGGGTTAAATTTAATAAGTTTATTGCCATTTTATTCCCTCCTTAAAGTAAAAAGACACTGGATTAAAATGTAAATCCAGCTGTCTTTGTTGCTGTAGTAGCTGCTGCTTGAGGTGCAGGTGTAGATGCTGCTTTACTAGCTTTATATTCTTCTGCTCTTTTCTTAACGTCAGCTAAATAAACTTCTCTGTTTTGTGCAGCCTTTGTTAATTCATCAGCAGTTAAAATGTTTTCATCTCCAAAATCATAAGGTACTTTTGCAGTTCCTGTAATAACCCATTTTTTAGATGTGTTTCTATAAGTTCTTACAGCTGCTTCACCAAATGCACTTTCAACTTCTTGAGTAGTAGTTGTTGTTTCAGAAACAATATCTCCCCAAACTTTTGTATATATAGGGTTAGAATTTGTAGCTCCTAGATCTTCAAAATATTTCATACCATCTGGATTTTCAACTTTAAATTCAACAGGTAATAAATCATTTCTGAAGTTAAAGATAGCCCCTCTAACTAATACATGTTCATCGATATTCTTTTCTTCATCTTTATCAACGTGTTGTACATTTGTAATAACCATATCAACTGTAAATCTATTTCTTTCTTTAGGTTCTCCTAAATCATTTATAATAGTTACAAATCCACCTTCATTAGTTTTTGCTGATACTAATTCATCATTTTGATTATAGAAATCATTTAATGCTAATGCAGTATCAATTCTAACCTTTGTAGCGTCATCTTTTCCAACCGATGTAATAGTTTTATTTTCATCAATTATTTTCTTTAAGACAGTATAAGTTCTATTTTCAGAACCTGACTTATTTGTTGGTGTAACATAAGTAAAATGAACTTTAATTACATTTAAGCATTCTTCATCAGTTGCAACTTCAATATTACCAGCAATAAAATCTTTTCCAAAATTTTCAGATGCTTGGTTTTGAACTTGCTTAACTGTTAAATCATGTTGATAAATACGTCCAACGATTCTTTCAGTATTTTGTGGTTTTCTCATTTTTATTTTTCCTCCTTAATTTTTCTTTTCTTTTTAAAATAATTTAACTCATTAATATTTATCTTATGATTTAATTATTTCTAATATAATTATACCAAAAATTTTCTAATATGTCAATTTGATGCATTGCCGCACCAAAGTGAGTTATTATTATTTTCTTTATATAAATATTATATATAAAAAATAAGTAATTATCAAATTACTTACTTATTCCTTGATTACTATTATAACCATATTTATCTGATTGATATAATCCTATATAAAACTTTTCTTTTTCATTTAACTGTTCTCTTGAACATTCTTCTAATAATTCAAATGAAAAGTTTTCTAATCCATCTTGTATCATTGCTTTATATAGTTTATTATTAGCGGGAGTATCTATTCCTAACCCAGCCTTAGCATGATTTTTTCAACGAGTTGCCATATCAACAGCTTGACCTATATATACCAAATCTGTTTTTTGATTTGTTATTTTATATATACCACATTTTTCTGCGGTTGCCGCACCTAACACATTTGCACATATTTGATTCATTGGCTTTTGATAATATGATTGCCATATAAGCATTCTTAAAATACGAGGATTATTTAATTTATATTCAATATCTCTAAGAGTATGAGCATCTTTTAAATCCTCTTCTGGGACTTGAGGACAATAGAAAGATAATTTATCTTTTATTTCTTGTTCTTTTAATTGTGCTTCTAGTGCGGCGGCGCGGGTTGAGGATATTTTATCGAGTTCCTCTTGTGTTTTCTTTATTTTTAACATTAAAATATCTTGTAATGTATCATATGAATGTCTTAATGCGTCTATTGCATCATCATGTTCTTGTTCTGCATTTTGATATTCCTGGTCCAAACTTTCACAATACTGGTCGAAAGCTTCATGGGCGGCCGCATTCATATTTCCAATAATTTTAGTCGCTTCATTTATTCTTTTTTGAGTTTCCCCCAATGTAGAATCAGCCAAAGCTTGTTTTTCTTCCATTGTTTTTAAAAATAATTGTCTTTTTTCACTTTCCTCTTGTATTTTTTTATTTTTTTCTATTGTTTCTTTATCTATTTGTATATATTTATGTTCTTTAAATAATAAAATAAATAATAATATGGTTATAATTATAATTAATATAATATTAATAATCATAATTCTATCAATTCCTTCCTAAAATAAAAAAGAGTTGGTTTCCCAACTCCACCTTCATTCTATTTTATAATTATATATTATTCAGCTTCAACTTCAGCTTCTGGATCGAATGCTTCACCTTCAGCAGTTAATTTAATGAATTTAACTTTTTTGTGGCTTCCATCTTCTAATTCAACTTCAGCTTCGATTCTTTCCATTAATCCTTTTCTTTGGAATGCTGATGTAACGATTCCGTTAACACTTCTTACTGGTAATCCAGTTCCTTCTGCGATGTCGCTAGCTGTAATATTGTTAGCTCCATTTGCTTTTACATAATCATAAACTAATTTACTATTTGGTTTTAACATAATTTTCTTCTCCTTTTTCTTTTTATTTTTCTTATTTTATGAATATATTATAAATTAAATTTTTTATTTTGTCAAAAGACCTTCATCCATTATATATTCATCTATCATAATTAATTCTTCAGCTGAAAGATTATTTATTATTTGTTGCATCTTTGTTATATATTGACCTGCATTACTACTATCATTTTGACATTTCAATTCAAGTGCAACAATTCGCTCTGCAATATCTTTTATCTTATCTTTCATAAATATATTATATACAAAATTTTTAATGGTATCAAAGTATTAAAACATAGATTGCAATTCTTCTTCTGTAATAATCGGAATATTAGCTTGTTTTGCGGCAATATTTTTACTTGATGTTGAGCTAATATCATTATTAACCAAGTAATTAACTTTACTACTCATTGAGCTAACTACTTTTCCGCCTTTACTTTCTATATCTGCTTTTAATTCATCTCTATTTTTATAAATATGAACTTTTCCAGTTACACAAAATATAAGACCTTCTAAAGAATTACCATTATTTTCTTGTATTCCTTTCTCGATATTTAATAATTCAACAACTTTATCTATTTCAGTATAATCAAAAGTTAGTAGGGCTTCAGACATTGCTTCACCAAAGCCATCTAATTCAGTAAAATCATAATGATTTTTTATTTTATCTCTAAAATCTTCATAACTATCCATATACTTACATAATTTTTTTGCTACAGATTGACCAATTAAAGGGATTCCCGCAGCAGAAATTACTTTATCTAAAGTTGTATTCTTACTAAGTTCTAAGGCTTTCAAGATCCTCTCTACTGACTTCTCACCGAACCCAGCTTTGTTTTTCCATTCGTTTGACTTGTTTTCTAATTTATATATATCTATATAATTAGAAATCCAGCCCCATTCAATAAGTTTCTCGAGAGTTGCCTTTGAAAGCCCCTTGATATCTAAACCTTTTTTACCACAGAAGTGGTCTAAACGATTTATTAGACGAAATCCACATTGTTCATTAGGACAATATAACACTTTACTTGCATTATCTTGTTTAATTACTAGTTTTTCATTACAACAAGGACAATTAGTAGGTATCTTAATTTCGTCAGTTATATCATACTCTAATTTTTCTGCTCTTTCAATCTTAGGAATAATCATATTTCTCTTTGTTATCCAAAGTTTTTGATTTTTATAAGGAATTCCAAGTGTATCTTCTAATATAGATAAATTTGATAAACTTGCTTTTGATACAATAGAACCGTCTATTTCAATTGGAGTAAAATTTGCAACTGGAGTCAAAACTCCATTACGACTAACATCATAAGTAATATCCTGAAGATATGATTCATACTCTTCATCATAAAATTTTAATGCTAAACCACCTTTAAAATGATGGTCAGTTTTCCCTGCTGCTATATACTCTTTACAATTATCATATTTAAATACAAGTCCATCTATTGGATAGCCTAACATTTCACAAGCTTGTTTAGTAATATTAGTTTGTTGTTCTAAGTCGTTTAAATCTGAACCAATCCCGCCTATAAAATTTGGAACTATATCAAAATTAAACATAACTAACTCATTTAATTTTTGAGATAAAAATTCACAATCATCTAAACCTTTTATTACATCCCACGCAACAAAAGATAAGTTTCTTTTTGAACACTCACCACTATCTAACAATCTAATTGAACCTGATGCAAAATTTCTAGGATTTTTATATTCATTTTCAAATTCTTTAAAGTTATAATAAGTACAAATAATTTCTCCATCTACAATTAATTCATCTTTATAATTAATTTTATTTGGAATATTTTTAACTATAATAGCATTATGTAGAATATCTTCACCTTTTAACCCATCACCGCGGGTTTCCGCACTTACTAATTTTCCATTTAAGTATCTTAAAGAACAGGTTAGTCCATCCATTTTAGCCATACCAATAAAAGCTTTATTTGATATAAAACTATTTATTACATTTATATCTTTTGTTTTATCAAGAGATAACATAGGATGATTATGTTCTACTTTATTTAATTGATTTACCACTTGATAATTAACTACTTGAGTTGGACTATCTGGATAATATATATCTGTTTTCTTTTCTAACTCTTGTAAATCAAAATACAATTCATCCCATTCTTTATCACTTATTTCTGGATGTCCTTCATCATAAAGTTTAGTATAAAAATTTAATTGATTTACTAATTCTCTTATGCGTTCTTCCATAATACACTTCTCCTTTCCTTATTTATATTATATAATATTTTTTAATAAATATCAATAATTATTTATCAATAGGTCATATAACTTCTTTTCCATTTATTTTTTTACCTTTTCTTTTACTTGATTGTTGAACTGCTTGTTTAGAAACGCCTAGATAATTACCGGCTGTCTCATAGGTATAAAAAGGTATTTCATCAACTATACATACAAAAGGAACATCTATTTCTTCTTCTGGTTCATCTATATAATAGCGGAAATGTTTATTTTTATATCTTTTATTTTCTTTTAATGATTTTCTTATACCTTCTATTTTTATTTCATCTGTAACTGCTTCTTTATAGTTATTAAAAGTTTTTTCTAATATACCATTAATATCATATTGAGCAACATTCATTGTTCTAGGATTAGGTATTTCACCTCTACGCATTAAAGTTTTTCTAGTAAATAAATATTTATCTTTTTCATAAAAAAATTCTACTTTTTCACTATCTTTCTTTTTATAAGAATTAAAAATTTCTTTATTTTCTTTATATATTCTTTCTTTTGTTAAAATAGGATATTCATTTGCGGGTTTCGGGTAAGGAAGGATAGGGCTTGCTAATGTAAGTGTTTTATCTAGTCTTTGTATATATATAAATTGTTTAGTTCAAGTTTGTCTTACATCAGAATACATTCTACATAAATCATCTGGCATTGATAATGAAGAATCTCCATATTTAGAATGTCTGTATCATAATGTTATTTGATGTCTTTCTTCTCCATCAACAGTTCAAAAGCCATTAGATATAAAATATCCTAGATATTCTCAATTTGTGGCTTGATATATATATCCATAATTCCCTTCTTTTCGTCCAGCATATGAGACTAATAAACGTATATCAGGTCTATTTTGTTTTATCCATTTAAGTCCTAGAGATATAGCTTGTGATTCTGAGTTTTTACCTTCTTCATCAGCCATACAAAAGCGATTAAGTTCTAAATATTCTTCTTTTTTAATAGGTTCTTTTACATACCTTTTTAGGTTTATTGCATCTTGAAAAGAGCATCCTCATTGTAATACACCCACAAGTTTTTGGTCTGTTTTTCTGAATACCCCTAGATTTAATACTGCCTTTTTAAATCCTACTCCAGAATAATGGTACATTGATGTAAATTTGTATGCTTTAGAAGAATTTATTTGGTCTATAAAATATTTATTATTTTGTATCATATAAGTCATCTCCAGTTATATTATAGATGATTTTTTTATAAAAGTCAATGCGGCGGCCGCCTCTACAAAGAATGGTCTAGGGGAATGGCGCTCCCGCATATTAAAAAAATGTTGTTATACATTAACAACATTTTTTATTTCATTTTGAGCTAATTTAACTCCAACAGTTGCTTTGCCTTGATTAGGTAATTCACTTGCCGCAATGCATATACTATTAGGAGATCCCACTAATAATAAACTATCATCTGGACCTATCAAGACAGCACCGGCTATTTCCGCACCTAATTTAACTCCTTTTCCACCTCTACCTTGAGCACTAAAATCGATTAAATCAGTTTTTTTACCATAACCATTTTTACCTATAATAGCAACTGCTTTTGTATTATCATCTATAAAGAAACTACTAATAACTTCATCTCCATCTGCTAAATTAATACCTTTTACTCCACTAGTAACTCTACCTATTGGGGCAATATCTTTAGTAGCAAATCTAATAGCCATACCTAATTTAGTAAACATCATAAATTCTTCATCTTTCATAAATACTACATTAGATATACTATCTCCTTCTTTTATTTTAATTGCTTGTGTTCCTGTTGATTTTTTAATATTCTTATATTCACTTAATAAAGTCTTTTTAAATAAGCCTTTTTTAGTTATAAATACTACATATTCAGCATCTAAGTCTCTATCCATACTAGCTGCCGCAACAACTTTTTCTTCAGGTTCCATATTAACTAAACTAGCTACATTTTGTCCTTTTGAAACATTTGTTCCAATAGGAAGTTTATCTACTAATATTTTATACATTTTTCCTTTATTTGTGAATACTAATAAATTATCAATAGTATTAGTTCTTATAGTAGTTAATACTGCGTCATCTTCAGATTTAATACCTTTTCCACCTCGTCTTTGAGTTCTGAAACTAGATTTAGGTATTCTTTTAACATCTCCAGTTTTAGACACCATTACAACAACATCTTCAGGTATTACGGTAATGATTTCTTTATCTTCTTTAGGTATATCTATTTGAGCTAATTCAGTTCTTCTCTTATCTCCATATTTTTTAACTAAATCATCTAATCTTGCAACTACAATTCCCTCTTGCTTACTTTTTGATGTTAATATTTCATTGTAGTTTTTAATATCAACTAATAGACCTTCTTTTTCTTGATTTAATTCAATTTTTTCTAATTTTGCAAGAGAACCCAATCTCATAGCAACGATTGATTTAGCTTGAGGCTCAGTAAATTTATATTCTTTTACTAACCCTTCTTTTGCGGCTGCGCTTGATTCAGATTTCTTAATAAAAGCAATTATATTATCAATATCTTCAAGTGCTTTAATTAACCCATTAACAACTTCTAAGCGGGCTTCCGCAGCTTTTAAATCAAATTGAGTTTCTTTAATTAAACAATCTATATTATGTTTTAAATATATTTCAATACAATCTTTTAAATTTAATTCAGTAGGAGTTTTATTTATTAGAGCGACTTGATTATAAGAAAAACTATTTTGTAAATTAGTTTTTGCAAATAATTTATTAGCTATTACTTCAGGATTAACTCCTTTAGCACACTCTACTACAATTCTTAAACCCTTTTTATTACTTTCATTTCTTATATTAATTATATCTGAAATTTCTTCTTCTGCAACTTTACCTATTTCCGCAATTAAATTTTCTGTTGAAGTTCCATAAGGGATTTCATAATATACTATATTTTGTTTTTCTATCTTATATTTTGCTCTAATTTTTACACTACCGTGACCAGTTCTCATAATATTAGGAATATCATTTTTATTAATAATTATTCCACCTGTTGGAAAATCTGGTCCAGGTAACATAGGTTCTTCTCCATTTAAATAATCATGAATAGCTTGAGCTACTTCACCTAAGTTATGTGGAGCAAAATTACAAGCCATTGCAACTCCTATTCCTGTATTTGGATTACATAGTAAGTTAGGAAATATTGCAGGTAATGTAACTGGTTCTTCGCAATCTTCAGAATAGTTAGGAATAAAATCTACATTCCTCTTCTTTATTCCTTTTAACATTCCATCTTCTGCTAATTTTGATAATTTAGATTCTGTATAACGCATTGCCGCAGGCCCGTCTCCATCTATATTACCATTAGATCCATGCCAATCTATAAGTGGATATCTCATAACCCATGGTTGAGATAATCTTACAAGAGCGCCATATATAGAACTATCACCATGAGGATGATAAGTACCCATTACATCTCCAACTATTTTTGCTGATTTAACATGAGGTTTAGAAGAAGTATATCCTCTTTCAAAAGCTCCCCATAATAATCTGCGGGCTACAGGTTTAAGTCCGCTAGTTGCGTCTGGGATTGCACGATCTGTATTAACCGCAACAGCATATTCAATAAAATTTGTACTTAATTCATTTAATAAATCATTATTCTGCATTATATACTCCCCCTTCCGCACTATGAGCTTTTATAAAATCTTTACGAGGAATAACTTTTGTTCCCATTAAGTCTTCAAAAAGCTGATCTGCCGCCTCAATATCATCAACAGTAATTTGTTTAATAATTCTATTATTTGGATCTGTTAATGTTTCTTCAGTCTCGTCTACATCCATTTCACCAAGACCTTTCATACGATTAACAGTATATTTTTTATCTCCAATAGTCTTTTTAAAATGTTCTAATTCTTCATCATTTTTAATATATTTATATTCTTTACCTATTGTAACCTTATATAATGGTGGAACACCTGCATATACATACCCATCTTCAATTAATTGAGGACAAAAGTTCCATATAAAAGTATAGAATAAGTTTTTGATATGGGCGCCATCTACATCTGCGTCACTTTCAATTATAATCTTTCCGTAACGAAGACTATTTTTATCATAAGTAACTGTCATTGTTTTAGTATCAATATATAAACCAAAAGCATCAATCATTGTCATTATTTCTGCATTTTTTTGAATTTGTGCAAGTGTAGCTTTTTGACAATTTAATATTTTACCTCGAACTGGCATTACAGCCTGGAATTCATTATTACGAGCTGATTTTAAGTTTCCTGAAGCTGAATCTCCTTCGGTTACATATATTTCACACTTACTTCTATCTTTTGAATAACAATCAGCAAGTTTACTATCAAATTTTAATGCTTTTTCTTTCTTTTTATTGTTTTCTCTAACTCTCTCTCTTGCGGATTTAGCTGCTTCTCTAGCTTTACGAGCGGCTGCCGCTTTATCAAATATTATTTTTATTTCTTTTTCATTATTAATTAACCAATATTGTAAATTAGTTGCAATAATATTTGAAAAATTACTCATATCTAATTTTGTTACAGTTGATTTAACTTGAGCGTCATATGCAACATCAGGAGCGGTCATATTAAATACTATATACATTCCCTCTTGTATATCGTCTCCAGTTAAATTTTCATCTTTATCTTTTAACCATTTTTTATCTCTAAAGAATTTATTAAATTCTCTTGTAATAATCGTTTTTACTTGAGTTATATGAGGTCCTTTTTCTGTTAAACCAGTATTAACATATGGAACAAGAGTAAGTGAATAATTAGAAGTGTAAGTTAATACCATATCTAATTTTTCTTTACCTTCTGCATATTTCATATCAAATCTATTAGTAATAATTTCTTTATTTTTAACAGCTTCATCTACTAAATCATTAAGTCCATTTTCTGAATAGTAAGATACCATTACTTTATCTATTGTTAAATTAATTCTTAGTCCTGGACATAAACAACTTATTGTATTTAATAATGATTTAATTTTACCTTCTTCTACTGAAGTATGTGTAAAAAATTCTTCACTTGGTTTCCATTTAACAAGAGTTCCAGATTTTTCAGTTGTATCTTTTACTTCTCTATTTTCAAAAATGCCTTCTTTAAATCTTACTTTTTCACATTTTTTATCCCTATATGTTTCTACTTCTAACCAATGTGATAAATAAGTAGTAATTTTTGAACCAATACCAAATGAACCTAAAGATGTTCCTTCGTAAGTTCCATCTGAACGATATTTACCTGAAGTATTTAATACACTAAAAGCAGCTTCAAGAATTGTTTTTCCGTCTTCACGAATTTCATTAACTAAGAAACCTTGACCATAGTCACGAACTTCAATAATAGTATCATTATCTTTATTGTTTATTTTAATATCTATTTCATTTCCGTGACCCAATCTAAATTCATCAACAGCATTAGAAACTATTTCAACTAATAATTGAGTTGAATATGTAGTATCACCTGCATATACACCTGGTTTTAAACGGGTAAATTCTAAGTCATCTAATGATTCGATTGAGTCTTTAGTATAAAGTTTTTTATTTTCCATTTCTTTCTCCTTTCTAAAAATTCTTCTATTATAATTATATTAAAATTTTCCTCTAAAATCAAAAAATTACTCTATCTCAAGAGTAATATCATTTTCTTTAATAATTTTAACTAATTTTGTTGCAATTCCGCTTTTTTCTGCAACAGCATAAGCATCAGCTAATTCATTTCCTAGTTCATTATTATGTCCAGCTACTTTATATACTCCATAATTTGGAAAATCTTTTATTACATATTCATATAGTTGTTTTATTAAATCTAAGTTTTTAACTTCTTCTTTTGAACTATTTATTCAATTATTATTAGCTCAATTAAATATTCATTCATTAAAAGTATTTACTACGTAAGCACTATCGCTATATATAGTTACATCACAATTTTTATATTTTGTAGTTGCTAATTTAAGAGCCATAAGTAATGCTTTTAATTCCATTCTATTATTAGTTGTTTCGCGGCGATCTGGATCATCTTTTCCAGTATACGCGTCTTTGATAGCATTGGCGGCCGCATCATAATTAATACAACTTCAACCACCTATACCTGGATTGCCGCTACAAGCTCCATCTACATAAAGACAAACCCTTTGTTTTTTCATTTTTATCAACTCCTTAAAAGAAAAAGCCAACTATTTGCTGGCTTTTGATTTCTTATTTTGTATATGTTCTATTGCTTTTTCCTGTTCTTCTCTATAATTTTTCATTGTGTTATATAAGCCTACTTTTACACTTTCAATTTGTTGTTCTCATTTTTCTAAAATATCTTTTTTAATATAATATTGTTTTCTTAAATAACGGGCTTCATGACAATTTTTATCATAATCATTTAATTTTTCCATTCCATTAATTATTTCTTCAAGTGTTTTTACCTTTATTTTTAATAATTTTATTTTTTCTTTACCATATTTTATCATAGCACGCATTTCCGCATACTTACAACCTTGAAAAATAGATTTTATATCTCTATCTTCTTCATGTAAAGTAGATTTTCCTGTAAAAACTCCCAAATCAGTATCAATAATAACTGTAGATATTCCAGATTCTTGATCGAACATTGAATCAATTAGTTTTCATTTCATATTTTATCACCAATTATATTATAAGAAAAAAATTAGAAAATATCAAATTAATCTAATTCTTCTATCTTTATTATTCTATATTCGCAATCTATTCCTAATCCATATATTTCTTTACATTCTTTTAAAGATGAACAAATGCATTCTTGTTCATTCCAATTTGGATAAGAATAATCATCACGATATTCAAATGTAATTTTTAACATATCATACACCTCCTATTTTTTAGGTTTATGAGGACAATTTGCACTATTATTACTATTCCAACATTTTCCATTTATATTGTATTGACATTTTAGACAAGTGCAACTTGACATATTTTCTCTTTGTCCATCTACAAACCTACCTAATTCAAACTCTTTTTTAAAATCTTCATAAGTATAACCACCACTATCTCTTATCTCTGCATGATTTACTTCTTTATTACAATATATACAAAATAACTTTTTTAAATGTCCACTTTCTCTTTGTTGTCCTGCTTTTCTCATTAAAGGTATTCCTTCATTCCCGCATTGTGTACAATAAAATCTACTTTGAGTCATTTTCATCCAGTTCATTCCTCCTTCCTTTTAAAACTTTTTCCTTATATAAATATTATATAATAAAAAAGAAAACAAATCAACAAAAACTTTTTTGTTTAAATTGATTGTTTCCTTAATTAATTATAGAATTAAAATTTTTATTTTGTCAATTATTCAACAGTAATTGGGGTATATCTTTCTGATAAAAGTTTGTCTAACATAAGTTGGTATCCAGTTATACCTTTGCATACTTGTTCAAATATAACAGGGCTAGCTCCAGATACAAATGATACATCGTCTCCGCTATCTAATATAGTATTATGTCTAGCATCAACATTCCAATAAACTAGTTTTGGAAGTTTTAATCCGGCTTTACGCCAATCTTCTCTAATTTTTTCCATTTCTGTTGCGGCTGTTTCAGTTGTCCACCCTTTAAATTGATTTTGTTTATCCCACCAATTATATCCACTTGCCCCACTGTCTATTTCCATATCAGAAATTACAACAATGGTATCTGGCATATCTTTAATGGCATTGAAATCATTTAAAGCAGTTTCTTTTAATAAATCAAATACAGCACATAAATTAGTATTATCTACTAAATTTGTTTCATATATTCTTCTAACTTTATCTGCAAAATCTACTCCTTGTATTTTTATAAGTTGTGGGCGTGAAGCAAATGAGATATAATGGTCTTTAAATGGGCCTTTACATCTTTCTGCGGCATATATACCAAGTGAAATTGCAATATTTATTGGCGCAGATGCAGAACTTCCAGTCATTGATCCAGATGTATCTACTACACACATAATAGATTGGTTATTTCCGCCATCTAAATAATCAGGTAGGTTATTCCAATATTTTTCAACTGTTTCCCTTTCTAAATTAGTCATATCTATATCGCTATTCCAATAGTTAAGTTTATTTACAACTTGAGAAACTATTTCATATGGATATAAAGTTTTTGCATTTACTTTTGTGTTTTTTGATTCAATAAAATCTTTATATCTTAATAAATCTCTTCTTGCAAAAGCATTTTTATAAATTAATCCTGCTTTAGATGGTATTTTATCAAATTCAATTTCTTCCCATCTATTATCAGACATTAATCTTTCAACTACTTTTATTCTTTCTCTTAAAATCGCTAATTGTTTTCTATATTCTCTATGTGTTAATCCAAGACACTCTCTAATTTTATTAGCCATGTGTCTAGTTTCATAACTTGTTGTATTTTCTGATGGTAGCCATTTTGCTAATAAACTTGGAGTTTTTGAATCTAGATCTAGAGCTAATTGGTCTTCAACAATAGCCATAGCATTTCTCCAACATTGAGTATCTTCAGTTGCGTACCATAAATCATCATATCTACCATATTCAGGTAAATATTGAGTTAATTTTCTTCCATCTTCTGGGTGTTCTTTACATAACCATTTAAAACATATACGGAAGAATCTTCTTTCTCCTTGTCCACCTCTTACATCTCTTAAGTAGAATAAACATTTTAAAGCAAGGTTTTTATTTTCTTCATAAGCATTTTTGAATAATAAAATTGAATCTACTTCGCTACGATTACGATAAGCTCCTCCTAATGCAAACATATCATATAAGTCTGAATTAGTTGTTTTTCTTTTTATCCCACCATTTTCAGTAAGACCAATATTAGTTGCTTGTTTTAAATTATTTAAAAAAGCATTTTCCATATTAAAACCTTTACATCTTTATCAAGATGCCCTTTCTTTTATATTGTATAATAATTATATAATAATTTTTTATATTATGCAAAGTTATGTGCGGGGACCTCGGTCTATTCCGCTATAACTTGAGACCTATGCCATATACACCGGCCGCCGCATGTCTTATCCTTATTAATATATACACGCGTGTGCGTGATTATAACAAAAAATTTTTATATAGTCAAATGATTTTGCTATTGATATTTTATAAAAAATATTATATAATTAAATAAAGAAAAGGAAAGGTGATAAATATGGAAAGAGAAAAAGAATTATTAGAAATAAAAAAAGTTATGACAGATAGTATAGATTATGCTAGATGTGGATTATTTGATTGTAGAAATTTAGTAAATGATCCAATGACTAATATTTATAAAGGAAAATATTTTACTTTGGATATTTGTTATCAATATGAATATTTTGAAGTATTTGGTATGACATATGAAGAATTTAAAGATTTATATGATTTTTATAAAAATTTAGTATTAGATATATTAAAAGAGGAGGAATAAGATATGTTGATGACAGTTTTAAAATGGTATTTAATTTTATTATATGGCGGGGCTGCATTTTTTGACATATGCAGAAATGTTGAAGATGGAAAGTCTTATGGAACGATATTATTTGCAGTTTGTGTATCTTACGTTCCTTTAATATATTATTTAATAGTTAAATAGGAGGGTTTTATGAGAGATAAGCAAGATTTTATAGATGAACACTTAGATGAACATTATCATTGTTTAATATGTGAAGAGTCTTATTCAACAAAAGAAAAAGCAGAAAAATGTTTTAAAGAACATAATGAAATTGAACATTTAAGATGGGTAACTAGAGAAGTTTGTTGGATGAAGAGTTATTTATATGATTTATTAGCACATATAGATTATATTGATGAAAAATATGATATAGATAATGATAAAATTATTAAAGATAAAAGATATGCTTTTACGTTCAAATTATTAGAATTACCTGAAGGTTGCCATTATCTAAATATTGACCAAGAAACAAGGTCTATTAAAGTATATGCTGAGACATATGAAGATGCTATTGAAAAGTTAAAAGAGATAAAAAATCCAGAAGTTCATTTTAAAATAATAAGTTATGATATTGAGGAGGCTAGATAATGTATAGGTTTCAATGTTATAGAAAAAATAAAATAGTTCTTCAAGGTTGGTGTGAAATTAATCCAGAGTTTTTCAGAGAAATGTTAAAAAATAAAATAATATTCTATGCACCTGAGAAAAATTGGAATAGTGCAACTGAAATAATTTGTCTTGATGCTTTTGATAAAATTGTAATTGATGGTTATCTATATGAAGATTTGTGTAATGAGTTAATGAAAAGAAAGGAGATTGATTGGGATGTTTAGATTTGAAAATCCGCTAGATCCAAGTAAAGATGGAATGAATCCTTTTATAGACGGTATTAGATTTCATATTCGTAATAGTGAAGGAATAAAAGAAAGAATATTATCTAATCTTGATTATTATGTTGCTATTGCTCATGAAGATGACAGTGCAATGGATATTTTAGATAGAATATTGGCTAATTATAGATGTCAATCAGACGAATTGACTATTGCAGATGAACATGAAATATTAGAGGCAATTCAATCAAAAATGTCTTGGATAGGGTAGAATTATTTGAGAAAAGAAAAATTTTGTATTATAATATAAATATAAAAATGAAGGAGGAAAAAGTAAAATGAACGAAAAGAAAATGACAAAGAAAGAATATTTTAATGAATTAAAAAGTTTAGTTGAAAAAGCAGAAAGTGAAATTAAAGGAGAATTAATCTACTTCATTGAAGCACAAATTGCATCTATTGACAACAAAGCTGAAAAAGCAAAAGAAAGAGCAGCAGCTAAGAAAGCTGAAGGAGATGCATTAAGAGAAATGGTTAAATCAACTTTAACAAATGATTTACAAACAGCAGATGATATTTTTGCTAAATTAGATGGAGAAGATTTAACTATTGCAAAAGTAAGAGCTCGTTTAACACAATTAGTTAATCTAGGTGAGGCTGAAAAAGCTGATATTAAAACTGAAGATAATAGAACTAAAAAAGCATATAAATTAGCTTAATAACTAAATAAGAGGTCTTATACCTCTTTTTGTTTAGGAGGATATATGAAATATTGTATTAATTATAATAAGGAAAGCAGAATAATAGATAAAGTTGATGAAATAAATATTTTTTTAAGTAAAATAGAAAGTTTAGAAGCATTATCTCAATTCTGTGAAGAACATATAAAACAAAGAATTAATGTTTGTATTGAAGAACTAGATGAAACATTAGGAAATAAACAAGTAGAAAGTTTATTAGAGTTTCAAAAAGAACACCAAAATTATAATTTATATATAAGATTTCCAAATAAAAATGAAGAATTAGGAATATTACTTAATAAATATGAAAATGCAAAATTTTATTTTGATATAAAAGTAAATGATTGAGATAGAGTAATTGGTCTTATTGATTATGGAGTAAGTGATTTATTTATAGTAGAAGGTTTAGGTTTTGAATTAGATAAAATTGCTGAGGTTGCACATAATCATAATGTTCAAGTTAGAGTATTTCCTAATATAGTTCAATCTACTTGGAATGATTTAGATGATTTAAGAAAATTTTGAATTAGACCTGATGATATAGATTATTATAATCAATTTGTAGATGTATGTGAATTTTTTGGAAATGATGAAAAAAATGATATATGATATGGTATATATAAAAAAGATAAAAAGTGGTTTGGTGATTTAAAAGAAATAATTATAGGATTAAACACTACAATAGATAGTAGATATGTAGTTCCTAGATTTGTAAAGAAAAGAGTTAAGTGCGGCCGCGAGTGTCTTAAAGGCGGAAACTGTCAAATGTGTGATAGAATAATAGAATTATCTAAGAATTTGCAAGAGGCTGGCTTAATGATAACAATGGAAAAGAAGGGAGAAGAAGAAAATGGCCAGAGGTCAAGTGAGTAAGCAAATAATTGCTGATAAAATATTAAATACCTTTGAGGGAGCTTTTGCATATAACGATGGAAAAGAAATAAGAATTCCTTTATTAGAAGAAGGAGAACTAATTCAGGTTAAAGTTACATTAACAGCAGCTAAAGAAAATGTTAATCCTGGAGATGATAATGCAGTTCCTGGCGGAAATGTTTTACCAAAAGAAGATAATAATATAACTTTTAATAAGACAATAACAAATAAAGAAATAAAGCAAATAGAAGCTACAGATGGAGAAAAACAAAATGTAAAAGATTTATTAGCAGCTTTAGGTCTTTAATATTTAAAAGATAATAAATAAAAATAATATAATATTGATAACTTTTAAAAAATATTATATAATATAAATGTAAATATGAAATTAAGAAATTTTGTGAAACTAGGAGATGGGCGTGAGTCTGTATGATTTAAGGTTTAGCCTAGTGAATCAATGCTTCAAGTAGTATTTAAAATATCAATATTGATTAGGACTAAAGGCAATCGTTGAAAATTTGGTAAAGCCTTAACCTAAGTCCTCAATTAGTAAATTTTCAAACATATACAAGGGTTGAACTACCTCACTAATGTTAAATATTAGGGTTGCTAAAGTTAAGGTCGAACTGCAGAGACACCTGCTCCGATAAGGAAATGAATAAGTAAACAATTAGCTATTGAAGAAAAATAATTTCCATTATGTAGTAAAGTAGTTCATAAAGTAGAATTAGGAGACTTCCTAAGTATAT